>Ga0068857_100000383_pt1 | contig 31064 bp, 34 predicted proteins | sample KBSCornC72_FD_66591 | JGI IMG/M metagenome (GOLD analysis project Ga0068857, IMG submission 66591) | Corn rhizosphere microbial communities from Kellogg Biological Station, Michigan, USA - KBS Corn C7-2 | ecosystem: Host-associated > Plants > Roots > Rhizosphere > Soil ...
CATGCTCCCAGGTCGACACATAGAACGTGCCGCTCTTGTCGATGCGGCCCATCTGAGCCGAGCGGTAGACCTTGCCGCCCGTGGCCGCATCCCCGGCCAGCGCCAGCAGGCGGCCGCTCCGGAGTCGGCAGACGGCGACGCCGGACACGCCCTCCTCCGTATTGGTGTGCACGCGCTCCCAGACAATCCGCGGCGGCAGCGCATCGTCCGGATCGGAGGGCCCGGCGAGGTCCGGGCTCAGCTCGCTCAGCCGGTACTCGAGGCGCCCGCACTCGAGGGTCGTGAGGCCGATCGTCGAGACGTCGGTCTCCGCCCAGGCGTAGAGGCCCGCGCGCGTGCCGGTCGGGAGGACGCCGGGATCGACCGCCGTCGCGAGCAGGGCGCCGTCGACGTAGACCCGGATGACCGTCATCAGGTCGTCGGTGTGCTCGCACTCGACGCTCAGGACCTGGCCCTCGACGCGATCCCCATCGACCTCGAGGAGCACGTCATAGCCGTCCGTGTCGTAGCGGGCGACGACAAGCTTCGTCGCGCCCACGTCGTACCAGACGACGAAGCCGGTCCCGGCATCGGCATCCCATCCCACGGCGAGCCCGGGGTAGTTGCCGGCGGCCGCCCCGAACTCCGCGAGGGTGACCTGGGCGTAGTGGACGCGGCCCAGGTCGCCCGGCGCGAGGGCGACGCAGTCGATCGCCGCGCTGCTGGGCCGGGCGGCGTTGCTGACCCGGTCGAAGGTCTCGTAGCCGTCCGGCGTGGTGTAGCCGGTGATCGGCGCCTGGTCCGCGCCGGAGATCGCGTCCGTGAACAGCGGCACCCGCACGGCGACCGTCATCGGTCTAGCGGAAGCCTCCGTAGCGCTTGATCGAGTAGCGCCCGTCCTGGGTCACGACGGGGTAGCAGTTGAGCGGTTGACAGATCTCCTTCTCGATCCAGTCCTTCGCGACAATCGGCGCGCGGATGCTGAAGCGGAAGCTTGGCGCGGCCACGCGCCCGGAGACCGTCTCGATCCCGGTGACGTCGATGTAGCTCTCCGGGATCCCGACGCCCCACTCCTCCGCCCAATCGTCGTAGGGCCCGTTCAGGCCGGTCCCGGTCGACAGCAGCATCAGGAGCATGAGGCTGAACGGGTTGCCCTCGATCTCGATCGGCGCGTCCGGCGACGCGGTCAGGAAGGCCTCGCGACGTAGTGAGCGCTGGATGTCGGCGCACTCGATGACGAAGGCCTGGCCGTCCTCGTGCAGCCGCCGGCCGATCACCTCGAGCTTCGAGAAGGGCATGTAGTCCTCCTCGTCGATGTCGGCATAGCCGGCGTAAATCTGCACCCGCTGGCCGGGCCGGATCTGCTCGCCGTTCGTGACCTCGTCGCCCTCCGCGTGCGACGCCGCCGTCGTGCCGTCGACCCCACGCGCGACGACGGTGATCGTGTCGGAGGGCTCGCCGAAGCCTTCGTAGCGGATCCGCTCGATCACGCCGCCGGTGGTGATCTCGAGCGTGCCGCCCGCCGGCAGGTTGGCCGTGACCTCCGACAGGACGATGTCGTCCCCCGGACCTGGCGCCGACGGTGACATGGCCGCGCCCAGCGAGGCCCGGAGCGCGCCCATGTAGTAGAGGGCGAGGTTCTCGACGTTCGTCAGCGTGAGCTGGATCGCGCCCTGCGAAGCGCGGCCCTGCTCCGGGAAGACCTGGGCGAAGGCGCCGTCGATCGACTCGAGGAGGAGCAGCTTCTGCTTCGTCTCCGCCTGAACCGGCCCGCTCGCGAAGTCGACGGTGAAGGCGTATTCGTCCGCGGAGCCGTAGCGCGGAAGATGAAAGAAGCGGCAGAAGTATCGCGGCCGGGTCTTGCGCCCGCTGCGCGCCGTCAGGTGGGCGGAGGTCTCCGATCTCACGACTCGTCGGTGTCCTGCCGAAAGACGAGCTCGACGGAGTAGACGATGTCGCTCTCGAGGCGGCGCTGAATCGCGAACGGGTTCCCGATCAGCACCGCCTTGTTGAAGTAGGTATTGAACTCGTCATATTCGTACTGGCCGGTCGCCGTGCTGTTGCGATCGAGGGTGAGCGCCATCTGCCGCCCGTACTTGCCCCAGTTGTTCCACATGGTGCGCAGCGCGGCGGCTTCCGACTTGAAGAGCGTGGGGAACTGCAGCGTCACCCGAACCTCGTCGCGGATGAACAAGGTTTCGCCCGCGCCGGCGAGCGAGACGTTCTCGCCGCGCACCGCCAGCTCCGTCGGCGGCGCCGGAAGGTGCGCCGGGTTCGTGAAGTCGATCGTGGTCGGGCTGCTGCCGTAGACGATGCGCGGGTAGAAGAACGTCGACCGGCCGGTCCAGGACGGCAGCGGCATCAGGGCACCCAGGCCGCGGTCAGCGGGCCGCGGTCATTGTCGCCGTACAGGTTCAGGTTCCGCTTATGGCTCAGGGCGCGCAGGCGCATCGCCTCCTCGATCAGGACGTCGTCAGAGCGGCGCCCAGCCAGGGTGCCCGGCGTCGCCGCGCGCGGGTAGCGTCCGGGCGTGTCCCGGTTGATCTCCTCGAGGTCGGCGGCGTGCGCGGCCGCGGCCGGGGCCCGGGTCACATGCTCGCCGCCCGTGAGCAGGATCGGCCGCGGCCCGGTGCTGAACTCGCCTTGCGTCAGAGGGCGGTAGCGGCTGGCCGCCACCAGCGCGGGCACGACGTCGCCCTTGCTGGGGTCGCCGGGCACCCAGCCGCCCTCCGCGAAGCCGTCGGGATCCCCGGCGCCGCCGGTCGAGCCGGAGCTGCCGCTGACCCCGCCGCTCGCGCCGCCCTCACCGGAGGGCCCGCCCGTGCCACCGGATGCGCCGCCCGGCCCGCCGCCTGGTGCGCCGCCGGTGCCGCTGGTGCCCTCGCCCACCGACACGCCCTCGTCGGTGGTGACGTCCGTCATGGCGCCGACGGTCACCTCGCCTTGCGGGTCCGCGATCGTGGGCTCGCCCACCGTCGCCGTCCCGGGCGGCCCGTCGTCCTGCAGTCCGCTGATGGCATCTTCCGGATCCACGTCGAGACCGCGGCCGGAGCGCGGCGGCGTGAACGTGATCTTTGGGAGGCTGAGCGTCCGCTTCCCGGGGTTCTGCGTGATCTGCTGGCGGATCTGGCCGACGACCATGTTGGCGAGGCCGATCAGCGACCCGATCGGGCCGCCGAAGAGACCGATGGCGCTCTCCGCCGCCAGGCCCAGCGCGTTCGCGATGCCCGCGGGCACGCCCAGCCCCTGCAGCCCTTCCGACACGAGCTCGCCGATCGGGTTCGGCACCGACGGCGTGACCGTGATGACGGAGCTGTCCTCGTTCGTGATGTTGATGTTGGGGCCGTCGAAGGACACGCTCGAGATGCCGGAGTTGGCCCCGGTCGGCGCCCCGTCGGGGCCCGCTTCCCCGCCCGGCGAGGTGTTGAGGAGGCTGTCGCGGATGATCCGCGCGATCCCGTCCGGGCCGAACTTCGACGCATCGTTGAGGATCGCGTCTAGCTCCGACGGGCTCAGCTTCTGGCCGGTGGTCGGGTCGATGAACTCGCCCGTATTCGGGTCGATCGCGACGGAGGGACCGGGCGCGCCGGCCTCGCCGCCGCCGCCGGCGTCACTCCCGGGCGCGCCGCCAGGGCCCGCCAGCGACGCGCGCCGGTACTCGCCGACCTTGACCTTCGCCTGCAGGCCCGACTCGACGACGTAGAGGGCGAGCGCCCCGTCGACGTCCTGCTGGGCGATCCGCTCGAGGATCTTCGCGCGCACGTCGGGCTCGAGGCCCGCGAGCGTCGACTGCACGACGTTGATATTTTGCCCCGCGGCCTCCGCCAGCCTCGAGAGCGCCAGGACGGTCGTCTTCGTGATGCCGCCGCCCAGCGCCTCCTCGAAGAAGAGGCGCACCTCTGAGCCCAGCGTGCGGATCCTCGAGGCCGCCTGGCGGATCGCGTTCGCGAGTCGCTCCTCGTAGGGCTGCTTCGCCTCTGCGGCAACGCCGGCCTGGATGCTGACCGTCGCGGTGTCCCCGTTCGCGACGAGCTCGTCGGGCGTGACCCCCTCGTCGATGACCCGGCGCGTGCGGCCGCCGAAGGTCACGCTGACGATCAGGCCGGCGTCCTCTGCCCCGTGCGCCTGGCGCTCCCCGCCCCGGCCCGCGTGGGTGTAGCGCCGGACCACCGCGTACAGCTCGTCCGGCGTCTGGGCCGCGTCGAGGTCGGCAAACATGGGCTGGAAGCTGGCGGCGACGCCCTGGACCTCCTGCTGCTCGCGCTGGGCCTTCGGGACCCGGTTCTTCGCCTTGCCGTAGGCCGCGGCGCCGGCGGAGATCGCCGCGCCGGCGACCGCGCCGATCAGGGCGCCGTAGCCGCTCTCGCCGAAGTAGTTGCCCAGGGCCGCGCCGGCGGCCGCGCCGGAGACCGCGCCGCCGACGCCCGCGAAGGCGACGTCCTGGGTCGTGGTCGCGTACTGCGACGCGCTGTAGGCGGTCAGGCCGACCGCCAGGGCCCCCGCAGCGCCCCCGACGAGGGCGCTGCTCAGGCTAATGCTCGAGGCCGCCGCAACCTGGGAGGACGTCGGCACCGCGGAGACGGCGCCGCCGAACGGGCTCGCCCCGCTCGCCGCGGCCGCCACCAGGTCGCCGCCGGCCGCTCCCACGGGCCCGACGGTGCCGCCGCCGGTGAGCACGACCTGGCCGGAGGCGGTGACGACTCCCGGGCCCGCCATCGTTTGCACGATGGAGCCGATCGGCGCGTTGGGCGCCGTCCCGACGGCGGCCGCGGCGCTCGCGGTCGACGGGCTGAGCCCCAGCAGGCCCAGCAGCCCGCCGCCGGCGCCGGCGCCGACCGCGCCCGCCGTCACGGGCGACCGGCCGTCCCCCAAGACGCTGCTGATCGCGCTCCGAAGGGTCGAGGACAGGGTCGACACCAGCGGGGTCACGACCAGCTCCTGCAGCAGCGAGCGCATCAGCGCCTGCCCGATCTGCTTGCCGATGTCGCCGATCCGGTCGAGGTCGCCGCTCAGGCCGGACACGATCAGCTCCGTGATCCCCTGGCCGACGTTCGACATCGACTGGAAGAGCGCCATACGGAAGCGCTCGCCCTGGCGGGAGGCCTGCTCCTCGAAGTCCTGCAGGCCGCGCAGGGCGCCCGCGGTCGGGTCGTCGCGCTCCGTGCGCGCGCGCTGCCGGGCGGCGCCCTCGAGGGCCCAGCGTTCGGCGGTGACGTCGCGCTGCTGCTTGAGGATCTCGAGGCGCTCCTGGTCCTGCCGGGTGCCGGTCGACTCCGCGATCGCGGTCTGGGCGTCGATCTCGATCCCCAGGCGGCGGAGCTCGAGGCGCTGCCGCTCCGCGGCGAGCAGGTCCTGCATCCGGTCGGCTTCGCCCTGGGAGAAGGTCTCGATCCGCGCCAGGCCCTCGAGGCGGTCGCGCTCGACGTCGGCCCGCTGCAAGTCGATCTGCAGCAGCTCGCGGTTGATCCGGCGCGATTGCTCCGCGCGCGCGGGATCGCCGGCGGACCCCAGCGCGGGCCCGGCGAAGGCCTGGGCTTCGTCGCCGGCCTCCTGAGCGCGGCGCAGGTCCTCTTCCCGCGACCGCTCATACTCCGGGGTCCGCATCCGCGCGAGCTGGGAGATCGTCTCTTGTCGGGCGAGCGCGCCCGGAAGCGGCACGCCGCCGCTGAAGGCGAGCGACTCGTCGTAGCCGGCGGCCGCCTGGGCGTAGCCCGGTGCACGGAAGACGCGGAAGAGATCGACGCGGCGCTCCTCCTCCGCCGCGGCGCGCAGACGACCGGCGGCCTCGCGCTGGCCGACCCCGATCAGGCGGTTCGCCTCGCGCTGCTGCTCCGCGTAGCGCGCGTCGATGTCGTGCAGGCGGAAGTCGAAGAGGCCCTGCTGATCGCGCCGCAGCCGGAGCCGCTCGATCTCCTGCTCGTCGAGGATCCGCTTCGTATCGCCTTCGGCCGCGGCATAGGCGTTGCCGAAGATGATCCGCTCGCGCTCGCGCTGGCGCTGCGCGATGGTGCCGCCGATCTCCTGCTGGCGCCCGGCGACGTCCTGCTCGACCTGCAGCGCCATCGGCCCGCCCTGGTTGCGGAAGCGCAGGCTGACGTCGCTGAGCGTGCGCAGCTTCTCCGTCTGGTCCTCGATCTGCTTCGTGAGCTTGCTGAGGTCGGCGGTCTCGATCGCGCGCTGGTACTCGCGCTGCTCCTGCCGCGCCTTCTGGTAGGCCTCGACCAGCTTTCCCCCGATGGCGCCGGCCAGATCGGCGGCGACGACGATCATCCCGGACATGCCGCCGGAGAGCATCGTCATCCGCGACAGCGTGCTTTCGGCGGCCACGCCGACCTCGCCGAGTGCCGGCGTCAGCCCCTGCAGGCGGGTCCGCATCGCGGCGATTTCGGCGTTCCATTTCGCCATCGCGCCTTCGGCGTTGGTCGAGGTCGTCGCGAGCGCGGAGACCGGCGCGGCGACGTTGCCCGCGGCCTGCTGCAGCCCGACCAGGTCGGCGCGCAGCGCCTGGACGTTGCGCTGGGCCTGCTCCGTCGCGGCCGCAACGACGATGTCGACGCGGTTCTCAGCCATCGTCAGACTTCCATGCCGATCAGGCGCATGAGGTCGTCATCCGGCAGGCCGACCGGATCCTTCGGATCGGAGAAGCACTTGAGCGTGAACAGCCAGGCGGAGATCGGCAGGGCCCACAGCTCCGTCGGCAGGCGGCGCGTGCGCGTGGCGAGCTGCTTGAGGATCCCGTGCAGGTTCTTGCCCGGCGTCGCGGTCCGCCAGGTCAGCTCGAGCGGCGGGTAGCGCTTGCGCCGGGCCGGCGCCTCGACGACCGGAGGCATGTCAGGGCTGTCGGGGCTGGGCGGCACCCAGCCGATGGTCTCGAGGTAGGCGCGCGCGAGGACGTCCCGGGACGGGCCCAGGCGCTGCACGACCTCGAGGGTGAGGACGGGCTCGACGATCGCGCGCGTCAGCATGAGGCTCACCCAGCGCTCGAGGTTGACGACGATCGCGTGCTGCCGCTCCCACTCCGCCGCCTCGAAGCAGTCGGTCAGCGGCAGGTCATCCGGGAAGCCAGCGAAGAAGGCCCCCGTCGGGAGATCCCGCGCGCGGACCTGGCTCGCTGGCTCCGGGATGGAGATCAGGAAGTCAGGCAGCCCGACCGCGCCGTCGCGGTCAGGCGGCATCCCTCAGCGCCGCGGAGCCTGCATCCGACGCCGCGGCACCGCCGGGCGCGTCGGAGGACGCCGCGTCGTCGGCCGCCTTCGGCGCGTCGGCGGCCCGTTGCCAGATCCCCGACGCGACCATGATCTCGATGCCGGCCTCTTCGCCGTCGGTGCCAAGCTGCCGCGCCTGGTCGAACGTGAGGAACGGGGTCGGCCCGTCGGTGTTCGCCCGGAGCGCGGCCTTCTCCGCGGCGTCTGGCGTCTGCCCGTGGTCCACCTCGAGGTGCTCCGCCAGGGAGTCGACCGGGCGCCCCTCCTCGAGGACCTCGCCCTCCTTGCGGAGCCGGCGGCCCCAGAGGCGATCGGCACAGTCGGCCACCGGACAGACGAGCGGCGGCAGCGAGGCCGCGGCCACGACCCGGTAGAGGACGTCGCGACCCTGCTGCGTGCGCGCCTCGCGGGCCTCGCGCGGCAGCGCGTCGAACCACTCCGTAAAGCGCTTCGCGAACTCCCCGCGCTTCCAGGTGCTCGAGCCGGGCGGGTTGGGCGGGGCGACGGAGAGGTACTCCTCGCGCCCGATCCGGCGCGCGCGGATGATCACGGGCTCGCCCAGGTCCTTCGACAGACGCTCCGCGACGTGGGTGAGCTCCGTATAGCGGTTGATCAGCTCGACCGTGAGCATCTTCGGCATGAAGTGACCTCGTTGGTGTTCGGGTCGGCGATCTAGTCGGCGACGATCGCCCAGTCCTCGTCGGTCGAGTCGAGCGTGCACAGAAGCTGCGTGGGCAGCGACATGATGCCGTCGCGCGCGTTCAGCCCCTGGCCGATGACCTGGACCGTCGCGCCCGGCGTCGCGTTCGCGCTCGCCCGGAACTTGATTCTGTTGTATTGCGTGGTCCCGAACTGGAAGGACAGGTCCTTGAGCGGCGAGCCCGTGCTCAGCGCGGTCCACCATCCGGAGTCGGCCTCGCGCGCCGCGTCCGGGTCGATCGCGAAGAGCGGCCGGCGATCGGCGGTGAAGTGCCCCGCAACGCCGCCGGCGGCGTTGATGCAGCGCTGCATCCCCGGGACGATGCCCATGTCGAAGCCGATATTGGCGATGCAGGGGGCGTAGTTGCTCGAGCCGATCTGGAAGGCGGCGCTCTTCAGCGTCGGATACTGCGGCGTGGTCGTCAGCACGCCGGCCTGATAGGCGACGTCCCCGCGGCTCAGCGCACCGTAGAAGGTGAAGTCGGCGGCGAACTGTCCGCCCGCCACGCCCGCCCAGCGCGAGGTCCCGATCGCGCCGGCCAGCTTGATCGCCAGCGCGTTTCCGCCCGGGATCTTCACGACGAGATACACCGTCATGCAGGTGTCGGAGGTCGTCGGCTGGTAGGTCACCGACTCCGTCCCGGATCCCGTCGCGATCACGCGCGCCGTGCGGCAGCCGCGGACCGGCAGGTCCCACTCCGGCACGACGAGCGGGCTGTCGTCGTAGGCGACGCCGCGCCCGCGCGGGTACATGGAGAAGCTGATGCTGCCGGTCAGCGGACCCAGCAGCGACGGCGCGCGGCCCAGGCGACCGGCGGTCATCGTGTTCTGGATCTCGTTCGGGTCCTGGTTGAAGCGCAGGGACCCGGCGCGGACCGGGATGATGTCGGCGGTCGTGTAGCTGCCGCCCAGGATGTCGGTGCCGGCGACAGACTCCGGCTTCATCACGATCTGTGCTTCCAGCTCCCGCGGGATGGTGATCTCAGCCATGAGTGCGCCCTCCTATGGCGTCGCCTGCAGTGTCTTTGACTCGAAGAAGTGGAGCGTGAGCCGCTGCTCAAACTCTGAGCGCGGCGCCGCTCCGCGGATCGCCGTCTCTCGTGGGCCGACGTCGAACGACGAGATCAGCTCGACGCCGCCGGTGTAGAGCTTGTCGCTGGCGTAGAAGGCGGTCATGAAGTCGTCCCAGAGGCGGAGGCGCCAGACCTCGCCGCCGATCCCCGACGTCGCCGCGGCGTAGCCGGTGACGCGGACCTCCATCCGATGCCGCACGGAGACCATGCCGCCGACGCTCCCCTCGATCTTCGACTCGCCGCCGATCTCCTCGAAGGCGAGCGCCGGAACGGGGATATTCGCGTCCGCCGGCCTCGAGCCCTCGAAGACGGTGAGCGCGGCCGGCAGGTACGGGCCGCCCCAGCCCGGCCGGGTGCCGGTCAGGCTCGCGCCGACCGCCATGAGCGCTTGAAACACGCGCACCGGGTAAGGCTCCGCCATCAGCTCACCGACGCCGTCGTCGCGACGCCGACCTGGCGCTGCATTTCGACCTGCACACGTTCCACGAGGAACGAAATCAGGCCGGCCGGGACCTGGGCCGGCACGGTCACGCGCTGCTCGCGGATCGGGAGATAGGAGCGGTTCGGGCCGCGGCGCTGCGCTGGGCGCGTGCCGCGACGGAAGACGCCCGTCCGGCCGCTGCGCATCGTCGCGAGGAAGGCGTGGCGCAGCTCGCCGGAGCGGCCGCCCGGGACCAGGTAGCGGACGCCGGTCGCGGTCTGCTCCGGGTTCAGCTTGGCGGCGCGCACGCGCAGCGGCGCCAGCATCAGGACCCCGGCGAGGTTGAGCGGGCTCGCGCTCGAGGTCTTCGCGGTGCCCGTCGTCTCGCGCGGCGTGATGCCGTACTGCGCGGCCAGGCGGCGCGCGGCCTCTTCGCGCCCGGCGATGACCGCGGCATTGATCGCCAGCGCGGCGCCGACCTGGATCGCGGCGGCGGTCTTCTGAAGACCGGCCTGCAGCTTCGAGGTGTCGACGCGGATGGTCACGTCCATCACGGCACCGTCGAGTAGGCCTGCGCGAGCGGGATCGTGATCGGCAGCACGAAGATCGCCGCCGGCGCGTACTCGCCTTCATCGACGCGCTCCGCGCGCCCGTCGCCGATGATGATCCCGTCCTTCGAGAGGCTCCCAATGTGGCGGTTCTTCATCAGGATCGTCGCGCAGTGATGCCGGAGGTTGAGGCGCTCGTCGTCCGCCAGCACGCCCGCCGACGCCTCGCGGAACACGATGCCCAGAATGTCGACGTGGAAGTCGTAGCGGTAGCTGACCTGCTGCAGGGCGAAGTTGAAGTGTCCCCCGCTAAGCATGGATCCCGCGCCCGGGATGACGTAGACGATCGGGCACTCGCCCGGCTTCATCTGCGTCCCCGGCGGCGGCAGCGGCGCGCGCCGCACGTCCGGCGGCCGCTCGTAGGTCCAGCTTCCGGGAGGCGTGCCCGCGAGCCCGGTCTCGAGCGTCGCCGCGAGGGCGGTCAGCACTTCGGCCTCCGGTGACTGCGCCATCAGTGGACCTGGGCGTAGAAGACGTCGGGGTCGAGGTCCTCGACGCGGTCGACGATCCAGGTCCTGGGCGACGCGAACTCCGGCGGCCGCGCGGCGGAGATCGTGCTGCCGACCGGCAGGGTCGCGACCAGGTCGCGGCGCACCGCGCAGCGCGGGCGGAGGTCTTCCATCGGCTCGAGGCCCTGCAGCCGGTTCGTCGTCGGCGCGAGCCAGACGACGGTCGTGGTGACCGGGCTGCCCCCCGCGGGCGTGACGGTCGCCGCCTGAGACAGGGCCGCGAAGATCACGGCGTTCGACGGTCGGATGTCGCTCACGCGACGGCCTCGAGCTGCTGCGGCACGCCCAGCAGGCCCCGGAGATAGCCGCTCACCGCGAAGACACGGCCGCTGAGCGCGCCCAGGGCGTCGATCCAGGCGGTGCGGTTGTGGGCAAAGTCGAAGTTATCGGCCAGGTCGGGGTCGCCCCAGAGGTAGCCGCTGGCGTCGAGCGGGACGCCGGCGACGATCACCGGGCGAAAGCCGAGCTCGACCGCGACCCGCACCGCGAGGAGGGACGAGGAGCCTGGCCCGCGGAACTGCGGCCAGCAGCGCACGCCGTCGATCTGAGACTCGCTGGTGTGCAGGACGATCTTGCCGGGATCGCCGGGCCGGCGCGGGTCGATCCGGTTCGCGTGCCACCGGAGCAGCTTCTCCGGGTGATGGCTGACGCCGTGGTCGACCGGGTGCGAGTAGAGCTCGATCATGTTGTTCACGCCGAAGACGAAGGCGCCCCTGGCGAGATCGCCAAGGGCGCTCACGTCCTGGTAGACGCCGCGGCCGGAGCCGACCACGATGGCAACGGCGGCCATTGCGGGGCTCCGGCCCGCGGCGCGCGGACTAGCGCGCGACTCCGTCCAGGCGCACCCAGCCGGTCGCGGACGGGTTGGCCGCGGCCTTCGCCGCGGTGCCGGCCAGGGTGTTGCCGCTCGACGTCGTGGTGAAGTTGCCGGCCGTGTTGTCCCAGTAGACCTTGACATTCTCCGTCCAGGCCTGGGCGCTGACCTTCGCCACCTCGACGACGCCGGGGCCGACGAAGGCGCTGAACTTCGCCCCCGCGTCCGCGGAGACGGTCGCGATGACGATCAGGTCGCCGATCTTGTAGGGCGTGTTCTTGACGACGCCGCCGACCGGCGCGGTCAGCTCGAGGACCTCGCCCTTCTCGATGTAGTTGTTCATGCCCTCTCTCCCTCGCTCTGGGTCCTGGGTCTGGTCCTGGGTCTGGTCCTGGGCCTTGGGCTCAGGCGCCGGCGTTCTTGTAGAGGCCGCGGAAGTCGATCGCCTTCGCGGCGAAGTCGTGCCGGCACTTCACCTCGAGGCCGTCGATGTCGAAGCCGACGCGGCTCTCGACGACGGGGCCTTCCTCGCCGTCCAGGAAGCCGTATTCGATGATGTCGATCTGGTCCGTCGAGGCGCCCAGATACCAGGCGGTCGTCGAGCCCGCGACCGTGTCGCCGTCGACGGTGACGCCGCCGGCGAGGCGGGGCTCCGAGATCACGGACAGCCGGCCCGCGAACGGGTTGACGCTGCTGCCCAGGGCCGGGGTGATCGCGGTGGTGAACTGGTCCGCGATCGTCTCCTTCTCCGGCGGCACCATCAGCGACCGCGCGACCAGGTTGAGGTAGTTCGTGCCGCCGGCGAGGCCGGTCTGCTTGCGCATCAGCGCGCGGCCGACGCCCAGGGAGTCGATGCTGATCGCGGTCCCGGAGCTCGTGAGGTTGTTGTGCGTCGCGTGGAACAGGGCGACGGTGTCGGCCATCGCGGCGTTCTTCAGGATCTGATACCAGATCACGTCCGACTCGAGGTTGCGGGCGGAGCGCCCGAACATCGTCGTCAGCCGGCCGAAGGCGTCGAGGTCATCGTTGACCAGGCCCTGCCGGGTGATCGCGAAGATCTTGCCGTAGGTCGCGAGCTGAAACTGCTCCTTGCCTTCGGCGACGGAGCCGCGGCGGAACTCGCCGTGCTCGAGCACCTTCTCGAGGGCCGGGGCCTCGCCGAGCTGGTTCCGCTTCACCGGCTTGAAATCCGGCATGTTGATCCGGCGCGCGATCGGCGTCCAGGTCGCCGGCGCCTCGTCGTAGGCGCGACGCAGCGACTTGTTCGCCACGTCGGCGAGCAGGTTCGGGAAGTCGGAGGTGGTGTGCATCCCCGCCCGGACGTGGAAGCCGAACGCCGCCGCGGCCAGCTCCATCTTCGTCAGCGAGCGGGTGCGGATCCCGCGCTGCTCGAGGCACTCCGCCGCGATCTCGAGCAGCGACCGCGAGCGATACTGCTTCGCGTTGTCGTCGAGCTTCCAGTGGTCCGGCGAGATCCGGTGCAGCAGCGCGCCGGTGATCCCGCGCCAGACCTGCTCGAGCGGATCGGCGCCGACGAACTCGACGCGGCCGCTGGTCGGGCCCGGCTTCGGGCCCTGGCCGTCCATCGCGCGGCCGCGCAGGGTCTCGAGGACCTGGGCCTGCGCGTCGAGCAGCGGGGTCTTCTCCGCGATCATGCGCTGGGCCGTCGTCATCGGCAGGCGGCCGGCCTCGCACGCGGACAGGATGCCCTGGATCCGGGCCCGCTCCTCGTCGACCGCGCGATCGGCCGCGTTCGGCACGACGGCGGGCTGCGGCTGGGGCTGGCCGCCGGCGGGCGCCGGCTGCGGCTGACTCGGCTCGGGCTGCTCGCGGGTCTCGAGCTCGACTGGATCCATTGCGCTGCTCCTCTCGGGTGTGGGTGCGCCGCGCGTGATGACGCACGGATTGGTCGGAACGGTCTCGCTCCGGATGTTGGCGGCGTCGTCAGCGGCGATCGGGACGGCGCTGACCTCGAAGGGCTCCCAATCGGTCGCGTGCATTTTGCGGAGGGTGTTCTTCGCGGCGGGCGTCTCTTCGTACTCGTAGACGCGATAGCCGACGCTGATCTTGCGGACGATGCCGTCCTGCACGTCCTGCCAGATCGGCTCGACGTCGGCGCGCCGCGAGAAGCGGATCCGTGCGCGGCCCTGCGTGCCGTCGACCTTCGCGGATCCGTCGTTGACCGCGCCGATGACGTTGCGAAGGGAAAACGCCATGTGCGAGTCGAGGACGGGCGCGCCGTTGTTCAGGCGGCCCAGCCGGACATGCTTCGACTCGAGGGAGAGGCTCTCGAGCCAGCGCTCGCCGGTGAGCCAGTTGAAGCGCTCGACGGGCGTGCCCTGAGACCAGACGACGTCGACGGATCGGTCGGTTCGATTGATCGAGGCTGGGACGATGTCGGCGCGGACGCTGAAGGCGGGAACATCGACCGTGCGCTTCGGATCCCCGGCTGACGCGGCGCGCTCCATATGCGCGCCAGGGTCGCGGAGAATCGCCGGGTCAGGTCATAGCGGAATTGGCTACCTATTCCCGCCTGCGCTCGAGCCAGCGGGTCGGCGTCGCCGGCGAGCTCTCACCAGCGAGCCAGCCCTTGCGGTGCAGGGCCGCGAAGTGCCCCCGCACGGCTTCGTGGTAGATCCCCAGGCGCCGCGCGACGTACCGGGCCGACACGGGCTCGCCGGTCGCCGCGTAGACGACCTGGACGATCGCCTGCACTTCGGCCTGCCGGTCCGTGAGCACGGGCCCCGGCCGGATGCCGGGGCCCGCCGTCGTCTCGGTGATCGTGCAAACGCGGACGCTCACCCGCGAGCCTCCTCCTCGTTCCCCTCCCCCGTGACCGCCGAGATCACCGCGTCGCGGGCGATCTGGAAGGAGCGGTCCCCGTTGTGATCGTGCCGCGGCTGCAGCGCGCGGGCGGCCGCGAGGCGCTCCTCGAGCGGGCCGTCGACCTCGAGCTCCGCGACCGCGCGATCGCGGCCGGCGGTGAAACACTGCGGGCAGGCGTGGTCCGGGACCGGCATCTTCTTGACCCCGGCCAGGCGATCCTTCGCGCCCTTGACCTTGGCGATGTCCGCGCGGACCTTGTCCGATCCCTTGGGTTCGCCCGGGCCCGCGGCTCCCGCGCCTGGTTCCATGCGGTTCGTCAGCTCTCCGTCCTTGATCATGTCGATCCTCCTGTGGCGACGACGAGGATGTCCTCGTCGGGTTCGGCCTCGATGGCAATGACCCACTGCCCGGGGTTGGCGACGGCGCCCAGGCCGCGCGCGGTCGGCGCGACGGCGCGCCCTCGAGCGTCGGCGGTGATCCGGAGGCGCCCCCGGGCCTGCACCCGGGCGCCAGCGGCCTCGAGCTGCCCGCGCCCCGGGATCCTGACGGTCGCGACGGCGTCGGCCGTCGCCGGCGCCGCGACCAGGCGGCCGACGCCGGTGATGCGCGGCGGCCGCGCGGCGATGCCTGGGGAGGGCGGCGCCTCCTCCTCCGGCCCGACGCTGAGGCTGCCCTGCGCGGTTGCGGTCGCCGTGACGAAGGCCGCGAGGCGGATCCCCGTCGTCAGCGCGCCGGCCGCGCTCGCCGTAGCGGTCACCGCGGCCGCGAGCTGGTCGCCGGGCACGCTCAGGTCGCCACTGGCTGTAGCGCTGGCCGACACAGACGCGGCGAGGCGGATCCCGGTCGTCAGGGCGCCAGCGGTCTGCGCCGACGCGGCGACCGCCCCGGCCAGCGGCTTCGGAACGGTCAGATCGCCGGCGGTCGAGGCGGCGGCGCTGGCTGCGGCCGCGAGGCGAATGGCCGTCGAGAGGACCGCCTGCGCGGCCGCTGTCCCCTGGATCGAGGCCGCGAGCCGGATCAGCGCGGTCAGGGCGCCGGCGACGGATGCCGTGGCGGTGACGGAGGCGGCCGGGCGGATCGACGTGCTGAGCACGCCGGCGACCTGGGCCGTCGCGGTGACCGACGCGGCCGCCCGGATCTGGGTCGTGAGCGCGCCCGCAACCTGGGCCGTCGCAGTGACGGCTGCGGCCGGGCGGATCTGCGTCGTCAGGGCGCCCGCGACGGATGCCGTGGCCGTGACCGCGCCGGCCAGCCGGATCGACGTCGAGAGCGCCCCGGCACCCTGCGCGGTCGCCGTCACGGAGGCGGCCGCGCGGATCTGAGTCGTGAGGGCGCCGGCGGTCGTCGCCGTGGCGGTGATCGAGGCCTCGAGCTCCGCGGCGGCGCCGATGAGCCCGAAGACCAGCTCGCCCGTCTCCGCGACATGCCCGGTCCCGTCACCATGCGAGATGACAAGCTGGCCGGTCGCGACGACGATCCACTGCCCGCCGATGAAGCTGACGAGCGCGCCGGTCGAGGTCTGCGCCATCTAGTCGCGTCCCCTCACCACCATCACCGCGACGCTAGTACCGCCAGAGCCAGAGGGAGTTTGTATCGCCGCCGGCGCAGAACTGCTGCCCCGCCATGATGGTGACGTCGTCCTTCGCGTCGTAGGCCATGCTGTTGCCGTGCACGCCGGCCGGCGCGGCGAACGCTTCCCATGAATCGGAGGGCGGGTCGTAGACCAGCATCTTCGTGACCGTCCCGCACGGACCGTCGGTCGTGTACGGATAAATGACTTTGTTGTTCTTGGAGTCGAAGTCGACCCAGGTGAAATACGCCATGTAGCTCGTGTCCTGATCAAGCGGCGGCGCGACGGGCGCGTGGGTCTTCATCGCCCAGGTGTTGGTCACCCGATCGAAGACGAACATGCCGAGTCTGACCTCGACGGTATTGCCTGGCTGATCGACTCGGCGCACGGGCACGACGGCGTAGAGCTTCCGCCTGGCGTTGTCCCAGCCGAAGAAGACGCGGTGCGGAGACTGCGGGGTCAGCCATCCCCCGGTCTCGCCGGACCAGGCCGGGCTTGGACGCAAGCACAGATCGAAGGCCTGCTGCGCCAGCGTCGCGAGCGTCGTGACGATCAATTGCCCGACGCAATCGCCGCTGCTCTCGAAGTGCAGCATGGCGTCCGCCGCGCTGTCGTAGGCGCCGCCGCCAAGCGAGCTGCCGGGCCCGCCCTTGTATTCCCACTGGCCGGTCGCCTTCGCCCACTTGAGCAGGCCCAGGCGCTGGATCGCGCCGCCCGGGCCGCACGGCTGGCCCTCTTCATCGGGAGGAAAGGGCAGGCTGTTCCTGTACCAGATGTCGCTCCGACTGTCCTCGATCATCGGCCCACGGTCGGACGGATGATTGAGCACGATGGGGCTGACGCTCGCTGGGACGCACGCCGGCACGACGACCGCCCAGAGATCTCGCGCGGCGTCGTAGCTGTAGAGGTTGCTATCCGCGCCTGAGTTGCAGACGTCCCCGGTGCCCCAGAGGACGCTCCCGTCGAGGCGGCGCGCGCGGTTGACGTCCTTGCTCCCACACCGCGACGGGAAGGGATTCCCGGTCATGGGCGTCGCGCGCTGCACGAACGTCCGGCTTGGGATGGTGAGACCGCCGGATGGCGGCGGCGGAGGCGGAGGTGGCGGAGGAGGAGGCGGCGGCGGATCGACCGGCGGAGGCGGAGGTGGCGGCAATGTCCCGCCCGGCTTCCACTCCCAGACTTCCGTCCCGTTGCCGGAGACCAGCAGGAGCACCCGCTGGCGCACGCGATCGTAGAGCGGGATGTATTTCACGATCGGCACCGGGCTTGGGCTCAGCGCCATTTGCTGCTTCCGCCAGACGCGCGTCGCGAGGTCGAGCAGGTACGTCTCCGCGACCACGGTGCCGCACGGGTCGCTCGAGTTGGTGCAGCCCGCGTAGCCGACGATCGTGTTGGCGGCCTCGTGGAGCGCGAACACCGTCAGCGATGGCGGCTTCGGCCCGGTCGTCGGGATCAGCGTCCACTTGTTCGCGGCCGGGTCGTAGTCGTACAGCTCCTGGAAGTTGCCGACGTACCACAGGTGCCCGGTCCGGCGGTCGATGCCGCCGCGGAGCATTCCGATCCGCGCGCCGTCCTGGGTCCCGTCCTCGATCTTGGGCGGCAGCGGCGGGTTCGGGTTCAGGTCGATCCAGGGCGCGCTGATCGGCGAGAGCGGCTTCTGCCGCAGCGGGCCCATGCCCCAGCCGGCGAAGCAGTAGAGGACCTTCCGTTGCGGGTCGACGGCGACGACGGCGTCCGCCGCACAGGCGGTCGGGGCGATCGTGTAGGTGCGCGCCACGGGATCGAAGACCTGCGCGCTGTCGAGGTCGCCCATCGGCATTCCGGCCTGGGCGCCCAGCCAGGCGACGCCGTTGACCGGATCGAAGTCGGTCCCGAAGTTCTCCCGCTTGCCGCTGACCTCCGGCGTCGTCGCGATCCTCGCCCAGGTGTTGGCGGCCGGGTCGTAGAGGTGCGTCCCCGCCCAGGTCATCCACACCTTCCCGTGGTCGGCGTGGCCCGGCTTGTCGATCACGAAGGCGTGGCTCCAATACCAGCCCCACGGCGCCACGCTCGTCGCCAGGTGCTGGACCCAGGTGCCCATGCCCCCACTCGCCGGTGGCACCGGCGGGTCGGTGATCGTCACCGTGCACGCCAGCGCGGTCGCGGGCATCACGATCGAGACACTCGCATTCGAGGTCTGCGGACAGCCCGCCGGGCCGCTCCACTGCACCGCGGCGCCCGCGACCGACGGCGTCGCGGTCAGGGCGACCGTCGCGCCGGCGAGATAGCTGCCCGCGCCGGTGGTCGTCCCAGCGCCGACGGTCGAGACGGTCAGCGGATACGTCGTCGGCTGCGGCGCCGGTGTCACCGTCCGCGTGCACACCTTGTTCGCGGCGGGCTGCTTCATGGAATCGGCGCAGCCGCTCGACCAGGCGCCCAGGCTCGAGCCGTTGGTCGGCTTCACCGAGAGGGTCAGCGCCGTGCCCGCGAGCTGCGGCCCGGTCGGCGTCACCGACGTCGTCGCGGTGCCGCCGCCGGCGAGCGCGATCGTCGTGGTGAACTTCGGCGCCGGTGGTGTGCAGACCAGGCCGCTCGAGGTCACGCTGCAGCTCGAGCCGAGCGGAATGGTCTGCGCGCCCGCCATCGACGCCACGACCAGGAACTGCAGGAAGGCGAGCAGCGAAAGGACGTGTAGCTGCTGCAGCATCGGGGGCCTCCTCAGCTTCAGTCTTGCGCCCCGGCATCGACGCAGGCGTCGATCGAGGTGCGGAGCTGCGCCAGCGTGCGCGGCGCCATCGCGGGCTGACGCCGGACGACGACCGCCCAGGTCCCGCTTGCGGGGTTCGCGACGGCGCCGGTGCCGTTGTGCAGGCGCACGTTGACCGTGTTCGCGGCGCTGATGTAGCCCGTCGCCGTGACCCCGGCCAGCGTGTAGGGCGCGATGACGTCGACGATGTCGCCGAAGGCCGCGCCGGTGACCGTGACGTTGGGGCTGGTCACGCCCGTCGCGTTGTTCATACTCGCGGGATCCCACACCGCGGTCTGCGTGCCGATCACCACGCCGCGGAGCAGGTTGATCTCGTCCTTCAGGATGTCGGCGAAGCAGCGGAGCGCCTTGCCGAGCTCCGTCGCGCTCGCCCACTGCGCCTTCGCCAGCGTGCGCGCCCGGAGATTTTCATAGCTGGTCTGCGCGCCCGCGCTCCAATCAAAGGCATTGATCGTCGCCTGGGCACAGGCCTGCTGCGCGGCCGGCTGGACGGTGACCGACGCGGCGACGCCCGGCGTGCCGATCGAGAGCCCGACCACGGAGGGACAGACCGCGACGACCGCCTCGTGCAAACGCAACGAGATCGCGGTCTGCGCGTGGGCCGGCAGCGCGATCGCGCCGACCAGGACCAGGGCGAGCCAGAGGCCGCGGGTCAGCATTCCAGGATCGCTACCAGGCCGGCCTCCGACGATCCGGTCGCGGAGCCGCCGCCGGTGAATTGCACCGTGCCCAGGCTGAGCGTCGTCTCGATCGCCGCGAGGTAGTGGTAGCCCCTCGACGTGACGCCGCGCCAGGAGGCCTTGAGGACGTCGGCCTGGTCGATGGTGGCGCTCGCCGAGGAGGCATAGGCCCGCCCGGCGGGGCCCATGCGCGCGGTCGTCGAGTCCAGGCCGACGCCCACCATCGCGAGCCGGGAAATGCCCGCCGTAATGGCCGCGTACCATTCGCCGATGACATCGACCGCCACCGGCATCGGCGAGCCGGAGACGTACTCGACCTTATTCCCCGCGGCGTTGTTGAATTGCCGGAATCCGCCGTTATAGGTCCACGACGCGGTGTCGTCGCGCACGCTCGCCGCGCAGCGCACGCGGTTGTGCTGATTCCACAGGAAGCGCTTGCCGCCGACCTGGCTGACGACGCCGCCGAAGCTGTCCTCCGTGACCGTCGTGCTCACCGGGTAGAACGTCCCGACGAGCTGGCGCGTCTTGTCCGTCGTCTTCGTGCACGGGCTGGTGTAGGTGCTGATCGGGCCCTCGCGACACGTCACGTTCGCCGCGGGCACCGTCGCGGAGGACCACTGCAGGAGCTCGAGCGTCCAGCCGCTCGCGACCCGCGCCAGGAAGACGTCGACGGGAATCGTCGCGCTGCCCAGCGTGCCGATCGCGACGCTCAGCTCGCTCGGGATCGCCGCCTGCTGCCACTTGCCGCCGGTCCAATACGGCGCCCAGCAGTGGACGAAACAGGTGTAGCGGACCGTCGTCGACTGGATCCCGAACGGCCGGATCTCCGCGGTGATCGACGCCGTCAGGTTGACCTTGCTGGTGCCGGCCTCCGCATTGGCGAGCGTCGTGTGGTACGAGACGACCGTCGGCGAGCCGACCGCGCTGCTGACGTTGACCCAGTACGTCGTCCCCGCCGTGAGCCCGCCGCCCGTCGCGGACGGCGTCACCATCGTCCCGGTGCACCATCCCAGGTTGAGGAACGTCGTCGACTCGGCCGTCGTGTCGGTGCTCGAGGGCGTCGCCGGCACCGGACCGTAGGCGGGGTTCTGCGTGCAGAGCGTGAGCCGCCCGCCGGGCGCGTAGGGCACGGCCGACGGCATCATCGTTGGGCCGGTCCACGGCGCGCCGGAGCTGCCCCACGGGTTGACCTGGGCGGACGCGGGACCGACTGCGAGGAGGCCGATCAGCAGCAGGAGGAGCGCGGCGGCGCGGCGCTTCACTACTTCACCCGGACGCAGCGCACCCAGATCAGCGCATTATTCGCGGCGCCGGTGCCCGGCTTGATCCGGTAGCGCTCCGTCTCCGTGTTGCGCAGGAAGACCGGCCGGCCGACTTGCGGATCCGTCAGCGTTTCCCCGCACGTCTCGTTGGTCCCGTCATAGGTGCAGAGCTTGATCGTGTCGCTATGGTCGACGGTCTGACAGATATTCTCCGTGCCCGCGCTCGCGGCCAGGTCGAGCGTGTCGCTGGTGTCGAAGTCGGTGTCCTTGAAGATCACCGTATCGCCGACCGCCGCGTGCGCGGCCGCCGTGGCGACGAGGACCAGGACGAGCGCGAGGAGCCCGCGTCGCATCACGCCAGCGTCACGTCGAGCGCGCCGATCGCGTAGTTCGGCGCGGCGTCGCCGTCGTTGACCGTCTTCGGGTTCGTCAGCGCGCCGTAAAAGAGCATGTTGCCGCCGGTCGGCGCGTCCCAGATCCCGAAGTGCGTGCAGACGCCCCAGTTCGCGCCCGACGGCGCCGGGAATGTGATCGCGACGGCGTTGTCGGTGTGGCCGCCGGTGCCGCTCGAGTTGCCGGAGGTGCCGCCCTGGGTCGAGGTCCAGTTGGTGTCGCTGGGGTCGAGCTGGGCGCGCGCGTAGGCGCCGCCGCTCACCTCCGCGCCGCTCCCCGCGTCGGTCGGGTCCGCGGTGTGCAGGGAGACCCAGAGCGCACTCGGCTTCGAGAAGGTCGCCGCGCGGAAGACGTGGTCGATCAGCTTGTTCTCGAGGTAGTTGCTGAAGGCCGACATCGGGTTTTAGCCCCCTCTCGGTTGCGTGTAAACGAGGCTGGTGATCACGACCTCTGCCCCGGCGATGATCGTGGCGACGGGCAGCTCGAGGTCGGCGCGCGAGCCCTCGAGGCCGACCGCCCCGTCGAAGATGGCGCGTCCGTCGGCGCTCACCGCCCGGAACCAGGTCGGCGGGCCGTTGGCGAGCGCGCGCGCGGCGGCCAGTGGGTGCGCGGTTGCCGTGCCGTCCTTGGCGGGGCCGAAGGCCGGATCCGCGAAGGCGACCTCGACCAGGCGGATCGCGGTGTCGCCGGGCGAGCCGTCCGCGGAGCGCGGCCGCGGCCCGCTATAGATCCGCAGCCCGCCGCCGTTCAGGAGGGCGACGACCGCGTCCGCAGCGGCGTCGACCGCGCGCCGGGCCTGGCGGAAATCACTCGGCATCGGTGGCGGGGATCCCGCTCCCTGGCTCGACCGGCGGGCGCGCCGGCACGCGAACGACCGTCACGGTCGGCGGGGCCGGCGCCTGCTGGACGGTGACCGGCGACGAGATCTGCACGGCGCCTTCGGCGATCGTCGTCCGGGCATCGACCTCGACCGCGGGCGGATGGACCTCCGTCCGCACCGCGCCGTCGGCGAAGGTCACGGAGGGCGGCGCGACGGAGACCGCCAGCGAGCCGGGCTCGAGCGTCGTCCGCGCGTCCACCGCGATCGCCGGCGGGTGCACCTCCGCCCGGATCGCGCCCTCCGCGATCGTCAGCGAGGGCGGCGCGACCGACACCGCGAGGGCGCCGGGCTCGAGGGTCGTCCGCGCGTCGACGTGCACCTCCGCCGGCGGCGCGGCCGCGACCTCGACGGCGCCGCGCTGCAGCGTCGTCCGCGCATCGACGTAGACCTCCGCCGGCGGCGGCGGGGCGACCTGGACGGCGCCGGCCTCGACGCGAACGTCGGTCCGGGCGTCGATGTTGGGCGCCGGCGCCGCGGCGACGTGGGCGTGCACCTCGAGCGGCCGGACGGCGTCCAGGCGGGCGCGCAGGTCGGCGAGCTCGAGCTGCAGGACCCGGACGCTGGCCGCGCCGGCGGGCCGGTCCTCGAGGTGCCCGGCGCCATTCCTCGAGCCGTTGCCGTTCCCGTTGCTCGAGGGCGCCGCCGGCGGCTTCGCGGGCGCGTCCGCGCTCGAGCCGTCCGCCTTCGAGCTGTCCCGCGGGTTGCCCGCCTGGGTCGTGCGCCGCGGGTCGGAGTCGAGGATCACGCCGGCCCGGTCCAGCTTCTTGTTCCAGGCCTCGATTTCGCCCAGGACCTTGTCGGGGTTGAGGCCCCGCTCGCGCATCATGTCCGGCCAGGACGTGGCGCCGATCCGGAGCATTTTCTGGTAAGCCGAGGCCTCCGCCTCCGGGTCGATCGCGGGCATCGCCGGCGCCGTCCACTCGATCGGGCCGGTGACCGTCGGGAGGCGCATGACCGCGGCGGCCTGGTTCGCCCAGCGCCAGGACGGATCACAGAACTGGGGCACGATCAGGCGCCAGCGCCAGTCTTCGATCCGCGCCCAGGACCGGATCCGGGACATGCGCGCCGCGGAGAAGGGCATCCCCTGGTAGTCGCCGCACAGGTCCTCGTAGGTGATCCCGATCCCCGACGCGATCGCGCGCAGGACCGTCCGCGCGTAGGCCTCGTGCTCGCTCACGGAGGGCGGTTGGACGACGGTGACGGTGCGGCCGGTCGGCAGGTTGGCGATCATGCCGGGCTCGATCGCGTCGATCGCCGGCGTCGTCGAGCTGTCGGCCGTGCCCAGCGCCGGCGCCGTGCCGTCGGGGTCGGTCGTGAGCACCGCGAGGCAGGCGGCGATCTTCTGCTTCAGGAGGGCCGCGTCCTCGTAGTCGTCGAAGTCCTTCAGGCGCAGGATCACCGGCGCGAGCCAGGACATCCCGCGGACCTGGCCGGGCCGCTCCGGCTTGAAGACGTGCAGGATCTCGCTCGCGGGGATCGGCCTCGAGTTGCGGGATCGGGTGACCCGGGTGCCGCTCGCGCCGGGGTGATCGTCGAAGAGCCAGTAGTTCACCCGCGCGCCGATCGGGCTGAACTCGACGCCCTGGATGATCTGACCGCCGGTGCCGGTGACGCCCTCCTTCGTCGTGTCGAGCAGGTCGGGCTCGATGAGCTGAAGCTGCAGCGGGATCGGCAGGCCGTCCTCGGGCCGCCGCCAGCGCCGTCGCACCAGGCACTCGCCCGCCTCCGCCGTCGTGCGGGTGACCTGCTTCTGCAGGCCGGCGAAGTCGTAGCGCCCGTCGGCGTCGCACGCCGTCGTCTCCGCCCACGGCTTCCACCAGGTCGGCGGCGAGCCCTGGGCCACGATCCCCCAGCCGACGACGTGGTCGGCGATCGTGTTCAGCGCCGCGGCCGCGTAGGGGTTGTTTCGGACCAGGTCGCGCGCGACCTCGCGGGTGCGCTCGAGGCCCTGGCCGATCACCGCGTTCACGTCGCCCGTGTTGCGGCGCCAGCCCTGGGTTCGGCGACCGGAGCTCGCCGCGTCGTAGGCGCGCAGGAGGGCCGCCTCGTAGCGGGCGCGCTGCCGGCGCAGGGTGAAGCGTGGCGCGAACGTCGACGTCACGAGGTCGACGAGCTCGCCGATCCGGATCGCCGCCTGGGCCGCGAGGTCGGTCGGCGTCACGGACAAAGGCCCTTCGAGTGGGCGGCGTAGCGCGTGGTCGAGCCCGTCGACGCCGCCGCCACGTCGGCCTCCGCCTCCGCGATCGCTGTGCGGAGGGCGTCGATCTCGTCGAACTCGACTTCTCGATTCTCGAACTTGACGCGCTGGGCGGCGGCGCCGGACAGGCGCGCGAGGTAGGCCGCGCGGAGGGTCGCGAGCTCCTCAGCCGTCCAAGCCAAGTGAGCGGGCGGAGAGACGGGCGGCGCGGGAGAGCAGCACGTCGACTCCGTGGGCACCCGCGCCCGGATGTGGGGACCGGAAGGCCGGCAGGCCCCGTGGGGAACTGCTGGCTAGCCGTGTACCACAGGCGGTGGGTCCGTGGCAAGGACATCCCCGTCAAGGGGCACGCCCGCGCGCACGTTCAGGACCACGACGACCCGGCAGGAGCGGCGCTCCGCCTTGATCTGCTCGAGCATCCGGCGGAGGCGCTCCCAGACCGGATCGGGGAAGAGCGGCGCGCCGTGGTCAGGCACCGGGATCCCGATCCTTCGGCGCCCGCGGCGGCGGCGGCGGCTGGATCCACCAGCGCACTTCGCTGACCAGGTGCTCCGCGCAGTAGGGTTCGGCGTTGAATATCGCCGCGGCGGCGACCCGACACCGCGGCGACGCGCAGTAGGTTCCTGCGAGGTCGCGCCGCATCGTGATAGTGGCGGTCCGTCGCCCAGCAAGGTATGCCCGCCACTCGTCGATCGACCACCGCGGCGGCGGAGGTGGCGGCGGCGGCATCGGCGGGCACGGCCGCGCCATCGGCGGCCAGCGCTCGCCCGGATGCGCGGCGCACCAGGCCTCAGCGCGCGCGATCCGCCGCTGCTGCAGCCAGTTGCCGACCTCGTCCGCGGCGGAGTAGATCGCGCAGGCGAGCCCCAGCTCGAAGACGAGGAGCGCGCCCGCGTGCACGGCCCATTCGATTTCGGTCACGGTTCGACGGCCTGCTCCGCCTCGTCGCGCGTCAGAAGGCGGAAGCGGTACGATTCGACGACCCGGTCGCTGATCGACGTGATCTCGATCCCCATGACCTCTCCGCCCGGGTTGCAGCCGCGTCGCCACGCGCTGGTGATGGCGCTCGCGAGGTCCTCGCCGTCGACGATCGCCGCGCCCAGGAACTGCTCGCCCTTCGGCCGCGCCGGATCCGCAAATGAGAGATACCACCAGCGGGTCGCGCTCACGCCCAGGTCATCCGGCGGTCCGTCTCGCTCAGCGCGCACGGCACCACCTCGACGCGATCGAACTCCCGCGGCCGCGGGATCCGGAACGTCGCCCCGTTCGGGATCAGCCGCGTGCAAACGCGCTGATTCGTCCCCGGCAGCGCGGAGAGCAGCTCGTAGCACGTCGGGCAGTAGAGAATGCTGACGCCGACGCCGTCAGACATCCGCACCTCGAGTGTCTTCCTCTCGCCATCGTTTCTCGATGGCCGCCTTCACACTCGGCAGGAACCGCGCACTTGCCGTCTCGAAGAGGGTGTCCCAATTGATCCGCTTGAGGCCCTCGTAGGTCTTCGGACCTGGGAAGACGACGACCTTCTGCCAGCGATTGGCCGCCACCAGGCCCAGGGCGACTGCCGGCAATAGCTTCATCGGATGGATCGCTGGGAAGACCAACGGGATCAGCCGAAGGATTGCCTCCGCGCGCGCCTTCGCCGTCGGATCATTCCGAAGCGCGAAGTCGAGGCGAGAGCAGACCTGTCCAGCTTTGCCATTCGGCAGGAGGCCGGTGGTCGCCGCCAACATCGCCTTGATGAGAATGAAGGCGCTATAGGGACGCTTCCCCACCCCCAGGCTCACGTTGCCGTAGTACGGGTCCCCCTCAGTTCGGACGCGCTCCATCAGCATATGCGCCCCCGGGCCCTGGTGACTCTTGACGATGTTGTCGGCTGCCAGGTTGCGCCTGTTGTTCAGGGCCTGATAGAGCAGCGCCTCTGCCTGTGGTCCCTCGCTCGTGTAGAGATCGGCCGGAATTGACACGCCGCACTCGAGCGCAGCCATGAACCGCTGAAGGCCGTCGACGATCCACAGCGAGCCGTCCGGGCGCTTCGCAATGGCGACGCGCCCGAAGATCCGGCCGCCATTCTTGATGACGTAGATCAGCTCGTTCACGAGGCTGGTCCGCATCCGCTGGTAGGTGGTGTCATCGACCCGCAGTGAGCCGAACTCGTGGGGCTGGATGGTCCGGGTATCCGCCGGCTGGCCGATGCCCTCGACCACCAGCGCCTCGCGGACGCGGCGCACCTCGTAGACTGCCCGGCGGCTGTCGTCTGCTAGCACTCTGCCCTTACGACCCATTTGTCCCCTCCTATCGGTGAACGGTCATCGCTTCAGCCATCCGCGTCGCGGCCCGATCCAGGTCTCCGGCCGCACGATCGTCGCCGGCGGCGGCGCGCTCGAGCTCGGCGGCGGCGCCGCGGCCGCGCGCGCCGGCTCGACGCGCGCCTCGAGCGGCACCGGCCGCCGCACGATCTCCGCCAGGTCCCGCAGCATCGCCGGCCGGAACAGCCGGAACATCGCGAGCGCCATCACCGCGCAGTCGAGCGCGTGATTGTCGACGCGATCGAGCACCCAGACCGCGTGTGTCGCCACGCCGCCCTTGTTGTAGCGGGTCTCGCGATGCTCCGCGCAGAGCTGGGCGAAGAACTCCTCCCCGATCGTCTCGACCCGCCGCGGGAAGTGCCACGCGCCCGGCCCGCGCCCCGGCAGCGCGAGCGTTTCGTAGATCTCGTCCTTCGCCCCGTCGACGTTCAGCGGAAACAGCCGCACGCCCCGCCGCCGCACCCGCGCGTCTTTCGGGTTCCCCGGCGTGCCCACGATCGGCTCGCCGCGGCGCCCGGCGAAGCCTTTGGTCGCGTAGACCCAGCGCGGAAAGCGCATCGCGAAGTCGTAGACCCGCTCCGTCGCGAAGCCGGAGTCGATCGCGATCGCGTGGATCGGCAGCATCGCCCCGCCGGCGTGCCGGTAGTGTTGCCGGAGCGCGTCCTCGAGCGCGGCCCAGGCGTCCGGTTGCCGCGGATCCCCAGGGATCGCCGCCTGGTCGACGATCCAGCGCTCGCCGTTCGGCGACCAGCCGACCACGAGCAGCTCGAAGCGGTTCGACTGCACGTCGACGCCAGCCGTCAGCACGCAGGCCTCCTCCGGCACGTCGACGTCTTCGCCGTAGTCCTCCCGCCGGTTCATCAGCGCCGACGGCACCATCCGGTCGGTGTGGTCTTCCATCGGATCCGCCGCGCTCGTCGCGAAGAAGACCCGCAGCGACTCCCGCCCGCGCGCGCGCTTCGCCAGGAAGTCGGAGACCAGGTCCGCCGTCGTCACGAACGGCGACAGCATCGCCGGGATGTGGAAGCCGACCAGGCCGCGCTCGATCGCCTCCGCCGTCGGCCGCCACTGGCCGCCCGCGACGAGCTCCGCGCGATCGCGCTCGAAGACCTGGGCCCCGCACGCGCACTCGAGCCGCGCCGTCTCCGGATCCCGATCGTCGAACGTGACCCGCCAGTGCGCGCGATCGCTCCACGCGATCCAGTCCCAGCGATCGCACCGCGGACACTGGACGTGATAGCGCCGCTGATCGCTCTGCGTGTAGAGCGTGTCGATCCGCCCGCGCCGCAGCACCGGCGTCGAGACGAAGAACGACAGCCCGTCATGGAACGACGTCGTTCGGTTCACCAGCAGGTCGGCCGGATCGCCCTCGTCGCCGATCACCGGCGGGAAGCGGTCGACGTCATCGCCCAGCGCCAGGCGCACCGACCACCGCGCGAACGTGTTGGGCGTGTTCGCGCCGCCCAGGGCGAGGAAGCCGCCGGGGAACATCTTCAGCGTCAGCGTCGACTCCGGTCGCCCCTCGAGGCCCGGCAGCCGCTTGTCCTGCACGACGTCGCGCAGCGCCGGCGTCGTCCGGATCATGTCCGCCAGGCGCTCTTTCGAGTAGGCCTCCGCCGCCGTCGCCGTCGGGTGAACGAGCAGCATCGGCGCCGGATCGTGCTGCATCAGGTAGCCCAGGATGTTGTTGAGCGCTTCGGATCCGCCCGTCTGGTGCGCCTTCATCAGCGCGACCTTCTGCACGCCGGGCTCGTGGAGCACGTCCATCACGCCGCGCAGGTAGGGCGCCGTCGACGTCCGCCAGCGCGCGCCCCGCGCCGCGCTCGCCTCCGGCAGCATCCGGTAGCGGTCGGCCCACTCGCTCACCGTCAGCCGCGGCGGCGGCTGCGCGGCCTTGGCCCAGCGAGAGATCAGCTCGTGTGCGTCGAGCGTCGCGGTCGTCAATGCCGTTCCGGTGGGCCGGGGTTCCCAGAGAGGCCGATCTCATTCCACGGTCGACCCGCGGCCAGCTCGTCGAGCAGGCTCGCGAAATATTCGCCGTCGTCCGAGTAGCACATCCCCGGCTGCCGCGGGTCCATGTGCGCGCTGCGCTGGGCCCACGTCTCGAAGGCCATCTGGAACGCGCGCACCATGCCCTTGCGTTGGTCTCGATCCATTCGCTCAGCCCTCCTGTTGGGTCGTCATCGGTTCGGCCTGCCCCTCCTGCCCGCGCTCGTCGGCCGCGGCCTTGCGCAGGTCGAGCGCCGTCTGCCACCGGCTGATCTCCTCGAGCGCCTCCCGCAGCAGCTCGTCGACCCGCGGCACCTCCGACGCCGGCACGATCCCCGCCCGCACCATCCGCGGCGCGAGCTGGCGCAGCTTCGCCACCGTCGCCACGACGAAGGCCTGCCCCTCCTTCACCACGTCGTCGAGCGGCACCAGGCGCCCGCGCTCCTTCGCGATCCGAAGCTGCGTCAGCTCCGCCACCGCGCGATCGCGCTGCTGCGCCGGCTGCTCGAGGCTGCCCGTCAGCTTCACCTCGCGGTGCTGCATGTAGGCCCGCAGCGTCGGCGCCAGCGCCCACTGCGACGGCCGCCGCCCGCTCCCAGGCTCCGTCGGCACCATCACGCCCTCCGCCTCGAGCCGGCTGAAGCTGCGGTCCGCGATCCCCAGGATCCGGACGATCGTCGCCCGGTGCACGAGCTGATTCGGATCGAAGTCCGCCGCCGTTTTCGTTTCTTCTGACACGTCTAAAGACCCGTCCTATCTGGCCTTTTTGAGGCAGTTATGGCCGGATCCAAACTCGCCCGCCCGGCCGGGGCCGCCCGGAAGGACCCATCGGCGCCTCGAAGGGCAGAAAGGACCGTGCCAAGTCGCGCGCCGTTTCAGTGAAACCCGCGTAAGTGTCGGAGCGGTTTTCGCAGTTACGAGACACTGGGTCATGGCGCCGCCCAGCCGCCGACGGATCGGCGCATCCCGGGGTCGCCGGGGCTGGCGCGCGGCGGGCTGCCTTCGTCGCTGGTGTCGCTGTCGCTGCCTGGGCTGCGGCCGGCCTCGCTTCGAGCGGATGCGGCTGCTCGGGCGCCGCGCTGCCTGGCTTCCTCGAGGGTGATCTCCCGGCCGCGCACGGGTGCGCCGGGCGCCGCGTGCGTCGCCTTGGCGACGAGCTCGGCGACCTTCGCCGCGGCTTCGGCTGGGGTCCGGGGCCCGTCCTGTTCGACCTCGCCGGTCTGCGCGTCCGCCGTTCCGGGTTCCTCCGGAGTCCGCACGACATTCAGATCAAGATCAGATCCCTTCCGATCAGATCCGATCAGATCAGATCCCTGTGGAGTCCTCGCGAATCCTCCGGAGTCCTCCGGAGTCCTCGCGACCCCTCCGGTATTGGACTGGTGTGGCGGTCCTGGAAGCTTCGACTTGGCTGGGTGACTGATCCGCTGATGGTCCCGGAAGGAGGGCAGAACGGCGTACTGCACGCCCTCGACGAGGTAGAGACGGCAGAGTCCGACGCCCGCCAGGCGCTCGAGGCCGGCTTGCACTTGAGGCTCCGTGACCTTGGCGTGGTAGGGGAACACGATGATCCGGAGCTGGTCCGGATCGGCGACCAGGCGGCCCTCGTCGTCGGCCTCCGTGATCATGCCGACCCAGAGGCGATAGTCGACGTGGGACAGCTTGCCCACCTTGCGGTGCTGCTTGTGCTCAGGCTTCAGGGATCGGATGCGGGGCATCAGGCGGCCGCCCCGCTGCGCACCACGGCGAGCACGCCGGAGGCCTGGGCCATCGAGAGGCCGGCGCTCCACAAGGGGCAGTCGGACGGCAGGGCCCAGGGGCTATCGGGCAGCGTGTAGTCCGGGTGCGCGGCGAGCCACTGGCGCAGGTCGAGCTCGGCCTTCTCGATCAGGTTCATGGTCACCACCTCCCCAGGACACGCATCGCCCACGGCGTCGGCCAGATCAGGCAAACCAGGTGTGCGCACAGCCTCATGAAGAGCGGCGGCCGCTGGCTCATGGGTTCCTCCTGCTCCTTGGGCGAGAGGATCGCGATCGAGACGATCACCGCCGCCCTGATGGCGAGCGTCCGGTCGCGCGTCAAGAGCATCGTTGCGCCGGCGTCGAGCTGCGCCCGGAGGTGCGCGAGCTCGTTGATCGCGTCGTCCTCGTCCTTGGCCGACCAGGTCCACCAATCGTGGCCCGTGATGTCGACCCGGACCTGCCAGGTCGCGAGTCTCTCGATCATGAAAACAGCTCCTGAGCGGCGCGAACCTGGCCGCGCTCGACGGTGATCAGCTTGCGGGCGGAGAGGCGCTGCAGGTAGGAGTCGCGGCTAGAGCGCTGATAGCCGGTGGTTTCCGATACGGTCTCGCGCGGCACGGCCTTCGGGTAGGCGGCGGCGAGCACCTCGAGCACGGCGCGCTCGCCCGCGGGAAGGCGGCCCATCCAGTAGGCGCGGAGGTCATCGCCGGTCGGCAGCGGCGCGAAGTCAGCGCCCAGGGCGGCGATGCCGGCCGGCAGTGCGACGACCGCGCCGTCATGCTGGAAGATGATCAGGTCGCGCTCGCGCAGGCGCTGCAGGTAGCTATCCCGGCTCGACCGCTTGTAGCCGGTCAGGACGGTGAGCTGCTCGCGGGTGACGCCGGCGTCGGCGTGCTGCGCGATCGCGGTGAGCACGCGCGACTCGCCCAGGGGCAGGCTCGAGGACGTCTTCGCCGACGGCGCTGGGCGGCGCGGCGGGATCTTGTCGAGACCGGGGAACACTTCCGAGAATGAGAGCGCCGTCGGCCGCGGTAGATGGATCGTGCCCGGCGTCGGCACGGCCGCGGCGCGCAGACTCTGGATCGCGGCCGCGACGGTGCGCACGGGCGCATCGAAGCCGATCACCAGGCGGCTGAGCTGGGCGATCGCGCGCTCCGCTCGAGCGACG
>Ga0068857_100000397_pt1 | contig 30489 bp, 54 predicted proteins | sample KBSCornC72_FD_66591 | JGI IMG/M metagenome (GOLD analysis project Ga0068857, IMG submission 66591) | Corn rhizosphere microbial communities from Kellogg Biological Station, Michigan, USA - KBS Corn C7-2 | ecosystem: Host-associated > Plants > Roots > Rhizosphere > Soil ...
CAAGCAACGGCAGTGGACCACGCGGACCCAGCGTCTTCAACTCATGGACGCGCATGATTTCAACCGCAAGCGCCGGCACCTGCTGGCCATGAAGAAACGAGGACTCCTATGAAAGTCATCCGAGTGAGCTGGCCGGCAGTCGGTCTCGACATCGTGCTGCCCAACGACAAGGTCCAGCGTGACAACGTGTTGAACAACCTGACGTGGCTCATTGCATCGGCGCTCAACACGATGCAGCGCTTCTACGCGGTCGGGGCGCCCCGCCGTGTCGAGATGTTCACGATGGCCCACAGCCTGATGAACGGTCTGCGATCCAACGGCCTCCTCGACGCTGAGCAGCACCGCGACATGCGGCAGCGGTTCACCGACGACGCGGAACCCAATCGCGTCTACGAGCTGCCGGACAGTCCGTTCGGTCCGGGTGGCCTCGTCACTGTCGAGCGGGAAAAGCGCGAGAAGGGCCGGGCTGTCAGGCAACGGCACGACCAGCTGATGAAGCTGACTGGCAAGGCCCCGAACAAGCCTCCGAATCTTGACGAGGACGGGTTGCCCGTCAAGGTCCCGTTCACGCCCATCGTCGAAGAACATCACGTCAAGGGCGAGCCAACGGTCTACGGCTACGCGATGAAGCCGGAGATGGTCAACCCAGACGACAAGTACCTGCAGCCAACACCGAACATGGTGTTCGTCTACAGGTGCTTCGACCACTCCACGTGGAGCGGTCGCAAGCCGGACGGCTACATCGCGTTCACCACGGAGCTGAAAGCGCGGGACTACGTGCATGAGCAGACCAAGGACATGGGACCTGGCAAGCCTGTGCCCGAGGAGTACACGACCTACGAGGAAGTGGGCTGGCTCATGTGTCACACCGACTTCTGGAAGAAGACGCAGCTGAACAGCCGTGGCTACCAGTTCTTCGAGAACATGGAGGAGAAAAATCTGCCATGTCCAACATGAACCAGTACCGGGGCATCACGGCTGCCCTTCACGCGATGGCTCGCATCAGTGAGCCGTCGATCAGCGCCCGCTACAGCCGTGTGGGTGCTGCCATCCGTGTCCTCGAGGTCTCGTTGGACCTTTCGGAGCTCAACGCTCTGGACAACGAGATCTTGGCGATGCATCCCAAGATCCTCGAGGTCTCGCTGACCTCACCGCAGGTCGATGACTCGGACTTGTTCCGACGCGTCTTCTTTGTTCTCCTCTTCCGGCTCCTCCATGGAGCGGTCGAGACGGCCAACCCAATCCAAGGGTAAGATCATGCACCTCAACCACACCAAGTACCCGAACCTCTCGCTGCTTCTCCGGTCGCTGGCGCAGCATCATGCGCTGGTCGATGACGAGGACGACCAACGGTCCTGGGCGTCCACCAAGTACCTCTGGCTGATCGACGAGGCCGGCTGGGACGAGGAGATGCTCGACGAGGTCGAGGAAGAGCTGGCTGACCTGAGCCATGACGAGATCGTGCTGTCGGCCCAAGGTAAGTTCGAGCCGCCGGACGAGACCGCCGAGCTGATCAGCGACGTGACGGCGGCGCCATGAGCTTCGACCACGACGCAGAGCTGGGTGGGCTCGTCCACCCCAGTGACAACGACGGCATGCCGCTGTCCTACTCGATCGTCCTCGCCGGGACCTACCTGGCCATCGCGGACATCATGCAGTTCGAGCGCGGGGTGACCCTCAACCGGATCAATGTGCCGAAGGGCTTCCGCGGCCGCCGCCACGGCTCGCAGTTGCTCCGACAGATCTGCGATGCGGCCGACAAGTACGATCAGCCGATCTACCTCGCAGTCTCCCCGAGCGATGGTCTGGACCACCATCAGCTCTGCCTCTGGTACATGCGCTACGGGTTCACACCGGTCTACGACACGCCTGGCATGTTCAAGCGGCCGAAGTCCTCGGTGGCTCGTCTCCCGTACAAGCTCGACACGAGCGTGGACTGCGCGACGATGGCAGAGCTCCTGCACTACGCCGACTGGTCCAAGGAGACGCGTGGGGCCGTCGTCGAGAAGGCCCTGCGCTTCCTGTTCACCAACGATCAGCGCTGGCTGAACAACAAGGTCGGCCGCATGGTCGACGTGTCCGACATGAAGAACCAAGGAGAAGCACAATGACCTGGATGGGCTCACCCAATAACAACCTCTCGTTCATCGCGGTCCACGACCTGCAGGGCAACCTGCTGGTCATCAACGCGGCCAACGTGCGGGACGTGGTCCTGCAACGCCAGACGCCGACCCCGAGCGATGCTCGCTACGAGCAGGACAAGGCCAAGCGGGTGCCGCTGCCCACCACGTGGATCCACTGCAAGGGCGCCGCGTACTCCGTGCAGGAGTCTGTGCTGGACGTGCTGCGGATCCTGTCCGAGGTCTCGCAGATCGCGCTGCTCAAGCCGCTCAACGCGGACGACGGCGGTCGGACCTACATCAGCGGGGAACTGCCGTCGCAAACCGGCAGCCCTGCCTAAAAAGAGGGCAAAAATGCTCTCCGGAGGGTGAAAACTGGGCCAAAAGCTCAGTTTTCTGAGCGAAAAGGCCCAAAAAGCCTATGCAAGGGGTGATTTTTCAGGTAAAATGAAGTCACAGGGAAGGAAATCAGCTGCCTGATCTTCCCCGGTTTTCGGACCAAGGCAGTATCTTCGTTTTTCACCACACACTTTGCCCAGAAAGGCATTCATCATGACCGCTACCATCAAGTCGACCACCGTCTCCGGCGCCTCCATCGTTCGCGTTGTCGTCCCCGGCAACAAGAACCGCGACGACCAGCTGATCCGCTTCGTCGCTCGCGCGAAGAAGGTCACGGTCACGTCCAAGGGCCTGCCGCGCCTGGTCATCAAGACTGCCGGCGACGCGTTCGAAGCGTTCTACCGTCCCAACCCGAAGAATCGCGCGAAGCGCGTGACGGTCGAGGCGAAGACGGCCGAGGCCGCTTTCCAGAAGATCGTCCGCCAGGCGTGGACTCACTGAGCGACTGAGCTCTCCATCGAAGGCCCCACCAGGGGCCTTCTGTCGTTTTCAGCCCTCTCCAGCAGGTGCCGCCCTGCCAGGGCACGTTCAACCCCAACGCCTAGAAAGGCAAGCCATGCAAAAAGCAATCCGTGTTCGGTCCAAGCCCGCCGCCCCGCGCCGTGTCTTCTGGACGCCTGACGAGCGCCAGAAGATTGACGCCGCCGTGGTCAAGGCCGTCGTCGAGCGCAAGCTGGAACCGACACGCCTGTCCATCGTGTCCGTCCTCATGGACGACGCGCAGAACGTGATCGAGCAACACCGGGTCCGCAAGTCGTTCAGCCCGCTCGAGATCGCGAACTGGATCGAGCTCGTGGTGGCCGCGTACCGCCCGAAGCGCAAGGCCAAGATCGTCCTGGCGCCCAAGCACAGGGCCGAGCCCGAGGTGATCGCCGAGAACAAGGCAAGCACCGCCGAGCTCAACGACGTGACCTACGCGGTGCCTGGCTTCGACCAGTCGCTGTCGATCCAGGAAATGAAGGACCTGCTGTCGACCTGGCGCGCGCCGATGAGCATGTTGCGCGAGCATGAAGCCACCTTCGGTTCGTCCGCCATCGACGATGCGATGAAGTGGCAGGACCACGCGACCCAGCCTCAGCAGATCACGCTGGACATCCAGGTGACGGCAGGCCCGCGCGTCGAGATCGTGCAGGCCAAGTCGCTGCCCACGCCGACCAAGCCTACGGTGAAGCCGACCATCGTCGTGATCGGCGTGCACCGCCATGCGGAGGAGATCAAGCGTTCACACCCGCTGGCCGACCTGCTGTTCATCGAACCGCACAACAAGGAGCAGGTGATCAAGAACAAGGTGCGCGGCAAGCACGTGATTGCCCTGGAGGGCGGGGTCAAGCCTGGCATCATGCGGCTCATGCGTGACCATGCGACTGACGTCCATGTCGTCAACGGCATGGCAACCCTGCATGGCACGATCGACCAGATCGTGATGCTGACCGACCTCAGCTCGCGCTGATCCACTGAACGGGCCTACGGGCCCGTTCGTCATTTGTGTACGTTCCTCAACCCCAACTGACCTAGAAAGGTCCAACATGCCAGTCTGCAAACCCATGAAGAAGAAGTCACCGACGGTCACACTGACCGACGTGATCGACTTCAAGATGAAGGAGATGCATGCCACGATCAGCGGCACCATCGAGCTCCTCGATGCACGTCACGGCTACAACATCGCCCGCAACAAGGACGGCAACGTGGTGGTCCGTCAACCGCGAGCTGTCCGACCTGGCCGGTCCATGCGCCCTGCGATCGCCATTCGCGAGCCGAGCGGCACGCGTGGCGTCGAGATCCGGCTCCTCCCTGGCACGGTCATCCTCGTCCGCCACGGCCAGCACGTCACCGAGGGCGACCAGATCGCCGAAGTACAGGTGCCGGACTCGAAGACGCGCCACCTCTACCGCGAGTTCTACGTAATCGAGAACCGCGATGGTCGTCTGCTCGGTGAGCAGGAGGAGATCGACGGCAACGGCGATGGCCGCGACCGCTTCTTCTGGCTCAACATGCAGTGCTCGAACCTCAGCGAGGCGGCCATGTTGACCAAGGCCCAGGTCGTGGACCTGCTGCGGCAACCGACGGATCCTGACGAGGACGTGCCGCCGTACATGAGCCAGTCCTCGCACGGACCGTTCACGGTCTACGAGGTCTCGGCGACGTTCACCGGCAAGCACTCGCCGAGCGTGGAACGTGAGGAGGCAGCGGCCGCCCTGGCCAAGCTGTCTCCGCGTGACCGCGACCTGCTCAAGATCGACCCGAAGCTCATCGCAGAGCTCGAGCCGATCGAGGACAACCCCTTCGAGGACGAGGACGACTGACATGGCACGCAAGAAAGACACCGACTCCGACACCTTCGACTGGGGCGACCTGCCGACGGTGCCCCTGCGAGATCCCCATCGCCGGCGTGCTGGGCTCCTCAAAGGCCCGGACTTCAACACGCTGCACAGCATCTACTCGCTGGACGTGCCGGACACGGGGATCCACAAGGCGCGCAAGATCAAGATCAAGGTGCCGCACGTCCTGTTCCCTGACGGCACGGACCGGACCATCCGGTTCAAGGTGTCGAAGGACCGGCACGAGATCCGCGTCGAGTGCAAGTCGTTCCCGACCATCTTCATCCTCGCCGGCCACGAGCACGAGGTGACGAAGGGGCACTGGTACGTGGCACTCGACGACCAGCGCCGGCGCTACCACCCCAACCCCTACACCGCGTTCCTCTACGGCCTCCTCGAGGTCTGGGATTTCCAGATCGCGGACCTCGTCACTGGCCTCAACTGAAAGACCCCATGACTGCAAAGAAGCAAGACCTCGGCTTCAAGCCGAACAAGATCGAAGGGACCATCAACCTGGTCCGCTTGACCACCGCCAAGGTCAAGCAGAAGGACGCGATCAAGGCCATCATGGACGCGGTTCTCCGGGTGCCGTTCCAAGGCAAGGACATCCGGCTCGAGGACTGGTTCGACCAGATCAACGAGGAGGACATGCCGGCTCCCAAGGACCTGGTCTGCTGGTTCGTCGAGAACTGCGAAGACGAGGAGCAGTGGCTGCGCTGCCTCAGCCGCGACGAACTCGTCGAAGGCCTGGCCGCGATCTTCCCGCCTGAACTGGAGCTCAGCCAGATGGGCGACTTCGCACGGTACTTCGAATCCGACTACCGCGATTCCGATCTCCTCGAGTTCTCGAATGCGGACGACAAGCGCATCCAGGCCTGGGCCTTCAAGGGGCTGGTCAAGCCGGCGATCCTGGCTTTCAAGTTCGCGGTCCGTGACGAGAAGGCGAAGGCGGTCAAGCGCGAAGGCTCCGAGGCGCTGTTCAACGGCAAGCAGGCGGCGAAGGCGTTCGCCACGCTGGAGCGCCTGGGCTACACCGGCCTCGGGGCGATCAAGCCGCCGGAGCGGAAGACCAAGGCACCGCGCAAGCGCGCCGCCAAGAAGGTGAAGTGAACTGGCCCTGCGGACAGACCACCGCAGGCGTGACCGAGGAGGCTGGTAGCCAACCTCGCCAACGTATTCGTGGCTACCTCAACTAGGAAATCAAATGTCGAAGACTCAAATCAAGCTGTGCGCCGCCGTCGAAGCAACCATGCACATCCTCTCCCAGGCATCCGTGTCGAGCGCGACGCTGGACGTCAGCACGTTCCGCAACGTGTTCAAGCTGACGTCGATGCGGAAGAAGGAAGTGGCGTCCGCCATCGAGAAGGTGCTGCACACGGACGGGATCGTCCACCAGTTCGGCGGCTGGGTGATCGCCGAGATCGAGCACCCGCAGTACCAGTTGACGCAGCTGAGCGCCAACCGGATCGTGCTGTTCCACAAGCAGGGCGACCCGTACCCCAGCGGCACGGTCGAGTCCGGGTTCCCCAAGGCGCTGGGCGCCGATGACACGGCGGTCCCGAAGGGCGAAGGGATCGACATGGGCTGGGAGCCGTCGGACGCCAGCGAGACACTGCGCAACAAGTTCAGCGACGACGAGCTGATGCTCCTGTACAAGGCTGATCTGGTCGGTCCGATGGCTGCCGACGAGCTCACGCTGTCGGAGCTCGAGGATCAACTCGACGTGCTGACGGATCTCGATCCGCCGGTGCCGCAGCGCAAGAACACCGACCCTGCAGGATGGGCAGAAGCGTGGGCCACGTTCACGCCGAAGCAGAAGGTCACGTTCACTGGCCTGGAGCTCGAGGTCCTGTTTGACAAGGGCCTGATCGGTGATGCGGCGCCGCTGATCGAGATCGAAGTTCTGCGGAACCTCCTCGACGACATGCCGGAGTCGATCGACATCGCCGTGCCGGAAGGCAAGAAGAAGTCGGCGCCGAAGGCCAAGAAGGCCCCGCCGAAGCCGAAGAAGGCAGCGCCCAAGGCCAAGAAGGCCACCAAGAAGTAAGCAGGCCAGGAGGGCTCGGAGGAGCCCTCCACCTGTCGCAGTAACCAACGCCTAGAAAGGCACCATCATGAACCGTTTCCTTACCTACGTGACGTCCGTCGGCTTCCACGGGGTCGAATCTGTCCCGTCGAGCAAACCGCGCGCCGAGATCCGCTGCTTCACCTTCGAGGGCTTTTCGCCGGAGCAGGTGAAGCACGCGATCGGCAAGCCGAAGGTCCACGTGCCCGATCTCTTCTGCTGGCGCATCAGCCGCGACATGGCGCTCCGCGTCGATTCGAAGCGGAAGATCATCGTTCTCGGAAACGGTGAGCGCGCCGTCCGGGCGCTGCTGAAGTCTGTGAAGGCCCGAAAGGAGGAGTGAACTGTGGCAAAACCGAAACCTGTAAATACGGTGCGGAACAAGCAGAAGCCTGTTCCGTCCGTCGGAACGCAGATCGCGGTGCAGCCATCCCACTTGTTCGTCAGGAACAGCGTCGTTCCCGCTGTCCGCATCAAGTGTGATGCGCAAGGCATCTGGTCTGCGGTCGATCCTAACCGCCATGAGGGCCTCATCGTTTTCATCAACGACGTGAAGTCCAAGCGGCCTCGTCAAATCCAGATCACGGAGGTGCAGGCAACCGTGGTCTTTGCCAGAGAAGTCTGATGAACACGAAGACCAGAATGGTCACGAAGGAAGGAATCCGCCGGGCGCTGCGCCAGCGCTCTGGCGAACCCCTGTCGGCGCAGGAGATCGTGCAGGCGATGGGTCTGCCGAGGCGCCAGAGCCACCTGCACGAAGTACATCTGCAGGCCCACGAGATGGCACGGATCGGTCGCTGCCAGATCTTCCGCGATCGCGTAGGCCCGCGCCAAGTCGTGGTGCTCTATGCGGTGCCGCGCGAAGCCCCCTGGGTTCTCCCGCTTGAGGACTTCAGCAAGTGGGTGCGCGGCTTCTGCCTGGGCGTCATGGCTGTCATCTGGGGGACGTTCGGATGAAGAGCTACCCACTCGCACGCATCGTCCGGGACCTGGTCGTCTACGATCCTGAACCTGCGCTGCTCCGCCACTACGCCAAGTTCTGTAAAGACCAGGCTGTGAAGACGCGCGCACGGTACGCTGTGCGTGAAGAGCAGGCGAACGCAGTCATCTGGCGTGAGTGCGCCAAGCACCAGGACCTGTGGGACAAGATCAACGAGGTCAAGCGGCGCATTCGCCTGCGACGGAAGGGCACGCCGCTGACCGAGACGCTGGACGATCCCGGCGAGCCGATGGGCTGCGACCTCGGTCCGTCGAAGCTGTCGCTGATGAGCGATGCCGACCAGGTCATCATGAAGAAGGCCTGGCGTGCCGTCCTCTCCGTACTCGGCCATCCGGACACGAATCCCGACCTGGACATCGCCCTCTGGAACTTCCTGCACCGCGCCTACAAGGACGGCGACCTCGGAGCACTCCAGGAATTCATGATCTCCTACGAGAAGACGGTCATGGAGCAGATCTACTACTGGAAATCCGAGGCGCAGAAGCCGGAGATCAAGTGGCAGATGCTGCAAGGCATGGACCAGTTCCAGGTGCTGAAGGCGGTCATGCGCGGCGACAAGGAGACTGCCGCGCGGATCTCGCGGGAGATCGTCGAGGCCCAACTCCACACACTCGAAGTCGAAGAGTTGATGATCGACGACGAGTGGATCGACTTCTCTGAACGAGGAGGCGAGCCGTAGAACCGTAAAGCAACACTTTCATCGTCCCGCTGCCTGCGCGGACCGCAGGCTCACAACTCTGACCACCACGAAGGACCATAAAGACATGGCAACCACACGACAAAGCTCGACCAAGAGCGCACGACCGCAATCGGCGACGACGGCGACGAAGCGAGTTCCTCCGCGCAAGCCCACGGGCACCACGAAGGCCAAGCCGAAGCGCAAGCCGCTGCCCACGTACAAGGCGCCCGCCGACTTCCGTGCCCACTTCCTGCTCGTCACGATCCGCACCGAGGCCGACGGCCTGTTCGGCTGCCGCGGCCTGAAGGCCGTCCGCTACCAGGGCCGCTTCGATCGCGAAGCCGAGGACAAGAAGAAGTTCGACCTGGGCAGCTACGACCCGATGACGCTCGCCGGCATCCTGGGCCGCCTCAGCGGACGCACCTTCAAGTCGACCAACGACAAGAAGTACCCCGCCGACGCCAAGGCACGCAACGGCCTGAAGGGCGCGCATCGCCTGCCGGCCTCCACGTTCTTCCAGATCCTGATGCGCGTCGGCAAGCGCTCCGCGGACGACACGCTGACCTGCGGCATCAAGCAGATCTGGCAGGTCGTCGAGAACCCGAAGACCGGCCGGCGCGGCCCCAAGGAACTGTTGAAGACCGATCCGGTCTACCGCATGATCCGCGGCTCCAGCCGCTACCTGCCGGCCGCGTTCGCCGCCGTGCAGATGCCGCCGAAGCGGACGCGCCGCCGTGCCGAAGCGGACGAGGAGTGAGCGAACGGCCTCGACACCAGGACCGAAGCCTTTGTACGGCAAGGCCCTGGGTCGGATGACCCTCATGCTCACCGAGGGTCAACGCAAGAAGTTGAAGGAGCTGGGCGGTCCCGCCTGGCTTCGCCAGCAGATCGACGCCGCCTGAGATCGCGACGGCGCCGAACTGTAAAGAGAGTAGTACAGGCGACGGAGCGTGCCTGCTCGAGAAACGCTCCAGTCAATCGCGATTGATTCAACATTCAACAGGAACCACACATGGCATCCAGCAACAACCGCAACGCCCGCAACGCCAAGCCCGCGGGTCGCAATGCGAAGACCTCCAGCAGCAACGGCCGCAACGCCAAGGCGGCACCGCCGAAGCGCCGCCAGCGCGACGAGGAGCCGGAAGAGCAGCCGCGCCGCAACAAGAAGCCCGCGCCGGCCCCGAAGCAGCGCAAGCCCGAGCCGGCGCCGACGCCCGTGACGTCGCTGAGCCTGTCCTACACCGCCGCCCTGTCGGGCAAGATCACGAAGCCCAGCGACCTCGCCTACGACGTCGACGGCGTGGTCATCCCCCGCTCGCTGGTCGTCGCCATCGCCGGCAACACGATCTACTACCGCGCCACCGCCAACCTCGGCGTGATCGACGAAGTCAAGGACTTCAAGGGCAAGGTCGTGTACGTGATGGACGACGAGTCCAAGGTCGTGGTGCTCGACGAGTCGGCGATCTCCCTGATGGTCGGCGCGCCGGCCGCGGGCTCCGACGACGGTGACGACTCCGGCGACGACGGAGACGACGACAACCAGGACGACGACAACGGCGACGACGACGGCGATCCGGCCGGCGACGTGGACCTGGACGACGACGATGGCGACAACGAGCCGCCGCGCCGCAACAAGAAGGGCAACAAGGGCCGCCGCCAGGACGACGACGACAACGGCGACGACGACGACAACTCCGGTGACGACGGCGACGACGACAACGGGGACGGCGACGACAACGGGGACGACGATGGCGACGCGGAACCGCCGCGCCGCAACAAGAAGAACCAGAAGTCGAACAAGTCCAGCGGCAAGAACCGCCGCCAGCAGGACGACGACGACAACGGGGACGGCGACGACGACAACTCGGGTGACGACGACGGCGACGGTGGCAGCTCCGACGACGACGACTTCAACTTCGACGACTGATCCGGCCGCCGGCGCGCCAGCCACGGTCTGTAGGTAGTACACTGCGGACCGGCTGGTTGAGCCGAAGAGAAGGGCATGGGGCAACTCATGCCCTTCTCGCATTCACAGGGGAAAATTTTGGACCACCTTGCACTCTACAGCCGGGATTGCAAACGCTGCAAGCACCTGGACCCCGAAGAGAAGAAGGGCTTCGACCACTGTCATCACACCCAGGGAAACCCGGAGTGTCCTGCCAAGGAAGTCCAGTTCGCCGTCGTCGGCATGGCCCGCAGGGCCGCCAACCAAGTCAAGAAAGCGAGGGCCCGCTCGGACCTGAACCGAGAGATCGAAATCCTCAAAGCAGTTGAAAAGCGCAGTCCGGCTTTCCAACACAAATTCGCCGAAGAGCTTTCACAATGAGTCAGAACACTCGTGAACCACAGATCATCGAGCTCGTCAAAATCCGGCAATGGTACGTACCGGCAGACAGCTCGTCCTACGAAATCCTCCGAGGGCTCAAGATCCCGCGTCTCAAGATCCACCGCGACATGCTGCCCATCATCAAGATGGCGACAGGGCCGCGCGGGATCCGGGCTCGAGCCAAGGACTTCACCGAGATCCTGAACGCCCGCCTGGACAAGATGGGCACGCAATGGCAGTCGCGGAAGGGCCGCAAGTGCCGCATGACGGACAAGCGCCTCGTCTTCGTCGCGCCGTCCACCGAGCACAACAAGAAAGCGACGGCCGCGCTCGAAGCGTCGTTCGCCAAGTTCTGCCTTCGCTGGGGCTTCAAGTACGTCCCCAACTACTCGGAGAAGGACGGTCGCCTCAAGCTGGTCGTCGACTACGAGTTCGATCCCGAGCGCAACCCGGTCATCAGCGATGCCGACAAGACCGAGGTCTCCGAGTTCGAGGTCGTGCTGGGCTTCACGAAGATCAGGCTGACGTTCAACTCGCAGCTGAAGGCAGCCCGTGGCATGCCACCGGTCACGCACCTCGAGGTCTTCGAGCAGGCGGGAACCATGTGGAAGCCGGTTCACACCGGCACGTTCGCAGATCAACAGATCGGCGCGCTGGAGCCCTTGATGACGGCACTCAGCTCGCTCTACGACCGGAGGAAGGTGCATGACTGACACGAAGAAGAAGGACTTGGTGTACGACGCGTCGAAGGTCAAGACGCTGGCGTTCCCCGAGTCGGTCCGCAAGAACCCGGCCATGTACATCGGCGGTACCGATGCGCACGGCCTGTTCGTGATCCTGCGGGAGACGCTGGACAACTGGGTCGACGAGTTCCTCGCCGGCCGCAACACGTTCGGGGCCGTCAAGCTGGAAGCCGATGGCTCCTACTGGGTGCTGGACGGAGGCTCCGGCATCCCCCAAGGCATTGCCGTCGGCGAGATCAACGTCAACGGCAAGATCGTCAAGACCAAGACGCCGACGATGCAGAACATCTTCGGCACGCTCCACACGTCGGGCAAGTTCGAGTCCGAGGCCTACGCGGTCTCGATCGGCAGCCACGGTGTGGGCGTCAAGGGCACGAACGCGACGTCGGAGTTCTTCGACGTGGTCACGTGCTACAAGGGCAAGTGGTACAAGATCGGCTTCCAGAAGGGCAAGCTGACGACGCCGGTCCAGGAGTGCAAGGCTCCGAAGAGCCCGTTCACCGACAAGCCGCTCGCCAAGGGCACGCTGATCCACTACAAGCCGGACGCGTCGATCTTCTCGGTGAAGACGTTCCCTCCGTCGATGCTCGTCGAGTGGGCAGAGGTCCAAGCCTACCTGAACCCAGGCCTCCGCATCCTCGTCAACATCAAGGGCAAGCAGAAGCAGTTCTTCTCGGAGACCGGTCCGTCGGAGTACATCCAGAAGCGCCTGAACGTGCTGAAGGCTGCGTCCGAGCCGGAGATGTTCGAGTTCAACAACGAGCTGGGCCAGTGCGTGGTCGCGTTCTCCAACGCCAACGACGTGGAACTGCGCGGCTACACGAACGGCCTGGGCAACAGCCAGGGCGGCAAGCACGTGGACTCGGTGATCGCCTCCCTGTTCGAGGCGATCAAGCCCTACATGGGCAGCAACAAGGTCGCGTTCACGGCGCGCGACTTCGCTGACGGCATGGTCGGCATCGTCAACGCGAAGCTGCACAAGGCCTCGTTCTCGTCGCAGGACAAGGCGAAACTGGTCGACGATCGCATGGGCCAACCGTTCCGCGACATGGTGCTGCCGGTCGCCAAGAAGTTCTTCGCTGGCAACAAGGCCATGACGAAGCGCCTGGTCGATCGCGCCACCAAGATCAACGAGCTGAAGAACAAGTTCAAGGCATCGAAGGCCGTGGCCTCCGACCTGAACGCGCTGAAGCGCAACGGCCTGCCGCCGAACTACGCACCAGCTGCGCGCGGCACGCCGATCCCGGATCGTGAGCTGTTCATCGTCGAAGGCGACTCCGCTGGTGGTGGCTTCCGCAAGGTCCGCCATCCGTGGCAGGCTCTGCTGCCGCTGTCCGGCAAGATCATGAACGCGATCAAGAAGGGCGAGAAGGCGCTGATCTCCAAGGCGGTGCTCAACATCCTGGCGGCCATCGGCTTCGACCCGAAGCAGTCGGACCCGCTGAAGAAGCTGCAGGTCGGCAAGATCATCCTGCTGGCCGACGCGGACCCGGACGGCTCGCACATCAACTGCCTGGTCCACGCGCTGATCTCGAAGTACCTGCCGGGCATGTACGACCAGGGCATGGTCTACGTGGCCGACATGCCTGAGTTCTACGCGATCAAGGGCACTCAGCTGTTCACGGGTGACAAGCTGTCCGAGGTCAAGGCCAAGATGGCCAAGGCAGGCATCAAGGCTGACGTGCTGCACGCCAAGGGCTGGGGTGAAGTCGACCCGCAGGTCCTCAAGATCCTGGCGGTCAACGGCACTCGTCGCCTCATCAAGATCAACCCGCTGACTGCCGATGACGTCCGTGTCTTCCACGGGCTCATGGGCATGGACATCGACGACGGCGCCCCTGCTGCGGCCAACGACGACCAGTCCCAGGACTCGAACGTGCGGAAGGTCGCACCGAAGAAGCCGGCAGCGAAGAAGGTGGCTCGCAAGGCGAGCCGCCGCAACACGAAGGAGGCAGCATGAGAAGCGCGAAGAAGCCGAAGCGTCCCAGCGTCGACGACTTCGGGATCGTCCGCGAGGAGTCGCTGGGCGAGTTCGGCGTGCGGGAGATGGAGGTCTACTCGACCAAGGTGAACCTGGACCGGGCAACGCCGGACCTGTTCGACGGGCTGAAGCCGGTGCAACGTCGCTCCATGTGGGCCTCGCATCTGCTGGGCCGCGAGTTCGTCAAGACGGCGCGGCTGGTCGGCGAGGTCATCGGTCGCTATCACCCTCACGGCGACAAGTCCGTGCAGGATGCGATCACCGTCATGGTCCAGTCGAACCGCCCGCCGATCCTCGGAAAGGGCAACTGGGGCTCGCTGATCGACCCGGCGGCTGCCATGCGGTACACCAATTGCACGCTCAGCCAGTTCGGCCGCTCGTTCTTCGGTGCCAACTACATCCACAAGGAGGTTACGGAGTTCATCCCGAACTACGACGACACCACCGTGGAGCCGATCACGCTACCGGCGCTGCTGCCGAACGTGCTGATGACGGGCGCCGAGGGGATCGGCGTTGGCACCACCACCTGCCTGCCGTCGTTCTCCGCCGAGAGCCTGGCGTCGGTCTGCATGCGGATCCTGGACGGCGAGAAGCTGGAGCCCATCGACTACGCGAAGTCGCTGAAGCACTTCAACCGTGACGGCGGTGTCGTCATGAACACGAAGGAGAACCGGCAGGCGTGGGTCCAGATGATCAAGGGCGAACGGGCCCGGATCATGTTCGAGGCTCGCCTCGAGATCGACCGCGACAACAAGGCCGTCGAGATCGACGACTGGCCGCTGGGCCTGACTCCCACCAACCTCATCAAGTCGATCCGGGACTTGAAGGCCAAGGGGAAGGGCTTCGAGTACATGGACCACATCTACAACTCGAAGGGCGCAACGCGGATCCGGATCGAGGCAGACAAGGCGTGCAACTACGCACAATTTGATAAGCTCGTGGAAGAGGTCAGGAAGAAGACGCGCAAGAGTCGCACCTACCGGATCAACGTCACGCAGCGCACGCCCCTCGTCGAAGACGGTGTGGTCACGATCAAGACGGAATACCTGAGCATGAGCGTGCCCGAGCTGCTCATGACGTGGCTCCGTCGTCGGCTCCAGCTGGAGAAGAAGAGCCTCGACTTCCGCATCCGGAAGCAGAACGAGGCGATCGCCTACTCCGATCTGCTGCTGTTCGTCTGGGCCAATGCTGACGCGGTGATCAAGATCATCCGCCAGTCGATGGACCCGCAAGCGGACCTGAAGAAGCGCTTCAAGTTCACCGACGCTCAAGTCGAGCAGGTGCTGGACCTGAAGCTCCGCAACATCAGCAAGCTCGACAAGACCAAGATCGAGGAGACCAAGAAGGAGCAAGTCGCCCACCTGAAGCAGCTGAACGCCTGGCTCGCCAAGCCGAAGCTGAAGGTCGCGGAAGACATGCGAGAGGTCCTGGAAGCGATCAAGAAGGACGACGCTTTCGAGGCCGCCAAGGACCGCGAGATGTCCGTGAGCTGACGCTCCCGGCTGACGCAGAACTGTAAACAAAGAGTTTGGGAATCGTTCCCGAACCGGTCGCTCCTACTCACTGGAGCGGCTGGAGAACCTAGCCATCAACACCACAAGGATCAACATGGCATCGCAAATCGCAAAGCAAGTCGCCGGCCTCGAACGCAACCTGGCCAAGGCCACCCGCGTGAACAGCCGTCTGGAAGCCACCATCGCCCGCATGCAGGCCAAGATCGACGCCAAGGCGGGCAAGGCCGCGCCGGCGAAGAAGGCCAAGGCCGAGAAGGCTGCTCCGGCCAAGGCCGCGAAGGCCACCAAGGCGACGAAGCCGGCGCGCGCCGAGAAGGCTGCCAAGGCCGCTCCCGCCAAGTCGGCGAAGGGTGCCAAGGGCGCGCCGGCCAAGAAGGCCGCGGCTCCCGCCAAGGCTGCCAAGAACGCCAAGGCCGAGAAGCCGGCCAAGGCGAGCAAGAAGGGCGGCGACGAGTTCCTGCTCTGATCCCAGGGCGGGCAACGGCGGAGGGTGCTCCGCCTTCACGGTAGAGCACCCTCTTACAACACACCCAGGAGGATCCGATGAGTTCCCAAAACCCCGGCACCGAGCCCCAGATCCGCATCGAGGCCGCGAAGGTTCGTCTCAGCCGTCTGGAAACGGTCGAGACCAAGGTCAAGAAGCTGAACGCTGCCCTCGCCAACCTCTCGGTGGCCGCGCGTCCGAAGCAGCTGGGCCTCATCAAGGCCGCACGCGCCTACGTCGAGATCATCGCCCAGGAGCCCGTGCAGGGCATGAAGCAGAGCCTGCGCGTGATCGACAACGAACTCCAGTCCTTCGACGAAGGCATCCGTGCGCGGACCGCGCAGATGAGCGACCTCGTGCTGCTCAGCGGCGTCGAAGCGCTCAAGGAAGTCCAGCGTCTGAAGGCACACGTCAATGACGTGATCACGCGCGTCTCCGCGCAGATCACGGCGTCCGGTGAGGGCGACCCTTCGCTGGCCGAGATCTCGAAGGCTCGTCAGGAGCTCGAGAAGGTGCCCCCGCTGGGCGACAAGCTGTTCTTGATCCACCGCGTGCCTGTCGCGTTCGCCGGCCAGGATCAAGGCGTCAAGAAGTTCACGTCCGTCGGCTACGTCAACGTGGACGCGCTGGATCGCCAAGGCTTCTCGGCCGGTACGGTCGGCGGCTACACGGTGGTCCGCAAGCAGGTCGGCATCGGCATCAACCCCAAGGCGCTCTACAAGGAGCACCCCACCGATCTCGACGAGAAGACAGGCAAGCCGAAGCTGGTGCGCCGGACGGTTCGCGACACCAAGCAGACCAACAAGGGCGGCAAGCCGACCAGGACCGAGTTCAAGCGCGAACGGACTGCGCTGGACGAGGCGAAGGCTGTGCTGCGTCTCCTGGAAGAGAAGCAAGGCATCGGCTACACGTTCATCAGCCAGCAAGGCGCGTCCTTCAAGGGTGCCACCTGGTTCTGGGTCATGTCGTCGGCTGATGTGAAGCGCTTTTCCAAGGCATTCCCAGGTGGCCACATCAACGTGCGCACCTGGGGCCTCGCGGGCCATGCGAACCTCGAGACGCCGTCCGAGGAGCCGACGAAGAAGCCGGAGCACGTCCCGCCGAACAAGCGCGAGGACTACGACGTCCACAAGCGGTACTGACCGGAGACCACGATGAAGCGATTGTTCGTCGAGCCGCACGAGGACACCGTGCGGTACTTGCAAGAGCTGTTCATGGGCGTGCCATTCAACGTCGAGTGGGACGCGCTGTGCATGGAGATCGGAACCACCAAGGGCGCTCTGACGGCCAAGCCTCGCTCGGTCTACCACGCGATCCCTGGTGAGCTCGGGATCTACTACGACACGGCCACCGGGTGCTCGCACCTGCTGCTCCCGTTCTACCCGAGCCCGAAGATGGCACGCCGTCACGACGATGTCGGCGACGCGTGGGGCCGCCCGCAGTTCAGGCCGGTCATGTCGTTCGGACGACTCCAGTCGAACCGTCGCAACCACAAGGCGATCATCAACTCGATCGCAACGGCCATCGTGGACACGTCCCCGGTCTTCCTGTTCGGCAACGAACAGGTGCTGGAAGACGAGTCGGTGGTGCCGGAGTACGCGGACTTCTACCGCGACTACGTGGCAAAGGGTCACGTCCTCAACCAGGTCCTCCTGGAGACGGACGAAGGAGTCGAGTGATGACTCTCGGTCGCAACACGTTGATGTTCGACTGGTGCTGGGTGTGTGAGCGACGGTTCAAGTCGTCGTCTCCACCCGGCCCTGCGAACCGGGAAGACCACCACATCTTCCCAACCAACGCTGGTGGCACCGACGGACCGCTGGTCTCTCTGTGCAGCGAGCACCACAGCACGCTGCACAAGATCGCCGAGCGCATTCACGCCAAGAAGGAGTTCAAGGACCACTTGGCAGGTGAGGCGCCTCCGTATGCGCAGAAGCTGGTCTGGCTCGCGGCCCAAGTGGTCCGAGCAGAACAGGCTGTCGCAGACGACCCCAACAAGCTGCTCCGCAACAGCGTCAAGCTGACGCAGGCGGAGACAGTCATGGTGCAGCGGCTACAGAAGCTGCATCAAAAGGGCCGCTCGGAGGTACTTCGGGCGGCCCTTCGTGCTTTCTACTTCCAACATTTCCCCCGGGAGAACTGAATGAACATGCCAAAAGCGGAAACGCTGATGACGGAGCAGCAAGCCCTCCAGCTTGCCTCCGACATCAACAGCTACTACGGGCGCTCCGACGGCTCTTATGTGCTGGCAACCGTCAAGCCCCGAACGGTTGCCAATGGCGCAGGAGCCGATGTTCACGTTGCCGTGACCTACGACGAGACGAAGACGCAGTTCACGCTGATCGATCCGACTCCTCTGTCGTCCGTCATCTCGATGATCCGCGCGATCCGAAGCGCTTACGTGACTGGCAAGAACAACGGCACCGCCGCTGCGGTCTCCAACATCAGCCGTGAACTCATGGACATGGCGAAGGGGAATGCCGCATGACCGACGAGAACAAGCAGCAGTTCGTCACGCGCCTCCAGGTCGTGCACCTGGTGGGCGGCCAGAGCCTGATCGGCTCGGTGGAGCAACCGCTGGTCAACGGGATGCCGCACCCCACGGTGGCCGGCATGAAGATGCCGTACGAGCTGTTCGTCCTGCCTCCCGAGAAGGAGGACAAGCCGAAGGTCACAATGGTCAAGCTGGGCTCCATGCTGGGCATGATGCCTCAGCTGGCCCTCGACTACGCGGATCTGACCGGCAAGATCCTGGGGATGCGCAACGTGGACGCGCAGACCAAGGACCACTACCACAAGGCCCTCGAGCAGGAACGCAACCCGGTCACTGCCGCTGACGTGGCGTCGATGATCAAGCCAGGCCCTGGCCCGGAGGCATCATGAGCGAGCGCAGCATTATCGCCCCGGGTTTCGACGATGCCCTCGACGTCCGCTACGACTTCCAGCCCTTCGAGCCGATGACGCGCGAGCACCCTGGCTGTCCGGCCGAGGTCACGCTGCTGGAGGTCAAGGCCAACGGCACGTGGACCGATGCCAAGTCGTTCACCGACGAGTTCCGTGCGCAGGTCGAAGCAACGATCCTCGAGGAAATCGAAGAGGAGAGCGAGCCCTTCGAACCCGAGGACTGCGAGGACTACTGACATGGACCTCATCAACATCGACTGGATGGCCTGCGTCGCCGGCTTCAGCGCGTTGCTGCTGAGCGCCGTTGCGATCACGGCCGTCAAGCACTGGGCAAGGTCGAAGGGCAAGATCCTGAAGCACATGCCGACCGTCTGGACCATCCCATCGCTGATCCAGAGCGCCAACGAGCGGCAGATGGCACCGCGTGGAGACAGCCACTACGTTCCTGCGCGTCCGCAGGTCAACGTCGGATCGCTCCGTTACCGGATCCGCTGCGCCTACCTGGCGTTCACCGGCCGCTGCGACCTCGTGCGCTGGCCCGCAGACCAATGAGCAGCCCGCACACCCGATGGCTCCTCGAAGCACTGATCCTTCTGCTTGTTATCGCGTTCGCCGCGTTCATCCTCTACGGACGCCGCGATGAACCAGAGGAGCAGGAGTCCAGCACCGAGGTCGACAAGGACATCTTTCCATGAACACGTTCATGGCAGCATGCGCTGCTTCTGCCCCACTCCCTGGCTCGAGCGACTTCTGCCCGAGCAGTGCTGACTACGTCTTCATGGGAGTGATCATCATTGCCACACTGGTCTTCTGCGTTGGTGTTTGCGCATGGGCCATGTTCACGAAAACCAAGAGCTTCGAATGAGATACACCCTCTACCTGCGTACATCCGAAGGTGACTTCTTCCTCCAGAAGGGCAACGAGCTGGCTGACGTGCAGAAGTCGCACGCGACCGTCGTCCGCTGGATCGGGCAGATGAACCTGACCGTCAAGAACCCCCACGCCGCGATGTTGGTGATCGCGGAGAAGGGCTGGGCAACCATGGAGGCTCGCTTCGTCGCTGGCGGACGTCGCGCTTGGAAGCCCTTGACGGAAACCTCGGCGATGCGGCTGAAGATCCCGCAAGCCATCGCACCGACGCCGGAGGTCGTCAAGTAGCGACTCTCACTACCGAACTGCGAGAACGCAGTGAAAGATGCGGCACACCGGCACCGTTGTGTTAGGTGCTGCATGCTACAATAGATGAACGCGGGTCACTGCGCGTGCCTGACCCGAACGTTCAACACCATAGAATACTGAGGATTTCTTCATGACCATCCAGAAGAAAGACGGGATCGCCAAGCCCACGAAGGCCAACGTTGCGTTGGAAGATGCGTACCGCTGCGGAGAGTGCCTCCACTTCAAGCAGTCGAAGCATCACTCGTTCGACGACGTGTGCTCCAAGCTGGGCCGTCGCCCGTTCGCGATTGCCCCGACGTGCTACACGCCGGACTACTCCAAGGTGATCTCGAACACTGACGAGTTCGTGCAGATGGTCTCCTTGTTCGGAGACAAGACGCCGCAGCAGAAGCGGATCATCCTGGCCATCCTGAAGGCGGAGCCGAAGGGCAAGAAGCTCCGCATGGGCACCAAGATGTACCTGAACTACCGCGGGCGCGAGTACATCAGCAACTACCTCTGCGGCTACGTCGTCGGCTACACCAGCGGCGGCGAGGTCGTGCTGTGCGGCACGCCGGAGCGTGGCACCCGCGGTCGCTCGTTCTTCGCGTACCTGCGCGGCGACGAGTCGCTGATCACGCCGAAGGAATGGAAGGAGCGCTTTCTCGCGCTGCGGGCTTCCGGCCGGATCCAGGACCCGAAGGCCGTGGCGATCCGTGACATCACCGCCAAGGTCCAGGACGACAACTATGAGGTGCCGACGATCGACAACGCGCCTCGCGACCCGAACGAGAAGAAGGGCAAGAAGGGCGAGACCCGCGACCTCCGTCGCGTTCCGCTCACGCAGATCCTGACCTTCTGAGCATCCCCATCTCTACCCAAGAGGAACCGCGGGCTCAGCCTGCGGAGAATGACAACAACCGGGTGAGGTAGGACATGCTGAAGGCGATCTTGGACGTAGGCGGCGACCACAAGCGAGTGGCCGTCATTCTCTTTCAGTACCTCTTCAGGGGGATCAACAAGTACGAGTTCAGGGAGCAGATCGGCGACCCTGAGCTGGCGAAGCGCGTGTGGTCGAAGGTGTTCACCAACGGCTACGTGCTGCGCAACTGCAAGCTGTTCGCCTACGCAGTGCACGCGAACCGCAAGGCAGGTCTGTCAACGAGTCCGGCTCGCTACGAGATCATGCAGGAGGACGTAGGGCTGCTTCGTGGCCTCGACCTCTCGCACATCCCGCACATCTACAAGCCCTACTCCCTGTTCGACTACACGAACCTGGAGAACGCGCTCATCGGGTCCGACGAGTTGCAGACCAACATCGGCAAGTTCGTGTCGAAGAAGCTGATCTTCCTGGACCGGCACTTCGGCGAGAAGCGTGAGGAGATCGAGCAGGCGCTGATCGAGGCGTCGATCTATGCGCTGCGGAAGCAGTTCCCCTTCTACATGAGCCACCTGCATGCGCTGAACGTGTGCAAGACCGCGGCCCGCAATAAGGGCCATCAGCTCATCGAGTTCCACACCCGCGGCAAGCGGAACAAGCTGTTGAAGGAGAACGGGCAGTTCCAGGCGGTGAACGTGCCGCTGGAGTCCATGCTGAACCTGAGCGTCCAGCCGGAGCACGACAACGCATTCCGGATCGACCTGCAGGCGCTGGCGGCCCTGGAGCCGCGCATGGACCCGAGGGTCAAGTCGTTTGTCCACGCGGCGGCCGGGCACTACGATGCTGGGTTCACGCTGTACCTCGGGATGGACAACGAGGACGCGGCGATGTCGATGGACTACGACAGGTACATGCTGAGTCTGCGTGAGTACCTTGGTGTCACCGAGGCGCAGGTGCAGAAGCTGATGGGTCGGCTCAGGTCGTCCATGTCCTAGGAGGTGTTATGAGCAGGTCACTGGGCCGCAGGGTCATCCTGAAGAGCCGCAACATGAACCATGAGGCGGATGGGCGCGCCATGTTTGCGGCAGGACGCGAGTGCCCTCCGAAGTCGGCTGACCGTGGGAAGGAGCATGCGGTCTGGCGCGGCTGGCAGCGGGCAGCCACCGAAGCACGAACCGCCGCGTCCAAGAAGACGAAGAGGAAGCGATGAGCTGCTCCGTGCTGCTGATCGGTCGTGGTCCTGACACGGAGCTCTGGCTGGTCCCATCCGACCTCGACGCGTACACCAGGCTCATGGTGGACAACTGTGAGCCGAAGCTGTACGAGCAGATCCGGCAACTGCTCGCCTTGGACGTCGAGCGGCTTGCCGTGTTGCTGCTCCCACAGGTCGCGGACCTGGCGGCCACGCTGTGCGAGTACAAGGCTCGTGCAGAGGACTACCTCGGCAGGTCCTGCTACGTGGTCTTCTACGAGTTCGACGCGGCTGACGCCGTCGAGGTCGCTGACTGGCTTGAGGAGATGGCGATGCCAGCCTGGTCGCTGCTCCTCCCATCCAGCTACCCCTGAACTGCCTTCTTTGGTGGCAAAAACTAGACCGCCGGCTGACCCCCGGAGCAGGCCCTGCCAGTCACTTGCCAGGGCCTTTTTTGTACCCTTTTTGCCTTCTTTTGTGGCAGATTTGGCACCAAATAGCTCACTTTCGGACCAAAAACTGTGGTATTTGGTGCTAAAATGAGGCTGTGGGAAGAAGCGCCGTGCGCGCTTTGCCCGTTCGTCACAACTGCCTAGAAAGGTCTGCCGTGTCTAAGTTCATGCAAGCTGTCGCCACCACCGCTGGTCTCATCACGTTCACGCACCGTGCGGACAACGTGTACGTCATCAGCCTCGACGGCAAGAAGACCATCAAGGTATACTTCGACCGCAAGAACGCCCTGTGGTCGTGCGAGTGGCATGACAGCGGCGCGCTGGACCTGGTGCCGTTCGTCCTCGAGGACACGCCTGAGGCTGCGTACCAGGCTGCGCTCGAACGCTTCTGGGGCATCCAAGCCTGAGCCCATCAACTTCACAGCCTAGAAAGGTCTGCCATGCGCAAGCAAACAATCAACTCGGTGGTCGCTGAACTGCACGCCATCGTCCTCGACGCCCTGCAGGTCGAGGGTCTGACCCGATCGGCCTTGCCGTCGGACGACGCACAGGCTGTCATGTTCGACACCAAGGACAGCAAGCTGAAGGTCGCCGTCGGTCGCTACGACCAGTGGGAGACGATCACCATCAACCTCGTGTTCGAGCAACGCAAGGGCGTGTGGTTCCGCGTTGGCGACTTCGTCGGCCCGGTCGACCGCTGCGCCCAGGGCAACGAGATCATGGAGCGCTACGGCTTCTCCGACTGTTCGGAGCGCTTCGACGGTCGCTACACCGACGTCTGGAACAACGAGTCGGCCGTCATCGCAACCATTCAGGAGTGGGCTGCCAAGCTCGCGCACTGATCAACTTCACAGCCTAGAAAGGTCTGTCATGCACAAGATCATCAAGACCATCGACCAAGTCGTCCAAGTCGTCAAGGGCGGCGAGCCCCGTCTCTGTACGTTCATGCTCTACGACGACGGTGTCGTCGAGGTCGACCTGGTCGGTCGCCACTCCATCCGAATCTCGCAGACCGGTGACAGCTGGTGGGCGGTTGAGTGGACCGGCCTCAAGTCGTCTCAGCCTGCGGCCAAGATCGCGATCGGCACGTCGGCCAAGGCCGCGTTCCAGATGGCGTGCGAGACCTTCTGGCGCATCGCGCCCTGGCAGTTCGAAGTCGGCCAGGTCATCGGATACATGCCCGTCGGCAAGGTCGCGCGCATGGAGGGCAAAGAGGGCAAGCAGATCTGCGGCACCATCATCGAGGTCGACGAGGCCAACGAGATGCTGAAGGTGGCGCCCCTGCACCGCCAGAAGCCGACGGCCCGCTTCAACGGGCTGGCGCAGATGGTGTCCTTCGACGAGGTGTTGCCCCGCGGCAACTGAGGACACATGGCGAGCAACCTGGTCTTCTGGGTTCCTCCGCCGCGCATCAGCGAGCCGGCTGTCATGATGAGCCTGGCCCTCTGGTCGTTGCGGCGTCCGACCCACCTTCAACTTCAGCGCTGTGAGTGCAGCCCTGCGTGCAAGCGCGGCTCACAGTACATTGCGATTCGCATCAAGGAGCAACAGTAATGGCAAAGCAACCCACCCACGACATCGGCCACGTCGACCCGAAGCACGTGCTCTGGTTCGTCTACGGCGCGGTGGCCGACTGGAACCAGGACGCGCAGCTCAACGCGGTGGCCCTGGCCAAGTACCAGCAGGAGACGCTGGCCAAGGTGAACGCGTACATGCGCGGCGAGGTCATCCTCGACGGGTCGTTCTCTGACCTGCAGGTCGTGGTGGCCACCGAGGCCAAGTTCGTGTTCAAGCCGACGCCCATCGGCGAGCTGTGGAAGGTCGAGGCACGTCGCCTCATGCGTCTCGGCCAGACGCAGGCGGCAGTCGACCACTGCCGTCAGAAGACGGGCATGGGACCCATGCACGCGGGCATCGCCTGCGCTGCACTCGTCAACGATCAAGGAGTCTGACATGGAGCAGCAACAGGTCAACGTCGGTGTGGTCCGCCACTCCGTGCTCGTCGAGACCTTCGGGGTCAACCCGGTCGAGGTCATGTTCTGCTACTGGCCGGACACTGGCATGTACACCGCCGAAGTGGCGAACACTGGCGAGTACCTGCTGATGCGCAAGCCGGAACCGAGGCGCGTGCAGTTCGAGGACGGCGAGTGGCACGAGATCCCCGAAGGCTACTGGGTCTGCGAGCGCGTGCTCAAGGGTCCGCCGATCCGCAACCAGGGTGTGTGCGCTGTCATGCCGACGCCCCAGCAAGCCTTCGTCGAAGGCTTCAACCAGAACTACTAGGAGTTGCCGTGGTCACTCGCAACACCTGGATCTTCATCTTTCTCCTGCTGACGACTGCGTTCTGGTTGTTGGCAGGGCTCCTCAGCGACGTGATGCACGGCAACGTGTCCGTCGCGTGCTCATTCATCGGGTTGGTCTACGCGGTCTGCGCGGTCATCACCCGATTCACCTCCAAGTAAAGGCCATCATGGCAATCACCATCACTCACGACGTGCGTTCGCTGCTGACGCCGCAAGTCCACACTGGCAACACCAGCCACGAGTCTGCGTGGCCCACCGAAGTGCGCAACGCCGAGGCGTCCGAGCTCGGGCTCAAGCCGGGTGTGTGGCCCCAGCGGCTGACGACGGACCTGGGCAACCGCCAGGACTTCGTGCTGGAGCGCGTCGAGGCCAACGGCACGCGGGTCTACTCGCAGGCCAACGGTCTGCTGGCCCTCCGAGTCTTCAATGACTAGGACCGCAACCGTCCGCCGCGTGGTCACTGTCGAGTACGAAGTGACCTCGTTGACCACCGCCGAGGCGCGACGGATCATCACGTCGTTGTCGCTGACGCAGCGTGAGCTCGCTACGCTCATGGGTGTCACGGAGCGCAGCATCCGCAACTGGCTCCGCGACGACGATGGCGCATCATCGCTGCCCCTGGCGATCTCCAACTGCCTGCGTGCCTGGGCGCAGCTTCATGAGTTGAAGCTGCCCTGGTCACCCCTGGTCCGAAAGGATTGAAGATGCCGAAGCGCAACGCTGCGCAGGAGGCGCGTCTCCGGTTCATCGACTTCACGGTCCATCACTACGGGACCCTGCGCAGAGCCGCGCTCGAAGACTACTTCGGGATCGCGACGGCGCAGGCCTCGTTGGACCTGAAGGCCTACATGGAGGTCGCACCACTCAACCTGGTCTATGATGGTCAAGCCAAGCTGTACCGTCGGACCGTCGCTTTCGAGAGGAAGTTCCCATGACCAAGCCCCTGCAAGTCTCGCCGGCATCACGCATCCCGGCCAAGACGGTCTCGAAGGACTCGGTGCAGCTCGTCGCTGATTGCGTGCGTGTCCGCATGACAGAGATGGTGGTGGCCGCCAATCTCAACGAGCCGATCGACATGGTCCACAACATCGACCGCGCGGTCAACTCGCTGCTCAGTCTGAAGTGCAGGCTCGAGGCTGACATGGCGATCGGTCTCGCGTTTGTCCAATCGTCCCAACCCAAGGAGAACTGAATTGAAATACACGTCCGGCTTCTTTGCACTCGTGTTCATCATTCTGACCATCGTCGCAGGTGTGGCGTGGGACTGTGGCTTTCACGGATCGAGCGTCGCCTCTGCCGTCTTGGCACTGTTCGCCATTGCGTTGGCATTTTCTGCTGCCGCGATCGCGCGTGATGAACAGCACGCGCGGGAGGGGAAGGAGATCAGCGATGGCCAGACCTGAGCCGACTCAGAAGGAACTCGACGACGAGATCAGGAAGATCCGCCGCGAGTTCTGGGAGATCATCCGCTACCCTCTCGCCTACGTCGCGCTCGTCGCGGTCGTATCCGTAATCGTTTCTTTCCTGAAAGGATAACCCATGATCACCGCTGAAGACCAAGACCTGCACTGCTCGCGTGGTCCGGTGTCGTCGATGCGCGGCTCGCGCGAGCACGTCGCTGAAGGCGTGGTCCACTGCGACGACCATGCGGACCGCTGGGCGGCCTACCGCGTGCAAGGCGAGACGGACTCGTTCGGCTGCGAGTACCTCCTGCTCTGCGCGGAGTGCGCCGAGGCGGTCCGTCTCCAGGACATGATGGAGCAGGACGGCTACTGCGACCTCCACAAGGGCGAAGGCTCGGACGTCCGTGACTGGCGCGACCTCGACGAGGGTTCCGCTGGTCCGGTCTACCGCGCCTGCAAGGCCTGCCGGACGCGGATCAACAGGTCCTACGCAGAGGAGGCGGACCTCTACTACGACGATCGGGACTACGACCCGATCGAGACGTGCGAGGACGATCGCGACGAGCCCGAGTCGGATCCGCAGATGCCGGTGTGGCGTCCCCAGCGCGTGCGCGAGGCGTCCAAGCGCATGCTGAAGCTGGCGAAGCACATGGCCATCAACGGTGCAAATCCGACCACGACGCCGTACCAAGGTGCGACGTTGCGGGCCTGCATCCGGCACTGGCACGACTGGGGCGCCTTCGACTACGACTCGATGGAGTGAGACGTGGCGGCCCCTCAGCTCGTGCCCTTCGCACGATCCCGGCTGAACCCTGAGGACATCAAGACCGTGTTCGCCAACCACGGCCTCAAGGTGGAAGCCATCCAACGCGTCAGCTTCATGTGGTGGTACGTGCTCACCGCTGACGCTGATCTCTACCTCATGGACCTGTCCAACGGCGGTGGCCGCGACGGGTTCTATCTGGAGCCCTAACATGGCCATCGACTACGACCGACAAGACCGCCTCAACAACACCAACGGGGCTGTCTATTACGCATCCGAGAACGACCCTCGCGACGGCGAGGAGGGAGACGACTCGAACTTCGACGACGAAGACGACGACAGCCCGGCGCCGGAGCACAACGACCAGCTGGAGAACATCGACTTCGACTTCGACGAGCACTGCGAAGTCGAGCGCCGCGAGTACTGAATCCAGGCGGACGCGGACAGTAAATAAACTGTACGCATCCGCTCCCACTGACCTTGAGTAGAACCTTGGGAGTCACCATGCAAAACAAACACACCAATCCGTTCCACATGACCGCTGACGCGATCCAGCGTGTGAACGCAATGGGCTTCGCCCGCACTGCTCAGCTCCGCGCCGAACGTGACGAACGCGTCCGTCGTGAAGCTGCCGAACACGAGGCACATCAGCGTGCCTTCGAGGAGCTGCTGGAAGACCAGAAGCCCTTCGCCATCCTCTGACCCTTTCCCGTTCCGTTCTGTTCCATCACCACAACCACCAGGAGTACATGATGAACCAACCCTTCAACCCCAGCGGCACCAAGTTCGCCGGTCGTGGATTCGCCGGCATGGACCGCGAGCGCCAGCGCGAGATCGCCAGTCAGGGTGGCCGTGCTGCCCATGCCTCGGGCAACGCGCACCAGTTCACGAGCGAGGAAGCGCGTGCGGCCGGGATGAAGCGCCACGCGAACGCGAAGGCCAAGTCGCTGGCTACCATCCTCGCCGGCGCCAAGGAAAGCCAGAAGGGCGACGAGGGTCTGGGCGCCAAGTCGACGGTGGTGCCGGCCAACGGTGGCACCGAGGGACCGAAGGAGAACGGTGGTGTCTGAGCGCCCGCAGTTCTTGCAACTGAGCGAGGCCGACACCACGTCGATCCAGCGCGCGTTCTTCCGCGTCACCGAAGACCTTCTGGAGAACCGCGTCCTCTGGCCGGACTCAGCTACCATGGTCTCGGTCCTCCGCGTCCTCGGCTACGTCGGGATCACCGATCCCGGTAACGAGGCAACGGCGGTGCGCCTGGATCGCCACACGGCACAGCTCCTCGAGGACGAAGCCAAGCGCGAGGAGGCCATGCGAGCCAAGGCGATTAAGATTGCCGAAGAGCTGGACGTGCTTCACGTGACCACCCTGCTCGAGTTGGACTCGCTGGATCCGCTGGTCGGCAACACGGAGTACCTCGCACGCCAAGGTGGCTTCTCCGGCGTGACGCTCGCTGGTCTGTACTGGAGCGTCGGCTACCCGTCGATGCACGATGCCATCTTCGAGGACAACGCCAAGGAGATCGTTGAGCAGCTCATCGAGGGCCTCCCGCTGGCCTACTCGGTCTGCGATCCACGGACGCTGCTGGTGCACCAGCAGCGAGACCACATCAAGCTCTTCCTGCCCTTCCGCGAGGGCCTCATGAAGGGCAAGCTCGAGGCGACGTGCGATGCCTACAAGCGCATCGGCATCGACTGGGGCAAGCCCGAAGACGCCGAGGAGGACGACATCGACAACGATCCCTTCTTCGAGTAACCCTGAACCGAACCAACGCTCACACAGGAGAACCCAATGAGCCAAATGAAAGTCGTGCAAGAAAAGCGCGACACCTTCCTCCGCCAGGCGCGCGAGAGCGCATTCGCCCTGGCAGTGACCGACACGCTGCTGCTCGGTCAACGCCTGCTCCGCGGCGAGCTCGACTCGTCGGAGTACATGCGTGCCCTGTTCATGCTGGTCGCCCAGGCCTTCCCGCTCCAGACGGGCGACCAGGACATGTTCTGCGGCACCCTCGTGCCAGGCGCCGATGGCGGCGACCGTTTCGTCGCTGAACTCGACAAGGCGATCGAGGCCCACAAGGCCCGCTACGGGTTCACCCACATCGACCGCGACGGCAAGGAGACGTACCACCCGCCGGAGAGCCAACGCACCGGCGGCGGTCGTCAGCACCACTACGAGCGCGAGGCCCAGGTCCGCGACTGGCTGCCCGGCATGCCGATCCCCGAAGGCTACGGGACGGTCCCTGGTGGCGACAAGCTGGTGCGCGTGGTCGACGACGAGCAGATGGACGACCTCAGCGATGACGGTGGTGACGGCGCTGCCGATGACACCTCGTTCGCGCTCGACAGCGACGCGCTGATCCTCGAGGACGACGAGCAGTTGCCGACGCCGGTGGTCGAGACGACCAAGGGCCTCGAGCTCTGCAACGGTGCCATCTACGTGACGACCGTCGGCAAGCGCGTGGTCCTCCGTGCGGCCTCGGCCGGTCAGGCTGCTCCGCAGTTCCCGTGGACCTCGGACGCTGGCTACTCGTACAACAACGAGGGCGAGTGCTTCACCGGCCTCGGCGAGCGCCGGACCGGCATGGACCTTGCGTCCCTCATCGGCTACTCCCAGGAGCTGCCGGACGAGCTGGAAGGCAACCTCGAGGAGGGCAAGGTCTACCTGAACAAGCAGGGCATCAAGGTGCTCGTCAACTGGTGCACGATGCCGAACCAATGGGGCGCACCGTTCCGTGGCGACAACGGCCTGTTCTTCCACGCCGAAGGCACGGAAGCGACTGGCAACGACGCGTCCAACCTCGTCGTGCTCTACGACGGCCTGTCCGACGTGCTGGGCGACCAGGCACTGCCGGCTTCTGCCCAGGAAGCGTTGGTCAAGACCAACCTGATCGGCCGCGTCGGTGACCGCTACGTCACGTCCCACCTGCGGACTACCGCCGAGGCACCGCCGGTGGAGTGGGAGAAGGCTGCGGACTCGGTGCCGAACTCGGTCTTCCTTGCGGACAACAAGTGGTACCAGCTGCGGTCCAACCGTGCCGTCCAGATGATGTCGATCCCGGACGACGGTTCGGGCTTCATCTTCGTGGGCCGCGAGAACAACATCCGCTACACCGGCAACGGCATCGCCGAAGGCGGCATCGAGGAGATGAACGTGCGCCGTGAAGCCAACATGGAGTTCTACAACCTGTCTGGTTTGACCCCGTCGGTAGAGCCGAAGGTCCACGTGAACCAGTTGTCCAGCGTGAAGCCGTGGGAAGGTCAGCTCAAGGAGCAGCAGTTCTACAAGCTGTTCAACGGGCAGACGGTGGCGTTCAAGGTCATCGACGTCGACACGCCGTTCCCGCGCTGGGTCTGCAACGAGACCCAGGGCATCTACGACGAGTGCGGCCTCTGCCAGGAGCGGTCGACGACGCCGGAAGCACCGGCTGATCAGCCGCACGCGTTCGAGACCATCGAGGACCATCCGCACGTCTTGGACGTGAAGCACGAGGTGTTCGGTCTGTTCCACGGTGGCTGGTACCTGCGGCAGGACGGCCACAAGACCCAGCTGTTCGCTCACTCGGACACGGACAGCCTCCAGCGACCCTTGTTCTACAGCCAGAACTCGATGGTGCGCTGGTACCGCGACGGTTCGCCGAACCACCCGTCGGACAAGGCTTACCGGATCCTCCGCAAGCTGGAGCTGTGGGAGATCCCGTTGGACGCGCCTGTTCCGGTGTTCGACGGTGAACTCCGCAACGGGCACCAGTACCAGCTGATGAGCGGGCACCTGGTCACCATGTCCTACCTGAGCCCTGGCACGTTCC
>Ga0068857_100000402_pt1 | contig 30398 bp, 21 predicted proteins | sample KBSCornC72_FD_66591 | JGI IMG/M metagenome (GOLD analysis project Ga0068857, IMG submission 66591) | Corn rhizosphere microbial communities from Kellogg Biological Station, Michigan, USA - KBS Corn C7-2 | ecosystem: Host-associated > Plants > Roots > Rhizosphere > Soil ...
GAAGGAAACGGTCAGTCTCGGACGCGATGCTCTCCGGTGGGACGCCAGCGGAGGGTCGCCTGTCGGATGTTCGGCAACGACAGGTCGGTCGCGGGGTCGCTGGCCGCGACTGTAGCTTCGAGCGAATTCGGAAGCACCTGAGCCGGGACCGTTACGGCAAGGGTAAGGGAAGTCGACCGGTCCGCGCGCAAGCGCGGTGTCGAACCAGACGATCGAATCCCGCCAGCGGAAGAAAGCCCCTCGGATCACGGTTCGCCGCGGTCCGAGGGGCTTTTACATAACGTCTCGACGCCACGCCGCCGCAGGGCCCATCGGGCATGCGCGTTGCGCTTGCGCCCTCGAGATGACCGCTGTCGAGTATCGCTCGGGGAACATGGACCGCCAGAACAGCGGCGAAGACGGCAAACGCGAGGAATCCCCGAAGCGCGAGCAATCGAACGTCGCGATCTACGTATCGATCGCCGCCAACATCGCGATCGCCGCCACCAAGCTCATCGCGGCAGGCGTGAGCGGTAGCTCGGCAATGGTCGCCGAGGGTCTTCATTCGCTTGTCGATGCCTCCGATGGGACGCTGCTCCTCGTCGGCCGACGACGCAGCCAGCGCCCTCCCGACGCCGCACACCCATTCGGACACGGCAAGGAGCTGTACTTCTGGACGCTAATCGTTGCCGTGATCTTTTTCGCGGTAGGCGGCGGTGTCTCGATCTACGAGGGTATCCTCCACCTCATCAAGCCGGAGCCGCTCCGCAATCCACTGCTCAGTTACGTGGTGCTCGGAATCGCGGCGCTGTTCGATGGAACGTCATTCATCATTGCGCTTCGGGCTCTTCGGCAAGAGGAGCCCGACCGGGGTCTCGTAGAGGTCGTTCGGCGTGGCAAGGACCCGTCGACCTTTACCGTCGTGCTCGAGGACATGGCCGATCTCACCGGGCTCGCTCTCGCGTTTCTCGGCGTGTGGCTCGGGCATCGCCTGGCGAACCCCTACTTCGACGGAGTCGCGTCCATCGGCGTCGGGCTCGTGCTTGCCGCCGTCGCGCTCGTGCTCGTTGGTCAGAGTCGCAAGCTGCTGGTGGGCGAGCGCGCGAGCGAAGACGTGCTTCAGGCAGTGCGCGACGCCGCTCACGACGGAATGATCGAGTTCGCGGAATGCCCGCTGAGCATGCAGCTCGGCCCTAACGAGGTGCTGCTCGGCGTCACCGCGCGATTCGCTCCACACCGCTCGGCCAACGATGTGGCAATAGCGATTCAGGAGTTCGAGGACCGCTTGCGAAAGGCTCGGCCCGATGTCAAGTACATTTGCGTCGAGCCCATTCCCCGACAGGCACAACGGTCCGAACCGACTCCAATCGCGCGATGAAGAGCGAAGAACCGAGTGAAGTCCTGTCGGTCGATGGCCGACAGGTCCGCATCACGCACCCGGACAAGCCCTACTTCTCCCGCGACATCAAGCTCACGAAGCTCGATCTCGTTCGGTATTACCTGTCAGTCGCGAGCGGAGCTCTCGCTGGAATCCGCGATCGGCCTGTCGTTCTCAAACGCTTCGTTCATGGCGCCGAGGGCGAGCCGTTCTATCAGAAACGCGCGCCCACGGGTCGCCCGGCATGGCTCCGAACCGTCACCCTGTCGTTTCCGTCCGGCCGAACCGCGGAGGAGATCGTCGTCGATGACGCCGCGGGCCTCGCCTGGATCGTGAATCTGGGATGCATCGAGCTGCATCCGCATGCCGTGCGCGCGACGGACCTCGAGCATCCTGACGAGCTTCGCATCGATCTCGATCCCGGCCCCGGCGTCTCGTGGGATGACGTGCGGCGCGTTGCGATGGAGGCGAAAGGTCTGCTCGACGAGCTGGGACTTCGCGGCTGGCCCAAGACCAGCGGCTCGCGTGGCATGCACGTCAACGTGCGCATTCATCAACGCTGGACGTTCACGGAAGTGCGTCGCGCAGCGTTGGCGTTTTCGCGGGAAGTCGAGCGTCGTGCGCCGACGCTGGCGACATCCAAGTGGTGGAAGGAGGAACGGCGCGGGGTATTCCTCGACTACAACCAGAACGCCAAGGACCGCACCACGTGCTCGGCCTATTCGGTGCGGCCCCTGGCCGACGCGCGCGTGTCGACGCCACTCCGATGGGAAGAGATTCCCGACTGCGAGCCGGCGGATTTCACCGTGGCGACCGTTCCGGCGCGCCTGTCGTCGTTAGGCGATCCGAACGACGGGATGGACGACGCGGCCGGATCGCTGGAGGCGCTGCTCGAGCTCGCGGCCCGCGACGAGGCAGCCGGTCTCGGCGACGCGCCGTGGCCACCGCACTTCGAGAAAATGGACGGCGAAGCCACGCGCGTCGCGCCGTCTCGCGCGAAAGGCGTCGCGAAGGCGACGAAGGTCGCCAAGGCACCCCGCACGAAGATGCCGGTCATCGTCGTCGCGAACTCGACGAAGAAGGAGGCGGCGCTGGCCGGGCTCGCGCGATGGAAGGCCAGGCACCCCGAAGCCGCGGCGCATCTCGCGGTCGACGACGTGCTGGTGGACTCGATGCGTGGGCGCTCGTCGACGTGGACGCGTATTCGCGTGAACCTCCGCCACGTGCCCGAAGCGATCAGGCCTCCTCAAGAAACGCCGGATCCGGATGACGATCCCACGCGCGCCTGGCGCGCGTGGAGAACCAACGCGAAGGAGAAGCCCGTCGACTAACGACCGACCGCGAAGATCTGACTCAGCTCGTGCGGCGGTACCACCTCGAGCTGCGCAAACGTGCAATCCCCGGGTCGCTTGTCGGAACGCCAGCGTCGAAATTGCGCCGTGTGTCGAAAGCGACCGCCTTGCATGTGGTCGTATGCCACCTCGACCACGAGCTCGGGCCGGAGCGGCTCCCACGACAGATCCTTGCCCTGACTCCATCGACTGATCGATCCGGGCCGGCGATGCACAGCCGTCTCCTCGTCCGACGGGGCCTCGGCCCACGCGCGCCACGGATGGCCCGCGAGCGCGTTCTCGCGATACGGCTCGAGAAACGCGACGAGCTCGCGCCGTTTGGCGGCGGTGAAGCTCGCGCAGACGCCAACGTGCTCGAGGTTTCCGTCGTCGTTGAAGAGTCCGAGGAGCAGTGAGCCGAGCGCTGTGCCCTTCCCGTTCTTGTGCCAGCGGAAGCCTGCCACGACACAATCGCATTCCCGCTCGTGCTTCACCTTCAGCATCACGCGCTTGTTAGGCTCGTACGTTCCGTGTTCGGCCTTGGCGACAACGCCATCGAGCCCGGCGCCTTCGAACCGGCTGAACCAGTCGGCGGCTACCGCCCGGTCTCGCGTCGCTGGCGTCAGATGCAGCGGAGGTGTCAGGCTCCCACCCACGAGCGACTCGAGCACCGCTCGACGCTCGTGAAACGGCGTCTTGCACATGTCGCGGTCGCCCTCGCAGAGCAGGTCGAAGAACACCACCGACGCAGGGATCTCCCCGGCCAGCAGCTTCACGCGAGACGCGGCGGGATGGAGCCGCAGCTGCAACGCCTCGAAGTCGAGACACCCATCGCGCGCGATGACGATCTCTCCGTCGACCACACAGCGTTCGGGCAACTGTGCCTTGAGCGGCGCGACGAGCTCGGGGAAGTAGCGCTCGAGCGGCTTCTCGTCGCGGCTCTGGATGAACAGCTCATCGCGATCGCGGAAGATGAGTGTTCGGAATCCATCCCACTTGGGCTCGAAGATCCATCCTTCGCCGGGTGGAAGCTCATCGACGCGATTGGCGAGCATCGGCAGTACGGGCGGATTGACCGGGAGGTTCATTCGCGAGAACGGAGCGGTATTGAGTGCGACTCGACACCGGCAAGTTGCGAGCATGACGACCGGCGACCAACGATATTGCGTTCAGACTCGTCTCGTCAGTCCGCTGGCGTTTTTGAACGCGAGGAGGTTCCATGCGTGCGCGCATCGTCATTGCTTTCGTCGCAGCCGCCGGCGTGGATGGCGCAGCGCAGCCACCGGGGAAGTGGCCACCCGACCCGCTCGTGAACCTGCGGGTGATCCCGAAGACGACGCAGCCGGTGCAGGTGTGGGGCATGATGCGCAACATCGCTGGAGCGTTGGGCGTTTCGTGCACCTTCTGTCATGTCGGTAGCGACAGTGCGCCGCTCGAGCGATCGACTTCGCGACGGACGAGAAGCGAAACAAGCGCGTTGCTCGCCAGATGATGCGCAGGGTGCAGGAGGTGAATAGCCGACTCGATACGATTCCATCGCGGCCGACGCCGACGGTGACTGTGACGTGCATCACATGTCATCGCGGTGTAAACCGACCGGTCCCCTTGGCGAACGACATCATAGTCGAGGCCGCGAGTGCAGCCGGCGCGGACTCCGCGATCCGCGCGTATCGCGCCCTACGTGACCGGTTCGGCGGGATCCGAGGAACGACGAAGCACGTGGACGCCTGCGGGACATTCACGCAACCCCTGAAGACCGCCTCCGTTAATCAGTTCGATACCTGGACGCACCCATAGTAGTGCGTCGTGCGCGTGATCAGCGGCGGATTCACCGCCGCCGGGCCACGTTTTGGCATCTATCTTCCCGAAAACGGCCGACCGTGCCCGTCGAACAATGGAGGGGCGCTGCAAATGCTCGGCTTGCGTGTAAGACTTCGACACCGACGTCGTTGAATGTTCGTTGTGGGATTGGTTGAGCCCGCTCAATGGTTATGCCGAACTAAACCCTTAGTCCGTTGCGCCGTTTGTAGTCTGTACGTTAAACATCGTTCGATCGCGAGCTTCGCAGCACGCCGCACCTAACGCGATGCGTAAACCGTCCGGTCTGTCAACCATTCGAGTGGCCGTTCGGTCACCTCGAAAACGTGACTCCCAAAGGCACCGCCGGGTTTAAGCCTGACCATTTATCATGCACGCGCGGCGTCTCGGGATGCTTCCTACACGAGCCTCGTCGCGCCTTGGAACTAAGTCAGCCGACTTCGGTGCCAGCTAACTCAGCCAGATCTCGCCCCGCCCGGTCGGATGCGACCGCGAACGTTCGCGTGCGGCCGACCCCCTCTCGCGTTGCGCGACACACTACCGAGGTCGACCAAAGCCTCGCGATCCCACGTGCGGCGGAGAATTTGCGACGCCACACGAGTCGCGCAGCGCGCCAGGTCGGCGCGCTGCTCATCGTAGACGCCATCGCCTTCCTTGCGGCGCAAGCGATGGTGCGCGCGGTAGCGACAGGACAATTGCTCGGCAACCGGTTAGCGCTCCCTGCGTTCGCGAACGAGCTCAGTGGGAATGCGATCGCATTTGCCACGGCGTTCCTCGTCGGCACGACCGTCGCCGGGACGTACCGGCCGGGCGACGCGCGACGCCACCTCGGACGGCTCTGCCTTGCCGCGGCTATCGCCAGCGCCCTCCCGCTCTGGTCGCGTGTCTGGTCACAAGCGCCAGCCAACGCGCTGCAATCCGGCCTGCTCGTATTCGCACCGCTCTCGATCGCGCTCGTCGTGCTGCGCACCGCGTTCGACGCCATTGCTCGACGTTGGTCCGGCCGATCGGGGGCGCGTACACGAGCGCGCGTGGTTCTCGTCGGCACTGCCAACGATTGCCTCGTCAGGCAGAAAGGAACGTCGCCGGATCACGTGGTCAGGTTCGATGTGCTCGGGTTCATTGATATCGCCGCACACCCGAACCGGCGCGCGCTGGGATCCCTCGCCGACCTGGAATCCGTGCTCGTCGAGCAGGACGCCGATACGGTCGTGCTCTGCGGGTTGCCTTCGTCCGAGACGACGAGTCGCGTGGTGCGCGCGGCGGCCGTCGCGGAGTGCAAGGTGATCGCGGTCGCGCCGCAGCTCGAGCTTCCTGGTGTGCGGCCCACCGTGATCAAGCAGGGTGGTCAGCCGCTCCTCGAGCTTCGGCCTGTCGTGCTTCGCGCCGAGCAGCTCGTGCTCAAACGCGCGCTGGACATCGTCGGCGGCGCGGTGATGCTCGTGGTGCTCGCGCCGCTGCTCGCGATCCTCGCGGCGCTCATCGTCCTGGACAGCCCGGGCCCGGCGTTGTTCTGCCAACGTCGACTCGGACGGTTCGGGCGCCCGATTCGATGTCTCAAGTTCCGCTCGATGGATGTCGACGCCGAGGCGAGGCTTCAATCCGATCCGGTGCTCTTTCGCCAGTACGTTGAGCACGACTACAAGCTCCCTCCCACGATCGATACTCGCATAACGAGGATCGGCCATTTCCTGCGGCGCACGAGCCTGGACGAGCTGCCCCAGCTGTGGAACGTGATCAAGGGCGACATGTCGCTCGTTGGTCCACGTCCGATCGTGCCTGACGAGATTCACCACTACAACGGAGAGGGGCCCCTGCTCCTGTCGCTCAAGCCCGGCATGACCGGCGCTTGGCAGGTGATGGGGAGGTCGGCGGTGGCCTATCCGGCGCGCGTAGCTGTGGAGCTCGACTACGTCGAAGGCTGGAGCTTCTGGCGCGACATTGCGATCCTCCTTCGCACGTTGCCCGCCGTGCTGGGTGGCCGCGGGGCATACTGACTCGAGGCCGAAATCCGTTCGGGTAGAACGTCTATGATTTCGGTCGTCACCGTTACCTACAACAATTTTTCTGAGCTTCAGAAAACCGTAGAGTCGTTGGCGCCAGTGAGAGATCGCATTGAACACATTGTCGTGAATGGCGGACAGTGCGAGCAAACCAGAGAGTATCTGCGCCAGTACGGATGTAGATCGATCACTGAGCCTGATCGGGGGATATCTGATGCCTTCAACAAGGGCGTTCGGATGGCAACAGGCTCAGGGATCGTGTTCCTGAATAGCGGTGACGTGTTGATCGATCCTGAATACTTCGAATGGGCCGAATCTCATCTGACGTCCAAGGACTTCACTTTTTCAGACATACTGTACGATGACGCTGTTGGAGGCGTCATTCGCCTCAGGCCTCATGAACAGCCGCTAGGACGGGGGATGCCCTACCCCCATCCAACGTTAGTGGTTAGGCGTCAGGCTTTCGATCTACTCGGTGGATTCTTGGAGAAGTTCAGCATTGCGATGGACTATGAATTTGTCTGTCGCATGAAGAACGCAAAACTCGAGGGAGCGTATTACGGTCAACCGGTAGTGCTCATGGATGGTACGGGTGTGTCGGCGAAGAACGAGGGCCGATCACTCGTGGAATGCAGGAACGCGTTGATAGAGAATGGATTGTGGACCTTCAGCAATCGGGTCTTTTTCTACGAACGAAGGTTCCGATATACCCTTCGCACGGCGCTATTGGCGGTTGGACTTGGAAGTCTTTTGGGATCGATAAAACGCGTTATACGACGCTAGCTCGCGGCAGCCACGATCAGCCACGATGACGTGCATGTCGGGCGGCGCGCGTGGCGAGGGTTCTCGCTTTCTACCCGCTTCCCGTCTCCCGTCTCCCGCTTCCCGGCAATTCAGATATCGGTCGTTCGACGCGCAGCGATCCGTCTCCCGGCTCCGTGAGCGGAGCGAGCCGCGGCTCCTGGAACTCGCGCTGCGACCACAGGATCAGCGTGACGACCAGCAATGCCAGCGCCGACGCGAGCACGAGCTTGAGCGGTGCGTGGCGCGGGTCCGGTAAGAGTCGATTGGGAATCGAATCGACTACCACGACCGCAGGCGTTTCCTCGAGCTCTCGCGCGACGGCAGTCTCGTAATCCGAGAGTGCCTGGCTGTACACCGACTGCGCGTTCGTTGCCTCCCGCTCGAGCTGCCGCCGCGTCACGGACGCCTCGGAAAACACCGTGTACGCGCGGTTCGACGAGTTGAACTCCCGCGACCGTTCTTCGGCACGTCGGAGTTGGCGCTGCGCGCTGTCGACCCGCTCCGCCTGCGACGTCCGTTGACTGGTGGCCTGCGCGCGACTCACTCGCACGAACGCCGCACTCGCCGATTCGGTGAGCCGTCGGGTGACGAGGCGCGCGACGGCGCTGTCGGCGAGCGTCGTCTCCACCGTGATCAACCCGGTCTGCTTGTCCACCTCGGCCGTCACCGCCTTGCGCATCGCAGGCTCCACGCGCCCGGGCTTGATGGGCGCTCGCTCCTCCAGGACGCGTTCGATGACCGTTCCGCCGCGAGCGTCGGTGACGCGCTCAGAGGCTACCTCCATGATGACGCTGCGCAGAAGGATCAGCTTCGCGATGAAGTAGGGTGTCGACTGCACCCCGCCCAACTGGGCGGATCCGAGAATCGCTGAGAGCCCGCCTGACAAGGCGCTCGTGCGCGCGTTAGGCACCGCGGCGAGCACAACGGAGGCCGTGTATTTGCGCTCGGGGATGAACACCGCGGCGAGCGCAGCCAGCCACGCAACAGCCAGGCTGGCCAACACGAGACGCCAACGGCGCCGGTAGGGACCAACCAGCAGGCCAAGTGGCAGCTCGGCGTCGACGGCGGGTGCGGAGGCAGTGGTTACATCACGCGGCATCGTCGACCGCATTGCGGTAGAGCGTAGCGAGACGATTGATCATGCGTTCGATCTCGAAGTTGTGTGCGTGGGTGCGGGATACCGTCCGCGCGGCGCGAAGGGCATCGGGCGACTCTATGAATTGTTCGACGGCAGTCGAGAACGCATCCGGGGTTGGTTCGTTGACGATCGCCCCGTTGCGCCCGTGGACGACGCAGTCGCGTGCCCCGCCCACCGGCGTCGTGACGATCGCGCAACCGGCATCCAGCGCCTCGAGCATGACGTAAGGGAAGCCTTCGTACTGGCTCGTCACGAGCAGGACGTCCATGGCAGGCAGCATATCGCGTCCCACGGCGTCGCGCAGCCACGTGGTAGCGCCGGCTACCCCGTGCGCCGCAAGTGCCTCTGACACCTCCGGGGCCTGGGGACCATCGCCCACGAGGATGAACCGAGCGTTCGCGTGCGATCGCCGGATTCGGCCGAACGTCTCCACCGCGAGCTCGGGGGTCTTCGGCGGCGCGAGGCGCCCCACGAACCCGATGACGACTTCAGCGTCGGTCAGACCTAACGCGGCGCGCGCCGTCGCCCGATCGCGCGCCAGTTCGGCGTCGTCCCTGAGCCAGATTCCGTTCTCGACCACGGCCAGTTTCCGCTCCGGAATCCCCAGCGTGCGGGCGACTTGCTTCTCTTCGTTCGAAACGGCGATCACCTGATCGGTCGCGAGCGCCAGCGCGTGTTCCGCGAAGCCATACAGTCGGCGCACCGCGGATGGCAGCGACGGCGCCTGCGCATAGAACCCATGGGCCGTGTAGAAGACCCGCCGGGCACAACCCCACCGTGCGAGTCGTGCGAGTGCCCCGCCCTTTGAGCTGTGACCGTGCAGCACATCGGCGCCACCGAATTCCCGAACGGCGCGCCTCAGTTGCAGAACCCCAGCGACATCGCGCGGCCCTGGAGCGCGATCGACATCGACCGTGGCGACACGGTAGCCGTGCCGCGTATGCTGCGCGAGCCGGGCGGCGAACTGCGGCTCTGCCCGACGTACAGAGTGAACGAGCAGGACGTCGAAGCCGAGCGATGGCAGGCTTTCGGCGACGTCGAGCACGTGCTTGCCGACGCCGCCGCCGGCCGCCTCGCAGACGAGTACGATGCGGAGCTGACGACCTGTCATATCGCCTCGGTCCCCGCGCGGCGGCTCATCGCACCCTTGACAGCAACGATCACCGAGTACGGGACCAGATACCTGACTAACGTCTTCACGAGACCGTAGTAGCTCGTCCAGGCCAACGGCCGGAAGAACGCGAGCTGGATGCGGAACGTGCTCTTGAGCTGCTCGCGTCGCCGGCGCATCGACAGGCCCGATGGGTCGTAGCGTGTCACGAGGAGCGTCTCGGGCAGGTTGGCGACACGGTGCCGCAGAGCAATGCGCCGGAAGAACTCGAGGTCCTCCGCGACTGGATACGCCGTCGAATACATCCCCACTGTGTGCACGACGCTCGTCCGAAACATGACCGCTGCGTGGGGCAACGCCGTCTTGTGGGGGAGCGCCCGCATGATTCTGTCGTGCGTTGTTGGGAATGTTTTCGTGAAGCGTGACCGGCCCGCATCATCGCGCCACTCGACGGCACAGCCCACTACATAAACGCTGGGATTCTGCTCGAGAAAGTCACGCTGGCGTTCGAGTCGGCCAGGCGCGCAGCAATCTCCATTATCGAGGCGTGCCACGTACGGAATCCCTCGCCCGACGATGTAGGCGAGGCCCGTGTTCAGTGCGTGCTCGATGCCGCGATTGATGTCGTGACGCAACACGACGATCTCCTCGCGGGACCGATGGCGCACGACCACCGGTACGTCGCTACCGTCGTCCACAACAACCACCACGACGGGGACCTGCTGAGCCTCGATCGAACGCAGGGTCGCATCGAGCCGCCCGTCGTCGTTGAACACGGGAAGGAGCACCGCGATCGACGCAGGCTCAGACAAGGCGCGCTCAGACATCAGCGCCATGCACCGCCAATCCCGATTGCAGCCCGTACGCGAGCCAGAAAATCGCGTCTACGCCGCTGAACTGGATCAGTCCCGCGACGAGATAGGCGGCGCAGAACAACAATAGCTGGTCGCTGAAACGCGACCTGACGACACGACGCGCGATCGTGGCCGCAAGCAGCAGCAGTGCGGCCACGCCGGGGATTCCATTTTCGACCGCCTGTTGCAGATAGATGTTGTGTAGGTTGTCCTCCGCCACATCTACGCCAAGCACGCGACGAAGCGTTGGTACGGCGTTGCCTGCGCCCACGCCCAACGGGTGCTCCTCGAACACGCGAAGACCGCCGCGCCACAACACGAGCCGTCCGAGCGAGCCGGGATCCTCGCCGATCGCGCTGAACCGCTGCGCCACGTACGTGGCGTCACCGTACTGTCGTGCGACGCGAACGACTGCCGTCACCGCGCCAATGCTCGTGCCCACGAACACGAGCGCGGCAATGCGACGCACGTAGACGCGGGTCCGGTTGGTCGACGCCGTGTTGGAAGACGATTTGATCCAACCCATGCCCCGGGCGCGCGCGACGGCGGCGCAGGCTGCCATTACGGCGATCACGACACCGACGCGACTCGCGTAGAGGGCGCTGGTCGCGGCAGCCAACAACGTCATCGGAACGAAGAGGGTCGTGCCGATCATGAAAAACGACGCCAGAGCCAGCCACGTGGCCTCGAGGTTCAGTCCACCGCCGGCGAGGCTTGGCACATCCGGATGCGCGAACGGTCGCGCGAAATACGCGATGAACACCGGCACGTGAGCCACATTCTTCACCGTCACCACGATGGCAAACGCCACACCGGCCATGCGACAGGCACGGAGCACGATGCGGCGATTCGCGAGGTAACCCAGGCCGGTTCCCACGAGCGCGGCGTACAGCGAGATGAGCAGCTTGAGCCCGGCAACCTGCGGCTCGTACACGAGGTACGAGACAAGCGTGGCGGCGATCGTTACGCCGAAATAGACCAGCAGCTCCGCACGGGGGCGCGCAATCTTGCCGCGCGCCAACAGGCCAAGGCCGGCAAGCACGAGCAGCGCATGGTATGCTTTCGGGGTCGGCCCGGCATCGTCAGCGACGAGGCCGCCCGTTACCGTGACGGATGTGGCCATCGTCGCTAACAGCGTAACGGCGAGCGCCGCTGTCGCGATGCATGCGCGTGCCGGCCCGCGGTTCGTCAGGTCTGGAAACGTGACGTCTGTTTGAACACCGGGGTTCGTCATGGCCAGGGAACGACGTTCGCTGCCGCGTTCACTCGTTTATCCGTTACACCCATTACCGTAATCAAGTGCAGAACCTTGCGGCGTCTCGCTGGGTCACCCGTTTCATTATAGCCGCGATCGCGCTAATTGGCGCGCGCGCGGCTGCCCAGGGTGTCCCGCGATTCGCATCGCCCTCGTTGCCGCCAGATCACTGGGCGGTCATCGCGGCACGCCGTGCGATCGTTCTTGGGCTCACGCCGCGCGAGGTCGGGTGGGCGGAGGGATCGGTCACGCAGGCCCTGGCGGGATGGGCGCTGCGCGAAGCCAGCGAACGGTCCACGTCACTCGCACCAGCGATTCATGACGCGATCGCCGCTGACTGGCTGCGATTCACCCGTGAATTCCCCGACGTCGCCGCGCGGCTGGCACCGCAGGAGACGCGGTTGAGCGAGCGCGCGGCTGGCCGCATCGGGTACGCGAATGTCTCCGCCGGCTTCTCATCGGACCATGGCCAGGTGCTGCCCGTGCGTTCGCTGGACAGGACGAGAGAGGACGTCATCCCGCCCGAGCCGCTGGCCGACACTCACGAGGGCGACTTCGAGGTTCGCGCGGGCGGGCTAGCCGGCCGGTATCTCGCTGCGGATGCGGCGGGCGGACGCAACGAGGGCGAGTGGGGAATGCGCGACTGGCAGCTCGTCGCGGGCATCTCGGCGTTGGCGGGATGGGTCGGTAAGCGAGCGCTCGACTACGGCCCGGGTGCTGGCGGCGGAATTCTGTTCGACGGCAGCGCCGCATTCACGGGAGGAGGTCTCCTGCTCGCGCGTCCGATCCGCCTTCCGTGGGTGTTCCGCTATATCGGGCCGATCTCCGGAGAGACGTTTCTCTCACGGATCGACAGCAGCGCGGCATCGCACTACCCGTGGGTGTTTTCCTCGCACGTTTCCTTCTCGCCTCATGCGCGCCTGATCCTGGGTGCGACCCAAGCCTTCATGTTCGCCGGAGAGGGACAGCCGCCATTCACGTTTCGCAATTTCAAGGAGATGTTCCTCACGCACGCCATCCGGGTGGCTGGCAGCGAATTCGAGAATGGGATCGCATCGGTGGAAGCGCGTTGGCGGCCGCCCGTACCGGTGGTTCCCGCGGTGCTGTACATCGAGTGGGGGGCCGACGACAACCACTCGGCGTGGATCAAGTTTCCTGGGGTGGTTGCAGGGCTCGAAGTTCCTTCCGTGCCCGGTCTCCGGACGCTTTCGCTTGGGCTCGAGCGAGCGTCGTTCGCGCCGCCGTGCTCGACGTGCAACGGGTGTGCGTGCAACTACTACGCGACCTGGTACCGGCACTACGTCTTCATGGACGGATGGACGCTCGATCGCGAGCCGATCGGCCATCCGCTGGGCGGCGACGGTACCGAGTGGCTCCTCTACGGGCGTTACGACAACGCGGCGCGCCGGCTTCGCGCCGACGGGCGCGTCTTCGCGCGGGACCGCGGCCGGTACAACATCTACTCGCCGGCCCGCGAGGGCCGAAGTGTCGGCGGCAGCGCGGGCGCGGAGTATCGCCTAACGACGTGGCTGGAGGCCCAGGCGACCACCACGATCGAGCGTGGGAGCTCCGGGTGGACGGCGTCGTCGCTGACCGCGCAGCTGCGTTGGGTGCCGTAACTGGGGAATTGGGGTCGGGGTCGGATTTCGTCATTCCGACGCGGAAGCGTTGGAATGATGAAATCCGACCCCGACCCCAATTCCCTACTGATGGAGAATCGCTACCACAGCCACTACGCTCCCCATGATCGACGCGATAACCGGGAGGGCTTGAACCCATGCCGACATGCCGCCCGGTGACTTCTCCGGGACCACGACCTTGCTGCCGGGACCAGGCTCGGGTACCGCATCGGGGAAAAACGGTCGACGCCGCACCGTCTCCACCCGGCCGCTCGCCTGCCTCACGTACGCGTGTGACACGTCGCCGGAGCGCGACGGACCACCGGCGGCACGAACGTAGAAGTCGACATCGGCGCCGGGAACGTACGCGAGCGAGATCGGTGCGTTGACGGACCCCGAGACGGTGACGATCCCGCTGTACGGCGGAATGAGCACGGAGTCCCCGTCCTGCAGTACGAGGTCGTCCACGGCCTTCGGGTTGCGGAGCGCATTCGGCAGGTTGATGCCGACGCGGCCGACGCCATCACGCGTGCGCACGAATACAATCCCCGCCGAATCCGCGATCGGCGTGAGGCCGCCGGCACGCTCCAGCAACCCTCGGAGGCGCTCGTCGCGGCGCTCGAGGGTGTAGTGCCCCGGAAACTTCACCTCACCCGACAGCACGACGGAGCGCGGCGTGAGCCGGTCCGGTTGACGCAGGATGAGCACCTGGTCGTCCGGGCGGAGCATGAACTCCTGCGAGGCGTTAGGCGTTGGGGCCGGGGCGGTACCGAACAGATACGACGAATCGAGCTGCACGTGCATCATCTGCGCGGTCGCACCGGCCGCATGGCTCTCCGGGAACCGCGCGATCTCGGCCTCGCCAAGGTAGGCGCTATCCTCCAACCCGCCGGCGAGCAGAACGAGGTCGCGAAGGGTCATTCCGTCGCGGTAGGCCAGGCGCCCGCTCTTTCTCACGGCCCCCGAGATCGTCACCTGCCGCTTCGAGCGGAACTCGGGGATGGAGAAAATGCGGATGTCATCATCCGGCGCGAGCACGATGTCGTCGACCGCCGTCCCGTCGGCACGCAGTGCAGCACGCAACTGTACCCGGGTCGAGTCGGGCATCGTACGCGTGACGAGGACCTGTCCGAGATACGTGTCGGCGCGAACGCCGCCGGCTCGCGCGATCGCGTCGGACAGCCGCAGATGTTCGATGAAACCCTGAGAGCCGGGCTGCCAGACGTTCCCGGACACCGTGATCCGGTTGCGCACGCGATCGGGAATCGAGAACACGCGCACGACGTCGCCGTCCTCGAGCGCGACCTGCACGGTGTCTTCCCCCGCCCCGCTGTCACCGTTCGCGTTGCGCGTCGCGAACGTGTTCACGTCGAGCACCACGCGGGCCGCGCCACCATCGCGCCGATCGCGCGCCGGAACGATCCGCTCGATCTGCACGCGGCTTGGCACGGCGGTCGGCCGAAACCCGCCGGCGGTGCGAACGACATCCGTCAGCGTCTCGCCGGGGCGCATCTCATAGGTCGCTGGCCGGTTGACCTCGCCGATGAGGCGCACCGTTGGCCCGCGAACGGGCACGAACACGACGTCGCCGGACTCGAGCCGTGGGTCGTGCGTCGCGTCGCCTCGCACGAGGTAGTCGTATACGTCCAGCGTCTCGACGAGCTTTCCGCCACGACGGATCTCGACCCGACGCAGGCTCCCGTTAGGCGTCGGGCCGCCGGCGGCATAGAGCGCCGTCAGCGCCGTGCCAGCCGACGAGACCCGGTAGCTCCCCGGGTGCTGGGCGTCCCCCGTGACGAACACCTGCAGGGAACGCAGGCGCGCGACGGACACCGAGAACCTGGTCTTGGCGTTTGCTCCGCGCCGTACGCCCGGATACACGCGCCCGAGCACGCCATACAGCATGTCATTGAGCTGCTGCATCGTCAGGTTCGCGACGTGAAGCTGCCCCACCTGCGGAATGAAGACGAATCCCTCGCGCGTGACATCCAGTCGGTGCGCGAGCTCCACCTCGCCCGTCAGCAGCAGCACGAGCTGATCGCCCGGCCCAAGCTTGTACGAGTCGTCCACGGGACCGGCGAAGTTTGCGTCGAATTGCGTCGAGCCGTTCGAGAACAGATCGAGACCGAAGATCGTTCGACCACTATCGGGCGGCGCAACGGCAACCCCGTCTGCCGCCGTGCATTTGATTGTTCTGGCGCGTCCGACGCGCGCATCGATTGGGAGCGAGTCCAGCTTGGAGGCCGGCGCGGCGACCGTATCGCATCGGACCGCAGTGCGCGCAGTGGCACCCTCCCACGGGCGATCCGGGTGGGCGTGGTGCGCGACCGTGTCGGCGGAATCGCCCTCGACGTTCAGGACACGCAGCGCGGCGGCCACGGCGGCCGGTGACGCTGCCGACGTATCCGCCGCGTTCGATGGTCCCAGGTAGGCGTCGAGCAGATTCTCAGGGTAGCCCTCTGCCTTGAGGCGAGCGCGAACCTGATCCGGCGTCATCCCGCTATTCTGGATGCGGTCACGAATCTGCGCCACGAGCTCGGGATTCGCCTTGAGCAGCGCTTCGGCTTCCTGCGGGCTCGGCCGCTGCTGCGCAGAAATCATCGGCGCGGCACAGCACAGAGCGACCGTCAGAGTTGCCCATCGAACCAAAAGTGAACGCATTGCCAGACACAGCAGGGACATGGCTGCTTGAACCCGCGCCGGAACCGCGCGGTCACGTAGTAGTACGCTTCGACTCGTCCCGAAGGACACTAATCGGCGGGAACGCCTGTAGCTAGTTTGACCTTGGCAGCGTGACCTCCACGCGCGTGCCACGACCAGGCTCGCTGTGGATGTGAAATTGGCCACCCTGCTCCGCCGCGCGCTCGCGCATGGATACGAGCCCAAGTCCGAGCGCCAACCCGTGCACCGCGCGGAAGCGTCCGGAGTTGGTCCGCGCGTCGCTCGCAAAGCCGATGCCGTTGTCCCTCACCATCACCTGTACGCCGTCAGCGTTCACGGCGAGTCGCACTTCAGCCTCGGTCGCTCGTGCGTGCTTGATGACGTTGTGCACCGACTCGCGGATGATCCGGTAGAGCGCTTCCTCCCGTTCCGGTGGCTGCGGGACGTAGGCGTCCGCATCGAGCCGCACCTGGAGATCGCCGAGTAGCGAGGAAACGAAGTGGGCGCGGAGCGCTGCCACGAGACCGCTCCGCCCGACTGTCGTGAGGCCCGGATCCGTCAGCGGGGGCTTGGGCTGCCGCTCACCGGATGGTCCGTGAGGCCGCAGCTCAGCGAGGAGGCCCCGCATCTCCGCGAGCGCGGTGCGCGCCAGGTCCAGCATCATCGTCGCGCGGCGTTCGCCTTCAGCTGGATCTCGCGCGAACGCCGGACCGACGGACTGCGCCACGAGCGTCGCGCTGAACAGCTGCTGCGTCACGGAGTCGTGCAGCTCGCGCGCAATGCGATGCCGCTCCTCGAGAACGGCGCCTCGCCGCGCCGCCTCGTACAACCGCGCGTTCTCGATGGCCACCGCCAGCTGGTCGGCGACGATGCGTAACGCCTCCGCATCGTCGTGGTCGAACGGCGTGCGTCGTTCGACGTTGACCACGCCGAGAACGTCGGAGCCGAGCACGATGGGAACGGCGAGCTCCGCGTGCGTCCCGGTGACACCCGGCGTCGGCAAATATCGCGGGTCGAGCGAGACGTCGTTCACGAGCACGATCTCGCGGCTGCGGGCGGCGGCTCCGATGAGGCCCCGCGCGAACGGAATGCGGTAGGTACCCTGAATCAGGTCCTTGTACGACCCACCGAAGCTCCGCATGACGAGCGTCTCGGGCGCGTCGGTGGCGAGCTGGGCTATCGCGACGTTCTCGTAGCCGAGGAGCTCGTGAATGGCCTGGGCGGCGCCGTCGAGGAGGTCGTCGAGATTCAGGTCGCCGGTGATGAGCCGCGCCACGCGGGCGACGACCGCGAGGCGATCCGCGCGGCGACGCTCATCGGCGTAGCGCCGCGCGTTGTGCACCGCGATCGCGGCGTATCGCGCGAACTCCTCGACCGCGTTGATGTCACGGGGCGCGAACAGGGGACGCCGTGAGCGGCGGAGCAGCCGCGGCGGCTGGAGCGCGCGGCCAAGCCCGAATACGCCAATGAGATCGTTCCCCCAGCGGATCGGGACGCCGATCACGACGTGCTCGACGAGGTCAGGCTGGGTGGGGTTCGCGAGGTCGCCGTACCGCCGCGCGTAGACGGTGGCGCCGGTCGCCAGGACCTGCCCGGCCAGTCCGACGCCGGGGCCCATCTCCGCTCCCAATTCGTTAGGCGGCATGTTTCGGACGGCCGCTGTCCGGACGACGTGGCGCGCCGGGTCCACGAGCCCGATGGCGCCGTGGTCCGCACCGATCAGCTCACAGGCGACGTCCATGAGGCGCGTGAGCAGCGGGATGAGGTCCGCTTCCCGGCCCATCGAGTCGATGAGGACCTGGAGGCTATCGAGTTCACGCGCGAGGCGTGCCGTTCGATGGAGCCCGGGGGACCGGGGGTCGGTTGGGGGAGCCGGGGACGTCTGCATGCGATGCTGAAATTGGCGCGCTCTCATAGGAAGTGAAGCCCGCATCGCCGCGGTGATGACACGTTAACGATCGATGTTGGCCCTACCACTACGGTCGAGTATGTCATACCAATTCACCCGCCGGGCCACGTCCGGTCAATTCACAAAAGCCGGACGTCGCAACGTTCTTGCGGATCGCCGCACGGCAATTGCACACTTGCGGCGTCAGGTGAACCGGATTCTCACCGCAGCTGCAGGGAACCCCATCTGATTTCGGCGAGCGCTTCGTGGCCACTAACTGGTGTACCATTCTGGTGCACAACGGTATGGCGGCGCTCCGCCGGCGTTCATCTCCCGATCCATCGGAGGAAGGCCGATGACCCAAACCGGATTCGTCTCGTTCGCCGCGCGTGCCGTTAGGCAACGTCACCCCACAGGCCGTCGTGGGTGGGCGCCGCGCGTCGCGAACCTCGCGCTCACCCTCGCGGCGGTCCTCTTCGCCGCGCCCGTCGTCGCCCAGACCCCGCCGGGCACCATCAGCGGTACGGTGGTGATCGAGGGCGCGCAGCGCCCGCTCGCCGGCGCGCAGGTCGCCGTCGAAGGGCAAGCCGGCGTCGGCGCGACCACCGACGCCTCCGGCCGATTCCGCATCACCGGAGTCACCGGGACCAGCGTCACCATCAATGTCCGCGCACTCGGCTATCGGCCTGAGAACCAGACCGTCGCCGTCGGCTCGACCAACGTTCGCGTCATCCTGTCCGAGCGGGCCGTCGAGCTCAATCAGGTCGTCGTGACCGGCACCGCCGGCGGCGAGCAGGTTCGCTCGCTCGGTACGTCGGTCGCGCAGGTCAACGTCGCCGACGTGGTCGCGAAAACGGCGATCCCGTCGGTCGAGGCCGTGCTCAATGGCCGAACGCCGGGCGTTGTCGTGCTCCCGGGCACCGGACAGATCGGCGCCGGCGCGAACATTCGCATTCGCGGCATGGGCACGCTGTCGCTCTCGAGCCAGCCGCTCGTGTACGTCGACGGTATCCGCGTGAACAACGCGACCGGAAGCGGCAACTCCGTGCAGGCCTTCGGGTCCGGCGTCGTGTCGCGCCTCAACGACTTCGATCCGAGTGAGATCGAGAGCATCGAGGTGCTCAAGGGCCCGGCTGCCGCAACCCTCTACGGTACCGAAGCGGCGCGTGGCGTGATCAACATCATCACGAAGAAGGGCTCCGCGGGCGGCAACAAGTTCTCGTTCCAGGCGCAGGGCGGCACCAACTGGTTCCAGAACGCCGAGGGGCGCATCGCAACGAACTACTGCGTCCAGCCCACGCCCGACCAGTGTCTCAACTCGAACGCCGTCGCCGGCCCGCTGCTCGGGCTCAATGTCGTGAAGCAGCAGGAGGCCAAGGGGACGCCCATCTTCCGCGATGGCGACGTTCGCAACTACGCGATGAACGTGAGCGGCGGCAACAATCTCCTCCGCTATTTCGCCAGCGGCGAGATCGGTTCGAGCGAAGGCGCCGAGCGCACCAACTCGCGAAATCAGCGCAGTGTCCGCACGAACCTCAGCATCACGCCGAACTCGAAGATCGATATCAGCACGAGCGTCGGTTACATCAACAGCAACACGCAGCTTTCCTGCGAGGCCGGGTGCGGCGGCGCCATGTGGGAGTCGATGTACTCGAACCCCGCCAACCTTCCGCAGTTCTGCCCGTCGGGCAACGTTGGGTGCACCTATGTGCAGGGTTTCCAGAGCACGCCACCGATCGCGTTCAACCAGCTCTACGATGCGCAGCTCCTGAACCGGCTCACCGCCAGCGCCACGATTCAGTGGCGGCCGTTCACGTGGATGTCGCACCGCTTCGCGATCGGCACGGATTACAACAACGAGGACAACCCCGAGACGGTGCCGTACATCACGAACGACACCGCCGCCTTCTTCTGGGGCTCGTACGCGAAGGGATACCGCTACAACAACCAGCACCAGGCGACGTACAACACGTACGACTACACGGGCAGCGTGAACTTCAACCCGATGGCCACGCTGTCGTCGAAGACGTCGTTAGGCGTGCAGTATTACACGCGCCACGACCAGTTCCTTCAGGGCGAGGGTGATTTCTTCCCGGCGCCCGGGCTTCAGACCATCGCGTCCGCCGGCACGAAGGTCGGCCTCACGGACGGCTGGTCGGGCAACAACACGCTTGGCTACTACGCCCAGGAGCAGCTCGGCTGGAAGGACCGCCTCTACCTCACGGGCGCGGCCCGCGTGGACAACAACAGCTCGTTCGGCAACGACGTGAAGTGGGTGTGGTACCCGAAGGCGAGCGTCTCGTACGTCGCCAGCGAGGATCCCTGGGTGCAGGGGTGGCTGCCGAAAGCGTTCAGCAGCCTTCGTCTCCGCGGCGCGTACGGCGCGTCGGGACAGCAGCCGGCTCTCAACACGGCACTCCAGACCCTCAAGCCGGTCGCCGGCCCGAACGGACAGGGCGTGCTCACGCCGTACACGTTAGGCAACACCGATCTCAAGCCGGAACGCGTCGAAGGGCTGGAGCTCGGGTTCGAAACGAGCATGTTCAGCGATCGCTTCGGCATCGACTTCACGTATTTCCATGACAAGTCGAAGGATGCGATCCTGTCGCGCTCCGTGGCCCCGAGCACCGGATTCGGCGACACGCTGCAGTTCTTCAACTCGGGTTTGATCACGAAGCAAGGCGTCGAGCTCGGGCTCAAGGGCTCGATCGTCAACAACCGTAACTACGCGTGGGACGTCGGCTTCACGCTCGGGACCCACTCGTCGAAGATCAACAGGTTGAACGGGAGCGACACCACGATCGACCTCGGATCCGCGTCGCACCGTATCGGGTACGCGCCATTCGACTGGTTCTCGTACAAGGTCCTGAGCGCCGACTACGATCCGACCACGCGCCAGGCCATCAACGCGATGTGCGACAACGGTCGTGGCCAGCCGACGCCATGCCTCAATGACAACGGCGGCGTGATCGCGCCCAAGGTGTACCTCGGCCACTCGATCCCGACGGCCGAAGGCGCATTCACGACCACCGTGCGGTTCCTGCGGAACTTCAGCGTGTACGCGATGGCGGATTACGCCATGGGCTACAAGCGGCTCGACAACAACCTCCGCATCCGCTGCCAGATCTTCTACACCTGCGCCGAGTATCTCGAGCCGGACAAGACCGATCCGCGCGAGCTCGTGCAGATGCAGACCAACGGCACGCTCCGCGACTTCGTGATCAACGACGCGAAGTACATCAAGCTTCGCGAGATCTCACTCTCGTACGACGTGCCCACGCAGTTCGCCGCCAAGGCCGGCGCGAAGAACGCGGGCTTCACGGTGTCCGCGCGTAACCTGCACACCTGGTCGCCCTATACCGGCCTCGATCCGGAAAGCGAGTTCGTGTCCGGAACCCCCGTGAACGTGGACCAGGCGCACATGCCCCAGCTCGCATCGGTGGTGTTCACCATTCGCCTGGGTTACTGACGTGCATCGACCACTGCCTAACAACCGGAACAACGGACGGTTTTCACCGATGACTTCCATACAGCAGAAGACTCGAGGGGCCGAGGCCGGCGCACGGGCGAGGGCGCGTCGCGGCGTCCTCTCGCTCGCGACGCTGGTCTCGATTCTGGGCACCGTCGTGGCGTGCAACTCGAACGACCTCCTTGCCGTCGATACGCCAGGCAGCGTGCCGGTGAGCATGATCGACGATCCCAAGAACGCAGACCTTGCCGTCAACAGCGCCGTCGCGGACTTCGAGTGCGCGTTCGGCGCCATGGTCGCCGTGGAGGGGATCATCAGCGACGAGCTCGCGGATGCGCAGCTCGGCGCAGCGGCGTGGCCGTATGACCGCCGCGACGCCAACACGCAGACCAACGGCTCCTACGGCACGAACCTGTGCAACAACAACCAGACGCCGGGGATCTACACCCCACTGGCGACCGCGCGGTGGGACGCGGACCACGCGCTCACGAACCTCAACAAGTGGACGGACGAAGAGGTTCCGAATCGCCAGGCGCTCATAGCGAAGGCGTCGTTGTACGCCGGGTTCAGCTACGCGGCGCTCGGGATGTCGATGTGCGAAGCGGCATTCGACCTCGGGCCGCAGGTGGACCAGGCGGGGATGTTCGCGCTGGCGGAGCAACGGTTCTCGGACGCCATAACGGCGGGTCAGGCGACGAACGAGGACGACATCGTGAACGCCGCCTATGTGGGCCGTGCGCGTGTGCGGCTCTTCCAGGGGAACAAGACCGGGGCGGCGGAAGACGCGGCGCTCGTGCCGGCCGGATTCGTACTGAACGCGGCGAACGACGCCACGGACAACCGGCTGTACAACCGGATCTACGCCGTTACGCAGCAATTCGGGGACTACACCGTGGAAGGGCTGTCGCTCAATCTCAGGACCGAGAAGGGCCAGGTCGACCCGCGGTCGGCGTCGACGGAGACGGATACCAGACCCGCCGATGCCAAGTCGGTGATCTACGTGCCTAACAAGTACGCGGCCGGCGACGCCGCACCGACGCGGATCGCGAGCTACGAGGAAGCGCAGCTCATCCTCGCCGAGGCGCAGGGTGGTTCCGCGGCGGTCACCGCGATCAACGGGTTGCGCGCGGCGGCGGGGCTGCTGCCGTACACGGGCCCGACCGACGACGCGTCGATCCAGGCGCTCGTGATCGACGAGCGTCGTCGTGCGCTGTTCCTGGAGGGCTTCCGGAACTACGACCTCCAGCGCTTCGACCTGCCGTTCAATCCCGCGGTGGGGACACCCTTCCCGCTCAAGGGCGGCACGTACGGCAACACACGTTGCCTGCCACTGCCGGACATCGAGCGATTCAATAACCCGAACATCACGTAGGGAAAGGGAATCGGGAATCGGCGTCGCGCTGAAGCGCGCCGGGAACAGGGAACCGGGAACAGAGGCTCCAATCGGAGTCACTGTTCCCGGTTCCCTGTTTTTGGTACTCTGTTCCCGGTGCCTCCGATTCCCGATTCCCATCTGCCCGCCTTCGGCGGGCTCCCGCCGATTCCCCACGTCGCCATCGTCACCGGCGCGAGCCGAGGCGTTGGACGTGGAGTCGCGGCGGCCCTGCACGACGCGGGCATGCGCGTTTACGCGACGGGGCGAACCGTCGCAGACGCAGCGCTGAGCGATGGTGTGATTCGGGTCGCGTGCGATCACACCGATGACGACCCCGTCGCTAGTCTGTTCGCTCGCGTCGAGCGCGAGTCCGGCCGCCTCGATGTGCTCGTGAACAATGCGTGGGGCGGCTACGAGCGCATGGTGGAACACGGCCGCTTCACGTGGGGTCTGCCCTTCTGGGAGCAGCCGCTCTGGCGCTGGGACGCGATGATCACGGCTGGCGTTAGGGCCGCGTTCGTGGCAAGCCAGCTCGCGGCGCGGATCATGGTTCCTGCCCGGCGCGGGCTCATCGTGAACATCTCGCACTGGGCCGCACAGAAGCGGATCGGCAACACGGTCTACGGCATCGCGAAGGCGGCCACTGACAAGCTCACGAACGACACCGCCACCGAGCTCCGTCCGCACGGCGTGGGCGTCGTCTCATTGTATCCGGGACTCGTTCGCACCGAAGCCGTCCTCGGCGCCGGTGTATTCGATCTAAGCAACTCGGAGAGCCCGGAGTTCATCGGCCGTGCGGTGCATGCGCTGTCCACCGACCCGGATCTGCTGGCACTCAGCGGGAAGACCCTGGTCGCCGCCGATCTTTCGCAGCGGTACGGCTTCACGGATGTCGACGGAAAGATGCCGCGTGCGTTGACGCTCGACGACGTTTAGGGAATCGGGAATAGGGAATTCCCTGCTCTCGTTAGGCCACGGCATGCGCAATGGCCAACCCATCGATCGCGTCGGCCCGCGCGTCTCGAAGCTCCCGCTCCCGCAACATCACCACGAACGCGCGCGCGATGTCCGGATGGAATTCCGTGCTCGCGCGCTGCGCGATGTAGTCCACGACGGCGTTCGTTTCCCACGCCACTCGATACGGACGGTGCGTACGCAGCGCGTCGAACACGTCGCACACGTGCACGAGCATGCTCGCGTTATGACAGTCGCGGCGCGTGCGTCGGCTTGGGTATCCACCGCCGTCTATCATGATGTGGTGCTCGAACGCCACGGCGGCGCTGAGGTCGAGCCGGTTGTCCGATTCGAGAATCAGGCGCGCGCCGTCCACCGGATGCTGGCGCATGATCGCCTGCTCCTCCGGCGTCAGTGCGCCCGGCTTCTGCACGATCTCCACAGGGACCTTCACCTTCCCGAGGTCGTGCAGCAATCCCGCAACGCCGTACGCGCGCACCTCGCGCGTCGATAAGCCCAGATGTTCGGCGAGCCCCATCGCCAACACGGCGACGTTCAGCGCGTGGGTGGTGGTGTATTGGTCGAACTCCTTCAGCATCAGCAGCGGAACGAACGCGTTGGCCTGCTGGTGCATCGCGTGCGTCAATGAATCGATGACGATTTCCGCCTCCATGAGCGGAAGGCGACCGCGGGCCGCAACCTCATCGTGCATCCACATCACGACATCGGCTTCCTCCGTGAGATCCACCTGCAGCGCCGGCTCGCGACCGTCCTCTACCTCGGCGGTCGCGGCGCGCTCCTGACTCGCGCGAACACCGACGGCGCCGAACCGGATCAGCGTAGGGCGCCCCTGTGCCGGGTCCGCGTCGGGGCGAAGCCTCCCACCCGCGACCAGGGCGATATTCGCCAGAATCTCCTCGAGAAACGCCCGATACTCCTCGGGGTCCACGGATTCAGGGAACTCGATGCGCTGAATTCCGGAACCCGACAGCTTGGCGGACCAATCCCAGTCGGCGAGCTCGCGGATGGCGCGGTCACCATAAACGACGGCCGCGCCGAGGAACGAGAAGCGCGGGGTCGCGTCCACCTTCTGCAGCTCGCGAAGCTGCGCGAACGACGCGTCAGCCGCCTTGGCTCGCGTCGGATGCCCTTCGGCGTAGAGTGACATCTTCGCCAACGCTTGCGCGAGCGACGTGAGGAATCTGATCGCTTCGCTCATCAGGCTGCCTCGACGATCTCGCGCTGCAGCGCCGCTCGACGGATCCCTGGATGCCGACTCCTCCGCGCGAGCTCGAGGATGCGCCGGGACTCGGTGTCATCCTCGTTGCGAACCGCGAGCGCGGTAATGATCGCCGCCAGCTCGAGGGACGCCTTTCGCAGCCGCACAGTGCGGAACAGCCAGTGTCTTGTGATCGCTCGTCGCTCGAGCCATACCCGCACGTCGGCGTGGCGGGTATCGGCGAGCGCGCGCACGCCACGCGCCCGGAGCTCGTCGCTCAGCTCCGGACTCTCGAGCCGAGGCATCAAGGCCCGTGCGACGTCGATGGGGCAGCCGCCGCTGATCGCGGTGAGCGCCAGATGGAAGATGCGCACGTCGTGATCTCGTACTCCGGCCAGAATCGCGCGGTCGCGGGTCTCGTCGTGCTTGAGGACGTACCGGTAGGTCTCACGACGCACGCCGGGATCGCTGTGACTCGCGTACTCGAGCGGATCGCTGCCGGCCGGCCAGCAATCGAATCGGACGAACACGCCGATCATGTGGCGAAGCGCGCGCGGCGACAGACTCGCCAGCGTAGCGCCCATCACGTCGATTCCCTTCACTCCGATCCGTGCGAGCAGGTCGACGATCCAGACCGCATCGGCTTCGCCGCGCCGCTCGAGCTCCTGCACGAGGCCATCGACGGCGCGGTCGCCAAGTCGGTCCACCGCGTGCTGCAGAACCGCCACCGCGGGTCGGTCCGACGAAAGCTCTTCGCGAAATGTCGATTCGTTGATGAGACGGTCGACGAACGAGTCGCGGAGCGGCGATGGGTCGCATGCCATCAGGCAATCGACGGCGGCGGCAACGCCACTCGTGGCAATCAGTCGCGCGAGTGCGGCGTCTACCGACGGGCCAGCAGCGTTCGCCGCGAGGCCGATCTGCAGAACCCGCTCGGCTTCGCAGCTATCGCGTCCCATGTCGGCCTGTGGTTCGTTGGCATTCGTCGCGATGCCGGTGAGAACGACCGTGTAGGCCTCCGGATTTGGATCGATCAGCTTCCAGTCCGTGAGCATCTTTCGGATCACGCCCCGCAAGGCGCGGTCGATCGCACGCGACGTGATGCGGCGCGAGTCCGCGTCCTGCGCCAGCTTGGCGAGCAGCCGGAGCATGGCGCCGGCGATCGGGGCACCCGCCTTGCTGGCCGCGGCCCGCGTTAGGCGCACGACCGCCGCGGCGGTGAGCGTGTCGCACGCCCGCTCGAGGAACGCCGCCTCCGCCGTTCGGTCCCCTCGCATGTCCAGCAGCTTCGACAGCGTCGCGTCGTCGAGGTTCCGGATCAGATCGGACACGCGCTGGCGGAGCGGCGAGTCCCGCATCTCGACATTATCGAGCTCGCCGATGATCTGGCGGAGGATTCCGAGCACGCCGGCGTCGGGCCCCTCCACTTTCACCTGCCGCGTGATCGACTCGGCGAGTCGAGCGGGATCCTCCAGGGCGCCGTCGAGCGACCCGCCGGCGAGCGCGGCTCGCGTGAGGCCCAGCCAGAGCGCAGCGGAGCGCTTGGCCGTCGGGTCATCACGCTCTGCGTCGCCGTCCTCCATCAGTTCCAGTCGATCGAATGCAACCCGCGTCAGCACGAGGTCATCCCAGCGTGCCAGCTGTGAGCGGCCGCCCGCGCCGAAAGGCGCGCTCCCTCGCGCCGGTGAGATCGCGATCACACCAATGAACTCGTCGAGGGTGGCCCGCTGCACCGTGGAGAGAACCGTCACGACTCCGAGCTCGTGCTCGTAGAGGCGCTCCGCGAGATCGGCGAGCGACGTGTTGTTCTCATCGGTCGCGGCGCCATCGATGACGAGTTGACGCCGCGATATTCCTATGGAGAGTTGGGTACGCTTCGCCAGGACGCTCTGGAAGCGTCGAGCGAGCGCGTCCACCGAGCCATGCAGCATCGGGTGCGACGCCGGATAGATGCCGCGCTTATGGACGGCGAGCGCCAGCTCCTGTAGGAGCTCGAGGAGCTCCTGCGGCGGATAGTCAACTCTGGGGTTGGACGGCGAGGCGACACCTGAGGGGGTCGTCATCGTTCGGAGCGGTGGGTTCCCGTCGGCGAGCCGTCGGCGCCCGCTGTAGATGGACGACCTGGGCATTGCGTTCGATACGCCGCGCCGATTCGTATCCTCAAGGGAGGCTGGCGGTTACGTTATTGTTCTCCAATCCGGGCGACGATCGGTATCGTTAGGCCTGCCGGAACTGGTGATCGGGGGACGCTGATCGGGCAGCGGTTCCGCGAGTCGGCTACGCGAAGACACTCGCTGGCAGCTCGGCACAATGGTGGTCGGAGCGCTGAAAGACCTAGTGTTGCGTCGGTCGTTCATCTTGGCTCTCTTAGTTCACCAGCTCGAACGTCCCCCGCCACCCGCCCCATGCGACACCTCGCGTTCGGACTATTCCTGTTACTCGCCGCTCCACTGCCGGAGCTGAACGCCCAAGCGGCCAAGAGTGGCGCCATCACCATCGGCGCCACCGATTCGATCTGGTCGCCGACGCTCAAGGAAAACCGGAAGTTCCTGGTGTACACGCCGCCGTCGTACACCGACACGACGTATCTGCCGAAGCGCTACCCCGTGCTCTACCTGCTCGACGGTGACGCGCACTTCCAGTCCGTCACCGGCCTGCTCCAGATCCTCGGAACGGGAGTCAACGGGACGTTCGTCCTGCCGGAGATGATCGTGATCGCGATCCCGAACACGAATCGGATGCGCGACATGACGCCGACGAAAACGGATCGGGATCCCGACGGCAAGCCGCAGCCCTCGCTTGCCGGGAGCGGCGGGATGGCCAACTTCCTGGCCTTCATCAAGACCGAGCTCATTCCGCGCGTCGAGCACGACTATCGCACCGCGCCGTACCGGGTCTTCGTCGGACATTCGTTAGGTGGCATCACGACCATCGATGCCCTGTACACGATGCCCGACGCGTTCAACGCCTACGTCGCCATCGACCCGAGCCTGTGGTGGGACAAGCGCGTGCTCCTCAAGCAGGCGCGCGAGCGATTCAGCAAGCCGGGCCTCGCCGGCCGCACGCTGTTCGTGGCGCAGGCGAACACGATCACGCCCGGCGACACGACGCTCAATGTGCACTTCAACTCGATCATCCAGTTCAACAGCATCCTCGAGACGTTCAACCAGTCGGGGCTGCGATACAGCTACAAGTACTATCCGCACGATAGTCACGGCTCCGTGCCAATGATCGCCGAGTACGATGCGCTCCGGTTCATCTTCGATGTGTACGACGTGTCGCTCCTCGAGGCGATCGAGCGGCCCGAGTATATCACCGAGCACTTTGCAAAGGTCTCGACGGCGATGGGCTACAAGGTCGATCCACCGGAGGGCATGGTGGATCTGCTCGGACAAGTGGCACTCGGGCGGGATACGACCGCGGCGCTCAAGCTGTTCGAGATGAACGCGGCGCTCTATCCCACGAGCGCGAACGCCGTCGCCTCACTCGGCGACGTGTGGCTGGCGAAGAAGGACACGACGAAGGCCGTTGGGTACTACGAGAAGGCGCTCGCGATGCGTCCCGGCCTGAAGAAGCCGAAGGAGATGCTGCAGAAGTTGAAAAAGGGACCGTGATAGTGTGTCCCGCGCATAGTTTTCTCCGATCACCAACCGGAGCAACGTCGAACGTGTCTGCCATCCGTCGGTCCGTCAGTCTGATCGTTCTTGGAGCCGCTGCCTGTAATCCGGGCGCCGAGCGGGCAAGCCGGGATACCGCCGTGTCCGCCGCGGCGCTCAAGCCAGCGCTCTCCGCGATCACGAGCGAGAACCTGCTGCAGCACATCAACCGCCTCGCCTCCGACGGCTTCGAGGGTCGCGCCCCCGGAACGGCCGGTGAGGACAGCTCGGTCGCCTACATCACCGAGCAATTCAAGGCGATCGGTCTCGCGCCGGGCAATCCGGATGGCACGTACATCCAGCCGGTGTCGATGATCGGGTACACGAGCCATCCGGAGGCGTCGATCGCGGTTGGCGGGAAGACGATGCGCCTCAAGTTCCCGAACGATTACGTCAGCGTATCGCGTCGCAACGCGAACGATGTGCGCGTGGACAACTCCGACATCGTGTTCGTGGGCTACGGCGTCGTCGCTCCCGAGTACGGCTGGGACGACTACAAAGGGATGGATGTGAAGGGCAAGACGATCGTCATGCTCGTGAACGACCCGGCCGTTCCGGACCCTAACGACTCGACGAAGCTCGACTCGACGATGTTCAAGGGCAAGGCCATGACGTACTATGGCCGGTGGACGTACAAGTACGAGATCGCGTCGGAGAAGGGTGCGGCGGCGGCGATCATTGTGCACGAGACGGGACCGGCCGGCTACCCGTACGAGGTCGTCGTCGGCAGCTGGGGCCGGGAGAACTTCGACGTCAAGGAGACGGGCCCAACGAACCGCGTGGCCGTGGAGTCGTGGATGACGCTCCCCGCGACGAAGGAACTGTTCCGGAACGCGGGCCTCAACTTCGACTCCCTGCACAAGGCGGCGACGCGGAAGGATTTCAAGCCGGTCGCGCTCAACGCGAAGGCGACGTTCCGCGTGCGCAACACCGTGCGAGAGATCCAGTCGAAGAACGTGATCGGGAAGCTCGACGGGTCGGATCCCGCGCTCAAGAACGAATACGTCATCTACACGGCCCACTGGGACCACCTCGGCAAGGACACGACGCTCAAGGGCGACCAGATCTTCAACGGCGCGCTCGACAACGCATCCGGCGTCGCGGCGCTGCTCACGCTGGCCAAGGCGTACAAGGCGCTGCCCCAGCCGCCCGCGCGAACGATGCTCTTTCTCGCGGTCACGGGCGAGGAGCAGGGCTTGTTAGGCGCGAAGTGGTACGCCACGCATCCGCTCTATCCGCTCAACAAGACGCTGGCGGACATGAACATGGATGGCGTGAACCCGTTTGGGAAAACGAAGGACCTGACGATCGTCGGCTACGGCAACTCGACGCTCGACGATGTATTACGTGGCGTGCTCGCGTCGCAAGGCGGTCGGACGATCAAGCCCGACCCCGAACCCGAGAAGGGATTCTTCTACCGCTCGGACCACTTCGAGTTCGCCAAGCAGGGCGTGCCGGCGCTGTATACGGACGCGGGTACGGAGTTCATCGGGAAGGATTCGACGTACGGGCAGAAGAAGCGAGACGAGTACACGGCGAATGACTACCACAAGCCGTCGGATCAGGTGAAGCCCGATTGGGATCTGTCCGGGGCAGTGGAAGACCTTCAGGCGTTCTTCGAGGTGGGCTACAAGGTCGCGCAGACGGACCACTGGCCGGAGTGGAAGCCGGGCACGGAGTTCAAGGCGAAGCGGGACGCAATGCTCAAGGGAGACAAACCTTAGTAGGGACATCGGGACTGGGGACCGGGGACTCGGCCTGATTGCTATTACCGCGGAGGAAGGCTCCTCGACGCCAAGAGCTTCGCGGCCGAGTTCCTCTAGTCCCCAGTCCCTAGTTCCGAGCCAGAGGCACCGGCTCCAGATTGAACCCCGGAAACGCGCGCG
>Ga0068857_100000413_pt1 | contig 30166 bp, 34 predicted proteins | sample KBSCornC72_FD_66591 | JGI IMG/M metagenome (GOLD analysis project Ga0068857, IMG submission 66591) | Corn rhizosphere microbial communities from Kellogg Biological Station, Michigan, USA - KBS Corn C7-2 | ecosystem: Host-associated > Plants > Roots > Rhizosphere > Soil ...
GCGATGACCTGCGAAATGAACGACGCGCTGGAGCGGTCGCCGTCCGGAATGGGAGGCAAAAGCACACCGCTGGCATTTCCCTGAGGCGCGACGCCGTTGCGCGAGCGTGTGCCCTGGTAGCTGCCGAAAATGAAGATCTTGTCTTTCTGGATTGGGCCGCCCAGCACGCCGCCAAACTGATTTTGGTTTAGCACCTGTTTGGCTGTCTTACTGTCGGGGTTATCCCGATTGTAGAAGAAGTCGTTGGCGTTCAACTTGGCGTTCCGGAAAAACTCAAAGGCCGTGCCATGCCAGGCGTTCGTGCCGGACTTCGTAATGACATTGACGTTGGCGCCGGGATTGCGTCCGTAGCTGGCGTCATAGGTAGACGTCTGGATCTTGAATTCCTGAATTGCATCGGGGTTTGGAATTCCAATGCCTCCATAGATTCCCGAGTCGTTCGAGCTTCCATTGTTGGCGATGTTGTTGACTGCAACGCCGTCCATCTGGAAATTGTTTTGGCCGGGATTGTTCCCGTTCACGCTTATATCTGGCGTCCCTTTACCGAATGAGGTCGCGTTACCAACGCCCACACTCGCTCCGGTCGACATCGCGATAATCTGCGTGTAGTTCCGGTTGCTCAAAGGAAGCGCCGTCATGGCGCGCGTTCCCACCGTGGTCCCCAATGTGGACGTGGCCGTTTGCAGGGTCTCGGATACGGCTTCCACCGTGACCTGCTCCGTCTGCGCGCCGACCTCGAGAGTCCGATCCAGCACCGGCGTTTCAGTTACGCTCACGTTGAACGTGGACACCTCGGCGATCTTGAACCCGTTCGCTCCAAAGCGGACCCGGTAGATCCCGGGGGGGATCAGTGTGAACCGGTAGCTCCCGTCGCTTCCGCTGGTCGCCGTACGCACCTGGTTGGTCTGGGTATTCGTCAACGTAACCGTTGCGTTCGGAATGCTAGCGCCTGAAGGATCGGTCACGGCGCCCGTCAGCGCTCCCGTTCCAGCCGATTGGGCCAGCAAAGACGGAATTCCGGCAAACAACACAAACACCATCACCCACAAAAGGCACACCAAGTTCCTGAATCTCATAGATCACCTCTCATTTTTGGAGTTGTCCGCGGACGAGAATGGCGAAGAAGAGGAAGAGCAATTGGGCTATGCTCACGGACTAGCCTCTGACGGGATTGTATGCTAGACTGCTTCCGGCGTTGGTCAAAATAGCGTCAAATTCTAAGGGAGTTATGGTGCGAATCCCCATTGAACCCATCCCGTTTGGCCCCTTCTGCCTGGATGTCGTCAATGCCCGCCTGCTCCGCGACGGCGTAAAAGTCGAGGTACGGCCTCAAGCGTTACATGTCCTCCAGGTTCTGCTCCAAAACAGCGGCCGACACGTGACCTATGAGCAGATGATCCGGGAAGCGTGGGGCGGGAACCTGGTTTCCAAACATACGGTGGCCGTCACCGTCGGGGAAGTCAAAAAGGCCTTGGGGGAGTTCGGCCCCTGGATCAGCTACCGCGCGCGTTTAGGCTACTGCTTCGAAGCTCCCAACGCCGACGATCTGGTTCGCCAAGGCTGGCATTGCTGGAGTCGCGGCACCCGCGAGGGATTCGAAAAAGCCCTATGTTATTTCCAGCGCGCAGCAACGGAAAGCAACGATCCGCGCGCGTTCGAGGGCGCGTCCTTGTGCTACCTGATGATGGGCACCTGCGGGATGCGGCCCTCCCGCGAAATGTATCAGGGATTCCTGCAGGCTCATAACCGGGCCGTGGCCTTAAGCGGCCTGACGCCGGATCTCCGAGCCGATCGCGCCCAAGGGCTGCAAATTTTCGAGCACAAGAATGCGGAGGCCGAGGCTGATCTTCTGCAGGCGCTGCGGGAAAAGCCTAAGTGGGTTCCCGTCCACATGCGCCTGATCATGCTCTACGCCGGCACCGGACGCCTGGATGAAGCTCTACAGCAAGTGGAAGAAGTCCGCGCAATCGATCCACTGTGGGTCCAGTTGCCGGCTTCCGAAGTATTCGTCCGCTTCTTCCGGCGCGAGCTGGATGCTGCCCTGGAAGCGGCCCGCCAGGCTCTCGAGTTGCACCCGTATCTGCCGCTGAGCCGGGCGCTGTATGCGCAGGCGTTGGAATACTCCGGCGACACACAGGAAGCCCTGAAGCAATACCGGATGGCGACCATGCTTTGTCCCGATCTACCCTGGCTGCGGGCGCTTGAAGCCATCTGCCTGGTTAACAGCGGCCGGCGCGCGGAAGCTCTGGAGATCCTGCAACAACTGGAGGATCTTCGCGCCACCGAATACGTGGATGCCTATTTCCAGGCCCTGCTGCTCCACGCCTTAGGCCGGAAAGACGAGGCATTCCAGGAATTGGAGCGAGCCTGCGAAGAAAACTCCGCCGCATTGTTCGTCATCGACGTCGATCCGCGCGTGGACCCGCTGCGCAGCGATCCCCGCTTCGGACCAATCAGGGATCGCGTGTTTAACGAGGCTATCCCCTACTTGCAAACAAAGTTTGCAGTATCGTCCGTGCTCCCCGAACCTTTGTAAGTCGCGACCTGCGGATACGCGCACAGCGGACGCGTCCGGTCCGTCTGGCCGTTGCGCACACGCGACGCTTCGATCCGGTCGGGAGCCTTACCCGTGTCGACCCACTGCTCCAGAGCCGTCAGCATGTCGAAATTCGCGGTCGCGTCTCCGCCGCCGCAGTGCGCCATGCCAGGCACCATGAACAACCGGTAATTGTCGTGGATCTTGCTGGCCCCGCCCATCGCCGTGGCTACGCTCTTGTAGTATTCGACGCTGCTGCGCGGGGAAATCTGCGGATCGGACCAGCCGTGATACTGGATGATTTTTCCGCCGCGAGAAATAAACGGCTTGAGATTCGGGTCCAGCGCATTGACCACATTGCCCGTTTTCTGCATCGTGGTCGCCATGTCGCTGTCAAAGTTGAGAGTCTTGTAGTCCCAGTTGTTATTCTCGAACACGGCGTACTTGAAGGTATCCGTCGCGATGGTAAACACGTTCGCGCCCGCCATCGTGTTCCAGCCGTTTTCGCTTCCCGGTTCGTGTCCCTGGAAAATTACGCTCTTGGTGCGCGGATTGATGACGTCCGAGTAGATCGTCCGGACCGTTGCCACCTGGGCCGAGGTCAGGCAGGTGGGCGCGTCAGCCCCGCTGCATTCGAGCGTCTTCGGATCGAACTTGCACTTGGTAGGATCTTCCAGGACGCCGTCTTTTACGCCGTCTTTTGCATCGCAGGCGGCCAGCACAGCGTCGTGGATCACCGCGAACTTGGCCTGCGGCAGAGCGCTGGCCTCGTCCTTATGCGTGGCTTGTCCGATCCACACTGCTTGCGCCGACCGGCCGGTAAAATTAATCGCCGGAGCGCCCGCCACGATCGCGTCGAAATCTTCCGGATACCGTTGAGCTTCCATCAGCCCTTGGCGCCCGCCCGCCGAACAGCCATTCCAATAGGAGTGCTTGGCGTCGCGGCCGTAGAACGCCTTGATCACGGCCTTGCCCGTTAACGCCATCTCATGCACCGCGCGGTATCCGAAATCGATCACCTTTTCCGGATGCCCCGTGGCGAAACTCGCGCTGCCGCCGTCATGCCCCGTATCGGTCATGGCCGACGCGTAGCCGCGCTGCATCCCCGTGGCCAGGGTATTAGGCGTGATCGATCCGCTCCAGCCGCCATTGCCGTTGGCTTCGAAATTCCCGTTCCATCCATTGACCGGCAGCCAGTATTCGATCTTGATGTCGGAATCGCTGGATGGTTTGGACGTCACCTGCACGCGGCAAAACGCCGGGAGATTCGCGAACGAGTCGCCGCCCTTGCCTTTGCCTTTTGCGCCCGCGGGAGCCGCTGGAGCGAATGCTCCGGCAGCCACGGACTCCGAGACGATCGTCGTATGTGGAAGCGAAAGCGAATTCAGGCTCTCACATGTGGCGCCCATCGCATAGGACCCCACGAAAATTAGCGCTGCGTATTTCAACATGGATACCGCCTCCTGATCCTGGTTAACGATCATATCAGTCCTATAATGGGGATGGTTTATGAAGCCCTGCCTGCTCCTTCTGGCCGCCTGCTGGTTTGTACAAGGAAAAGCGCAGGCGCATGACATCATAACCACTTCGATCACCTGGACCCGCGATATCTCCCGGATCATGAACAATCATTGCGCCTCCTGCCATCATCCGGGCGGAAAAGCGTTCTCCCTGATGACCTTCGCCGACGCCCGTCCCTGGACTGTCGCGATCAAGGAAGAGATTCTTCGCCGCCGCATGCCCCCCTGGGGCGCCATCAAAGGCTTTGGCGAGTTTCGTAACGATACGGCGCTCACGCCAGAAGAGATGGAACGAATCGTAAGCTGGTCTGACGGCGGCGTACCCGAGGGCGAAGAAAAGGACCTGCCTCCACCCCCCAAATCTCTCGAGCCCGAAACCTTTCGTCACCCCAAAGGCGAGCTGAGTATTAGCGGCGATTTCGCCCTTATTCGCCCATTCGTACTGGACGGATTGTGGCCCGACAAAATGCCCGAAAAAGGTTCATTCCAGATCACGGCTCAGCTCCCCGACGGCTCCATCGAGCCTCTGCTGTGGCTGCAGGACTACAAGATGCAATTCGGGCATCCGTTTCTTTTAAAGACCCCCTTGAATCTTCCAACTGGCACTGTGATCCGCGGCATCCCGCCCGGTGCAAAAATCGCCCTGCTCCCGGCGAAATAAACCTCTCTTTCCAACGTCTGGATACTATGGAGGGCGGGCTTTAGAGGATGCGAGGGCTTCACCCCCGCTTTGTTTGGGAACCAAATACCAAGTAAAAACGAACTATAATAAACGCAAATACGTCCTAGCTCCCATAGGAGATTGTCCATGAAAAAGATGCAATTCAGGATCGCTCTGGCCGTGTTGTCGGCAGGCGCATCATTCTCCCCAGCGTTCGCCCAGCAAAATTTAGTCGGTACCTGGCAGGGCTCGCTCAAGGGCCCGCAACAGGAACTGCGGACTGTGATCAAAATATCCATGGCGGACAACGAGAAGCTGACGGCTGTCTTCTACAGCATCGACCAAAGGTCTCCCGCGATACCCGTCAACACCATCACGCGGAACGGTTCGACCCTAAAGATGGGCATCACGGCGTTGAACGGCGCCTATGAGGGGCGAATCAGCGCCGACGGAAACACCATCGAAGGGACCTGGACCCAGGGAGCTCCGATGCCACTGACCCTGACGCGCGCTACTACCGAAACTGCCTGGGCCATCCCGGAACCTCCGCCCCCTCCGAAGCCGATGCCTGCCGATGCGAGACCAGCCTTTGAAGTGGCCACCATCAAGCCGAGCGATCCCAACAGGCCCGGCAAACTATTTACGGTGAGGGGCCAAGAGGTGGTCACCATCAACACGACTCTGAACGACCTCATCACCATGGCGTATGACCTTCATGTAAAGCAAATCACGGGCGGAGCAGCGTGGCTCGACTCGGAAAAGTACGATATCACTGGAAAACCCGAGATACCGGGTCAGCCCAACGTTACGCAGCTAAAGGTCATGATTCAGAAGCTGCTGGCGGATCGCTTTCAGCTCAAGTTCCACAAGGAGAAGAAAGAGCTCAACGTCTACGTGATTACGGTTGTAAAAGGCGGAGAAAAGATCACCAAGAGCCAATCCGATCCGAACTCGCTTCCCGGATTGTTTTTTGGACGAGCGCCGGCTGGGATGAACTTCAACGTCAGGAACGCCACCATCGCGGAAGTCGCCAGCGTATTGCAAGGCTCCGTCCTGGATAAGCCGATAGTGGATCAGACCGGACTCACCGGAAAGTACGACTTCACCCTCAAGTTCACGCCCGATCCGGGCCAGATGACTGGGTTGGGAGGCGCACCGCCACCCCCGCCCGATAATATCGAGGCGCCGCCGGACATCTTCGCTGCCTTCCAGCAGCAATTGGGACTGAAGCTGGAGAGCACCAAGGCGCCGGCCGACGTGATCGTTATCGACAAGGTAGAGAAGCCCTCAGCGAACTAATAGCCGGTGATATGATTGGGGGCATGCGGAGACGATCGTTTGTCTCGTCGTCCCTGGCGATGTTGGTTTGCGCCGGCGACTTATTTCCGCAGGATCAGGTCTGGGTCTGTCCCATGGATCCGGATGTGCGCTCGAGCGTTGCCGGAGTCTGCCCCCGCTGCGGCATGAAACTAGCCTCCGGCCTTCCGGAAGCTACCGAGTACCACATGGACCTGAGCACGTTGCCGCGTGTGCTCCGTACCGGCCAGCCCACGCAGCTGACGTTCGCGATCCATGATCCCTGGAAGGGCCGCCCGGTAACCAACTTCCAGTTGGTCCACGAGAAGCTGTTCCACATGTTCGTGATTAGCCAGGATCTGGAATTCTTTGTGCACAATCACCCGGTATTCCAGCCCGACGGAACCTTCCGCTACGACAATCTAACGCTTCCGAAAGCCGGGATGTACCGGGTGCTGGGCGATTTCTACCCTGACGGCGCCACCCCGCAGCTCATTGCCAAAACCATGATCGTGCCGGGGACTGCTCCCGCCCCGGTTCACCTTTCGCGCGATTACTCGGCGAAAGATTCCAGCAATATGCAGGTGGAGTTTCGAACCGATCCGCCCCAAGCCATCGCTGGCCTGAAAACGCAATTGCATTTCACCGTGAAGCCTGGCGACGGTCTGGAGAAATATCTGGGGGCCTGGGGACACATGCTGGCTGCCAATGAGGATCTGATCGACCTGATCCACACGCATCCCTTCATCGCCGACGGCGGGCCGAACATTCAGTTCAATTTAACGTTTCCACGGCCTGGCAATTATCGCGTGTGGGTGCAGTTCCAGCGCAACGGCGTGGTGAACACCGCGCACTTCGATATTCCTGTCCAGGAATTGCAATAACCGCTCTGTTGGTCTTTCCGAGCCGCGAGAGTTATCGAGCGGTCTCCTGGCAGATAACTTCCTTCAGTCGATCGTTCGGGCGATACGTAGCTGAAGTCGTCACAGTCCACGGACGCGTGTAGTATTCGGGATCGTCTATGGTCGCCGTGTACTCTAGCTTCGACGAATTCACTCGCGTGAACTTTTCCACCACGTGAAGTTTTTCGCCATGCGGATGACCGGAAGCGTCCAGCCACGACCGGTCATTGAAACCCACCACGTCCACGATCAGCGAGTTGCCTTCCCACCAGCCATAGGAGTCGCCCAGGTAAGTCGGATTGGGCTCTGCCGGATGTTTCAAGCCGGCTTTCGTGCCGATCGGAATCGACCGGAAGATATGCGTTCCGCCCTCAAAAACCATGACGACGCGCTTGGGAATTTGCAGGATCTCCATTGAGTACGACGAGTACATGATTCGTGGCACACCTGCCGGGAGGCAGGATTTTTCAGGATCGGATGCGGATTGCGTTCGCCGCTCGTCCCAGACTTGCTTGCCCTTGGTGGTGAAAGGCACGCCGCCCGCCGGTGTCACGTCCTGAATGTTTGGGAGACTCCAAACTCCAGGACCACCGAGGTCACGCTTGTCTTGGCCGATCACCGGCGGCAGCATGAACGCAACCGCCGCCGGGATCAGCCAAAGTTTCCTGCGCAAAGTTGAAGCTATTTACCCAACACCCCGTGGATGTGGATCTGATCGCGATTGTTCTCCTGGCAGATATACTCCAGGATCTCTCCGCCGCGCATCGTGAATGGACCGGTACGGTTCGGCGTCCAGGTAATTCCGGTTACCACTGTCCATGGTTTTGTATAGTACTCGGAGTCATCGATTGTGGCTTCCACTTTGATGTTGTTGAAGTCGGTCCGGGTCAGCTTCTCGGTGACCTTCAACTTCTCGCCGTGCGGATGGCCGGAAGCATCCAGCCAGGTCCGATCGTTAAAGCCATTGGATTCGATGACCAGAGTGTCGCCCTCCCAGTGCGCTACGGAATATCCGAGGTAAGTCGGATTCACATCGTCAGGGTTAGGCAGCTTTCTTCCATCCATCCAGACCAGGCGCCAGACGTGAGCACCTCCTTCGAAGACGAAGAGGATGCGATCGGGCATCTGGTAGATCTGTGTGGGATACGGTGTGTACAGCATGCGGGGAACACCGGGGGGAAGGCAGAAGCCTTCGGGATCGTCCTTCTCCAAGTCCTTCAGTTCGCGCTGTTCCCAGAGCGCCTTGGCGGCGGGGGTGAACGGTGGATAGATGTACTGGCAACCCTTTTCATCGTGCGCGTTGACCTGTAAGTTCACGATATAGGGAACGGTCCACACGCCCTTGGCCAAGCCGCCGAAATCGGGCTTGCCGGCTTGGACTCCGTATTGCGGTTCATTCGGGAACCGAGGCACGGGCGGGAGAGCCGCGGCATTTGCTCCGCCACGTCCACCGCGTCCGCCGCGGCCCGCGGCAGCACCCTCAGGAGCAGCAGCGCCTCGGCCACCACCGGGAGCAGCCGCTCCACGTGCGGCCGCTGCGGCAGCGTTACGATCCAGCTGCCACTGCGGGGCTCCGGGACATCCTTCAGGTTGGGGTGCGCCGCCACCGCGCTGCGCTGCAGCCGGGATGGACAGCAAAGACAGGCCGGCGAATACGCCCGCCACGGTTAAAATCGAACTCATAGGTCTCCTCAAGCTCAGAACCTCCTGGTGTTCCCTTCGAAAAGCGAGCGCGCACTAGCGGGAACTCGCAGACGTAACATATTGGGGCGCTTTTCAGGTCACCGAAGTTACCCCCCTGGTAACCGGTCGGCCCTGAAAACCTGGGAATTACCAGGCGAGAACCATACTACTCATAGTCTTTCGAGCAAGTCAAACGTAGGCAGGCTACTAGTGGATGATCTGGTCGAACTGCCACTCATTTTCGAGCTTGAACCGGAAAAGCGTACTGGCAGAAGCGGTGAACTCGCCGTGCCGGATCCCCATCAAAACCGGCAAGTTGTCCTGGAAGCATTTATGGTCGATCCGGACGCCCACCTTGGCTTCTGCAGTCTTGGTAAAGGCGTCCGTCTCCTGAATGTTCCCAACCTGCAAGACCTTGAGAGAAAACGAGCCCCGAACCTGAGCGTAGGGCCGGGGCGAGACAATCTGGATGTCGTCGCCAAACTGAAGGTCGCGGCCTTTCTGGGTAAGCCGCCCCAGCGACCGCTCGTCGCCCATAGGGGTGACGGTCCAAAGGTCGTCTTGGACGCCGCACTCGACCTGTGACAGATTCATCGCTACTTGTTCCCCATCCAGCCGGACAGGGCGCGATTCCAGGAGGCCGTTGAGGTCAAACCCGCCGCCGCCGCAGCCCGCCAGCGCCAGGGAAGCCAGAAATAGTCCGGAAATCTTGAGCGGAAGGGTTGGCACCTGCGTTTATCGTCAGTTTCAAGCCCATACTTGAGGACCCTCCACTGAGACCAATATCCGTTTGCAACAGAACAGATTACGTGAGACAATGGCTGGGTTTTTAAGCACGAATCCCGGCTTGCCGGGAGTGAAAGAGGAGATATCAAGTAGTGAGAGAAAAGGGTGTCGTCAAATGGTTTAACGCCGCCAAAGGCTATGGATTTATCCAGCGGGCCAGTGGCGAGGACGTGTTTGTCCACTTCTCGGCAATCCAGATGTCCGGTTACAGGACCCTGGAGGAGGGCACGGAAGTGGAGTTTGAAGTAAAGAAGGGGCCGAAAGGGCTCCAGGCTGAGAACGTCAACCACCCGTAGGAGTGACGTTGTACTTTGTAAGCCCAGGAACGAAAAGGGCTGCCGTGCAGGCAGCCCTTTTTCATTTTCAGCGAAGATTATTTCAAAACTTTCGCCGGCTGCACCGGCACCCCGACCGTTGTCATCCACGCTCGGTCAATCGGCTTAGCCGGATCGGCCGTGATCTGCAAATCCGCGCAATGGTGATATGAAAAATCCCCATCCGAGTTCCGGCCGTGCTCGGCCATGAACTGGATAATCTGCAGCGTGCACTTGGAGCAGCTGATGTTGGGCAGCGTGACGTCTGTCTCCCATGGATCTGCCTGCTTCGAAGTGTGAGCGAACAATCCGTCCATCAGCACGGGAGGCTTCGGAGTTTTCTCGATGGGCGCTGACACCGACCACGGACCTTTGTCGCTGTCGCGGGTGGTCACTTCCGGATCCGGCGGAAGCTCGGCGCGAGAATTCACCGCCAGCGCGATCCGATAGTGCCCCGGGTGATACACGGTTTCCTGAAGCTTGATGTGCAGCTTCTGTCCGCCTTGGACCTTGGTCACCATATTGGTGGGGGTTCCAGGGTTAGCCGCCTTGCCCTTGGCCTGATTCGCCGAAGTTCCACCGCACGGACCCAGCTTTTGCGGATCCCCCAGATTATTCTCTTCAATCCAGGATGCCGGTTCCAATAGCCGAAAGTGCGCCGAAGCGAACGGAGCGATCGCGGCCGTGGCAGCCAAGGCGAAGGACAAACCCAAAAAGCGTCTCATGTAGCTTCTCCTCTTCAAGAGATATATAGCACAGGCCACTCACAAGATATACGTGTGATAGGATCTTTCGCATGCGTACACGCCTAGCAATTTTCGCGTTGATGTTGGCAACCGCTGCGACGGTTGCTCAGCTTCCTGCCCAGCAGCCCGCCAAACAGGCGAAACAACCCAAAGCCACCAAAACGTACACCTCCGCCGCCGACATTACGGCGATGATGGCCAAGGCCAAGAACGAACGCAAAGCGGACCAGGCTAACTTGATCCAGGGGATCCTTAACTTGGCCCCCTATAGCGCCAATCTCGAATACCGCGGCGCCGTGGGACCGGCGGCGGTTCACGAGAAAGAAGCCGAGATGTTCTACGTCATCGACGGCGGCGGGACTCTGGTCACCGGTGGCAAACTGGTCGGCGAAACCCGCAACGGCGACAACCTTTCCGGCACGACGATCGATGGCGGTACTGACCAGAACGTTGGCAAAGGCGATTTTTTCATCGTCCCGCAGAATACGCCGCACTGGTTCAGCAAGATCAACGGCACGCTGGTGCTGATGTCGATCCACCTTCCGCGATCCTGAACCCAATTCCAGCCTGCGGGATCAAATCCTTTTGTGGATACGCGCGAGAGACGGCAACTCCTGGAGTCTCTGGAAACCGTCCGCGAGGCATTGCTCGCTGCTACTCCATGTACCATCGTCCGGGTGCGGAAGGTTGAGCGGCGAAATCGTCTGTCAGCCCGGCCCACGGGACGCTTCCCCAATGATCGATGGAGCCTTAAGCGCATTCGCATCGAGTCGTGACCGAACCATCGCCTACCTTCAGAGCCTGCAGGAAGATCCGCGCATGCATCCGCACCGCCACGTCGGGCAGATCCAAGATGCAATTGCCGCCGCACGGTAGACTTGAAGCAGAGTCCCTTTATGTCCATCCGACCCGTAAAACGCGTGATCAAATCCAAGCCGACACTGGAAGGAGCAGGCGTCCACCTGCGCCGTGCATTCGGCTTCGGAAATACTGGCGACTTCGATCCATTCCTGCTGCTGGACGATTTCCGCAACGACGTTCCGGCGGATTATCTGTCGGGCTTCCCCTGGCATCCACATCGTGGCATCGAAACCATCACCTATGTACTGGCAGGAACCGTCGAGCATGGCGATAGCATGGGCAACCGCGGCGCCATCGCCGCAGGCGACGTTCAGTGGATGACCGCCGGCCGCGGCATCATTCACCAGGAAATGCCCAAAGGCGACGCAGCCGGACGCATGCACGGTTTTCAGCTTTGGGCCAATCTTCCGGCATCGCTCAAGATGACCGATCCGCGTTATCAGGAAGTGAAGGCGCCCGACATTCCAATCATCACCGACGATGACGGAACCCAGGTGCGCCTGGTGTGCGGAAGCTTCTGGGGCAAAAAAGGCCCAGTGGACGGTATCGCCGCCGACCCGATCTATATCGACGTGTCCGTTCCTCCCGGCAAGAGGAAATCGCTGCCGGTCGAGACCACTCGTCACGCCTTCGCCTACGTGTTCGCAGGCGGCGGGAAGTTTTCGAATGCTTCCGGCCCTCTCTCGGTCCCGACCGAAGGTGTCGGCTGGGCGGAAACCTCTGCGCCGCCAGCCGAAGCCGACAACCGCTCCCTGGTTCTCTTCGACCGAGGCGACGAAGTCACCGTGCAGGCCGGAGAGGAAGGGATCCGCTTCCTGCTGGTTTCGGGCAAGCCGCTCGAGGAACCGGTCGCGTGGTACGGCCCTATCGTGATGAATACGCAGGATCAGTTGAAGCAGGCGTTTGAAGAACTGGAAAAAGGCACGTTCCTCAAAACCTAGACCGGCTGCTGTAGAATAAGACGAGCTATTTTTGAGGTCATTTCTGTAGGGGGTCTGGATGAGAGTAAGTTTAGTGTTGAGTCTCGGTTTTCTTGCTGGCGCGATACCCATGCTCGCGCACCACTCATTCTCAGCCGAGTTCGACGCAACCAAGACTGTCTCGCTAAAGGGCACAGTCACTAAGGTTGAGTGGATGAACCCGCATATCTGGGTTTATATGGACGTGAAGGACGAATCGGGCAAGGTCGCGAAATGGCAGTGCGAAGGCGGCCCGCCCAACACCCTGACACGCAACGGTTGGACCAGATCTGCGCTGAAACAGGGCGATTCGATTACTATAGACGGCACGATGGCGAAGGATGGCAGCAACACCTGCAATGCCACTCGCGTTTCCTTGCCGGATGGCCGTCGTGTGTTCGCGGGATCTTCCGGCGGCGATAATAACCTGCCGCCTGCAGCGAAACAATAGCGCCCGCGGCTAATGATAAAGAGAGGCATTAATATGAACACTCGTCTCCACGTTGGGATTTTGAGCGTAACGGCCGTGCTATGCATCGCCGGATTGGCTTTTTCGCAGGAGCCAGCCGCCGGACAAGGTAAAGGCCAAGGCAAAGGACAAGCCCAGGCGAAGGGGAAAGGTGGAGGTCGCGGGGGTCCGGTTGCGCCGACTGGTCCAACGCCTCGCATGCCGGACGGGAAACCCGATCTGAGCGGTCTGTGGTTCCGCCCGTACACGCCAAACATGGCGTCGGGTCCCGCCAAAGATACCCGTCAAGGCGATCCGACTGGACCGAAAGAGCTCCCCTACACCGCCGCGTACAAAGCCAAATGGGACGCCTATAAACCCGACGACGGCGACTACACGGGTGCATGCCTGCCGTTCGGGCTGATGCGCTCCATGAACTCGCCGGATCCCATCCAGTTCATGCAGCACGACAACTTCATGGCGCTGCTGTACGAGCAGAATACCTGGTTCAAGCTGATTCCCATCGACGGCCGTCCGCATGCGAAGAACATCGATCCGACGTGGTTCGGCGACTCCGTAGGCCACTGGGAAGGCGACACTCTGGTAGTCCACACCAACAACTTTAACGGCAAAACCCGCCTCGATACGGCAGGCCATCCCCATAGCGATGCGATGGAGCTTACTGAGCGTTTCACGCGGACGGATCTCGGCCACATGTCTTATGAAGTGATGGTTCACGATCCCAAGGCGTTCACCGAGGATTGGGGTAACAAGCGGACCTTCACGCTTCGTACCGACACGCAGATCATGGAATACTCCTGCGAGGAGAACAACAAGAGTCTGTGGGAAGGCCGGATCAAGGTCCCGAAGTACGACGAGCAGTAAAAACCTACTGCGGCAAGTATTCCCGTAGCGACGGATAAAGATTACGAGCGAATCCGGCCGCGCTCGCCGTCGCGGCTTCGTCCGTTTCATTTGTAGACCACGTGACGATGCGAACCAGCGCGGTATCCGTTCGCTGGTTGCGCAGCGAATCAGCCACTACAAAGATTTGCCGCCCATTCGCCTGCGATCACCCGTCGAGAATTCTGATACCAGTAAAGCACTACAGCCCGCTGCTGGCCTTGGTCCACGACGTAGCGGTTGACCGTGATGGCTCCCGCGGCGGTGTCCACTGTGACTTCGTCCGCGATGCGCGGCGTCCATCCCGCGCCCGGCAGGCAGACCTTAGGTGAATGCGGCTGCCGAGCGCCATCTCGCTGCGACTGATACCAGGCCACTAGCAAGCTTGCAAAGGACCGCGTGGGAGGATCCAGGTAGCTCTGGCTCACCAGCAGGTCGGCTTTAAGTTCCTTGGCGGTTTCAGCGTCAATCGGATCCTGCCGAAAGACTTTCCACGGACCGAACGCGGCAGGAAAATACCGAGACGACGGAGGGGACGGCGCGGACTCTCCGGATATCGCGAAATGAATGACTAAGATTTGCGCAACCAGAAAGGCCGGGACCAGAAACCGACGCCAACCCCCCATTCACGCTCCATAACGAGTATGAATATTGTTTAGAAGTTGCCTCACACCGAGCAGAGCGGGCAAGCATAGAAGGAAGATGAACCACCCCGAGATGGTATGAGCCGTTCCGCTATCGAGCGAAGGCCGCCAGGCCGCCGCTGCGACTCTCAGGGCATTGCCGACAATCGCAAGAGGAACAGCAGCGGCGAGAAGCACTAGCCGCATCCACGCTTTGGCATCAGAGAGGTACCCGAACACTACGGCGAAGAACCCCAGCGACAGCAAATACCGGATGCCGCTGCACGCTTCGGCTACCTCCACCCGGTGCCCGCGGACGTCCAGAATATTGCCTTCCCGGATCACGCCAATTCCGCCTGATGTGAGTATCGCGGCCGCGAGGCGGCTAGCGAAGAGTTGCAGAGGAAGGGTCGCCTGGTTATAGACGATCGCCAGTTTGGGCAGCATGAAGAGTCCGAGTAGCAGGGGGAGAGCTAACGCGCGCAGCCAGACAAAGCCACCCAGGCAAAGTATTGCGCCGGCGACAGAAAACAGAAACGCGACGGAACCCGCGAAGAGCCCTACACCGAGCCCGCCGGCGGTCTGCAATCCGGCAGCCGCCACCAAAAGCGCAAACCCCCATGCGGTCGGCTGAGCTTCGATCGCCTGCCACCGGCCGCGCTCACGCCAAACGATCCATAGGATGACGAAAGGCACCGCGAAGCCGTGCGACATGTCCTCGTCGGTCCACCATTGTTTGACCATTCCCTGCAGCGTAGGTCGGTAACAGACCAGCAACGCGAGAGCCGTTAGCGCCTTCACTTACCCTCGGAACATCTTGAGCAGCCGTTCGCGCGATTGGTAAATTCCGGCGCATGCCAGCGCCGTCGAAATCAAAATCAGCGAGGAGGGGGCAGGGGTGGCGGGCGGTGGTGGTAAGCCCCCAGTCACTCCGGGAGCGGTTCCCAGGTTACTGAGCAAAGTAACTGCGCCGGTCCGGGCAAGGGCGCGACCTTGAATCAGAGCGCTCGTGCCCAGCGAGATGGATGCCTGCGCGAGGATGTTCCCGGCGAATGCGGAGCTGGTTCCCAATGTGGCGGAGCTTCCTACCTGCCAAAATACATTGGACGCCTGCGCGCCGTTGATCAAAAACACGATACTGCTGGTCGCGGTGGTGAGCGCAGTTCCAATCTGGAAAATGAACTGAGCGTTGGGGTTGCCCTGTGCATCCAGAGTGACCGTTCCTGTAATACCCAGCGAGGAAGATGCCGTATAGACGCCGGGGGGAATGGTTTGTCCTCCGATATCTCCGTTCTTGATTCCGGTAGAGGCGGCTCCCGCCGCTGCGTTAAAGGCCGCAGTCAGTTCATTTTGTGCCTGTAATGCGACACCATCCGCCGCATGGATGGTCCCATTGACAATTCCGGGACCGCCCGCCCCAAACCCGGTGAATCCTGTGATGGCGCCTCCGGGGCTTGTTCCAAGATTCCCATTGATTACCGTTGGGCCGCTGTTGGTTACCGTCGAAGCGGCCAGAACCTCAAACGTGTTCAAAGTCGGCCCAAGGGTTATTTGAGCCTTCAGAGAAACGGTAAGCGCCGACCACAATAATAACTTCGTCACGCTTCTCATAGCTGAGTTACACACCTATTGAAAGTTAAGTGCGTCCTGAGAAACTTATTCTCAGTAAAAGCGCTTTGGCGGGACTATTTTTCTCGGTTCAGACCCAGCGCACGTATGCGCTTGTGCAGGTTCGTGCGTTCCATCCCCAGCACGCGGGCGGCGCCGGAGACGTTCCACTTGGATTCTTCCAGCGCCTTAAGGATGTGCTCGCGCTCAGCCGATTCCCGGGCCTCGCGCAGATTCCCTTTTGCGCCCGAACCCCGCGCAATGCGGATCTCCACAGGCACAGCTTCGGCATCGATCGCATCGCCACGCGTCAGGATCGCCATGCGCTCCACGGTGTTGCGCAATTCCCGGATGTTCCCCGGCCACGCGTAGTCTTCGAACGCCTCGAAAACGTCATGAGCAAGCTGTTTCGGACGAAAATTGTTGCGCGCGCAGAACTCGCCCAGGAAATATTCGGCTAGCGCACCGATGTCTTCACGGCGCTCCCGCAGACTCGGTACGCGCACCGGCACCACGCACAGGCGATAGTACAGATCTTCGCGAAATTTCTGCTGCGCCACCATTTCCGTCAGATCCCGATTGGTCGCCGCGATCACGCGCACCGAAACACGAATGGACTGTTCGCCGCCTACTCGATGAAATTCGCCTTCCTGCAAAACCCGAAGCAGCTTCGCTTGCGAGGACGCGTGCAGATCGCCGACCTCGTCCAAAAACAAAGTGCCGCGGTCGGCCAGCTCGAACTTTCCACGCCGGGCCGACGTCGCTCCAGTAAATGCGCCTTTTTCATGTCCAAAAAGCTCGCTCTCGATCAACTCCGTGGGAATCGCCGCGCAGTTTACCTTTACGAAGGGTCCCGCCGAAAATGGGCTTTCAGCGTGGATATGCGCGGCCAGCAATTCCTTGCCGGTGCCGGATTCTCCCGCCAGCAGCACGCGCGCATCGCTGCGGGCCGCCATAGTGGCCTGCTCCACCACGCGCTCAAACGACGGGCTCGATCCGATCATGCGCGCGCCGCCCAGAAGCTCCCGCAATCGGCGATTTTCTTCACGCAGCTTGGATTCGTCCAGAGCATGCCGCAGCGCCAGCAACACGCGTTCCCGGCCCAACGGCTTTTCCAGGAAATCGAACGCACCTGCACGCGTTGCCTCCACTGCGTCTGCAATTGTTCCGTGACCCGAAATCATGATCACCGGCGTGTCGTTATCGTTGGATTTGAACCAGCGCAGTAGATCGATGCCTGTGCCGTCCGCCAGTTTTACATCCAGCAAGTACACGTCGGGCCGCTGCGGAAACGCCTTGGCCTCCGCAATCGACGAGCAGAGATTTACTGCATAGCCTTCACGCTCCAGAATCAGACGCAAGCTGCGGCCAATATTCTCCTCGTCATCCACCACCAAGACTCTGCGCTGTGCCATTGTGTCTTTTAGACTGGTTCTTTTTAGGATGTAACTCCGTTGCGTGTTGACGCCAGAATGACCCGGAAGGCCGCCCCGCCCAGCTCGCCGCGAAGCATTTGAAGATCGCCGCCGCACAACAGTGCGCTCCTGCGCGCGATGGAAAGCCCCAGACCCATGCCGCCCTTCTTAAACGAAATCGTCGGCTCGAACAAACTCGATTGCGCCTGCAGGCTAAGTCCCGGACCGGAATCGTGCACTTCGATATTCAATTGTTCTCCGGCACGCGCGGTCCGCGCCATCACGACTCCGCCGGGCCGCGCTGCTTCCGCGGCATTTTCCAACAGGTTCGTCAACACGCCCTTGATCAGATCCGGGTCGGCGACAGCGGTGGGACGGTCCGGAGCCAGATTCATTTGATAGATCACTTCGGGATGGGCGTTCTTGAGGAACGAGACGCGTTCCTCCACCAGAGCGTTCACGTCGATCTCGGAAGGCAGCACCGGCGGCTCCGCGGAGAACTCTGAAAATGCACGAACGCGCTTTTCCAAAGTGTTCACTTCGTCGGCGACGATTTGCGCCGCTTGTTCGAGAAATGCACTATCGGACGACCCTTGGCGGCTGACAATTTCCTCCATGGTCAGGCGGATCGGCGTGAGCGAGTTCTTTACTTCATGCGCCATCTTGCGGGCGAGCGCCTGCCAGCTAGCGAGACGCGTAACCTGAATTAACCGCTCCTGGGCTTGCTGGAGCTGGCTGGCCATGCGATTGAACGCCTGCATCGCGGCGGCGATTTCCCCCGAGCCTTCTTCCGGAACCCGCGTGCCCAGTTCGCCAGCCGCCACGCGTTCCAACCCCTGAGTCAACTGGCGGACAGGACGACTGATGCGCGCGGCCAGAAACACTAGGGCCGCCAGCGCCGCGACCCACAGCGATCCGGCCACCAGCAGCAGTGCGCCGCCAAATCCGCGAAAGTTGCGAACGCCCGACGTTTCTACGGTTCTGCGCGCATTCCCGATCTGCTTGGTCAGTTCGCCCAGCGGCACACGTAGCTGACGGGAATACATCACAACGCTGCCATGCTTACCGGGCGCGTAATAGTCCAGGCGGTCGCCGTTGGTGCCGGCCAGTACGAATTCCTCATCCAGCCCGCGCTCTCGAAACGCCTGCCCATCGGCGGCGTTTAACTCCACACCTTGGATGCGTCCATCCGCGGCGTCGCGGCGCAGCGATTCACGGGCTTGCTGATACAGCTCGCGCCCGGTTTTCTCAAGCGATTGCGACAGAGCGTCCAGCTCATTCACCGGCGCTAATTCGAGGCTATGCTCCAGCAAACTGAGGGAGGTCCATAACGTCAGCCCAAGTGGAAGAAGAGTGGCCAGAAGAAAGACGGCAATAAGACGGGTCCGAAGCCGGTTCATGGCAGGATCGCGCTATCGGCTATGCCGCAGCTCATCCAGCGTAACCGGTCCTGTCTCGACGTTGAAATGCGCCTGCGTTACGGCGGGCGGGCGATTGAAGATGTCGATAAGGCTGGTAAGACTGATGCCGGAGTCCGTGATGTTTCCACGGCCGAACGGCAGACCGCCATCCTTGGTGTCTTCAGCACGAATCTCAAGGCGCGCCCACAACGGTTCTTTGACGCCCACTCCGCTAACATCCATGGACATTTCCCGCAGGCACCACGCCTCCGCGGAAATATTGGTCAAATGGCGGGCGGTTCGGCGCGGGGTCACCAGCTTGGTCACCGAAAACGTCTCCTCAAACAAATCGTAGCTCACCACGAAGCGGGATGCCGTTTCCTTGAGTTTGTGGGTCTGGTTTCCGGAGAAAAGGGTGATGTGGAAAGCGAATGAGACTTCGGCCGCGTTGCGCAGGCGTTCCAAAGGTTTCCCGACCAGGAAGTGCAGACGCGGGGCCGCGAACTCCAGACGGTTGTCCTGGGTGCTGAGAATCAGGTCCTCGGCCGCCAGGGCGAAAGCCAGTCCGGAGATAAACGCCGCGATTACCCACCACGTCTTGATGGTGCGCCTGCGCATCATTTTTTCTAAGGGCCCGCCGCTAAAAATTCATCCCTGCGTAAAACACTGGATTGACGGCGCCGGCCCGAACCGGAAACGCGACCGCCAGTTGAAATCCGCCTTTCTTACAACCCACACCAAGCGATTGCTTCTGCTCCCGCTGGTCGGGCCGATCCCAAGCAGCCCCGGAGTCGTAAAACACCAGAAAGCTGCGATAAACGTAATCGATGGATCCGTGGGCCACATGCGACGCACCTAGCGGATCCAGATCGTACTTATTCCAGCCGCGCAGCGTCTCCGCGTTGCCCAGAACGAAGCGTTCGAACAGGGGAGCTTGACCGGAGATGGTCCCCGCCAAAAACCCGACGGCGAGTTCCTGACGACCGCGCCGGAAGCGGTAGCGCGCCTGGCTCTGGTGCCGCGAAAAAACTGCATCGCCCTCCAGTAAATGGGTTCCCGCCCGCAACGTGTAAGAGGCACGCAGGTCGTGCTCCCCACGGTCTGATCGGGCCGAACCCCAACGCTGGTGGTAGCGCAGAGTTGATACCACCGCGTTGGACGATTCGGTTTTCGCTACCGGCAGGCTGAGCCGATATCGCGCGAAGTCTACGCCGAAACTGAGTTCCAGGGGATCCAGAATCAGCACCGTTGCCATGGGAGAAAAACTTGTCCGAGTCCGATAGATGTCGTCGGGAGCGGCCAGCAGCAGCGAGGCTTCGTTCCACTGCTCATGGTAGCTTGCGAAGTCGAATCGAAGCTGAAGACGGTCCGTACCGACGTGGCGACGCTCATAGCCCGCCTGGATGCCTGCGTAACGCTCGGCCAACTGGTCGCCGTCGCTGACCATGCCGAAGCTGAAAGCGTTGTTGTTGATGTTGATGGTGGCATGGCCTTGTCCCGACCATCCTTGCTTGGAGTGATACAGGAACCGGGCAAGATCGAGGTCGAAGCGCTTTTCACGCTCCGTCCCGATCTCGAAGGTGACAATCACATGATCCGGCGTATCGGACTTTGTCACGTGCATGCTTACGTCGGGAACGTGGAGCTCGTTCTTGATGCGCTCGGCCAAGCGATCGAGCAGCGTCTGGTCGAAATTCTGACCCGCCACTTGGCCCAGCTCGGTGCGCAACGGTTCGCTTAACTTAGGACTGCTGCCCGGTCCCGAGATGCTGACCTTTTCGACGATGAAGCGCGCGTTTACGTTGGTGGGCCCGCCTTCCTCAGGGGGCTCGTCGGGGAGCGGGAAGCACCCTGCCGGGAGGACGACCGCGAAGATCCCTGCCAGCAACAGCTTATACATACGTAAAAGCCTTAGACGCACGCGAATACCCGAACGGTTGCATGTTTGTTTTTAATAACTTAGACAAGGCTGATGTGTGCCTGAATTTCACATGCCTCGTCACACCCTGGCTGTGATACTGTGAAACTGTGAAGAATATCACAGTTTCCGTGCCCGATGATGTGTATCGGAGGGCTCGAATCCGGGCCGCTGAGAAAGGCACCTCCGTCAGCGCATTAGTTCGAGATCAATTGGAAAAAATTGCGGTCGAGGATTCGGAGTTCGAGCGGCTGAAGCGGCTTCAGGACCAGGTCATCGACTCCATCCGCGAGTTCAGTGCGGCGGACCGGATGAGCCGCGATGAGGTACACGACCGAGATGCGCTTCGTAGACTCGAATATTCTGCTGTACGCGACAAGCAAAAGTCCAGCTGAGCGGAGCAAAACCGCCAAGGCTGGTGAAATTCTGATCGCCCTTGACCTTGCGCTTTCGGTGCAGGTTCTCCAGGAATTTTACGCTCAAGCAACTCGAGCCACGAAAACCGATCGACTCTCACACCAGCAGGCAAGCTTGCTGATCAAGTCTTTCTGCCGGTACCCAGTGCAGGAAACAACTTTGGCTCTAGTAGATGCGGCGCTTCGCACAACGGAACGCTTTCAGATTTCTTACTGGGATGCGGCGATCATCGAAGCGGCTCGCTCCCTCGGGTGCCGCGAGGTTCTGAGTGAGGATCTGGGTGACGGGCAGGATTATGCCGGAGTTCGGGTGATCAATCCTTTTCGCTAGGTGGCTGCCGCAGTTCCTTGGCAGCCTTCGCCGCCCGGAGGAATTCCCGTTTCATGCCCGGCTCGTTTAGCTGTTTCCCGAGCCCTTCCAGAACGCTGATGAACAATTTAAGTGCGACCTGGATCGGACCTGCGTTAGTGGCAAAAATGTCTTCCCAAATTTCGTACGGGCTGAGTGCCAAACGGGTAAGATCGACCGCGGCCGGCCCAGCAATCTGAGTGGCGCCTCCGGTTGCGCCTAACTCCGCGGCCAGAGCAGTCGAGATCAGCTGAGGGACATGAGAAACGATTGCAGCAGTCACGTCGTGATCCGCCGGTTCGAGAAACACCAAACGCGCACCGATGCGCTCGATCCAGCTTTCGAGTTCCGGCTCGTGCGAAGTCAGCACGTATGGTCGGCTGCGAAATAGGTCGGCATCGGCCTGTTCCACCCCGCGCGATTCCTTGCCCGCCATGGGATGTCCGCCAACGAAGCGGCCGCGTTTTAGTTTCCGGGCGGTCTCGCAAATGACAGCTTTCGTGCTGCCCGCATCCGTGACCAGTGCGTCGGTATCCAGCACCTTGAGCGTCTCGATGATCTGCGAGATCGGCTGAGAGAGATAGACCAGGTCAGCCACCGAGGCGGCTTCGGCGAGCGGCAGCGCTTCATCGATCACACCGCGTGAAAACGCCTTGTGGATCGTCGCCGGCGAGCTGACACCGATGATTCTTCCCTGAAATCCAGCTTTCCGAAGCGCGAGTGCAAACGAGCCGCCGATCAGCCCGACGCCGACGATTGCTACCGTATTCACCGGGCGACCATCTTCACGAGCGTCCGGTTTTGAGGCGGGCCACCTGATGGTCGCTCATTTTATCGATGATGCGCTCGAAGATGCTGGTCAATTCTTCGTTGGATAACGGCCCGGCGTTCTGCGCGCGGGCGTGGGCCAGAACCTGTTCCCTGCGGCTTGGATCATCCACTTCTTTGTTGAGGACTCGCTTGGCGGACGCGACATCCTCGACTACGCCAGCACGTCGATTCAGCAGATCGACGAGTGTGACATCGATATCGTCGATCCTTTTCCGGCTGTTTTGCAGGAGTCTAGAAGCTTCCTCGGGCGTCATTTCTTCATTCTCTCCGAGAGCGACCGCGCCAGGGCTTCTAGGCCCGCCGGATCTTTTTCGACCTGCCGTACGATCGCGCTGCCCACCACTACTCCATCCGCCATTTTCGCCACGGCCGCGGCCTGTTCCGGCGTCGAGATTCCGAAGCCCGCAGCCAGAGGCAATGTCGTTACGGCTCGCATCTTGTCGATCAATGGCGCGAGCGATTCCGACAAAGCCGCTTGTTCGCCGGTCACGCCTGTCCTCGAAACAAGATACACGAAACCCGTGGAATACTGCGCGACCAGCTTCAGTCGTCGTTCCGTAGAGGTCGGCGCGCCCAGAAAAACAGTATCCAGACCGGCGGCGCGCATAGCGGATACGTAGGGTTCCGCTTCCTCCACGCTGACGTCCGTGAGCAGGCATCCATCGATACCGGCGGCCTGCGCATCGCGAGCCAATTTATCGAGCCCGTAGCGCAACACCGGATTCAGATACGTGAACAAGAGTAGCGGGATCTCCGACTTCTTGCGGATCGCCCGCGCCATATCGAGCACTTTCGGGACGGTCGTGCCCGCCTGCAGCGCGCGTGCAGCGGCGCGCTGGATCACCGGCCCGTCGGCGATGGGATCGGAAAAAGGAACGCCCAGTTCGATCAGGTCAACGCCTCCGCGCTCCAGCGCCGCGACAATTTCGGGAGTCTGCTCAGGCGATGGATCGCCCGCCGTGACATAGGCGATGAAAGCGGCGCGATCTTCCTTGCGGGTGCGCTCGAACAGCGTTTGGATTCGGGTGGTCTGCATCAAGTGCTGCATCACTTTCCTGCTGCGTCCAGCTCCGGAAAGTTTTCGCGATAAATGTCGGTGTCTTTGTCGCCGCGACCGGACAGGTTGACGATGAACAGCTTGCCGGGCTCGGACGGCGCGCGACGAATCGCTTCATGGACTGCATGCGCCGATTCGAGCGCCGGGATGATCCCCTCCGTGCGGGCCAGTTTCATTGCCGCCGCGAGGGCCTCCTTATCGCTGCAGGAAGTGTATTCAGCGCGGCCGCGGTCGTGCAGCCAGGCATGCTCCGGCCCGATCAAGACATAATCCAGACCCGCCGAGACCGAATGCGTCAGTGACGCCTGGCCATCGGCATCCTGCAAAAGATAACTTTTGGCTCCGTGCAGAACCCCGGGAGCGCCACCCTCGAATCGCGCGGCATGTTGGCCGAGCTCCAGGCTTCGGCCGCCCGCCTCAATGCCGATCAGCTTCACGTTCTCGTCGCCGATGAAGGCGTGGAACATGCCGATTGCGTTCGAGCCGCCGCCGACGCACGCGAAGATCGAATCCGGCAGGCGGCCTTCGCGCTTGAGGATCTCGGCGCGGGTTTCCTGGCCGATCACGCGGTGAAAATCGCGCACCATGAGCGGATAGGGATGCGCCCCCAACGCCGATCCGAGCAAATAATGCGTCGTGTGAACGTTGGTGACCCAATCGCGCATCGCCTCACTGATCGCGTCCTTGAGTGTCCGGCTGCCGTTCGTGACACTCACGACGTTGGCTCCCATGAGCCGCATGCGGAAGACGTTCAGGCGCTGGCGGCGCATGTCCTCTTCGCCCATGTAGACGACGCATTCGAGGCCGAACAGCGCGCACACCGACGCCGTCGCGACGCCATGTTGACCCGCGCCCGTTTCGGCGATGATGCGCTTCTTGCCCATGCGGCGGGCCAGCAGAGCCTGCCCCAGGCAGTTATTGATCTTGTGCGCGCCGGTATGAAGAAGATCTTCGCGCTTCAGATAGATTTTCGCGCCATCCAACGTTTCGCTGAGCCTGCGGGCGTAGTACAACTGCGTCGGACGGCCGGCGTAATGGGTGAGCAGATCCGTGAGCTCGGCCTGAAAGCTGGGATCGGCGCTGGCTGAGAGGTAAGCCTGCTCGAGTTCTTCGAGCGGGGCCATCAGAACTTCGGGCACAAAGCGGCCCCCGTAGGGACCGAAGTGACCGGAGGCGTCGGGTTGCGAAATCATCATTTTCATTAATCGCGCACAACGGACTCACGCCTGTGCGCGCTCTCTGCTGCCAAAGCCGCCTTCACAAACTGGCGGACTTTTTCGGGATCTTTAATGCCGGGAGCGGATTCCAGGCGCGAGCTGGCATCCACGCCCCACGGTTTGGCGATGCGGATAGCCTCGGCGACATTCGATGCGTCCAGCCCACCCGCAACGATAACTTTTTCGGAGAGGCCGCGAGCTTGATTCCAGTCGAAAGTGATGCCGTTGGCGGGGCCGTCCAGCAGGACAGCTTCGACAGGATCGCCGGGAGGCAACGTCTGACTTCGGAACGCCCGCCAGATGCGAGGCACACTCGGCAGATCGCCTCCGTAAATTTGCGCGACGTCCAGCTTGGCGCTGCGCATCACGGCTTCAATGGACGCCGGAGATTCATTTTCGAACACACCGACCTTCCACACATTCAGGTCCCGGCCTAACTCGGCGGCAACTTCAGGACTGACACAGCGCGGACTCCGCGCGACGAAAATAAAACCAATGGCCGAAGCCCCGGCTGCAACGGCGGCTTCGGCGTCCTGCCGGCGTGTGATTCCGCATACCTTGACTATCACGACCGCAACTCCCGGAGCGCCGCCGACGGATCGGCCGACTTCATCAGGTGCTCGCCTACCAGGAATGCTTGATATCCGGCGCCTGCCAGCCGCACAACGTCGGCTCGGGAATGAATGCCGCTCTCGCTCACCTTGACTACGTGAGCAGGAATTTTCGTGGCCAACTGCAACGAAGTTTCCAGATTCACGTCGAAGGTGTGCAGGTTGCGATTGTTCACGCCGACGATTTCCGCTCCCGAGGCCAGCGCCGTTTCGAGCTCGAACTCGTCGTGCACTTCCACCAGCGCGGCCATTCGATAGCGCGCGGCCAGCTCTCGAAGATCACGAAGGACGCGTTCCTCCAGCAGAGCAACGATTAGCAGGATCGCGTCGGCTCCATGCGCGGCGGCTTCAATCACGTGGAACTCGTCCAGCGTAAAGTCCTTGCGAAGCACCGGCACAGACACTGCGGCACGCGCGGTTTCCAGATCGGACAGGCTACCGTGGAAAAATTCGCGATCCGTCAGCACGCTCAGCGCGGCAGCGCCTCCACTCGCATACATCCGAGCATTGGAAGCAGGATCGAAGTGCTCGGTGAACACTCCCTTGCTGGGGGATGCTTTCTTGATTTCGCCGATCACCGACGGCGGATGCGCGCGCAAAGCGCTCTTGAAATCGCGATAGTCCGAACGTGTTGCGGCTTGGCGTTCGAGCTCAGCGCGTTGGGGAAGATCCCGCGCAAGCTCTGCGCGCTTATGTTCGACAATTCGGGCTAGGATATCGGGGACCGCACGCACCATTTTGAGTGACCGCGAGGGGAACCCTCATGGTAACATCACGCCTCGGCTGGGGGCGCGGATTGCTTCAAAGGCGCACCCTGCGCGGCTTCGCGCAAACTGCTGGACAGAATTTCATCCGTCTGCTGCACCAGTTCGCGGATATGTCTCAGGTGTGCCTGGATTTTCTGATCGCTCCGGGGAAGGATCGTGGAGAGATGGTAGACAATCGCTTCGATGCTCGATAGAGGCTGACGCAAGTCGTGGGCCATCAGACTGAGCACCTGGTACTGCGGTACCTCAGACGGCGCCAACTCAGCATCGCGCTGCAGTGTGGCAACGGAACTCATTTAGTTTTCGGTGGACTTGTATCTTATAGCGGCGCGCCCAGCGAGTCAAGGCTTTTCACCGGACGGTGACAGCGGCGGGTTGAGATGCGGATTTTCTCCACACAACCCAGAGAAACAAAATTTGCGACGACCAATACACGGTTCGTATTGCAGGTGTAATCAACGCACGCCAAATTGCTTGAGGAGGAAGTTCGCCGAGAAACATTTCGATGCAGCTATTAAAGACTCCGAAGGCGGTGTTGAACATCGAAGGAGCGGAGACGATCGCCAGCAGCAATGCGACTGTGCCGGTGCGCCGATGATCCGGAGCCAGCGCAAGTGCAATCAGGAAAACTATCCATCCGATTCGATGCAGCCATCCGGACCAGGTGATCACGCTACCGAACGGCGTCCAGAATGCGGAGGATTGCTGCGCAAGGACGTAGGCGATCACGGTTTCCAGAAGAATCGCGAACACGATCGTGATCCAGGCCGCGGTCCGCACCCTCTGTTCGCGGTAGACGGCGAAGAAGAATCCCGCCCAGATCAGATAGGGGATCGCGCCCCCGACCCAGATCCAAGTATCAAAAATTCTGAAGTTATCAATGAGATGAAACGCGCTTGTCAGTACCATCGCGATCGCGGCGAACAGCGCCGCTTGGCGAATGGTAAAAGACATCTCAGCTCAGCTTCGCCCGCACCCGATCGCTCAAAGCTTTGCCATCCACACGTTTGCCTGCGAGCTTGGCCTGTGCGGCTTTCATCACCAGACCCATCTGCTTGATGGTAGGCGTGCCGGCCTCGGCCATAGCGGCGGCGATGGCGGCATCGATCTCCGCGTCCGTGGGAGCAGAAGGCATATAAGACTCGATGATCTTCACCTCGGCTTCTTCTTTGTCGGCGAGCTCGGCGCGATTGCCCTTGCGAAACATGTCGGCGGATTCGCGGCGCTGTTTTACCAGCATGTTCAGGATCTGCAGCTCGCTTTGCTCATCCAGGTCCTTCATGGTGTCCACTTTGTACTTCATGAGCGCCGTCTTCAGCATGCGGAGAGCGTCTAAGCGCGTCGCCTCATGCGCTTTCATCGCCTCGACCATATCCTTCTGAACTTGATCCATCAACGCCATAAGATCCTCAACGCCATCGTTTTCTCAGTCTACGCGATGCTATGCTCAAAAAGTAGTACAACCCCCATGCATATCAAGAAACAACGCTTGTTAACACCGGGCCCGACCCCTCTCTATCCGAAGGCTTTGCACGCGATGATGGCCGCCGATCTGCATCATCGAACGCAGGATTTTCGCGATCTCTACACCCGAGTTTTGGCCGACCTGAAAGCAGTGCTGGGCACGTCGCACGATGTGCTGGTGCTCGTAGCTTCGGGGACTGGAGCCATGGATGCATCGGTATCCAATTGTTTCTCGGCCGGCGACCAGGTAATCGTTTGCACCGCGGGGAAATTCGGCGAGCGCTGGGTGGAAATCGTCAAAGCGTACGGGTTGAACGCCATCGTTTTGGAAGCGCCTTACGGACAGGTGGTGAAGCCCGAGGCAGTTGCGCAGGCTCTCGCAGCGAATCCGGAAGTGAAGGGCGTATTCGTGCAAGCCTCGGAAACCTCGACGGGCGCGGTGCACGATGTGCGCGCGATGGGCGAAGCAGTCAAGAAAACCAACGCGATTTTCGTGGTGGATGCCATCACCGGCATCGGAACCATGCCCCTGGATATCGACGGCTGGGGCATCGACATCTGCATCGGCGGATCGCAGAAGGCGTTCATGATTCCGCCTGGACTTGCCTTCATGGCGATCGGTCCGAAAGCCTGGGCTTTCATGGATACAGCCAAGCTGCCGAAATATTATTTCAGCCTGAAAAAGGAACGCAAAATGTCGGCCGGAGGCGAATCCGCCTGGACGCCGAGCACTGCGCTGATGCTGGCCATGGCGGAAGCCCTGGTCTACATCAAGCAGCTCAGCATGGCCAAGCTGGTGGATAACGCCCAACAGCTGGCGTATGCGACTCGCGTAGCCTGCACCGCCCTCGGACTGGAGTTGTTCGCAGCCGACAATCCGGGATCGTCAGTCACCTCCATCAAGGCTCCCAAGGGGATGGATTCGGGAGTCATCGTGAAGGAATTCCGCAGCCGCTTTGGTTCGATCATCGCCAACGGGCAGGGATCCATGAAGGGGCAGATTTTCCGTATCGCGCACCTGGGCTATTTCGATTTCCCCGATCTGTTCGCCATGGTGGCCGAACTAGAGCTGATCCTGCACGCCAACGGAGTTCCGATCGAACTTGGCAAAGGCGTCGCTGCAGTGCAGCGGGTGTACGCCGAGCGCGCGATCGCCAAAAAGGAACCCGTAAACACGTGAAGATTCTAGTTGCTGAGCCGCTGGCCGCGGCGGGAATTGAATTGTTAAAGGCCCAGCCCGGTTGGAATATTGTCGTTTCCAATCCCAAGGAATACGCGCAGCATTTAAGTGATGCCGATGCCCTGATGGTGCGTAGCGCCGTAAAAGTCAACGCCGAGGTACTGGCGAAAGCGCCCAAGTTGAAAGTGATCGGACGCGCCGGCGTGGGCGTGGACAACGTCGATCTCCCGGCTGCGACGGCCGCGGGCGTGCTGGTGATGAATACTCCCGGCGGCAACGCCGTGTCCGTCGCCGAACATACGCTGGGGCTGATGCTGGGCATGGCTCGATCCATTCCCCAAGCCAGCGCCTCCACCAAGTCCGGTAAATGGGAAAAGAAAAAGTTCATGGGAACCGAGCTGCGCGGAAAGACGCTCGGCATTCTGGGGCTGGGAAGTATCGGACGCGAGGTGCTGAAGCGCGCACGTGGATTCGAAATGAAGGTCGTCGCGAGCGACCCTTATGTGAGTTCGCAGAGCGCGGCCGACCTGGGCGTCTCGCTGGCGAGCATCGACGAGCTGTACGCGCAAAGCGACTACATCACGCTGCACGTCGCGATTACCAAAGAAACGAACGGGATGTTCAATGACGCCGCGTTCGCCAAAATGAAAAAAGGCGTGCGGATCGTCAACTGCGCGCGCGGCGAATTGATCGACGAAGCAGCGCTGGCCCGTGCGATCCAATCCGGTCAGGTCGCGGGAGCCGCTCTGGATGTATTCCAAACCGAGCCGCCATCAGCCGACGATTCCCTGCTGGCGATGGAAACCGTACTCGCGACGCCGCACATTGGCGGGTCCACGGAAGAGGCCCAGGAAATCGTAGGCGTCCGCATCGTCGAGCAAGTCGTCGAGTATCTGCAGCACGGGGTCGCGCTCAACGCGGTGAACGTGCCGGCGCTGACAGCCGAGCAATACCGAGCGGTCGGCCCGTTTGCTAACCTTGCCGAACGGTTAGGAACGTTCGCGGTGCATATCGCCAGCGGCAATCCGCGCGCGGTGCGCCTGACGTATTGCGGCAAGATCGCCGAGCAAAATACCGCCCTAGTTCGCAATGCGGGCGTGGCCGGAGTGCTCAGTCGGTCGCTGGCCCAGAATGCCAACGTGGTGAACGCGCTCCAGTTCGCGGCCGATCGCGGCTTGAGTTACGCCGAGCATCACGATCCGCGTCCGGGACGCTCGGATTCGGTGCGCCTGGAACTCGAAACGGACAAGGGCGTCACAGTCGTCGAGGGCGCCGTGGTTTTAGACCGTCCCCGGCTGACCCAGGTGGATGGCACGCCGTGCGAAGTTTCCCTGGCCGGTCACTTACTGTACTTCAAGAATGAGGACGTGCCCGGAGTCATCGGGTGGATCGGCTCAATCCTGGGGACGAACAATATCAACATCGCTAACTTCTCTTTAGGACGTCAGGCCACGGAAGCCCTGGCAGTCGTGGAGACGGATAGCATCGTCCCCGAATCAGTGCTCAAGCAGCTGCTCGGGAATAAGGCGTTAAAGGTCGCACGAGTGGTGGAATTTAAGACCTAACCCGAGTGTTCGCCTGCGGACACTGTCCGCGGTGACCGTTTTCGGAACGCGCTGTATACTTAGTCGTTAGGATTTGGAGGCCCCCGCGCGGGAAGGCTTGTGTTGGGGGGCAAGGAACCCGCGCGGAGGC
>Ga0068857_100000418_pt1 | contig 30097 bp, 16 predicted proteins | sample KBSCornC72_FD_66591 | JGI IMG/M metagenome (GOLD analysis project Ga0068857, IMG submission 66591) | Corn rhizosphere microbial communities from Kellogg Biological Station, Michigan, USA - KBS Corn C7-2 | ecosystem: Host-associated > Plants > Roots > Rhizosphere > Soil ...
AGCGATGACCAATATTGCTGTTTCGTGCTGACATGCCCCCATAGATGTCAGAGAGATGCTCGAGGTTGCGCCGCGGCCTGCACAGCTCGGCTCCGCCGCGGCTCCCCCGATGAGCATGCCCAGCCCGTTCGTTGTACTTGCAGTATCGTGGTCTCGACACGGACTCGCCCCGAATCGTCGCGCACCGTCGCGCACCGTCGGCAGCAGTGTTAGCGAACAGACAAGCTCGTGGCCACGAAGACATCGCACCCGGAACAGGTCTGGCTCGCGTCGGCAGGCAGTATGGCACCAACGGACGCGTCGACGCCCGCTACGCGGGCGTCGACGCACGGTCACAGGCAGCGCCCGCATCGATGCGGAGGCGTGTCAAATACATGCCCTAATTGTTCGCGCGACGCTGCTGCTTGCCCTCGAGTTGGCAACTGGGGCACCTGCCAGGTCGAGGGCGCCGGTACGGTGTTCGCTTAGGGGGTGAACGTACCTGTGCAGGTTCCGGATTGCATAATTCCGTTCACTTGCACATTACATGGAGCGTTCGTCACCTGAAGAGGCGTCGATGCCGAGGAGGCAGTCTCGTACGCGCCGATGTCATACCCCTGCGCCTGAGGGCGGGCAACCCCGCTGAAATCCTGGTCAGGAGCATCCTGTGAAGTACCTTGCCCGATAGCTGGACTGCCGCCGAGCAGATGGTAGTCTCCAGTGCCATTTAGCGCGCCGTTTGCAAACAGGGGATTGGCCACGACCGTTCCGGTCTGCGTACCATTGCCTGACGAGAAGCGGATCGTATTAGAAGCATTTGCCCAGAACAAGTTGTTGCTGAAGCTTAAGCTATAGTTCGTTGAAGCGCTGTCCTCGATGCTTATCGCGAGCGGTTTGGCTCCCGTCGCCGATCCGCTGTTGGTAATGATGTTGTTCGCAACGTGGTCCCCCGAGGCAGGCGGATAAGGCACGCCCGCGCTATTGGAACCGTAGCTACCGACATAAACGCCGCCGAACCCACAATTGACCAACGTATTGTTGACGACAAGATCGTTGCTGGCATTGTGACCCACTTTGATACAGAAACCGCTTACCTCGGCCACGATATTGTTCTGCACCGTGCCGTTGGTGTTAGCGTGGTAGATACCATGTGTCGACCCGCCACAGTTGGACCCGCCAGGTGGACCGATACGCACCACCAGGTTTTGCTGCTCGGTAACATCGATGGCGTCGAAGTTGGCGTCGTTGATCCCGGCACCGTAGGACGGACAGCCCCACGTTGCGATGTCGTGGATGTAGTTCCCAGAGGCAAGTGTGTGTGACCCGTAGTTGTCGAGTCCTTGGTTATTATTGCCGCTCGTGTCGGTCATGTCGAAGCCGATGATCCGCACGTAGTTGCCGCCGTTGTACCAAACAAGTGGTGCTCCCGTCACCACGATTTTGGCTGCCTTCGGCGTATCGGAGATGAAGGTGATTGGAGCTGCGGCAGTGCCGCTGGTGCCCGTGTAAATGGAGTCGCTGTAAGTATAGGTACCTGGCGCCGCATGCACCGTGCTGCCAGGCTGTAGTAGCTTAGCAACGCTCCGAATAGTAAAGCAGGGCTGGGTCTGAGTGCAGGGATTGCTATCACTACCGTTCGGAGCAACATAATAGTCTGATGCCGAGGCATGACTAGATGCAGGATGTTGAAGCACAATGGCAGCGATCGTGGCGAGGGCAATCATCAGTATACCAAGGCCGCACACTCCAATGCCCCACAAGGTTGCAGAACGACGCGTCATCACGTGCATTGACATACGAACCTTTCTTGTTCCCATTCCCATTCCCGTGCTCAGCCTGTTGACGTCTCAATGGCTCGGATTCACGCAATAGCAGGAGGCCTCTTTCGTTTCTTGTGTAACAGAGTTTCTGAACTCTAGTCTCTGCCCAGATAGGCTTAGATGGGTCTACTTCTGCAAACATGCGGAACCAGATGCCGATGCGTCCATGCGTGAACCGCTGAGGCTACAGGGTCCTTCGCTGCATCGGAGTTTCCTCGCACTCACGCAGGGATGACTATGCCATATAAGTTCAAATCGTTTCAATAGGTCTCACTGTGAGCGCTTGCCCAGAACAATGGGCTTAAATCCTAGCTTTGCGGCTACATCTGGACACATGAACCAAGCAGCCCAAAAGTCCTGCTATACCTGGGCCAAAGTTACTGATAGGCTACTTGGGCGTGTCTCCTCAGCGAAGGAAGCTGCACCCACAAGCATCGGGGGTTGCTTGTTTGGAGGCGAGAATGTCCCTGCCTTCAGCTGGAGGATGAAGTGCCAGCGGGTCTGCTCGCGCCGAGCCGTGAGGTGAGATGCGACGCGATGCGATGAGACGGCACGAGCACGAACGCCGGTATATCCCCCCAGACGACCACGCCGACCGGTCGTGTCCCGCATGACGGCGCGTCCCCAGCCAGGCACACTCCTTGCGCTCACCACGCGGGCGGTGGATGCGCCTTCCGGGTAGGGGGTTCGCGAGGCAGCGCAGCGGTATCCAGCAGCACTCCTGGCAGCCAGCCAGAGTCCCCAGAGTCCCCAGCGGGCCTAAGGCCCGCTGGGGACTCTGGGCAATTGCAGGCGGACCGCGTGAGTAACTCCGCCGCTCAGAAGTGCCTCGACATGGGCCAAAGTGGCTTACGATGTGTCAGAACCTCTCGTCGTGAGCCGAGGAGAGTGTTAGTGACAGCTCACTGAAAAGTAGTGTATCTCGGCGTGAGCTGTATCAATGCCATGTCGCTCATGTCCCAGATTGGATGGCCCTGGAGCAGCGATCGGGCAGGAGGGAGGTGGCTATGGGGCGATGCCCTCCTGGACTGTAGCAGCACCTTGCAACCATCTGGAGATAGGAGCTGAAATCTGCAGGGAAATCGGGGAGGGGGAGCGGCGTGGCGTGGCTGGACCGACACAAACCTAGGGGAGAGTCTCAGGAGTACCAACTGCTCGCATTGCCAGGCACCAGGCTATTAGGCACCAGGCTATTAGGCACCAGGCTATTAGGCACCAGGCTATTAGGCACCAGGCTATTAGAGACTCCCTGAGGTCTTTGGGGCGGATCGACGTCACCCCGGTTTCGCGCGTGCAAGCCTACGGTTCAGACGGATCCGTTCTGCAGGATTGCAGGCGGTCTCGGGTGGACTCCAGCGGCGGCGACCAGATTGGCCCAATAAAGCGATGGGTCGCCCGACCGAGAAATGTCGTGTAAACTGTACCAAAGAATGAGTTGCGGGTGCGAGTTCATCAATACCAGATCGCGCATCTGGCGCATCTCATCCGATGTTGGAAAGCGCGCGCAGCTGGGGCGGGGAAAGCATTTGGGCGTTCGACCCTCGATGAGGCCGAAGCTAAATGCCTGGAGCACCATCATCGATTGCTTATGATAACGATTGGCGATAGCCTGGATTGAGCGAGCAACATCACCAGTTGCGGCGATCGGCTGAGAGTCTCCCACCGGATAATAGTCCGCCCCAATAACATCCGCAGTATCAGCAAACGGGGCAAGGTTTGATCCTCGAGATGAGGCACTTTCACTCGATACGAAGAGTTGCCGATGGGATGGATCTAAACGCTTGAGCAAATCGGCATAGGGCTTCATTTTGGAGTGCTGGCTGCTAGGCAACTCGTCTCCGACATAGTAGCCCCAAGTGGCGGGAACACCCTTTGCCAGGTCTACTACATAAGAAATGAACCCGGCATTATTCGAGCATCGACATGACTCAGCCAGCTCGCTGAAGTGCTGCCTCAGGTCTGTTCCGTCCCAGAAGACGGGATTATTTAACGGCCAGATGACTTCGATCCCGAGCGAGTGGGCTTTATACACGTATGCAAGTACTTTCGCCGCATTGCCGCTAAGCAGATTATAGTTGAGAACGAGCTCAAACCCAGCATCAGCGATCTGCTTCAGACGAGTGAGGCAGAGCGAACCAAGTCGTGGCGGGCACTCCTCGTAGACACCTTGCGGCGGGAGCGGTCCGTGGTATCCTACGTTTTGCCTGGTAGGTGGAGCACAGGCAGAGAGTGCGGTTGCCGCGAGTGCAACGAATACTGCCACGTACACCGCTCTATGCCGCAGCGCGCTCCAGATTGCGTACTTCATAGCCGTTGCTTCCTTCATTATCAGAAAAGCAGGCGGCAACATTCACAACTGCACGCACACGCGATGCGTCATTGTGTGTGGTTGGATACTGTGGCACTTGCAGGCGGTGGTCTCGCGGCTCAGATGCACGTGCTCACTATCAATCCTGCCACTCATCGCGCAGGCGAGCCGATCCGTACGTTTCCCATCGGAACCCGTCCACGATATCCCAAAGCGCACTTTACGTCATCCGCACTCGAAGTAGACACCGGACTACAGGCGTGATGTGACAACGCATACGCACGTGCGATAGCGCGAGATAACATACGATGGAATGCATATGCCGTCTACCTCTCGTCCAATGTAGCGCCATATCTGTCCGAAACCTCACGATAGAGTTGGACGAGCTTCTGGCTCTCGACCTCCCATCGTAACTCGGAATGGACGGCGGCAAGCGCATTGCGTCGCATGCGGGATAAGCCGGCCTCATCTCCAATCATGGTGCTAATGGCGCGACCCACATCTTGAGGCGCGAGAGAAGATTCGATGCGCCCGACATCGTAGGTGCTGACGAGTTCTGCGACGGCATCTAATGAGGAAGTCAGCACTGGGACGCCAGCCATTAAGTACTCGAAGACCTTGTTGGGCAGGGTCATCCGAACACTGAGTGATTGAGGCCGATAGATGACGAGTCCGATATCCGCTGACGCCGTCCACAGATGCGATTCTTCGTAGGGTACGGGCGGAATAATCCTGACGCGATCGCCTACCTGCTCTCGAGCGATAAGGGCTTCGAGTTTGGGCTGACTGTCCCCCCATGCCTTCATAACTATCACGATGTCGGGATCTAAGAATCGAGCTGCCCGGACGAGAACGTCAAGTCCTCGATCGGGATTGAGTCCTCCTTGGTAAATGGCGATGCGCACCTTAGGGCCGAGGCCCAGATACTGTTGTATACGCTTGCTTGAAACGGGAGGCTGATATGTGGGGATGTTACGGATTACGACCGCCGCTCTGCCGCCATAGCGTCGCTGCAACTCTGGCGCGTACGATGGCGAGGTGACAATGATGCCCGAACAGCGAGGAAGCAAACTACGGAGCAGTCGGACCGAGAGAGCATGCAGCGGGCGCAATCGCGTAATCCATGGCTGAACTAGGGGCAGTTCGTAGGGCTCGAAAATGAGCGGCTTTCCTCGCAGCAACGAGGCAATATAGCACGCGGGGAGCGCGGTAATATCACTGGCATGATACATGTCAGCCGGGACACCCAGCAGTTCGACGAACGCGCGAGCCATCCGCCAACCTTTGAATAACAACCATGGCGCGAATCGTGTTGGACTGTAATACCTCGATAGCCGGCGCGGCATGAAGATATGCCTGACGCGCACTGCCTGAAGATGCTCATCGGTTGGCAGTGTGATGTATTTTGAACGAATACCTGTAAGGCTTTCTTGGCGTGGGCGTGCTCGGTCATGCTCGATGTCCACAATCTCAACCGCGAACCCAGCCTGTGCAAGCCCCGCCGATGTGCGCATCGCCCGCACATCACTACTTGCTTGTCTTAGTGCGAGCATACAGACTTTGATCGGATCCGCCTGTGCGGCATGTGCTGATGCTGTCGAGGATGTGGTGTGCAAGATAGCGTTTCGCATATTCTGCTTCCCTTCTCGATGCAATGCGGCGACGGTTGCTTAATCCGTAGTGTGCGATGGCGGCTCTCTCGTGCTGAAGGAGCGCATCGAGCAGAACTGCTGATAGATCTCAAGAAGCCTCTGCTGCTCCACTTCCCAGCGCAGCTGATGTTGACTCACGGCCAGCGCGTTAGAGCGCATCTTGGCCAGCGCATCCACGTCGCCGCACATGGCATTGATCGCTTGGCCTATCACCTCAGGCTCGAGCGGATCAACGACGCGCCCGACATCGTGTGTGCTCACCAGTTCCTCGACGGCATCGAGTCGCGAGGTCAGTACCGGTACGCCGGCCATAAGATATTCAAACAGCTTATTGGGCAAGCACATGCGGACGTTAGGCGAAAACCAAGGCGGGTTGACGATCAACCCTATGTCTGCGGAAGCGGTCCAGGTCAGTAGCTCCGCATACGGAACAGGCGGAGCGAGCATGACCCGCCCGCGCAGTTGCTCGTGCGAAGTCAGGGCTTCCAATTCTGATCGCAGCGGGCCACGACCCATCATGATGATGACGATGTTTGGCTGCAGGTACTTCGCCGCACGAACCAAAACATCGAGTCCGCGATCCGCCTGGAGATTGCCTTGATACAGCGCGATACGCGTAGCACGGCCGAGTCCAAGGGACTTCCGCAATCGGTCGCTCGGTGTGGGGACTTGATAGGCCGGAATGTTGCGGACCACGCCCGGCATGCCGCCCCCATAGCGGCGCTGTATGTCATAGGCAATGGGAGGCGAAACCGTAATAACGCTCGTACAGTTAGGAATCATGGTTCCGAGAATACGCCGTGTGACCGCGGAGAGTAGTCGCCAGCGAGTGATGTTGGGATCGACCAGCGGTAGTTCGTGAGCGTCATAGACCAACCGTTTCCGGCGTAACGCGGCGACGATGTAGCAGGCAGGCAGAGCCTCAAAGTCATGGGCATGGTAGATATCAGCCCGCCTACTCAAGAGGGCAAGCGTTCCTCGCACCAGGATCCTTGCTGCTTTGGTAAGGAACAAGGGTTTAAACCGCGTCGGCATATACCAACCGGGCATAACGATGTGCCGAATGACAATGCCTCCCACGTCTTCTTCTCGTGGTATGCCGCGGTCACGCTCAACATCCACGATAGAAACCGCCAGCCCTGTTCGGAGCAGTGTCATCGCCTCACGCATCACCCGTACATCGGTACGCGCTGGACCAAGGACATGCATGCAGACCTGCGTCCCCGCAGGCGGCTCCCCAGGTTGTTGCGCTCTCACGGTGGACGGCATGATATGGAGCCCTTGCCCTTTGCGGTGTACATACGCGTAGGCAGCTCGGACAAGGGAGTTTACGGTGCGTCCATGCAGTGCATTGTGGCCGCCCACAAAGCAAACGAGCAAAATGGTGTAGGCGATCAGCCCGGCGATGCGGATGGGCCACCTCCAGCTTCCGCCGAGCGCATTCCCAAGCCAATAGCATCCCGCGAAGGTTGCAACACCGATGAGCAGGACGAGGGCAAAGTGACCAATCTCGAACGGGACGGGATAGATGCGTTGATTAGCAATGTGGACGCTCACTGCAAATACGGTATATGCGACCAAGGTCGCGCAGGCAGCTCCCATTACCCCGAATACGGGAATGAATTCGATGTTGAGTCCGACATTGACCAACGCGGCAACTGCAAGACATATGGCCGTCAGCCACGTCTTTCGCCGAATGTTTATCCCTACCCCAAGTACTTGTCCAATACCGAACAACATGATGGAAAGCGCGACGATTGGAATGATGGAAGAGGTCGTCCGATAGGATGGTGGAAACAACAGATCGAGGGCTCCTATTCCGGCTAATGCGAGGGCATATGTGATAACGAGCAGTAGAAAGCCGAACCATCGAAACACCTGTTGAAACATCGTAGGCGCATCATCCCGCTTGGCAATGGCGTAAAGCGCAATCGGCCACGCCAGTAGAAATGGTGAGAGTACGAGCGTATTCACAACTCCGCCCAATCTGTAGGCCACGTCGTAATAAGCTGTCTGTTCGAGTGAGCCAAAATGACCGAGGAGATAACGATCCGAGAGCTGCAGAATCCACACCGTGATCACATTGACCACAAGCGGGGCTCCGAACTGGAGCAAATTGAACGCGACATCAAGGCGGAGGCGTAAGCCCGCCCGTACGACCGCGATGGGCAACGTTAAGATCATGACCACCGCATAGCCGGAGCCCATGGCAAGCAGCGCGCCTATGACGCCGAGATGGAGCGCGCCAACTAAGGCGAGGCTTCCAACTAATGTGGTCAGCACGATCACTACGGAAAGGATCGCATACATGGATGCTCGGCTCTCGGCACGTAGCCATGCAAATCCGGGCACAGTGAGGTTTTGAGCGAGCATAACTAACGCCGCCAACTGCACCGCTGGAGCGAAAGTTGAGGTGCCTAGCAGAACCGCTGCCAGTTGTGATGAAAAGACGAGCACAGCAAGTGTTGCAGGAATGGATGCTAGTGCCAAGAGCACCATGACAGTGGAAAGAACTGCTAGGCGATCACTGTGGGACTCGTAATCGTAATTGTACGCCCGAAAGAATGCCGACCCCAGACTCAACTGTGTTATGCTGGCCGCAAGTGCAATTGCTGTGGTCAAGACGGCAAGGCCACCATATTCGGTATGTGACAGCGAATGTGTTAAGAATGGCGCCAAGACGAGTGCTACCAACGGCGACGCCAGGCTGGCCAACGCATAGATTCCTGAGCTTCTGATCAGATTGCGCGCAAGAACAGCGTAGCTGGTGCCTTCGTGATCGGTGTTATCCTGCGGCGCTGCGCTAGCATTAGCTGCGCTTGCATTATGGGAAGACATTTGTTCGGTCCTGCTCACACGCGTCCGCGGAAGCGCGGCAGATGACACATCAGACATCAGGTGATCCTTCCAGCCCGTTCACGAGTCTCCCCTGGTTTGGTAAGAAATGGATCGTGATGATGGCTGCCCGAGACCAACGGAACCGAGGATTGCTCTGCCTGCTCGCGCGAATGCGGGCCATACGCCCGCTATGTCTGCAGCCAGCTCACGCCAGTTTCGATCTGTTCCGACCATGATCCGCCGAAGCAGGTGGGGATCGGTTTGCGCTGTATTCACACCCCGCAGAGTGGTTACTGCCCAGTCGTACCCTGCGTCGCGCACCGCATGAAGTCCTTCGTTTCCAATGTGCTCCGGTCTGCCAAATGGATATGCAAATGTCCGCACGCGCTGCAGAAGATGGCCATCCAACACCATTCGGCATTCGACAACCTCCCGGTTTATCTCGTCGGCGTCAACCAAGTGAGCCAGCACAGGATGGTGCAGCGTGTGCGCGCCGAAAGTGATCCACCCAGATGCTTCCATTTCCCGAACCTCAGCCCAGGTGAGCGGGCGAAGCGGCCCATCGCTCATACGATCTGGGGCCGGGATGGCGAGCGCTTGTCGGACCTTCTGGAGAAACGTCTCGCGCTCTGCAATTGATGGTGCCCAGTAGAGGAAGTCATAAATGGCTTGTGAGGCTGCCTGCCGCTCCTCGATGAGGCGGAGATCATAGGTCCGCCCTTGAATGGTTGCAGCGGCGACTCTCGCATCGCGCACCAGGCAGTCTCCCTCATACCACCAGAAGCGGGCGCCGCTCTCGACGTACGCTGGTATCAAGAAGATGGTGAGTGGCACCTGGAGTTCCTTGGCAAGGGCAGCAGCATGCGTGTAGTTGTCGTAGTAACCGTCGTCGAAGGTGACGACCAGCGGGGTTCGGCGGTCATGCAGTGGGCGCGTGTCATTGGCACATCCATAAAGCTCTGCGAGAGCTACGTCGAGCGGGAGGAGGCGATAATAGCGCCGCAGATAGCGGAGATGACTCCGCAGGTCACTATCGGTTGCTCGATGGTAATTGAGGATGATCAGATGGCGATCCTGTCGTCGCATCCGCCGCCGTGCGAAAGCTACCAGCCCGCCATAATAGAACCCGGTGATGCACACGCGTATCGCGACGTTCCTTATCTGCTGTCGTTGCATGCGGAGCTCCTGTCCTTATCGTCATCGTGACTGCAGTCGTCGTCGCGTTCGTTGGCCAACCGGTCTGACGATATACCCGCGAGATCAGGTGCCCAAAACGTCGCGCGCAGGAGGGCACGCCTCAGGGCTTTCGCGGTATGGTGTTGCGCAACGTAGGCCCGAGCGGTGGTCCCCATCTGTTGACATCGCGGCAAGTCAGTGATGGTCCTGATGAGGGCTGCGGCAGTGGCATCGACGTCTCCGACAGGAATAGCAATGCCTCGGCCATCTGCAAGGTACTTGGCTACCATCTGAGGGGCGGTCGAGGCAATGACTACGCAACCGGCAGCCATCGCCTCAAGGACAGCAACCGGATTGATACCACGCGTCCCGGTGTAAAGGAAGATATCCGTAGTTCCTAGAAGCTCGCTTACCTCATCTGGTGTGGCCTCGCCGTAGAGTGTGCAGATTCCGTCTAGGCCGTGCCGGTGGATGTCTGCCTCAACCTGAGGGCGAAGTGAGCCGTCGCCAATAATGCGCATGTGCACGCGGGAGCGCACATGCGGCGGAAGTGCTCTGAGCGCTTCACTCAACCCCTGGACGGCGATGTGCAAACCCTTCTCTATTGCCAGTCGGTTAATCATTGTGATGGCAATCGCCTCCACAGGAAGTCCTTGCTCCGCACGGAGACATGCCCGAGTAGCATTGTCTCGTCGGGTGAAGCGATCGACGTCAATCATGAACGGGAAGCGGGTGATTCGGCTCGGATGGATCCCATAGTGATGTGTATACACCTGTGCCACATCGTCGCCGGCAGGGAGGAAGTGATCAGAAAACCGTGTGCCTACCCATGCTAACAAACGCAGCGATGGCCAGTACCACGCATATCGTAGGCGAGAGAGCAGACGACTCCACCACAGCGGGCGCGTCGCGAGTACCTTAAGCCGCTCGGCGCGATATGCGATACTGCCAGGCAGGGTTACGTTCCCATGATCCATGCACACGATGCGAATTCCTGCTATCTTGGCCGCCACCGCCGAGAAGGCGCCCGAGAAGACGCCGTCCTGGGGTAATATTAGGCGATAATTCCGCCCCTCGCGCAGCAGCCAGAGAAGTTTCCACCATCCCGTCAATACATAGAGCCAAATATTGGGGAATTGCCACGGATGCGCCTTGGTGGGGCCGAATTTGTGGATCGTCAGGCCCTGTCTATCTGGTCCTGCAAAATGCGTTAGGTAATCGATTTGCCACTCATTCGCCATCGCACGCGCGATCCCGGCGAGCACTCCGCGGGTGCCCCCCGCGACAGGAAACGCAGCGACCGGGACGCAGACGCGGTCACGCCCCGGCTGTTCATCGCATCCCGAGGAGCGAAAGACGAGGTGTCGCAGTTGACGCCACAGCGCGCGCCAATAGCGGTCACAGCGGCTGGCCAGGAAATAGCGCAGTAATGTACTCGGGCGGCGCTGATAGGCTGCCCAGCGAGCTGCCACGGCGGCACAGCGGTCACAGCCAGAAATCTGGGCGTGCGCATGGAGACAGGTCACGTGCAACGCATGATAGAACCGGCGGGCCAAGCGTCGATGCCTGAGGTCATAGCGCGACCAGTATCCACAATCAAATTCATGGATGAGGGTATGAAGCGCCCTATGGGCGCGGGAAATAAGCGCAACGATTCGCGCGTCACCGGTGAGGTCGACGTAGTCATAGAGGCCCAAAAGAGACAGGATGAAGCCGTTGAGAATGTGGCCTGCTGGATAGACTGCAACCTCTTCAAAGAAGACCCCATCGTCGCCAATGGGGGTGCTTACGCCACCGTCGAGTATGTCGACCTCAAACGTACGAGTGGCCCGCCGCGCGGCGTCCAGAAAAGCCATGTCTCCAGTCAGCCTATAGGCACGTACAAGCACGGAGATAACGTTTCCCTGGGTCAAGGCGGATAACCAGGACGCTGGCGCATCCCACTCCGCCCAAGGGAAGGGAATCGGCCAGCCACTCATGTCCGGGCCGACTAGATACTCATGCGTTAGGAACCAGTTGGCCTGGGTCAAGAAGGTCTGCCTGTGCTCGTCGGAGCCAGTTGACAAGTAGGCATTCCAGTGCGCAAGCGCATACTGAGCAATTTCCGTCGGGTGGTAGGGATCGGGATAGGTGTCAGATGTGCAACAGAGTATCCCCGACTTATCGACCGGACGCAGTCCTAATTTGGAGGACATATCGATGATATACGGGGAGAGTGTAACAGAGCCCTTTATGTGGGTTGCAGAGCCGAGGAGGGGCTCCTGAGTCTCCATGCGCCACCGGAAGACTTCCCAGACGCCCCACCCTATGATGGGTACGTAGCGCCAGCGCGGCAGGCGCTGAGATCCCTTAAACATGTCATACATGTGGTGTTGCTCCTGACTGCCCTCGATCCTACTAGGATGATAGCTTGCTCGCTTGCGAGAGGCGCATGATCCCTTAGCACTCCAGTGCCCCACCAGCCGGCACGGCGGGCGGATGCGTAGATGTATGCGAGAACCGTCGCGGCCCTGATGGTAGATAGTGAACGGTGCAGGTCCAACGCCGTCCGGAATGTCGCCACATATTGCCCAGGTATCGTAGAGTATCGTCAGGCAAGTGATGCGGGCCCAGCAGGCGCTGAGACGCTTCAGCCATGCGTTGAACCTCCTTCGACAGGTATGTACTCAGGCCCGTAGCTGCGCGCGGAGTTAGAGTTAGCATTCGCTGTGGATGTGCGAGGAGCATGGTCTTGGCGCCCATGCACGATCATGGGAGACGCGGCGGCGCCAAGGATGAGCCAAGCGATTGCAGCTATGGGCGGCAGCGTCCATCCGTTGATCCCCAGGCTGTTAGCGGCCAGAACGCCCGCCATGGCAACGACACCTACTAGAAGAGCACGATATGACACGCTCGATTGACGCAGTTTGCGCAACACCCGATACACCACACCACCCAGAAGCGCCAGATAAGCGCCTAGGACAGGCAGGCCGGCCATTGCGGCCAACTCTAAGTACGACTCATGAGGATGGTCAGCCGGGGCTGACGCGTCGAGACGATAAGGTGCGCCACGCTGTATATAGTTTACTTGACCCCAGCCGATTCCCATCAGGGGATGATCGCGAATGACTTGAATCGCCATGTGCCATCCAGCAATCCGCGAGGTGAGCGAGGCAGCACCGCTCTGCGAGGCCGTGCGCCCGAGCAAGAGACCTACTTGTTCTGGAAAAGCTAGAACGATGGTTACGACGGCAACGCCGATGAACAGGCACAGTCCGACACGGTAGCTTGCCCGTCCGACGAGCGCAAGGTAGATGCCTAAACCCACAGCAACAGCGCCCCATGATGCCAAGCTGTACGTAAAGAGCAGCGCTGCTAGTAAGAGCATCAACTCTACCGCATATATCACCTTTGTGACGCGGGATTTACTGCTGATGATGAGACTAAACGTGATGAAGACGAACATGGCAAGGAATGCGCCATTCCAATCGGGGTTCTTCAAAAACGATCCCGCGCGTGACACATCATTGCCGGCTAGCATGTAGTTCTGGCGTAGCTGAAGATAGTCGACGTATTCCTGCGTTTGCAGGAGGAATCGTCCCGTGAGCGCCGCCACGATCGTGTGGACAGCTACCACAGTGGCAAATCCAGATAGCATGGCAAGGAGTCTATGAAAATGGGCCACGCTCCGCCCGACCTGCACGCCTATGACATAGGCGAGCAAGGGAGTGAGTATTACATCAGTCTGGTAATATGCAAGACTCTCTGGCAAGTAGACGCTATTAAAAGCGGCAGGTAGCGCCAGGACAAGCAACACGACCCAGAGCAAGAGGAATGGCACTTGCAGCCAGGGCCGGCCAGCTGATCGCGTAATCAGCATCATGGCAATCGTGAACAGCGCCAGAATGGTGGCAACAATAGGGAAACGAAGGATAGGCGTATCCACGGGATGATACCAATCGATGACGACGCCAACTACGACAATTATGAGAGCAGTGAGCTCATCCCAGCGCAGGGCGATAACGATTGCCAGCGCGATAGCTGCAACCACCAATACCACACCGTTAGTACCGAGAATACGAAGAATGATGCTCGCACATACGGCCACGACCACAGCGATAGCCATGGGCAGAGAAATATCGCCGAGCGATACGCGCAAGTGTGGGCGTGCAACCCGTGTAACTGATCGTGTAACTGATAAAGACTCGTGAGGCACTAGGCTTCTCCTGCAAAATGCGTGCAATATGCGGGCGACCGTGCCGAACGATCTACGTACGGTCGCGTCGGGGTGAGCGTCACTGTCTGATGTGCGCTGCCGTGTCGCTTACTAGCACGTCAGGATTGTCGATGGATTCGTCTCGTTGCGCCACCGCGATTTCATACTCGACATTACTGGATGGATAGGGATAACGCTCCTCATTTCGGCCGGCGCTGATAAGCATGACCCCATGTAGTCCATTGCTGGCTCGGCTGGCTCGTTGCAGGTTGTCTCTGGCGCGGAGTACCTCCCCGACGCGCGCGTGTGCGGCGTCAACCACCAGGATCGTGCCATCGACCTGGCCCGCCAACACTAGCGCGTCAGCGACGGGCAGCACAGGCGGGGAGTCGAACACTACCATGTCCACCACGGACCGGCGCTGCTTGCCGTCGGCCAATACCGACCGTTTGAACCGCAGCATCCGATCCGAGCCAAGCAACTCCGTTGGATTCGGCGGCAAAGGTCCGGCGGGAAGCACGTAGAGGTTAGGCACCGCCGGCACCGCGACGCAGGGCACATCGTACATACCGCCCAGGTTGTCTTCAAGCAAACATATGGAAAGACCGTGCTTGTTGTCTATTCCCAGGTGTGTATGGACTGTCGGATGGCGAAAATCTGCATCCACGAGCATCACACGTTTGCCCGATAGAGCGAGCGCGGCAGCCAGATTGATTGCGGTTGTCGTCTTGCCGTCCCCTGGTGTCGGGCTGGTGACGAGAATCGAGCGCAGTGGCTTTCCCAGGCTCGCGAAGCACAAGTTAGTGCGCACAATGCCAAACTGTTCCGTCAAACACGCGTTGCCACTGGCTGTGAGAAGCGTGCCCCCCAGTTCTGCGCTAGGTTCTGCGCTAGGTTCTGCGCTAGGTTCTGCGCTAGGTTCGGTGCGCCGCCACAGGCCGCGGCGCTTGCCTTGTCTCGCAACCGCTATCGTCCCGAGGGGCACAAAGCCGGTCAACTCCGCAGCACTGTCCAGTGTTCGCACTCGATCGTCCAGGGATAGCCACACAAACACAACGCCCAATGCTATCACGAACCCGAGCACACCACCCTCTAGCGTATTCAACAAGGGTTGCGGTTGGACCGGGCGAGTCGGGACCACGGCGCGCTGGAAGATGCGGATGTTGTTGGTTGCGGCAAGGTATTGCGCTATGGCCTGAGTCCTGAGGTTCTGCAGTGCAGCACGCTGGGCGTTGGCGGCATCAAGTTGCTGCTGAAGATTCCCGAGTGTTGCATTGGTAGGGTCTGTGCCCTGGAGGGCATTGATTTGCCCTGTAAGAGACTGGATTGAAGACGTTACGTCAGCGATCCGTTCGTCGAGTTGACGTTGCATCGAGGCCAATCCTTGTTGGGCAGATTGGAACTCGACCGCAACGAATGCGTCCGCTACATTATTAGCGAGCTTTGCGGCGCGCACAGGACTCCTATCATCCACTTGCACCTGTATGAGTTGTGACCCAGTCTGTGATGAAACGTGTAACTGTCCTGCAAGCTGTGTGGCCGAGACGCCACTGATTCCACTTACGGCTCGCTCTAATACCACACCTTGCGGGATCAGGTTGACATAGGTTGTCACCAATTCGTCGATCGTGGTCGCGCCGCTGTTTGATCCGAGTGCCTGTTGGTCCACGACCAATATGGCGGTTGCCTCGTAGATCGGGCGCTGAATTTTGCTGACGATGAGGCCGCCAAGTGCCGCCAATACTGTACAAAGCACGATGAATAGGGACCACCTCTGGACCTGTGCGAGATACTGTCGCAGTTGGTGACCTTTGAGAGACTTGCTCATTAGGATCGTCACTCCTCCATACCTGTAGCAGAACACCATACTCAGAGGAGGTATGGAGCCAAGATCGAAGGCCTGGCCGCTAGAAGATCTGCCTGGGCAAGACACTTGTTCCAATGAGCAGCCAATTCATGAACATGTTCCGTCCGGCATGACTTGCGGGTGCCGGGTACGAGCTGTATTTCGACCCGGTCGGCTTCTACGGAGTTGTGCCACAGTGATTTGCGCGACGCGATGCTGGGCGCACCTGGTTCATCGGTAGCCTCCTGGCTCGTCCACAAGACGGCCATGCGGCCGGGATAATGTGGACGAAGGGCATACTCAGCCATCGCCCAACCATATCGCCCGAACCAATCATTCCGCATGTCTGCGATGGAAGGCAGGATCGCTTTGAACCGTGCGATCACAACTGGTAATCGGTCAAACCACGTCGATGGTCTGAGCCACTGACCCAGCCCACGTCCGGACTTGGTGTTTGTATGCAACATGGCCAATGTACGAGCCTTCACGAGGTGGGCCCGAATAAACCAGTCTAACTGCCGAGCGGGAGCTAGGCCAATAGCACGACCAACACGACCGATCCAACCATGGATCAGCCTATGAATAGCCCGTGGCGCCACTGGTTCAATCAACAGGAGTAGATCCACCGTTTGTCCTTCCGCAAGGAGCTGGTGGGCCATCTCGTAGGCTAACAGAGCGCCATTACAATAGCCTCCCAGCAGATACGGACCCTGTGGCTGGACGGCTCGCACCTGGTCCAGATGCCTCCGGGCCATGGCTTCCAACATGCGTGTGGAGGGCAGGCCATCAAATGCAAGTCGAGGAAGACCGTAAAACGGTTGGTCGGGCCCCAGGTCACGCGCAACATTCACACACCAAAGTCCGCGATCCGCGCCCTCGCCATACAGGAAAAACATCGGTCGTTTGGCACCGTCGCTATTGAGTGCCAGCGGCGAAGATTGGCCGTCTGCCTGCTCGATCCCTATCAGGGCATCCGCTAACTGCGCTATAGTGGCTCCGTTAAAGAGGACGGCAAGCGGGATTCCCTTGCCAAAGACCTCCTCGATCCGATTGACCATCTGAGCGGCGAGTAACGAGTGCCCTCCCAAATCAAAGAAGTTGTCGTTTATCCCGACGGGTCGCACCGCAAGCAACTCTTCCCAGATTTCGACTAACTGCTGATAGAGCGCGGTACTTGGAGTGGCGACAGCCGCCTCACACGCCTGCATGAGCGAAGCAGGTGCCGACCGAGCGGTAGTGGATTCGGCCGTCGAGTGGTGGCGCACGGTTATTATTGGACAGGAGAGGTCAGAAATGCGCTGCGCTGGGTCAGCCGCCATGCTTGCCAGCATAGACTGCCATGCATCCACCACCTGAGCGACGGTGCCGCTGTCGAACAGGTCAGTGTTGTATTCGCAACGTCCAGCGAGCCCTTCTGCTAGATCATTGACGACAATAGTGAGGTCGAACTTCGCGGTCCGTGTCCGGTCTTCCATCAGAGTCAAGGTCCAGCCACAAGGTAGACGTGGTGGCGCTGGCTCGAGTACCAGCATCTCGCGAAAGGGCAAGTGCCAATTCTGGCCACCTGGGCCATCACTGTCGTGCGCCAATTCTAAGACCCGGTCAAAGGGCACATTCTGATGTGCGAACGCGGCGAGCGTCACGTCACGAACTCGGGCCATCAGTTCTCGCACCGGCGGATCGCCTGCTAGATTAATGCGGAGAGCCAGGGTGTTGATGAACCACCCCATAATCCCTTGGACTTCCTGGTGCACGCGCCCGGCGCTGCTGACCGTTCCGATTACGACGTCATCCTGTCCTGTCAGTTTAAAGAGCAATGTGCTGAAGGCTGCCTCAAGCAGCATGAACAGTGTGACTCCTTCTTGGCGACAGAACGCTTTGAGGGTGCTCGTCGTAGCGTCGGGAACGGTGAACCGGGCCAGAGCGCCGCGGTGGGTAGGTACCGCAGGGCGCGGCCGATCGGTCTGCAGGGTGGCAGGCGCAGGAAGGTTCGCGAGTTGGCCGCGCCAGTACCGCACTTGCTCCGCATGCGCTTCGTCGGTTAGATGCTCACGTTGCCACCATGCATAGTCGGTATATTGGATGGGAAGGGTCTGGAGTGGCGAGGGCTCGTCGCCAAGTACCGCCTCATACACGAGCCGCAGTTCGGGTAGGAACACCTGGTAGAGCGAAATGCAGTCGGCGATGATGTCATGTAGTGTCAAGTACAGGCGGTAGCCGTCTTCCGTCAGCCGGATCAATCTCGCCCGGAAAAGTGGAGGAGACGCCAGGTCAAAGGGTTGTTGGGCATCCTGAGCGGCCATCTGCTCTGCCACAGATTCTTGCTCGGCGGCAGCTACCTCCGACAGATCGACCACGGGCAGGTCGACCGTACATGACGGGAGGATGGCTTGTATCGGTTCACCATTGTCTAGGGGGAAGTAGCTCCGCAGCGAGGCATGCCGCGCGATCAACTCGTTGAGGCTCCGCTCGAAGGCCGGCACGTCAAGTGGGCCAGGCAGACGGAGCGTCACGCACGTGTGGTAGAGTGGCAGCTCAGGCGTGAGCTGTGTGAGGAGCCATCGCTGGCGTTGCTCGAAGGAAAGAGGAGCAGTGGCGCCTGTCCGGGGAATGATTGCGTCTTTGCGTGCGACAGGATGCGATAAGGCACTGCGCTCGTATTGCTCAAGCAGTGCACGCTTGGCCTCCGAGAGGTGCATGGTATCGGGATTCAGCGCCATGGGTCACGTCCTTCTCATCGAGGGAGCCTGCTCCCGCGTAGGCTCCCGACTTGTTTATCACACCGAGCGGAAGACTCCGGACGTGCGCCCCGGCGGGCGCAGCGCGTCCTGGTTGCTAGTGGTATCGTTGTGCTCTCCTGTCGGGCCTCCGGACACCAACGCCTGGGAGCGGTAGTGCTGAGTGCGGAGTGACACTCAAGCCATCGCTGCTCGTGTCAGCCTGGTCAGCCGGGCCCGGCGTGCCGGTTCAGCAGTGAGCACGAGCAGCCCAGGAATCCCCTGGCTCCAGCCATAGGGCGGGTCAACCTGTTCTCCTGTATGGTGCATCCAAACACGGCTTATTCCCGCGACCGCTCCGCTAGAACACCACGGGCAGCTGTGTCAGTCCCCGATAACATAAGTTCTCTTGCCACTCGGGCTCATCCAGCTGCAGGCCGAGGTCGGGCATCCGCCGGAAGAGCGTCTCGAAGGCGATTTGCGCCTCGAGCCGAGCTAGCGGTGCACCAAAACAGAAGTGGCTGGCCCACCCAAATGCCATGTGTCGATTGTCTTGTCGATTGATGTCGAATTGATCTGGGTCAGTAAAGCGCTCCGGATCCCGGTTAGCGGCGGCTAACACCGCAATTACGGCCTGGCGCTTGTGGATCTGTTTGCCCCCGAGCTCCAGATCTTCCGTTGTCATGCGTGCGGTGTGCTGGATGGGGCTCTCGAAGCGCAACATCTCTTCAACGGCTGACGGGATGAGAGAGACGTCGCCACGAAGCTCCTGGAGTTGATCTGGATGCTGCAGCACGGTCAGCAGGCCGTTGCCGATCAAGCTGGTCGTGGTCTCCTGTCCGCCAACCATCGTCATGATCGTGTTGGCAATGACCTCGTCATCGGTCAGCCGATCGCCTTCCTGCTCCGCACCTAGGAATGCGCCGATGAGGTCATTGCGCGGAGGATCCTTCTTGTGTTCATGCACGGCTGCGCCGAAGTATTGGAACATCTCCTCGATACTGCGGCGCACGCGCGGGGCACGATCCGGGTTGTGCTGGAAATTGCCGAGCATGGTGGCAAAGTCCGCCGACCATGCCTTCAATTGATCGCGGTCCGATGTCGAAATGCCCAGCAGCTCCTCCGTTACAATGGCTGGCAAGGGCACTGCGAGATCCGCGATCACATCCATGCGCCCCTGCTCCTGCACCCTGTCCAGCAAACCATCTACGATGTCTTGGATGTGGCCGCGCAGGTTTTCGATTCTGCGCGGTGTGAAGGCTCTAGCTGCTAACCCACGGATACGACCGTGATCAGGGGGATCCATGAAGAGCATCTGACGCACCATGACCTGCGCAATCGGGACGAGCGCATCCAAACCCAGCGCAGCTAGATCTTCGGGTGTAGGTGTGCGCCGAGCCGAGTAGTGCCGATCAGACAAAACGACCAGCACGTCGGCATAGCGTGTGACAACCCAGGCCTTCAAGAATGGATCCCAGTGGACGGGTGACTCGGTGCGTAGCCGATGGTAAAGCGGGTAGGGATTGGCCAGAATGCGGGGATCGAGCAGCTGGTAGAGGCCAAGCGCCGAGTCTGCCTTACCCACAGCGGTTGTGTGTACCGTCATTCTCGTTCCTCCATCATCGGCGAGGTGCCATTTAGGTGGGCTCAGGCGCTTAGCGTGCCCTTACAGCCGTAGATGCTGAATTTCGTCGTCGCTCATCGCATCGAGTTTGGCCAGAATGAGGCGCTCAACCTCACGAGACAACTCGGCAACCGTAGGGGACTCGAACAAGGCCTGGAGGGACAGGTCAACACCCAATGTATCGGCGATTCGCGCAATAACCTGCGTGCCTAACAACGAGTGGCCACCAAGCAAGAAGAAATTGTCATCGACTCCAACCTGCTTGAGTCGCAGTGTCGTCGCCACAATTTCGGCAATTCGCTCCTCAATAGGCGTGCGCGGCGTGGCAGGTGCAGCGTCGCGTAGGATGTTGGCCGCATTGAGCGCGGGAAGGGCAGCGCGGTCAACCTTGCCATTGGACGTTAGCGGGAGCGCCTCCAGTTTCACGAAGGCCACCGGAATCATATAGTCGGGCAGACGGGCTCGCAGATGCTCCTGTAACGCGGTCACACTAGCCTGGGTGCCAGAAGCAGGAACGATGTAGGCCACCAGAATCTTGTCGCCCGTGGACTCCGTGGTGGCCGTGGCCGTGACGACGCTTGCCTCGACTGCTGGGTGGCTATTCAGCACGGAGACAATCTCGTCGGGCTCGATGCGGTAGCCTCGGATTTTGATCTGGGTATCGACGCGTCCCAGGAACGCAATCCGGCCGTCCTGGAGAAAGCGTGCCAGGTCACCTGTCCGGTACAGCTGCGCGCCGGGTACGTCGCTGAAGGGATGTCGAATAAATCGTTCAGCGGTGAGGTCAGGGCGATTGAGATAGCCACGGGACAGGCTCGCACCGCCAATGTAGAGCTCACCGATATCGCCGATGGGAACCCGGCGTAACTGCGCGTCCAGGATGTAGACCTGCGTATTCGCGATGGGACGCCCGATTGATGGCAGCGCGTCGGGTTGTATCCTTGGCAGTACGGGTCCCGAGGTGGTCACGACGGTATTCTCAGTCGGACCGTAATTGTTCACCAGCCTGAAGGGCAAATCAGGCGACGGGTAGTAATGAAGGGTGTCGGCCCCAGTCAGCAAATAACGCAGCGCAGCCTGCCTCGGCCACGCGAGCGCTATGATGGCCTCCGCGATGGCGGTAGGGAGAAACGTGATCGTGATCTGCTGCTCCAGCAACCAATCGCGCAATCGAACAGGTGCGACCCGAGTATCCTCATCAGGCAGATGCACACTGGCGCCGATAGTAAGATAAGGCCACAGCTCCCAGACAGCGGCGTCGAAGGCAGGGCTGGCAAGCTGAGTCGCGCGATCCGCTGCCGTGACCGCGAACGCCTGCTGGTGCCAGAAGATGAGATTCAGCAAGCTCGCGTGAGTGATTTGCACCCCCTTTGGCTGGCCCGTCGAGCCAGAGGTATAGATGACGTAGGCAAGATCCGCAGCGCTAGCGACCGGCATTGGGTCGCCCATGCTTTGCGCCGCCAGTACCGCCGCATCGGTGTCGAGACACACAACCTGGGCAATGTGCGCGGGTAAGCGCGCTAACTGGCTTTGTTGCGTGACAAGAACGCGCGACTGGGTATCCTCTAGCATGAAGGCGAGACGCACGGGTGGGTAGCTGATATCCAGAGGCACATAGGCTCCGCCGGCCTTCAGCACTCCCAGCAGAGCCACCACCATGTCCAACGACCGCTCCATACATACGGCAACGAACATGTCAGGACCGACACCAAGTGCTCGTAAGTAGTGGGCGAGCTGGTTTGCGCGTCGATTCAACTCTCGATAGGTGAGCGTCCTATCGTCCGCTTCGAGCGCGACTGCGTCAGGCTGAGTCGCTGCCCGCTGCGCAACAAGCTGGGGAACGCACTCGTCTCGACTATAGGGCTGTTGAGTGTCGTTCCAAGCTTCGAGTTGCCTCTGATCAATATCCGTCAATAGCGACGCGCCCACCCGCACCCTCTCGCTTGCTGTTGTTGCTGCTGCTCCTGTTGCAACCAATGGGCCGGAGCTCATGGGGTCACGAGAGTGCTCTGGGGCGCTTCCCTCCAAATCATGCCCAACCATGTAGTAATACTCCTTGGCTCTGGCTGAGAGTGCATTACGGAGCGGCAGCCACTGTTCCGTTTTCCACCGCAGGCCGAGTGCAGGAATGACGTATGCACTCGCTCGCAAGCCCTGTCAGGCTCAGCCCGCCCGCTAACGTTTAGAGGTCGCGCGACCTCTGACCACAGTTACAGAAATCAACCAGAAAGCCCCGGCTTTCGAGCGGGGGATGAATGGTCGTAAGGTTCCCACGCCATGGTGGTATACGGCTCGTGAGCTGGTTGCTCTCGCCCTGGGGCCTCGTGGCGTGGGGTGCGACCTAGTACGACCCCTAAAAGCTCCCGGTTTCAGCCGGGAGAGATGTTACAACAGTTACAACAGCTACATTGTCCATGGTCGAGCGCGCCCGTTCGCGTCGCGGGCTACATGACTTCGGATAGACACGTGTGCTCGACCGCGCTCCTGGTGGGCCGCTATTTTGCCAGCAACTCGCCTCGCGCCCGCGAGATCTGCACCGCCTCGGCACGGTCCCGCCCACCACTCGCTCGAAGTATTCGCGGCCTATCCTCTCGCAGGTGGCGGTAGTCGGGAATATTGCCATGCTATAGATGCACTTTTAGATGCACTTAAAGTACGGCCACAAGGTAAATGGAACATCACAGGGACGTGATGCTAACATCACAAACTGATCACGTACGCGGGATTACGCTTCCAGCAACCACTCCCAGCAACCACTTGCACGATGGCCCTCTATCGCCGGACACTGTGCAATCCCTAGCCGTCATCGTGCAGTCCCTCGAACGCAAGCGCCAATCACCGCCAAGCCGATGAACAGGAAACTGGGGCAGCCGGCCAGCCATCTGGTGACGGGCGATGATCAAGTCATCAGCAACCTCCAGCCGCGCACGTGCGCTGTATATCTGGCTGCAGAAGACGATACCTCCTCGAGACGCATATGCGGCGTGCCGGCGGCAAAAGTGCCGCGTCGCCAGCCCAGATCTGGCCTCATCCAGAGCGAGCACAGCCGCAGTGGTGACGAATGTCCCGGCTGCCAACGCGCCGGTGTCGGGACCTGCCTGTACTTTGGACGAACGGTTTCGACTAGCTATGTTGAAGCTGCCATCGTCTGCGTTGGTGGTGGTGATCGCCGGCGCTACATATTCGCCGCCTGTCGGGTGTCTGAGAAGGCGACGCCGGAGGTGTTTTGTGCTGCGGCCGCCAAACCGTGGAGAGGTGAGGCGTCATGCCGGAATCCAGGTCAGAACTGGATTGCCAGTCCATCTCATCAGTCTGTCCACCTGACTGGTCTGTCCTGGCGCCGGACGGCATCAGATAACCTATGCCCTTTCTGGTGATGATGTAGATAGGATGTGCAGGGTCAGGCTCCACCTTCCGTCGCACTCGGTTGATGTTAACAATAAGAAGATGGTGCTCACTCGCATACTCCTCTCCCCATACATGCTCCAGGAGAAGGTCTGGCGTCACAACATGGCCGAGGTTCTGAGCCAGGTATGCCAGGACGTGAAATTCAGTGGGCGTCAACTCCACGGCGTGGCCATGTATAGTCACCTGTTGCTGCACCAAGTTGATTGTGAGATCGCCCACGGTTATCCGCGGGCGAGACTCCTGCTCTGACTTGATCGCATCCCATTGTCCACGCCGCAGCATTGCGCGCACACGAGCGAGCAATTCGCCCATGCCGAATGGCTTGGCCAGGTAATCATCGGCACCCAGATCGAGTCCGCAGATACGGTCCTCCTCGCGCTCTCGAGCCGTCACAATGATGATGGGCACCGTCGAAAACTCGCGCACTCGCTTGCAGACATCGAACCCATTGAGCCCAGGCATTCGGACGTCTAGCAGGACGAGAGCTGGTTCCCTGGACTCAATCAGCGTGAGCGTCTGCTGCCCGTCATGTGCCGCGAGCGTCTGATAGCCAGCTAACTGCAGGTTTCGCGTCAATAGACGCACGATCCGTGGATCATCATCGGCGACGAGAATCGTCACCTTTTTCGCGGGCATACCCATTTCCTCCCATTTCGGCTGAACGCTATGAGGTTCCCCCTTCGGTTGGCAGTAGCACGTGGAATGCGCCTCGTGCTGCGATAGTCGGCTCGCTCCCTGTCCTGCTGTCCACGCGCAGTTCACCGCCGTGGAGTTGTACAATGCGCTGGCATAGCACGAAGCCAAGGCCCAGTTCCGTCACTGCATATCCACCCGCAGGGTCCAGCTGGGCGAAACGTGCGCCAGTCGAATCGGTATGCTCGCTAGGCGAAGCAGACGGACTGGCGCAGCAAATGGTCATCAGGACGCACTGTCGAGTCCCCTGGCCCGAAGACGGGAGCGATCCCGCCGTGACCTTGGCACAGCCAGGGTGTTGTGATGTGCCGACCAGTCGACCTTCGCTGTCGGTAAACGTGCGCAAGACAACGTCGACGCCCTCATCCCCTACCTTCTGTAGGGTTGCACGCTCCAACAACAGATGGATGGCGTTAGACAGCCAATACGAGTCGGCCCTCACGAGATATCGAGGTCGCGTACGCTTGACCGAGCCACCGATGTGGCGCACTCGATAAATCACACGCCGAGGCTTCTGTTGGCCAGCGTGCTCCTCGTCGACAGTCTTGATGGACTGACGCACCACACGTACCAAATCGATGGGATCCCGGCTGAGCGCAAGCGGCTCTGTCTCCAGCGTCGCGAGCCCGGCCAGGTAATCGAGCGCCACCTCCATCTGGTCAGTGGCACTATCGATGGACCAGAGAAACTCCCGTTGCTCGGCGCGCGGGAGGCGCCGCTCATGCTGCAGGAGCGTTGCTGTACAGCCCTTGATCACGGTGAGCGGAATTCTGAGTTCCTGACTCGCGGCAGTCAGCAGTGTAGCCTTCATGTGCAATTCGTCTCCTGCCGTGGCACAAGCCCCAGACCTTGTCAGGCCCGCTGCGCCGCCGGTGGGCCAAGCACGATGGCGCGGACACGTCTCGGCGCCAGACCATCTCGATTCCTCGAGAGAGGGTCTGAGTTGTGCACAAAAGGTCGAGTAGATACCATTGGACGCGCTCCAGGTTTGCACTTGGCAGGTGGCGCACCTTGCTTCACAAAAATCCTTTACAAATATCTACAGAAATCGCGGCGCGGAAGGTCTGGCCTGCGGAGCGGAGCACGACTCTCCTTGCTTGTGCCTTAGATGCTATACTGCCTGCGTGCTAAGATGCGCCTACTTAATAGAGAGCGAACGGATCACAGGTTCGCGATTCGCCGCTTGGACATGCAGAGTTCCCAGTCGAAACGACACTCAGTAGAAGGCCCAACAGCAGTATCTCGGCACTGCTGCGCGAAAGGTGTGGCTTTCGGGCGTATCACGAGCGGGCCGCGGCAACCTGACCGGACGCAGCCACCCGGCAACCGGTGAGTTACAAGCTTCCGCGCGTCATCCAGGGCCGCTGACAAGACACCAACGCCATCTGCCATCTGCCATCTGCCATCTGCCATCTACCATCTGCCATCTGCCATCCGCCATCCGCCATCCGCCATCCGCCATCTGCCATCCGCCATCCGCCATCCGCCATCGTGAAACCTGGCTCATCCTCAGGCCGAAACAGCATCTACTCTATTGGCGACACCTTGGTGTCAGCATGGCCCACTAGTCTAGTCCCCACTCGTCTAGTACCGTTGGGTACGAGCTATCGAGTTGGAATCGGGCAGCCGTCTACGGTGTGTCTGTCTGCTTTAAATAGCAAGCAATAGGCGAAGAGTGTGTCCGAGGAGTCCCTTCTACCAGGTTCTGTTCGGTTCGGTTCGGCCTCCGGTGTGCACCAGTTTTCACTTGACGATCCTATGAAAGCACTACCTGCGCAAACCCACCCTAAAAGCTCGGTAGCAGTTGCCGTGTCCCGGCATCCCTCCACGCCCCGGTCGGCGTCATCGCATACAAAGCGTGCACGGTGAGCGCCTCCATCTGCTCGCACCCCGCAATCCCCACTGTAACTTTGGATCGTCTTGCCAACATCACAGCTGGCCTTACAAGGTCACAAATTCATCACAAAATGTCGCCTTTCGGATTGCGGTACGTTCGCGCCAGGCTGAACCAGCGATGTGGGGTGCTCGGGGAGAAGCAGGGCCGCCTCATTAGGAAGCACACCGATCTGCGAGGCGACATGTCCCCCTGCAGCTACGGCTGGTGGTCCCACAACCAGGTTGCCCGCTGGTCCGGTTCATGCCTCCAGATAGCACCACTACATGCTCATAAAAGTGTGTTTTGGTGCTACGCAGGCCCGCCTCGTATCTGCCGCGCCACTCGTCGCCACAGATGATGAGGCACTGCCTCGCGTGAAACCCCTCAGCTCCAACTCGCCTCCCCATCTCGCCATGTCTGGATGTCTTGCCTGGATGTGATGTAGATGTGGCACATGCCATCTGGTCTGGATGCAGAGTGAATACCGCGTTCTATCGTTACATCGTTGAGATTGCGCACCTCCATCGCACCAGCGGGTGGTTTAGACTCGTGCATACTTTCCTGTTGCTGACAGGGTGCGTAGCGGTACATGGGTCCAGATGTCGCCAGACACTGCCGGGAAGCTGGGTGCCAAGCATTTCGCGCCGTCTCGGCCGCATGGGAGCCCGGTGCCCGGAATGAGCACCACTAGAACGTTTCGAGTCAATTACCTTCGGGCTGGCGTCCCATGTGCTCCAGCCGCAACCCACAACGAAATATAGAAGTTCGTCCCGCGCCCTTCGTCCGACTTAAACCAGATGCGACCGCCATGACGTTGAACGATCTCACGGCAGAGGTACAGCCCTAACCCGGTTCCCTCGACACCGAGCTCACGGGCATTGTCCGCCCGGCCGAAAAGTTGAAAGACCCGCCCATGCTGGTCCACCGGAATCCCGATCCCATGATCGCAAACCGCGACAAAGGCCCGGCCACTGCTCTGATCCTCGCGCACCTGCACCAATATCTCGCTTCCATCTGGACTGTATTTGATTGCGTTGCCGATCAGGTTCGTGAGTACCTGCTCGATGCGCCGGACGTCCATCTGGGCAATGATACTGGCCACCGTTGTTGCAACGACTATCTCATGTCGCTGCGTGGTAACCTGCACCCGTTTTGCGACACGCCGGACGAGTGCGACGAGATCAGCCCCATAGCAGTGCAACTCGAACCTCCCAGCGTGCAGACTCATAACATCGGCGATATGGTCAGTTAAGTCCGCCAAACATGCCGCTTCGTGCGCAACCTCCTCAATCGTCTCAACCTGCCTCTTGGTCAGTCTGGCCTGCTTTCCAGATGCTGTACCGGTGCTCAGCATCTCCACATGTCCGCAAAGACTTGCCGTCACATTGCGCAGCTCATGCATACCCATGGCAAAGAACTCGTCGTTTGGACGCGGGTCTTCCTGCTGTATCGCCGCCCCGTGCATGGGCTGCTCCTGCGGGCGTCGCTCGGTGGCGTCTCGGAGCACCATCACCCCTCCAATGGACCGCCCTCTGGTGTCGCGCATCGGTGCCCCGGTGATCGTGAGCGGTATATCGCCCCAGCGGCGCGTGTGAAGCAGCGCATCTAGTGCCAAATCACCCACAAGTACCTCGCCGCGCAAGATCCGATGTGTTGGCACTTGCGCCTCGGACATTGAATGGCCTGCCCCCTCACGCAGCAGGGTCAGTGGCAGACTCGTACACGCCGGAAAGTGACAGCTCTTAGGGGCTTCCTCAAGTTCGAGGAGCTCACGGGCGTTAGGATTGAGCTGAACGATGCGCTCGGCACCATCAAAGACGATCACTGCGTCAGTGATCGCATCAATGGCCGCTCGCAACTGCCGCGCCCGCGACGCACTTGCTCGCTCGAGCTGCTCTTGCTTGGTGATCACCCTGATAACGGCGACGCTTCCGATCATGTGTTCCTCGGCATTGTGCAGCGGCATGACATACCTGCTGAGCAGCACATCGCGACCAGTCGAGCTCGTGATACGGAGATCCTTGGCATGCGCGCCTGTCAGCGCCTTGCCATGTAGAAGCGGGCGCAGCACGCGTTCCGCCAGGTGGCAAAGACGTCTCTGCTCCTCACGGGTGGTGAGCGACCAAGCTCCGTCGACCGTTGTCACCGCTGGCAGACCATCAGAGGCTCCAGCAAGTTCCAAGATACGACAGGCAGCGGCATTCATATGGGCGATGCGTCCGTCGTCTCCGTAAATGATGACACCATCAGTCATCGCCTCGAAGGCATGAACGAGCAGGGACTGCACGCTGGCCGAATCCGCCACCCCACTCTCGCCGACGATGCCCTCGCCATTGAGGGGCGTCAGGACCGTGCCGCGCCTCAAGGCGCTCAAGCGTTCGGTTTCCTGACGTGCATCGAAATGTGACGGCACAATTTACTCCTTCTCGTATCTGGAAGTGTCAATCGTCGTGCGTGGCTCTGCACCACATCTAGCTGCGCCATTTGTGCCGCACTAGAGGACCAACGCGCTGGCATAGGCTATTTGGCCTGTTGTCTGGCCTGTTGTCTGATGTGAATAAGTATTCAACGCCAGTCGGCGTTGTGAAGATGCCGAAGACCACCTGTTCATCCATCTCGCTGAAGCTGGTGCCCGAGCACACCGGCTTGAGTAACTGCTCAGCGCGTCTTGCGTGAAACGTCCCGCATCACGCGGTGCTTGAGACGAGGGCACAGCGTCCACATGTCTGGATGCGCTGGCATGCGCGATATCCTGCACCGAGGTACGGCAAGGCACGTTATTCGGCCGCGGCGCGATAGGCACCGACACACGGGACAGGGCAATACGCCGCAGCATGCGTTTGCCCTGTCTAAGTGTGCACCGCATCAAGGAGGGAGGGAAGGAGTCCACTAGATCGATCAGGCACTGATCAGAGAAGGAAGAGTGCCTTTCCAGTGCGCACGTCATCGCCGTCAGTTCGCGCTGCAGTCCTAGTACGTGCGGAGTCCTGAACGTCATAACGTCAAGCATCGGCGCGTGCACATCCCGGTCCCAGCATTCGGCGTCTTCAGAAGGGTGTTGCTCGGTCTGCCATTCGCTCAAGCGGGTCGCGAACTGGGCATGTATCGCTGGAGCAAGGCTGCTCGGCAGCCGAGCAGCCTTGCTCCAGCGTAGATCATGGTTGATTAGCAGGTCCCGCGCACACTTCAGGCATTGCGGCAAGGTCAGCTCGAGACCCCATTGCGCCCTGTCACCGTCTGGGAGACACTCACGGAGGAAGCGCGTGAGCCGCCGCTGCATCGTCGAGTTGGAACTGTGCGCTATGAATCGATGAATCGACGCACCGCCGTTTCCTTGATGAGATTATAGCTGAGTAAGAAGTCGTCGTCGGGGCCCTCACCGAGGGGAACCGCCTGCAAGCCGTATCAGTTGACGCTCTGCGAGAGCGAGAGTGTCAACTGATACATCGGCCTCAAGCAGGGGCGTCGCGGTGGAGTAGACCACATCGCGCAACGCCGTAGCTAAGGCCTGCCTCTCGCAGATGACGATGTGGACGTGACGCTTCGTGCCAAGATGCGCCGCAGTGTGGGCCGTTCAGCATCGACAAATGCTGCCGCAGCCTGCAGTGGGCATAGAGCCTGCCAGAGCAGTTGGCCCAAATCACTTAGTCCTTTTTTCAGAGCGGCTGCTGCCCTCCCTCCATGTCAGACAACGGAGCGCCGACCATTGCTGAGGTGTGCGATCGCGTCGTCACATGGGTCAAAGCGGTCTGGACCGTGGTGCGCGGCGCCGCATGGCAGCACGTGCCGACGTTAGCAACCTGGCGTCACAGGCTCCTTTGATCCGCCCAGGGCTTCTGCACCTGTGGTTCTTACTCTACGCAAGGACCATGAAAGGACCTTGTAAGGGACCATGTAAGGGACCTTGTAAGGGCTACGGAGAGCCGCACTAACATTCACAAGGTGTACCACGGCGATATGTACTC
>Ga0068857_100000420_pt1 | contig 30011 bp, 32 predicted proteins | sample KBSCornC72_FD_66591 | JGI IMG/M metagenome (GOLD analysis project Ga0068857, IMG submission 66591) | Corn rhizosphere microbial communities from Kellogg Biological Station, Michigan, USA - KBS Corn C7-2 | ecosystem: Host-associated > Plants > Roots > Rhizosphere > Soil ...
GCTGATGCCGGTGAAGTCCTGCGTGAAGCGCTCGTCGTCCAGGAGCTTCGGGCCGGGCACGCCCATCACCTTGACGCCGATGCTCAGCACGCCGACGTCCTCGATGTCCGGCGGCAGCGCGGGGCCGGGGCCGCCGAAACGCACCCACGCGGGGTAGCGCGCCGGCTGCGCGAACAGGCCGTGGCGCATGTTCCCGGGCAGGCCGTCGTGGATCACGAGCTCGCCGCGCACGACGCCGTGCGTCTTCGTGTTGCCGCCGCGCTGTGCGGTGCCGGCGGCGTAGTGCGTGCGCAGGTAGATCGACATGTCCGCGATGATGCGGGCCACCAGCGCGTCCTCGCCGGCGATGGGCTTCTCCTGCGCCAGCGCGAGGCCCTCGTCGGGCAGGCGGGCACGGATCAGCGCCTGCACCAGCCGCGTGAGCGGTTCGCGCACGAGGGCGTCGACGAACGGACGGAAGAACGGATCGACGCGGCGTTCGACGCGCATCGCGCCGACGAGGAAATCGTGCAGGGCCTTCAGCGCGGACATGGTCATTTCACCGGCGGCCGCCGCAGCAGGAACCACACGAAGCCGAGGCAGAACGCACCATCGATGGCGGCGGGGATGACGACGACCGGATGCGCGAGGCCCTCCAGCCAGCGCAGCGGCAGCACGATCATGTCGAACAGCTTGGCCACGATGCCGAGCCAGACGATGCCGCGGTTGCGGTCGACGTCGAGCGCGATGATGGCGTAGCCCAGGCCGATCAGCAGCACCGCATAGCCGAAGTCGCCCCAGAAGCGGACGGCTGCGGGGTCGGGCGGGCCGACATAGGCCACCGAGTAGCTCCACGCGGAGGCGAGGAAGATCGGGCCGCCCATGCTGAAGTTGAAGGCGGCGGCCAGGATGAAGAACACTGTCCAACGCAGTCGGGTGTCGTCCATGGCGGCCCTCGCGCGATGCGCTCGCTGTTCACCGCGTGGCGGCGTGCCCGAGTGTAGGGCGACGGCGTCCGCGCGACGCGCCACCCCCCACGTCCGTGCGCCGCGCCGCGTTGACGCCGGCCGGGTGCGGCGGCAATGTCGGGCCGGGCTCCAGGCCTTCGAGAAGGGACGCGGCATGCGATCGATCCGGCGATGCGATTTCGCGGCGTGGCCGCTGGCGGCGCTCGCCGCGGCCGCCGCGTGCGGCTGCGCCGGTGTGGTGGCACCCACCACGCGCACCGCCGTCGACACCAGCCTGGGCACGCTGGCCGAGCCGCAGAACCGCCAGGAGATCGAGAAGATCCTGCGCTCCGACGAGGTCACGCGCGCGACGCGCGGCCTGACGCGCGCCGTGATCGACGAGGCGCTGTCCGGCGGCGATGCCGGCTCCGATGCGCGCCTGACGAAGGCCGCCAACGACTTCGCGCGCGACATCGCCCCCGCCCTCGGCGGCACGCTGGACGACGTGGTGCTGCCGCGCGTGCAGGCCGCCATCGCCGCCAACGTCCGCGCATCGCTCGACCAGCTCCTCGACGAACAGTACCGCCGCCGCATCGCCGGCTTCACGGCCGATGTCGCCGGCCGGACCGTCCAGCGCGTCGCGCCGCAGCTCGAGGCGTCGATCTCGCGCGGCATCACGAGCGCGGTCGAACGCATCCTCCTGCACGACCTGGGGCCGGCCATCGTCAAGGCGCTGCAAGACGGCACGCCCGCGCTCGTGCGCACCACGCGCGCGGTGACCGCAGCGGCCCTGGACGGCGTCAACGACGCGATGTCCGGCCCGTTCGGCGAGATGCTGCACAGGGAGCGCGCCGCCGCGATCGCGCAGCTGCAGGCGGCCGAAGGGCAGCAGCAGCGCGCGCTGCTCGCCGAGGTGGCGCGCCAGGTCGACGAGTCGCGGCGCTGGTTCGAGGCGCTGCTGGTGCTGCTGGGCGTCGTCGTCATCGCGATCGTCGTCACGGCCGCGGTGCTGTGGCACCTACTGGTCGAGCACCGGCGGCTGCGCGAGCGCCTGGCGTCCTGAGCCGCCGAGCCCGTCACAGCTGAAGGCGAGTCTGCGCCGGGCCTTCGGATTGCCGCGCCCGCCCAGCGCCGCGGCGAGCCGATGCCACACTTGCCGCGTCCATCCGGCGAGGCTGCTTCCCATGAATCACACCGCTCCATCGCGCGACGCGCTCAGCAAGGTCCCGGCCGTCACGCTGGGCTTCTGGCTCATCAAGATCGCCGCCACCACGCTCGGCGAGACCGCGGGCGACTGGGTCTCCATGTCGCTGAAGCTGGGCTACCTGGTCGGCTCGGCGATCTTCGCCGTGCTGTTCGTCGCCTTCGTCACGGGCCAGGTGAGATCGGGCCGCTTCAATGCCTGGCTTTACTGGCCCACCATCATCGCGACCACGACGCTCGGCACGACGATGGCCGACTTCGCCGATCGCTCGCTGGGGCTGGGCTATCCGGGCGGCGTCGCGATCATCTCCGCGCTGCTGGCGCTGAGCCTGCTGACCTGGCATCGCGTCGAGGGCGACGTGTCGGTGGCCAGCGTCACGCGCCCGCGCACCGAGTGGTTCTACTGGATAACGATCCTGTTCTCGCAGACGCTGGGCACTGCGCTCGGCGACTGGGTGGCCGGGGAGGACGGCGGCGGCCTGGGCCTGGGCTACGAGAACGGCGCGCTCGTCTTCGGGGCGGGCCTGCTGGTCGTTTGCGGCCTCTACCTGTGGACGCGCGCCTCGCGCACGCTGCTGTTCTGGGCCGCCTTCATCCTGACCCGCCCGCTGGGTGCAACCCTCGGCGACCTCCTCGACAAGCCCGTCGCCGACGGCGGCCTGAACGTGAGCCGCCTGTGGGCGTCGCTGATCCTCGTCGCGTTCATCGCGGTGTGCGTCGCGTTGATCCCGCAGCGGGCGGCCAAGGCGAGCGATGCCGTGTGAGCGGGGCCCCGAAGCGCGAAGGCCACCTGCGGGTGGCCTCGTGCATGAAGAAGATGGCGCGCCCGAGACGGTTCGACAGTCCGACTCCCATTCTCATCGCTCTCGGTACCTCAATCTCGCTGTGCGCCTGCGGTATGGCTGACGATGATCAGCGGAAGCTGCCGGACAAGATGATCGGGCCGGTGCGGTGTGCGACGAGCGCGACAACTTGCGCGAAAGAATCAGACTAAGTCTTCGGTGGATATCATCGCTCTCCGATGCGGGTTCGGAGGAGGGACTATGCCCACTGGCAGCGAAGAAATGGTCGGGATGACGAAAGCCCTGATCAGATATGTCTCGGTCGGACTGGCATTGAGCATCGGATTGCTGATGTACATCCGACACCAAGCACCCAGTTTGCTTCCGACGCGTGTGCTTGTGTGGTTCCTCGGCGCCCTGCTCGTAGGAGCTCTGACGGCGGCGTCCGTGCTGTGGCTTCGCTCGATACGTCGCCGGAGAATCGCGAAACACCCTCGCCCGGGCGTGTCCGTTCTAGCCCTGCTGTTCGCTTCGCTAGTCTGCATGGGGCTCTTGATACTCTCCGTTGGCGAAGCGTTGCTTCTGCTGGGCTCGCAGCTTTCTGCCGCTCTAACAAATCCGGCCTCACGCATCTACGCCTTTCCCGGCCTAAGCGCTGCCATTGTTCTCGTGGTCGGCTTCGCGCTATTCCTCATTCGCCGAAAGTATCGATCCACTTATGGAGCAGTTGAGGTCGCTGTTGGCGCGGTGGTTGCCTTGATTCAAACGATGGAAGTCGTGACTCGCGGGCAGACGGTCGATGGACACTTTGTCTTGGTGATGTTGACCGCCGGTGTTTACCTGGTCGTGCGAGGCTTGGATAATGTAGATGTCGGTCGCGAAAAGACTCCGAAGGATCCAACTGCGCGCGCCGTGGTCTGGGCGATCAAGCAGATTAGAAGCTCGATTGCGCAAGAGACTTCTCCTGCTTGATCGGCCCCAGCATCGCCGATGAACATTTCCTGCGTAGGATGGCGCGCTGATGGTCGACGGCGTCGCCCTCTCTCTGACCGTCCAGGCCAGCAAACGCAAGTCCATCGTCCAGCGGGCCATCGATGCCTGGCACTCGACTAATTCCTACACGTAGCCGGCCGCAGCACCGTTGAGGTCGCGGCTTCGCCCGACGAGGGTAGCGAGCACTTGGTGATCAAGGTGGTCCACAGCGCGAAGTCGGAGATCGACCTGATGTCGTACAGCTTCACCAGCGTGCCGGACGTCGAGGCTTTCGTGCGCGCTCCACCGCGGCGTCAAGGTCACGCTCGTCGCCGACTGCAAGGACAACGTGTCCGGCGGCCGCTCAGGAAGGGCGCGCGTGGCACGGGGTGCGCTGGTCAATGCCGGTGCCGAGGTCCGCACGCTCGGCCTCTATGCGTTTCACCACGTCAAGGTCACCATCGCTGACCGCCAGACGGTCGAACAGGGCGGCTTCAATTGCAGCGATGCCGCAGCGCATCGCAACAGCGAGAACGTCCTCGTGACTGGGGCAATCCAAGCTGGTCGATGTCTACTTGAAGCACTTTGAGCGCAGCTACGCGCAGGCTTCCAAGTATGAGCTCGGCTATTGATTCCGGCGGATCGACGCTGCTTGCATCGATCGTCCGCTTCAGCTGATCTGGTAGATCACAGGAGCGTGATCGAATTCCCTCAGGATAGTCAGCCACTCGTCTGCAGAAGAACAATTCTTCAGCGCCGAAATGCGCAGACCCTCCGAGCAAAGGACGTAATCGATCGCACGATGTGGCTGAACGATCTTGTACCAGGCATTCAGAGCGCCGTGATCAACTGGCATCAGAATCGAATCGCGGTACGCCCTTATCTCGGCGTCATTGCGATGAGGCCCTCCTGCCGATAAGTTCGCCGGGAGGTCGTCTTTGTCCCACTGGGTGAATGGAAGAATTGTGTCGCGGTAGCTGAGAGGAGAGATCTTCTTGGTGAGGCCCGCGGAAAGCGCACCGCTGTCCGTATTGAAATCTCCACCTATCAAGAGCAAGTCACCGCCCTCGGCGCGGGACACAAGTCTCTCTGCAGCACGGAATGAGGTGAACGCTCCGGACTCTGACGCGTTCGCGTGCACTCCGAAAATGTACAAGCGCACATTTTCTTGATACTCAAGCGCAATTGCGGCCGCTTCGCGCCTCGCGTCAGGCGATCTGCGCCCTTCTTCCTTGAGTTGCGCTTGCACTTCGGCGTAGGTGATAAGGGGCGTATGCTCGGCCATCCTAAGTAATGGCTGGTATTCCTGTCGGCCATACACTGCGAGATTCTTGGTCGAAGCTTCTCCGTGTTTATTCAGTGTGGGTACCCATAACCACTCTGAGTAATCGCCTCCTGGGCCGTGATGTTCGAGCGATGCGCTCACCTCTTGGAAAAAGATCACGTCTGGTCGATGGTTGGCAATCCAAGACTTGCAAGCGGGCAACTTTGAACCCGTCATACCCATGCCGCCGACGTTCCAAAAGGCTACCTTCATAGTTCGTTCTCCCCGCTCAAGAGGGATTAGAGCGTATCCCTTAACCGTTCAGGAGACGATACCTAGGGGGGTAAGGGTCTTCCCAAAGTGTTCGAGAACTTGTCGAAGCCTCTTGACGGCATGCCCAAGCCTGAGATCTGAGCTGGTAGCCATCGAAGTGACATAGGGCGCGGCATATCAGCCAGAAATCGGGCGATCCGCGCAGGGCAGTAGCCATCGGCATCGCTACGATTCCGGAATGCCGGCGTTGATGCCAGACCAGTTCGAACTGCTCCAGCACGCCCGCAATGGTTTGCCCGTATAGGGAGCAGCATCGCGACTGGCCGCTCACGCCGAGAGCTCGACTTGCTGCTCTCGCTGCGACTTATCGAGCCAGCAGCCGGCCAGCCTACCGGTTGACCGTGCTTGGTGAGATTGCTTGAGCCGCCTTCCGATCAACTTGAGCTTGGATCTCCTGAACCACCGCGTACCACGCCGGCGTCATTGGCAATGGCTGCGTCTCCGGCGACCAAGGCAGGTTGAGCGGCGCCGGCGACCAGTCGTCATCGTCGGCGCCTGACTCGTGCAATACAGTGGACGCAGCCCTTGGCGTCGGGGACGCAGTCGCGTCGCCCGTCGCGCCGGCAGTCGGCCATGTAAGGCTCGCCCCGGCATGGGTCGGCCCAATGGACGCAGTATCAGCACGGACGGGGAGTCGGGGATCGGTAGGCCATGGCCGCATGGTGGCAAGCAGCAAGCTCACTGCGTGCGTCGCTCGCATGCTAGCCTGCGCTACCGTCACGTCAAATGCGGGAGCCAGCGAATGCGGAACCTTGCGAACTTGTGTTTTCTGACGGCGCTTGCCAGTTGCGCGTCTCGGCCAATCGACCCTGACGGCGGCGTGCCGGTGCCCGACGATGCCGTCTTTCGACGAGACATCATCGGGCCGGCGACGACGAACGCGGCGGGCACCATTCGATTTCTGCGGGACTGGGGCTTTGGTGGTGGCGGCTGTGTCCACGAGGTTCGCATCGACGGCGCGAAGGCATTCAAGATCGGAGTGCGCGAAAGGATCGACGTTCATTTGCCGGCCGGGCCTCATGTGATCCATCTGCAGAACGAGAGCTTCTATTGCCCGAGCGTCAGCGTTTCGCAGGAGACGACCGTTCGCGCCGGTGACACGCAGGTCTTTCGCATACAGCTTCCAGCCGCCGGAGGCATCAGCCTCTCTCGGGTGCAGTAGTAACGAGAGTTCAGACAGGAGTGCAGCGGACGAGGACCATGATGGCAAGCGGCTCAGGACGCGCGCCAGTCGTTGGGGTCGAAGTGGATGCCCGCTCGGTTTGAACCGGCCTTTTCGGCTATGCGGAAGACACAAGGTGGCGGCAGGGCACTGCTTGGTCGTTCCGGGAAGGGGCTGCCATGCGCGCACTCGTTATCATCATCAGCCTTGCGCTCGGCGCTCTCCTCGCCGCTTTTCCGCCGTGCGCGGGCTATGTTGACTAAACCATGAATGAAAGCCGATCTCTACGGGCGAACGGCAGTTCCTCGAATCAGTGGCTTCGATTGCCGACAAACTTCTCTTCGGCGGCCTCAAGGAATGCCTTGTAGTAAGCGAAACCAGCTTCCGCCATTACGAGGACGTCAGGCGTGATCGCTTGCCCAAGATGCGAGCGCGGAGGCGGGTACTTCCGGCCTCGATTCTCTACTTCGTGCACGTTGACCTGCGGCTCATGAATCGTCAACGGTGCATTTCCGACGTAGTGTGCCAGGCGGCCGTGACCGTCGATATACATGCTCTTGATGAACGTGCGGTCGTTTGGTCCTACGCCAACTGGAAAGCCGCCAGGCCGGAGGCTGGAAGCGGGCACGTCCGAGTGCTCTTCTGCATTGCGCGCTTGCGTCAGGTAGGCGAGGAGTTCGTCCTGTCGCCTGGCTTGCACGTAACGGCCGGTCGACGCCGGCCACTTGGGACTTCTGCCGAAACTTGCGTCTGCCTTGTTCCATAAGCGATCAAGCGCTCGGAGGAAGTCATTCCAATGCCGCTGCCTGACATCGACACTCTCGGCTGCACACATCGCGTTCAACTCGTCGTGTGCGCGCGCCAATTCTCTCCATGGCGCTTCCGAATGTTGCATCTCGGCTCCTCTGCGGGTGTCGCACATCAAAGCGATTGGCGGCCGAGCTTTAGGACGCTCAAATGAAAAAAAGGACTTCGCACATTCGATAAGTCCTTGATTCATAGAGAAAATTTGGCGCGCCCGAGACGGTTCGAACGTCCGACCCCTGCCTTCGGAGGGCAGTACTCTATCCAGCTGAGCTACGGGCGCGCAGACCGCCAGTTTAGCCGATGACTTCAAGTGGCCTGTCATGCGGGCGCCGTAGACTGCGCCGATGACGCAACAGACCTGGCCTGCGATCGTGCTGGCGCGTGCGTGCGACGGGCCTGCGAGGGTGCCGTTCGTGCTGATGGACGAGCACGGGCCCGTGCTCGGTTCGGTGGCGATCGAGCACCTCGATGCGCTGCACGAGTGGCCGGATGCCTTCCAGCGCATCGACGGTTCCGACGGCGCGCCGCGCGCGCTCGCGCTGCGCCTGCCGGCGCCCGTGCGTGACGCGCGGCTCGCCCAGGTGCACGAGCGCCTGCGTGCGCGGGGGCTGATCCTGGCCTGGCGCGACGAGCCCTACCCGCTGCGCGACCGCACCGGCGGCGAGCACGGGACGATCGAGCGGGCGGCGAGCCGGTTCTGGGGCACGCTGACGCTGGGGGCGCACTGCAACGGATGGGTCGCCGATGCGGCGGGGCGGCCGTCGCACCTGTGGATCGCGCGCCGCTCGATGTCGAAGGCGACCGATCCGGGGCGGCTCGACAACATGGTGGGCTGCGGCGTGGCACTGGGGCAGTCGCCGCGCGATGCGGTGATCCGCGAGGGCTGGGAGGAGGCCGGGCTCGAGCCGGCGCAGATGGCGGGGCTCGTGACGGGCGGTCTGCTCGACCTCGAATGCGACATCCCCGAGGGCCGCCAGCACGAACGGCTTCACGTGTTCGACCTCGAGCTGCCTGCCGGACTCGCGCCGCGCAACATCGACGGCGAGGTCTCCGAGCACCGCCTGATGCCGGTCGGCGAGGCGCTGGCGCGCGCGGCCGGAGGCGAGCTGACCACCGACGCGACGCTCGCCACGCTGGACTTCGCGCTGCGCCACCGCCTCGTTGAACCGTCTTCGCCAAGCGTGGCATCCACCCTGACGCAGGCGCAGCTCCGGGCGTTCGAGGCCTTGCGGCCCTGAGCGCCGCCAGGAACGCAACCGTGCGGCAAGGAGTGAATCGATACATGGGTCCGCATGCGTCTTGCGACCCGGCAGGGTCATCTCAAGCTGAACTACCATTCAAAGCAACTGAAGTGCGGCGTCAATCATCCGCAACGCCAACGCCGCCCGTCGCCGGGACACTGGCGTCCACGATGCAACGCCGCCGACCCGTCCGCCACGTCGCATCCCACTCGAGAACCTCCACGCCATGAACCAGCCCGCCTCGCGCTACACCGGAACCGCCATCGCCCTGCACTGGGTGATGGCCCTGGCGATCCTCGGCAACTTCTGCCTGGGGCTGTACATGGCGGACCTGCCGATGTCGATGACGCGGCTCAAGCTCTACAACTATCACAAGTGGACGGGCGCCACGATCCTCACGCTGGCCGCGCTGCGCCTGCTGTGGCGCCTGACGCACCGGCCGCCGGCCGAACTTCCGGCGCCGAAGTGGCAGCACTCGGCAGCCTCCGCCACGCACTGGGCGCTGTACGCGCTGTTCTTCGCCGTCCCGCTGGTGGGCTGGGCCTACAGCTCCGCCGCGGGCTTCCCGATCGTGCTGTTCGGCGTGCTGCCGCTGCCCGACTTCGTGCCCAAGGACCACGCGCTGGCCGAGGCCATCAAGCCCTGGCACGGCGGCCTCGCCTGGGTGCTGTTCGGCCTCGTGTGCCTGCACCTGGCCGCCGTCGCCAAGCACATGGTGATCGACCGCGACGGGTTGATCCGCCGCATGCTCCCCGGCCGCGCCTGAACCCCCCGCATTCCATCGAAAGACCCACGCCATGACCAAGTTCCGCACTGCCTTCGTCCTCGCTGCCTCGCTCGCGCTGTCCGGCGTCGCCTTCGCCCAGGCCAAGGTGGTCCCCGCGCAGAGCCAGATCACGTTCGCGATCAAGGAGATGGGCGTCCCCGTCGAGGGCAAGTTCGGCCAGTGGACGGCCGACATCGCGTTCGACCCGAAGAAGCCCGAGGCGGGCAAGGCCGCCTTCACGATCGTCACGGCCAGCGCCTCGTTCGGCAACCCCGAGACGGATGCCGAGGTGCCCAAGGCCACGTGGTTCAACGTCGCCAAGTTCCCCAATGCCACGTTCGCGTCGACCGCCATCAAGGCCAAGGGCGGCGGCAAGTTCGACGTCGCCGGCAAGCTGACGGTCAAGGGCACCAGCAAGGACGTGGTCGTGCCGATCGCGCTGGCCCAGGCCGGCGCCAACACCACCGCCACCGGCGCCTTCACCATCAAGCGCAACGAGTTCCACATCGGCGAAGGCGAGTGGACCGACACCTCGCAGCTGGCCGACGAGGTGGCCGTCAAGTTCAAGATCGTCCTCACCGGCATCGCGCCGCTCTGATTTCCTCCGGCCCCGCACGGGGCGGCAGCCGGCGGTGCGGTCAGCGCCGGAACGCTTTCATCCAACGATTCCTGACCCCTGGAGCCCCTCCCATGACCAAGTTCTCGCTGCTGGCCGTCGCGGCCGCCCTCGGCTTCGCCGCTTCCGCCCACGCCGAGTCGGCCACCTACGCCATCGACCCGAGCCACACGTTCGCCACGTTCGAGATCGGCCACTTCGGCACCTCGACCAACCGCGGCCGCTTCAACAAGACCAGCGGCACCGTCACGCTGGACAAGGCCGCCAAGACCGGCGCGCTGGACGTCACCGTCGACACCACGTCGCTGGACACCGGCACCGCCGCGTTCACCAAGCACATCTCCAGCGACGAGATCCTCAACGTCGCCGCGAACCCGACCGCCAAGCTCGTCGCGAACAAGTTCGTCTTCAACGGTGACAAGGTCGCCGAGATCGACGGCAACCTGACGCTCAACGGCAAGACCAACCCGGTGGTGCTCAAGGCGCAGAACTTCAACTGCTACATGAACCCGATGGTCAAGCGCGAAGTCTGCGGCGGCGACTTCGACGCCACGATCGTGCGCAGCCAGTACGGCGTGTCGTATGGCCTGAATTACGGCTTCCCCGACAACGTGCACCTGGTCATCCAAGTTGAAGCGGTCAAGCAGTGACCTGCTGAAGACGTCGAGGGCGGCGCTGGCCGCCCTGTGCGCCAGCGCCGGCCTCCTGCCCGCGCTGGCGCAGTCCGGCGCAGGGCCGGTGACGTACCGGCTCGACCCGAACCACACCTTCGTCACCTTCGAGGTGATGCACTTCGGCACGTCGACGCTGCGCGGGCGCATCGGGCCGGTCAACGGCGAGGTGACCGTCGACCGCGGCACGAAGACGGGCGACCTGCGCCTGCGCATCCCCGTCACGACGCTCTCCACCGGCTCGCGCGTGCTCGACGCGCGCCTGCGCGAACCCGACCTGCTGGCGACGGCCGAATACCCTGAGGCGTATTTCGTCGCGACGCGGTTCCAGTTCGACGCCGCCGGCGGCGTCAGGGAGGTGCGTGGCGAGTTCACGCTGCGAGGCGTCGGCGAGCCGTTGTCGCTGGTGGCGCGATCGTTCGCGTGCCGGCAGGACGCGACGCTCGAGCGCCAGGTCTGCGGCGGCGACTTCGAGGGCGAACTCAAGCGCAGCCGCTTCGGCGCGACGATGGGGCTGCCGTTCGTCGGCGACGACGTGCACCTGGTCGTCCAGGTCGAGGCGATTGCCCCCTGATGCCCGGCTGCAACACGGCTGCCCGATAATCGGGCACGCGCCGCCTCGGCGCGAGGATTCCTGAAAGCTTGGCGATGACCCTTCCTGACGACTGGCGCCACGACCGCGAAATCGGCGTGCAGCCCGGCACGACGCTGGACACCACGCGCGTCGACGACGTGCGCATCGGCGCCGTCCGCCCGCTCATCTCCCCGGCGCTGCTGCTGGACGACATGCCCGCCCCCGACAGCGCGGTGTCGCTGGTCGAGACGGCCCGCGTCGAGCTGGCCAGGGTGCTGGCCGGCACGGACGACCGGCTGGTCGTCGTCGTGGGCCCCTGCTCGATCCACGACCATGACCAGGCGCTGGAATACGCGCGCCACCTGAAGGTCGTGGCCGATGCGCTCGAGGACGACCTGCTCGTCGTGATGCGCGTGTACTTCGAGAAGCCGCGCACCACCGTCGGCTGGAAGGGCTACATCAACGACCCGCGCCTGGACGGCAGCTTCCGCATCAACGAGGGCCTGCGCAAGGCCCGCCAGCTGCTGCTGGACGTGGCCGAGATCGGCCTGCCCGCGGGCACCGAGTTCCTCGACCTGCTGAGCCCGCAGTACATCGCCGACCTCGTGTCCTGGGGCGCGATCGGCGCGCGCACCACCGAGAGCCAGAGCCACCGCCAGCTGGCCTCGGGCCTGTCGTGCCCGGTGGGCTTCAAGAACGGCACCGACGGCGGCATCAAGGTGGCGGCGGACGCCATCCTCGCGGCCAACGCGTCACACGCCTTCATGGGCATGACCAAGATGGGCCAGGCCGCGATCTTCGAGACGCGCGGCAATGGCGACTGCCACGTGATCCTGCGCGGTGGCAAGGCGCCGAACTACAAGGCGGCCGATGTCGCGGCGGCCTGCGCGGCACTCGCCGAGCGCGGCCTGCGCGAGCAGGTGATGATCGACTTCTCGCACGCCAATTCCGAGAAGAAGCACCAGCGCCAGATCGACGTCGGCGCCGACGTGGCTGCCCAGATCGCCGCCGGCGACGCGCGCATCACCGGCGTGATGATCGAGAGCCACCTCGCCGACGGCCGCCAGGACCTGAAGCCTGGCGTCACGCCCGCCTGGGGCGTATCCATCACCGACGCGTGCATCGGCTGGGCCGACACCGAGCCGCTGCTCGGCCGCCTCGCGCAGGCCGTGCGCGAGCGCCGCGCCGCGCGCCGATGAACGGCGCGGCGTCCGACGGCGTCGAATACGTCGGCTTCTGGGCGCGTCTGGCCGCTTCGCTGATCGACCTGGTCGGCGTGATGTTCGTCGTGGTGCCCGTGACGGTGGCGCTGATCGGCGACGGCTGGGCCTACGCGCAGGGCGGCGCGGCCTTCTTCGTCAACTGGGTCGTGCCGGGCGCGGCCTACATCGCCTTCTGGGTGTTCAAGGGCGCGACGCCGGGCAAGATGGCGATCAAGGCCGTCGTCGTGGACGCGCAGACGGGGGCCACGCCCGACTTCTGGCAGGCGCTGACGCGCTACGTCGGCTTCTTCGTGTCGGTCACGCCGCTGTTGCTGGGCTTCGTCTGGGTGGCCTTCGATGCGCGCAAGCAGGCGTGGCATGACAAGATGGCGCGCACCGTGGTGATCCACCGCCGGCGCTGACGCTGCTGCAGCGCCCGGCATCGACGACAGGAGCGGGAGCGATGCAACGAGTGACCGGGATCGGCGGCGTGTTCTTCAAGGCGCGCGATGCCGACGCGCTGCGGGCCTGGTACAGGCGCCACCTGGGACTGGACATCCAGGACTGGGGCGGCCTCGCGCTGCCGCCCGCGCCCACCCAGCCGCCGGGCAGCGCCACGCCGCTGGCCTCGCACATCACGTGGTGCGTCTTTCCTGCCGACAGCGACTACTTCGGCGGCACGCGCGGCGCGCCCTTCATGATCAACTACCGGGTGGCCGACCTCGAGACGCTGCTGGCGCTGCTCAAGCGCGAAGGCTGCGCCGTCGACGACAAGACCGAGGTGTCCGAATACGGCAAGTTCGGCTGGGTGACCGATCCGGAGGGCAACCGGATCGAGCTCTGGCAGCCGCCGTCGGTGGACTAGGTCGAAAGGGGTCGGCCTGTCCTCACCCCGCAATGCGCATCATCTCTTCGATCAGCATGGTGGCGCGGAGCGAGGACAGGCCAGCCCCCTCCGGCATCGGCGGTGTCAGACGCGCTCGATGACGAGCGCGATGCCCTGGCCCACGCCGATGCACATCGTGCACAACGCGTAGCGGCCGCCGGTGGCGTGCAGCTGGTTGACCGCCGTCGTCACCAGGCGCGCGCCGCTGGCGCCCAGCGGGTGGCCGAGGGCGATGGCGCCGCCGTTCGGGTTGACGCGCGCGTCGTCGTCGGCCACGCCCAGCTGGCGCAGCACCGCCAGGCCTTGCGCGGCGAACGCCTCGTTCAGCTCGATGACGTCCATCTGCGCGATGGTCAGGCCCAGGCGCGCCAGCAGCTTCTTGGACGCCGGCGCCGGGCCGATGCCCATGATGCGCGGCGCGACGCCGGCCACCGCCATGCCCAGCACGCGGGCCCGCGGGGTCAGGCCGTGCTGCTTCGCGGCCGAGGCGCTGGCCAGCAGCAGCGCGCAGGCGCCGTCGTTGACGCCCGAGGCGTTGCCCGCCGTGATCGTCCCGTTCGGGCGCACGATGGGCTTCAACCTGGCGAGCGCCTCCAGCGAGGTCTCGCGCGGATGCTCGTCGTTCGCGACGACGATCGCGTCGCCCTTCTTCTGCGGCACGGTGACCGGCGTGATCTCGGCGTCGAAGAAGCCGCGCTTCTGGGCCTCGACGGCGCGCAGCTGCGAGCGCAGCGCCATCGCGTCCTGGTCGCCGCGGCTGATGCCGAAATCGTCGGCCACGTTCTCGGCCGTCTCGGGCATGGAGTCGATGCCGTGCTGCGACTTCATCAGCGGGTTGACGAAGCGCCAGCCGATGGTGGTGTCGTGGACGGCGTTCTCGCGCGCGAAGGCCGATGTCGCCTTGGGCATGACGAACGGCGCCCGGCTCATGCTTTCCACGCCCCCTGCAACGAGCAGCTCGGCTTCGCCGGCGCGGATCGCCTGGGCCGCGCTGCCCACCGCGTTCAGGCCCGAGCCGCACAGGCGGTTCAGCGTGACGCCCGGAACGTCCACCGGCAGTCCGGCCAGCAGGGCACTCATGCGCGCGACGTTGCGATTGTCCTCGCCGGCCTGGTTGGCGCATCCGTACAGGACGTCGTCGATCGCGGCGGGATCGAGTTCGGGATGGCGCGCCAGCAGCGCCCGGATTGGAATGGCCCCCAGATCGTCGGCGCGCACCGCAGACAGGGCACCGCCGTAGCGGCCGAAAGGTGTGCGCAGGGCATCGCAGATGAAGGCGTCGGTCATGGTGGGTGGGCGTCTCGCTGTCGTGTTTTGTTCGCAGGAAGAACAATTATTCGGATTCCGGATCCTGCCCGCGGATTTTGCGCGCTTTGCGGCGCCATCCGGTTCATCAGGTGATGCCTCCGCTCAAGTCGGGCGGTCATCCGGCCGATTTCACGGAGGAAGAAGCTGCCCGCGCCCTCACGGGCAGCCAAGGAACCTTTCGAATGACCACCCCCATCCACGCGAGCGCCCTGCGCATCGGCATGTTCGTTCACCTGAACGTCGGCTGGATGTCGCATCCGTTCCCGCTGTCGAGCTTCAAGCTGACCTCCAACGAGCAGATCGAGACGATCCGCTCGCTCGGCCTGACGCGCCTGACGTGGAGCCCGGAGCGCAGCGACGTCGAGCAGCCGGTCGCCGAGACCGCCGGCGCCGCCGGGGTCGCCGCGCCGGCGGCCGCCGAGGAGGAGGACGTGCCCAAGCCGCTGGACGCCCGCCAGCTGGCGCGCATGGCGCTGCAGGCGCAGCTGGAGATCGCCCAGCGCTGCGAGCGCCAGTTCACCGAAGCCTGTCGCGACCTGCGGCGCACCAACGACAAGGTGCTGACCGACCCTGCCGCCGCCAACGCGGAGGCGCAGCTGCTGGCGCGTGCGCTGCTGGACAAGATGCTGGTCGAAGGCGAGCCCTGCCTGCGCGTGCTGGGCGAGATGTCCAGCGACCGCCATGCGTCGCATGCGCTCAACGTCACCGTCGTCTCGCTGATGCTCGGCCGCCAGCTGAACATCCCCCGCGACGTGCTGATGGAGCTCGGCGTGGGGGCGCTGATGCACGACGTCGGCAAGGCCGCGCTGCCCGATCGCGTGCGCCTGCCGCGCGAGGACTTCAACGCCGGCGAGGCCGCGCTGTACCGCGATCACGTCGCCCAGGGCCTGATCCTGGGCCGGCGCATGGGGCTGTCGGCCGATGCCCAGCTGGTGATCGCGCAGCACCACGAGCTCGCCGACGGCAGCGGATTCCCGAGTGCGCTGATGCTGCCGCGCATGTCGCTGCCGGCGCGCATCGTGGCGCTGGTCAACCGCTACGACAACCTGTGCAACGCGGCGTCGCCGGCGCAGTCCGTCACGCCGCACGAGGCCCTGTCGCGCCTGTTCGCGCAGTGCCGCTCGAAGTTCGACGAGACGCTGCTCTCGGGCTTCATCAAGATGATGGGCATCTACCCGCCCGGCTCCGTGGTGCAGCTGAGCGACGAGCGCTTCGCGATGGTGATGACGGTCAACGCCGCGCATCCGCTCAAGCCGCGCGTGCTGGTCTACGACTCGTCCGTGCCGCTCGAGGAGGCGGTGCACCTCGACCTCGAGAAGACGCCGCAGCTGGGCATCCGCCGCAGCATGAAGCCGGTGCAGCTGCCCGGCCGGGCGCTCGACTACCTGAAGCCGCGCCAGCGCATCTCCTACTTCTTCGACGTCGAAAGCGCGCCGAGGCAGGACGTGGCGGAAGAGGCGGCGGCATGACGCCCGCGATGCCGCGCCTGACGCAGGCGCCGGCAACCGAATCCTTCGCCGGCGTGCTGGCGGCGCTCGCCGCGCTCGGCCAGCCCGCCTGGCTGGTGGACGCCGCGCGCGGCCACATCGTCGCCGCCAACCCCGAGGCCGAGGAGCTGCTCGGGCGCAAGGACCTCGAAGGCCTGGACGCCGAGGACGCGATCCCCGACCTCGAGGACATGGCCTACTGGGACGGCGTGCGCTGCGGCGTCGTCGCCGTCCTGGAAAGCGACACCGAGCTGCACCTGTCCGGCGGTGCGACGCGCGCCGTCTCGCGCCGCATCGCGCCGCTGTGGCTGGCCGACGGTACGGCGCTGTTCCTCGTGACGGCGCGCGACCGCAGCCGTGAACACCGCGTCGAGCTCGAGCGCGAGACCGCGCTCGCCGAGCTGCGCGCGACGCTCGAGGCGACGGCCGACGCCATCCTCGTCACCGACCTGGCCGGCCGCATCCGTGCATTCAACCGCCGCTTCGCGCGCATGTGGGCGCTGCCCGAGGCCGTGCTGCATGCCGGAGACGACCGCGCCGTGCAGGACTGGGTGCGCATGAACGTGATGGACGTCGACGCCTACGACCGCCGGCTGGAGGAGGTGTTCGCGCACACGCTGTCGGAGGCGGTCGACGAGATCGCGCAGGTCAACGGCGCCGTCATCGAGCGCCACGCGCAACCGCAGTGGAGCCAGGGCCGGCCGATCGGGCGCGTGTTCTCGTTCCGCGAACGCAACCCGTACCGCACCGGCGCACCGCGCGAGCCGGGCAATCTCGGCATCGACCAGCTCACGAACCTGCCCAACCGCAGCGGCTTCGTCGCGACGCTGGAGGAGACGCTGCGCGCCGGGCGCGCGAGCGCCGGCTTCGCCGTGCTGGTCGTCGAGTTCAACCGCGACGCGCTGTTCGGCGAGGGCGGCGACAGCGCCGCCGGCGCCCGGCGGCTGTCCGAGCTGGCGGGCCAGGTGCGCGGCGCGATGCGCCAGCCGCACTACTGCGCACGCCTGGGCGGCAGCCGTTTCGGCGTGCTGATCGACTACGCCAGCGAGACCGCCGCCGAGGCCGCGGCGCGCCGGCTGATCGAGGCGCAGGACCGCGCCGGCGGCGTGCCGGTGGCGATCGGCATCGGCTGCTGGCCGGGGGTCGGCTTGTCGGCCGACGAGATCCTGCGCCACGTCGAGATCGCGATGCATCGCGCCCAGCAGGCCACGCGTTCCGCGTTCGCGGTGCACAAGTTCGGCTTCGACTCGTGGCGCCGCCGGCGCGATCGCATCGAGGCCGGCCTGCTGCACGCGGCCGGCGAGGGGCGCTTCCGGCTCGCCGCGCAGCCGCGCTTCGATACCCGGACCGGCCTGGCCGTCGCCATCGAGGTGCACCTGCGCTGGCGCGATCGCGAGCTGGGCGAGCTGCCGGCCAGCCAGTTCATGGGCGTCGCCGAGGAACGCGGCCTCGTCGGCGCGCTGGACGACTGGGTGCTGGAGCAGGGCCTGCTGCAGCTGCGCGGCTGGCGTGCCGCCGGCCATGCGATGCGCCTGAACATCAACGTGTCCGACTGGCAGCTGACGCAGCCGGGCTATGCGCGCCGCGTCGCCGCGGCCCTCGACGTGGCCGGCTGCACGCCGTCCGAACTCGAGATCGACGTCACCGAATCGGCGTTGCATGCCGACCCCGACGCCGCGCTCGCGGCGGTGCGCTCGCTCGCGCGCCAGGGCGTGCGCGTGCTGCTCGAGGGCTTCGGCGACGGCACCAGCTCGCTGGCCGTGCTGCGCCGCCTGCCGCTGGCCGGCGTCAAGCTGGACGCCGTGCTGTCGCAGGCCGGCGCCCGGGCGGGCTCCGAGTCGCGCTGGCTGCCTGCGCTGGTGCAACTGGCACACGCAATGGATCTCGAGGTGCACGCCACCGGCGCCGACACCGAGGCCCAATGCGACGCGCTGATCGCCGCGGGTTGCGACGGCCTGCAGGGCCGCCGCCTGGGGCCCTGGATGGAGGAGCGCGCGCTCGAGTCCTGGTTCAGCCTGCCGGCATCTCGACGCCGGCTCTGAGCAGCCGCGCTCGGTTCAGGCGTCCTGCATCTGGTCCTCGCCGCCCAGGTTGGGGGCGACGTCTTCCTCGAGATCGAGATCCTCGCCGTGTGGTTCATTGGCCGGCGCGGGCGACACGCCGGGCGGCGTGGGGACGTCCGAAGGGCGGGGTTGGGCGGGCGGCGTGCTCATGGCGGATCCTTTCGCGGCGGGCGCGATCCCGGCCCGCCGCCGTCATCCTCGCATGCCCGGGGCGTCCCCATGCGTAGGACAGGCACTACAGGGCATCGCGCCGCCCTCCGGCAGCCAGCGCCGGGCAAAAGGCGCATTCTCGGGGCGTGCCCTGATGCCATCCGAGAGAACGCCTGTCCCATGTCCGCCGCCGCCCGCTTGCTGCTGCCCGTGGCCACCGCCGTGGCTGCCACGCCATATCCGGCCGCCGCCGGTCGAGGTCCCCGCCCATGAATCCCCGGGGCGCGACCGCCGAAGCCGCAGGCGCCGCCCCGCGGGTGCGCACGCATGACGACACGGCGCCGGCCCGCGCGCTGGAGGTCTTCGTCGTCGAGGACAACCTCATCGTGCTGGAGAGCCTGGTCGCCGCGCTGGAGGAACTCGCCCCGGTGCAGGTGGTGGGCAGCGCGGCCGACGAGAGCGTGGCCGTCGACTGGCTCGCGGCCGGCGGGAATCGCTGCGACCTGGTGATCGTCGACATCTTCCTGCGCACGGGCTCGGGCCTGGGCGTGATCGCCGCGGCGCGACGCCGCCGTCCCGGCGCGGCGCTGGTGGTGCTCAGCAACTACGCCACCGACGAGATGCGCTCGCGCTGCCTGGCCAGCGGCGCGGATCGCGTGTTCGACAAGTCGCGCGACATCGACCAGCTGGTGGCGTACTGCGTCGCGCTCGCCAGGCGCTCGCCAGGCGAACTGCCGCATTGAGGCGCGCGGCAAGGCCGCGACGCCAGTGACGTCATTGCCCCCGATCGGCCTCGATGCGCGCATGCTGATTGCCCTGTAGTTGGCGTCCTACGCCGCCGACCGTGGCCGCCCGACACGCAGGCACGACCGGCCCCTACCAGTGACCGCGCAGCCGCAGCGCACACTGAAAGCGACTCTTCAGCGCCCGACCGCCTGTCCCGGGACGGCGACGAATCCAACCATCTCAAGGAGCACACATGTCCGAAACCTCGCTGTCCACTGCCACCTCGGCCACCACGTCCGAGCACTTCAACCGCGCCGCCGCCGCGCTGAAGGCCGCCGAGCGCGACACGCGCACCGCCCTCGACAGCGCCGTCGACGGCCTGCAGTCGGCCTATGGCGATGCGAAGCCGCTGTTCTCGCGCGCGACGCAGCGGGCGCGCGAGCTGGCGCACGACGGCTACGACAGCGCCCGCGAGCGTGCGGCCGCCCTGCGGGACCGCAGCGCGCAGGCTGTCGAATCGACGCGCGGCTACGTCAAGGACGAGCCGATCAAGTCGCTGCTGATCGCCGCGGCCGTCGGCGCCGCCGTCATCGCGCTGGTCGAAGTGGTGCGCATCCGCCGCAATCGCTGAAGATCCTCCCCGACCCGCCCGGGGGTTCGAGCGAACCGCCGGGCAGATCGCGGACAATCGCGGCCAGGGGTTTCCTTGGCCGCTTTTTTTTCAAACGGACCGCCGACATGATCTACAAGTTCAAGAGCAGGGCCACCGGTGACCTCATCATGACGCAGCCGGTGGGCGAGCGCGTGCTGGGGTTGATCGGCAAGGAGCGCACGCCGCAAGGCATCATCGAGGTCGCGCAGATGCCGGCCGCGATCGGCGCGCTGGAATCGGCCGTCGCCTCGGAGTCGCCGCGCAAGGCGGGCGATGACGACGACGGCGGTGCCCAGGGCGACCGCGTCAGCCTGCGCCAGCGCGTGTGGCCGATGGTGGAGATGATGAAGCGGGCCATGGCCGAGAAAGAGCCCATCACCTGGGGCACCTGAAGCGAAGGAATGAAGACCGCATGAGCCATGGGGAAGCGACGCGACTGATCGCGGTACGTCACGGCGAGACCGCCTGGAACGTCGAGGCACGCCTGCAGGGCCAGCTGGACATCCCGCTCAACGAGCGCGGGCTCGAGCAGGCGCGCCGCACCGCCCACTGGCTGGCCGAGGACAGCCCGGAGGTCGTCGTCAGCAGCGACCTCGCGCGCGCCCAGGCCACCGCGCAGGCGATCGCGAGCTTCAACCGCATCCCGATCGAACTCGAGCCGGGCCTGCGCGAGCGCAGCTTCGGCAGCTTCCAGGGCATGACGCACGTCGAGGTGGCCGAACGCTGGCCCGAACTGTCCAAGCGCTGGAAGAGCCGCGATCCGGAGTTCGCTCCCGGCGACGGCGAATCACTGACGGTGTTCTATGCGCGCTGCATCGACGCCACGCTGCGCATCGCCGAGCGCCACGCGGGCAAGACGGTGGTGCTCGTCGCCCACGGCGGCGTCATGGACTGCCTGTACCGTGCCGCCACCCGCGTGCCGCTCGACGCCCCGCGCATCTGGCAGCTCGACAACGCCGCCATCAATCGCCTGCTGCACACCAGCTCCGGCCTGACGATGGTGGGCTGGAACGACACAAGCCATCTCGACCTGAACGCGCCGACGCTGGACGAATCCGCCGACCGGATGCCGGCCGCCGCGGCGCTGGCAGCGCGAGCGGATTGAATTCACCGGCTTCGCGCCGCGTCGCAACGTCTCGCGGGAGGGGTTGACCCGCCCTACGGCGACATGCCGAACAGGTCGCTGCCGTCGCGTGCCGGCGGCGCGAGGCCCAGGTGGCGGTAGGCCGCGACGGTGGCGATGCGGCCGCGCGGCGTTCGCTGCAGGTAGCCCTGCTGGATCAGGTACGGCTCGATGACGTCCTCGATCGTGCCGGGCTCCTCGCCGATGGCGGCCGCGACGTTGTCCAGGCCCACCGGGCCGCCGTCGAAGCGATGCACGATGGCCTCGAGCAGCTTGCGGTCCATCACGTCGAAACCCTGCGGATCGACGTCCAGCATCGCGAGCGCGGCGTTGGCCACGGGCACCGTGATGCGGCCTTGCGCCTTGACGTCGGCGTAGTCGCGCACGCGGCGCAGCAGGCGGTTGGCGATGCGCGGGGTGCCGCGCGAGCGGCGTGCGAGCTCCAGCGCGCCGTCCGGATCGATGGGCACGCCCAGCAGGCCGGCCGAGCGCGCGACGATCGCGGCGAGCTCGTCGGACGTGTAGAACTCCAGCCGGGCGACGATGCCGAAGCGGTCGCGCAGCGGGTTGGTGAGCATGCCGGCGCGCGTGGTGGCGCCCACCAGCGTGAACGGCTGCAGGTCGAGCTTGATCGAGCGGGCGGCGGGTCCGTCGCCAATCATGATGTCGATCTGGAAATCCTCCAGCGCCGGGTACAGGATCTCCTCGACGACCGGCGACAGGCGGTGGATCTCGTCGATGAAGAGGACGTCGTTGCGCTCGAGGCCGGTGAGGATGGCCGCGAGGTCCTTCGGCTTTTCCAACACCGGACCCGAGGTCTGGCGCAGGTTGACGCCCAGTTCGGCCGCGATGATGTGGCTCAGCGTGGTCTTGCCGAGGCCGGGCGGACCGAACAGCAGCACGTGGTCGAGCGACTCGGCGCGCTTGCGGGCGGCGCCGATGAAGATGTCCAGCTGCTCGCGCGCCTTGGTCTGGCCGACGTAGTCGTCCAGCCGCTTGGGGCGCAGGGCACGTTCCAGCGCCTCCTCGTTCGGCGACGCCGGACTGGCCGCGACGACCCGCGCGGGACGCGGATCGCGAGCGCCGGAGCCGCTGAAATCGTCGGTCTGTATGGACATGCAGTGATTATGACGTCCTGGCCGGCCGATGGAGCGATGCCGGGAACAATCGGCCCGAAAGTGCCTCGAACGCGGCTCACGTACGATTCGACGCCATGAACAAGCCCGCCCTCCTGCTCGCCGCCACCGTCTTCGCGAGCGCCGCCGCCCACGCCCAGGTCACCGTCACCGACCCGTGGGTGCGCAGCACCGTCGCCCAGCAGAAGACCACGGCCGCCTACATGACGATCACGTCGTTGCAAGGCGGCAAGCTGGTCGACGCCAGCTCGCCCGTCGCCGCCTCCGCGGAGGTGCACGAGATGAAGATGGAAGGCGACCTCATGAAGATGCGCGCGGTCGACGCGCTGCCGCTGCCCATGGGCAAGCCGGTCGAGCTCAAGCCCAGCGGCTACCACATGATGCTGATGGGCCTGAAGGCGCCGGTGAAGGCCGGCGACGTGGTGCCGATCAGGCTGGTGATCGAGGACGCGAAGGGCCGGCGCAGGACGGTGGACGTGAAGGCCACGGCCCGCCAGAACTGACGCCGCGAAGCGGTGTGGTCCGGCGCGATCCGACGCAAGGCGATCCGAAGCAGGGCTGTCATCCTGCGCGCAGTCGCAGGATCCACCTCCGTCATGCCGCTTCCCCGGCCAACGTGGATCCTGCGACTGCGCGCAGGATGACGTTGCTTGCGTCCGGCGCCGCCGCTCGCCCATGTCGCACGAGGTTCGAGGGAGCGGCGGAACCGGCTGTGCCGGGCCGCTCGCGGCCGGCCCCCTCGGGGGACAGCGAGCGCTACCGAGCGTGGGGGCTCAACTCAACGCCTTCATCGCCAGCTTGATGCCGTCGGACACGCCCACGTCCTTCGGCAGTCCCTTGATCGCCATCGCGGCCTCCTTCTCGTTGTAGCCGAGCGCGATCAGCGCCTGCACGATGTCGCCCTGGGCGTCGCTCTGGATGGCGACACCGGCCGAGGCGATCTCGGGGCCCAGCTTGCCCTTGAGCTCCAGCAGCAGGCGTTCGGCCGTCTTCTTGCCGATGCCCGGCACCTTCTGCAGGCGCCCGCTCTCCTGGCGCGCGACGGCGCCGGCGAGGTCGCTCACCGACAGGCCCGACAGGATCGCCAGGGCCGTTCGCGGGCCGATGCCCGAGATCTTGATCAGCAGGCGGAAGGTGGCGCGCTCCTCGTCGCTGAGGAAGGCGAACAGCTGCTGCGCGTCCTCGCGCACCACGAAGTGCGTGAGCAGCGTGACGCGCTCGCCCAGGCCGGGGAGGTTGCAGAACGTGCTCATCGGCACGTCCACTTCGTAGCCGACGCCCTGCACATCCAGCAGGACCTGCGGGGGCGACTTTTCCGCGACGATGCCCGTGAGACGACCGATCATCCGGCGATTATCGAAGAATGCGGGGACAATCTTCCCTGACATAGAACGAACCCAGCCAAAGCACGTGATCGTCCGCCGAGCCTTCTCCCCACCCGACAACGAACGCCTCGCCCACGTGTGCGGCGTCCTCGACGAGAACCTGCGCGCGATCGAGCAGGGGCTCAACGTCGCCATCAGCCGGCGCCAGGAGCACTTCCGTGTCGAGGGCGGCAAGCTGCAGGCGCCGCGCGCGATGGCGCTGGTCGAGGCCCTTTACGAGCGCAGCGGCCGTCCGATCGACGAGGAGCAGCTGCAGCTGATGCTGCACGACGCGCAGCGCGACGTGATCCAGGGCCACGCCAAGCCGGTGCCGCCGGAGGAGGCCGCCGCCGGCGGCGAGATCGTGCTGCACACGCGGCGCGCCAACCTGATCGGCCGCACGCCCAACCAGGTGCAGTACCTGCGCCAGATCCTGTCGCACGACATCACGCTCGGCCTGGGGCCGGCCGGCACCGGCAAGACCTTCCTGGCCGTGGCGTGCGCGGTCGACGCGCTGGAGCGCGCGGGCGTGCAGCGCATCGTGCTGACCCGTCCTGCGGTGGAGGCCGGCGAGCGCCTCGGCTTCCTGCCTGGCGATCTGTCGCAGAAGGTCGACCCGTACCTGCGTCCGCTCTACGACGCGCTGTACGACCTGATGGGCTACGAGCGCGTGACCAAGGCCTTCGAGCGCGGCGCCATCGAGATCGCGCCGCTCGCGTTCATGCGCGGCCGCACGCTCAACCACGCGTTCGTGATCCTGGACGAGGCGCAGAACGCCACGCCCGAGCAGATGAAGATGTTCCTGACGCGCATCGGCTTCGGCACCAAGGCCGTGGTCACGGGCGACCTCACGCAGGTCGACCTGCCGCGCGGCGCGCGCAGCGGCCTGGCCGACGCCAGCGCGATCCTGCGCGACGTCAAGGGCATCGCGGTGACGCAGTTCGGCGCGGCCGACGTCGTGCGCCATCCGCTGGTGGCGCGCATCGTCGAGGCCTATGAAGCGGCTGCCGTGCGCAACGCCGCGGCATCCGATTCGCCGGCCGTCGTTCCGGCCAGCTTCCAGGAAGGTCGGCGCGGCGTCCGCGGAGGCCGGTCCTGATGGCCCGCGCCCCGCTCCCCGAGCTTCGCCTGAGCCTGCAGTTCGCCGACCCGTCGCACCGCGAGCTGCTGCCGCGCCACAAGGTCGCGCGATGGATCCGCGCCGGTCTCGAGGCGCCCGCCGCGATCACCGTGCGCATCGTCGGCGAGGACGAGGGCCGCACGCTCAACCGCGAGTACCGCCACAAGGACTACGCCACCAACGTGCTGACCTTCGACTACGTGCAGGAGCCCGAGATCGAGGCGGACCTCGTGCTGTGCGCGCCGGTGGTCGAACGCGAGGCGAAGCAGCAGAAGACCGACCTCGCCGCGCACTACGCGCACCTGCTCGTGCACGGCACGCTGCACGCACAGGGCTACGACCACGAGGACGACGGCCCCGAGGCCGCGGCCATGGAGGCGCGCGAGACGGCGGTGCTGGCGGCGCTCGGGTTCGACGACCCGTACGCCTGACGGCGCCGGGTCGCTAGGCCGCCGCGCCGTCGTTGGCGCGGCGGATCGCGTCCACCAGCAGCATGGCCAGGCGCTCCGCGGCGGGCTCCGGCGCGGCGCTCGGGCGGACCAGCGCGAGGTCGATCTGCGGCAGCGCGGGCAGGGCCGTCCCGGCCCGGTCGATGATTCGCACATGCGACGGCAGGCCGAATGCGGTGCGCACGGACACGCCCAGGCCGGCGGACGTCGCAGCCCACAGCGCGCCCAGGCTCGCGCTGCTGAACGCGCGGCGCCAGCGCAGGCCCGCGCCTTCCAGCGTGGCGGTGACGATCCCGCGCAGCGGACACGGGGCGTCCAGCAGGATCAACGGCAGCGGCTCCTTCGCGGCCCGGGCGCCGCGCCGCGCGTACTGCGGCCACCAGGTCGCGTCGAGCGCGGCCGGCGAGGCGGGGCCGATCCATTGCAGCGGCAGTCGCATGATGCGCTCGACGTGCAAGTGGGCCGGATCCCAGCCGATGTTCCAGACGAGCGCGAAGTCCAGCTGCCCGCCCGCCAGGCGCTCCTGCAGCTCGGCGCTGCGCGCCACACAGGCGTCGATGTGCACCTTCGGATGGGCCCGCGCGAAGCGCGCCAGCGCGGCGGGCAGCACGGCCTCGCCGAGGTCTTCCTGCAGCCCGACGCGCACCTCGCCCTGCAGGCTGGTGCCGTTGACGGCGGCCGCGGCCTCGTCGTTGAGCTCCAGCAGCCGGTGCGCGTAGGCCAGCATCGTCTCGCCGGCCTGCGTGAGCTCCAGGCCGCGCCCGGCCTTGCGCAGCAGCGGCGTGCCGGCCTGCGACTCGAGCCTCTTCAGCTGCGCGCTGACGGCGGACGTCGAGCGGCCGAGCTTGTCGGCCGCCCGTGCGAAGCTGCCCAGCGCGATGCCGGTGGAGAAGCTGCGCAGCACATCGAGGTCATAGGTCACGCGGCTCACGATCATCCCGTTTCATTGAACTGTCAGGCGAATATTTTCTGATTTTCAGGATGGCCACACAAGCGGAGACTGCGCTTCATGACGTCCTCGATTTCCGCTCCCCGCCCGCTGCCGCCGCGCCATCGCTGGAAGGTGCTCGCCGCCGGCGTGCTGGCCAACGCCGCGTTCTCCGTCGCATTCAGCGGCATCCCGATGACGGCCGTGGCGCTGCGCGCCGGCTACCGCCTGGACACCTCCACGCTGGGCCTGGTGCTGGGCCTGATGGGCCTGGGCATCGCGCTGAGCGAAGTGCCCTGGGGCCTGTTGACCGATCGCTTCGGCGATCGCCCGGTGCTGCTGGGCGGGCTCGCGAGCACCGGGCTGGCGCTGGCGGCGATGGCGGCCTGGGCCGCGCCGTCGGCGACCCACGTGCCGGCCCTGCGCTGGCTGGCCGTCGGGCTGGTCGCCGTGGGCCTGCTGGGGGGCAGTGTCAACGGCGCCAGCGGCCGCGCGGTGATGCGCTGGTTCGCCGACGGCGAGCGCGGGCTGGCCATGAGCATCCGCCAGACCGCGGTGCCGCTGGGGGGCGGCATCGGCGCCCTGCTGTTGCCCGTGCTGGCGCTGCACGTCGGGTTCGCCGCGGTCTACGCGTTCCTGGCCGCGCTGTGCGGTGTCGCGGCGCTGCTGGCCGCGGCCTGGGTGCGCGATCCCGAGATGGCGGACCCCGCCAGCGCGGCGCCGCCCGCCGGCCAGGCCGTGCCGCTGCGCGACGCGGGGATCTGGCGCATCGTCGCGGGCATCGGCGTGCTGTGCGCGCCGCAGTTCGCGCTGCTGTCGTTCGGCACGGTGTTCCTGCACGACGTCGGCCACGCTGGCCTGGCCGCCACCACGGCGACGATGGTGCTGGTGCAGGCCGGCGCGATGGGGATGCGCGTCTGGAGCGGACGCTGGACCGACCGCCGCCGCAACCGCCCGGCATTCCTGCTGGCCTGCGCTCGCGCGAGCGCCCTGCTGTTCGCGCTGCTGGCCGGCGTCGCGCTGCTCGGCGAGATGGACGTGTTCCCGGGCGTCGCGCTGCGCGGGGCGATGGTCGCGGCGCTGCTGGCCGGCGGCGTGTGCGTGTCGGCCTGGCACGGCGTGGCCTACACCGAGCTCGCGACGCGCGCCGGCGCCGGCCAGGCCGGCACCGCGCTGGGCATGGCCAACACGGCGGTGTTCGCCGTCTGCTTCCTGACGCCGCTGGCGGTCGCGCACCTGGTCGCCTGGCACGGCTGGGCGCTCGCATGGCTGGCGGCGGCGGCGTGCGCGTGGGTCGCTGCGCCGTGGCTGTCGTCGCCGTCATCGACGCGGCAGCCGCAGCCGCAGCCGGACCCGGATCCGGCCGCCGCCTGCCGTGCGGGGCGCTGAACCTCGGGGCGTCAGCCGTCGCTGCGCGTGCGGCTCAGCGTGAAGGTCTCGAACGGCGACAACTGGCCGTCGGGGCCGGTGACGTCGTAGTAGGTGACCTTGATCGTCGTCGTGCCGCCCGCGTGCGTGCCCGGGTCGACCTCGAACGCCGCGAAGCCGTACGAATGCGCCGCGTTGCGCACGGCCGACCAGGGCGCGTGCTCGGTCACGTAGACCGGCGCCCGCTTGCCCGTCGCCGGGTCGGGTGAACCCACCGCGGTGATCACGCGGCATTGCGGCGGATCGAAGAACAGCTGGTTGGACGGCACCGACGTGCCGCCCCCGCCGATGACCATGTGCACGGTGCCGCGGCGCGTGTCGACATGGTCGGTCGCGGTGGCCTGCGGCAGCGGCGTGAGCGTGGGATTGCCCTCGTGGCCGCGGATCGGATGCGAGCGTTCGTAGTGGTGCTCGTGGCCGCAGACGACCAGGTCGACGCCGTGGCGGTCGAACAGCGGCACCCATTCCTCGCGGATGCCGAGGTCCGCGCCGTTGAACTTGTCGGCGGTGGAGATGGCCACCTGGTGCATGCACACGACGACCCAGTCGATGCCGGGCAGGCGCCGCGCCGTCGCCAGCTCGCGCTCGAGCCAGGCCTTCTGCGCGCCGCCCGAGTAGCCGCGCACGTAGCTGTTGCCGCCGTCCTGGTAGACGACGTCGTCGTTGGCGATGCTGACCACGCGCACCGAGCCGGCGCTGAACGCATACCAGAGGCCGCGCGTGACGTCGGTCTGGCCGTCCGCCTCGGGCACCGAGAAGTAGGTCTGGTAGGCCTGGTAGCCGATCGGCCCGTTGCCGAGCTCGTTCTCGTGGTTGCCGGGCGATGGCATCCACGGGCGATGGCGCGCGCTGCGCGTGTTGTTGTTCCAGAAGTCCCACCAGGTGCGCACGCGGTCGTCGGCGAGGTTGGCGTAGCAGAGGTCGCCGTTGAACAGGTGGAACAGCGGGCGCAGGCGCTCGACGCCCAGCACGGTGTCGCCCGCAGCCGGCGAGCCGAGGTTGTCGTTGACGAACGGCGGGTTGGACAGCGTCACGCCCGCGGGCGGCACGAAGCGCTTGCCCAGCGTGGGCGTGCCCTGGTCGCCGAAGCTGGTGAACGTGAGGCGGGCGCGGCCGCGCGGGGCGGTGCGGAAGCTGCCGAACTCCGGCTCGGCGCCGTCATGCAGCGCGCCGTACAGATAGGCCGACTCGGGCGCGAGGCGCTCGATGCGCGCGTGGTGCGCGTAGACGACCTGGCTGGCCTTCGCGTCGGTGTAGCTGACGGTGCGTGCCGGCACCGTCTGCTCGAAGTGGCCGTCCATGCGCCCGACGATGACACGCGCGTCGCGCACCGGCTGCAACGTGTGCCAGGACACCGTCACCTGGCTCGACGCGTCCGCGCCGAACTGGATGTGCAGGCCGGCGACGGCCGGCGTCGCAGCGGGATCGCCGGCGCGGGAATGGTCGGGGGTGGCCTGCGTGGCGCTGGCGGCACGCGCGCCCGTGAACGGGGCGAGGCCGAGGGCACCGGCCACGCCGGCGGCGGCGAGCAGGCGGCGGCGGCTGACTTCGAGGTCGAAGTCGCGATCGTGATCGTGATCGTGATCGTGATCGGGAGAGGTCATGGCGGCGTTCGATGAGTCCCTGGAGCGACCCATTGAACGCCGCCAATGTGACAGGCGTGCATCGCGCGGATGACCCTCGCGCGACGTCCTGCGGCGGCGTCAGCCGCGCTTGAGCGCGCGCGCCGCTTCGAGCGCGAAATAGGTGAGCACGCCGTCCGCGCCGGCGCGCCGGAACGCCAGCAGCGACTCCATCATCACGGCCTCGCCGTCGACCCAGCCGTTGAGCCCGGCGCCCTTGATCATCGCGTACTCGCCGCTGACCTGGTAGACGTAGGTCGGCATGCGGAACTCGTCCTTCACGCGGCGCACGATGTCGAGGTAGGGCATGCCGGGCTTGACCATGACCATGTCGGCGCCCTCTGCGATGTCGAGCGCGACCTCGCGCAGCGCCTCGTCGGAGTTGCCCGGGTCCATCTGGTAGACCTTCTTGTTGCTCCTGCCGAGGTTGGCCGCCGAGCCCACCGCGTCGCGGAACGGGCCGTAGAAGGCGCTCGCGTACTTGGCGCTGTAGGCCATGATGCGCGTGTGCAGGTGGCCGTCGCCTTCCAGCATCGCGCGGATCGCACCGATGCGCCCGTCCATCATGTCGCTCGGCGCGACGATGTCGACGCCGGCCTCGGCCTGCACCCGCGCCTGGCGCGTCAGCAGCGCCACGGTCGGGTCGTTGACGATGTAGCCCGTCTCGTCGAGCAGGCCGTCCTGGCCGTGCGAGGTATAGGGATCGAGCGCGACGTCCGTCATGACGCCCAGTTCGGGGAAGCGTTTCTTGAGCTCGCGCACGGTGCGCGGCACCAGCCCCTGCGGGTTCAGGGCCTCGGCGCCGTCGGGCGTCTTCAGCGACGGCTCGATGGCCGGGAACAGCGCCAGCGCCGGCACGCCCAATGACAGCGCTTCCCCAGCCACGCCGAGCAGCCGGTCGATCGTCATGCGCTGCACGCCGGGCATGCTGGGGATGTCCTGCACCTGGTTCTGGCCGTCGATGACGAATACCGGCAGGATGAAGTTGCCCGGGCTCAGCCGGTGCTCGCGCATCAGTTCGCGGCTGAAGGCGTCGCGGCGCATGCGGCG
>Ga0068857_100000421_pt1 | contig 30004 bp, 32 predicted proteins | sample KBSCornC72_FD_66591 | JGI IMG/M metagenome (GOLD analysis project Ga0068857, IMG submission 66591) | Corn rhizosphere microbial communities from Kellogg Biological Station, Michigan, USA - KBS Corn C7-2 | ecosystem: Host-associated > Plants > Roots > Rhizosphere > Soil ...
CAAGGCCAGCCGGACCTCCCAAATAAGGCTGTAATAGGTCGCGCTTTCAGAGTGGGCCCACTTCCAATTGGCCTGCTCCAGCATGAAGTAGTCCCAGTCAATGCTGAGCCATATGTTGGAGCGACTCACGTTACCACCCTATCTACAGCTTCCAAGAGTCGGATTTTCGAGGCTGGCTTGTTCAACACCTGAGCCGAACCCACCCCAGAGAGGGCGGTGACGATCGCAAAGAAGGCCCCCGTATGAAACACGAAGCGATCCTTCATATCAGGGCGTTGAAGGAGAACTTGCTGCATCAACGTGGGACCCGACATGAAGGGCATCTCTCCATCCGAGATGACACAGTCGTACTTGCCCGCCAACACCGCCACCATAGCTTCACGACTATCGTAGTAGGTATCGACGTTGTACTCTGCGGATAGTATTTTAGAGAGGCTTCGCGCCACTTCGACATTATCGTCGACCACTAAGATGCGTTTCTTGCCCATGCCTTACCGTACGTCTTCAGTACGCTGAAATTAAGGGGAGGTCAATCGTCGATTAAGAAGGATCCCCAAGATTCTTGAGGCTCTTCCGGTGGCTTGGCCTGCTTGATCAATTTTGCAATAGGTCCATAGGAGCGTCGGTGGATGGGGCACACACCATGTAGGTCAAGCGCCGCCTGATGATCGGTCGTTCCGTAGCCCTTGTGCTTTTGGAAGTTATATTGAGGGTACTGCAGGCCATACTCTTTCATGAGAGTATCCCTCGAAACTTTGGCGATGATACTGGCCAACGATACTGCTGGGATCAAAGAGTCGGCTTTGGGCAGTCCGATCGCTCCCGTGACGCCCAACTGATGCACATGGCTCTTAAAACCGTCCACCACGATCAGGGGGTCAGGGCATGGGACCAGGTCCAAAAGCTTCGTCAGGACAGTCCTGTGAGCCTTAACAAGGGCCTTTTGGACACCCATCTGATCAATCTCCTCATGGCCAATCATGCACAGTACGAAAAGTACCGGGCTTTCGATCGTCCACTTCCTAAATGCCGCTTCGCGTTGCGCCTCGGGCATTTCTTTGGAGTCGTTCACCACCACATCGGGGCTAGACCACCCTCGAGGCAGCGCCGTCCCCGCCACTGCCAAAGGTCCCGCGTATGCCCCCAAGCCAGCTTCGTCAGAGCCAATGACCCATTTGGCCGTGGAGTTGTCGATGAGCGGATTGCCGGTGGATTTCATTGGATGCCTCGAGCACTATGAATGGTGGTGAGCTTGCGAAGCGGGTTTGTAGCCATGTGGGTGCAATCGTCAGGATTGACATAGAAGCATCCGTCACAAGTCTCTGGGCCTCCACCATCGAGCTTCTTGCAACGCACACAAGCGCCTAGTTTGATGATGTTGCACTTGGTGCAAGAGCACTGAAAAGCTTCCAGTCTGGAGGCATTGGCTGATCTATTGCCATCTACGGCGAACGGCTTCTTGTGGTCGAGCACCAAGTCAACCTTATCTAAGTCTCGATGCCGATTGCAGAAAGCGCAGCGGTAGCCATAAGCCTTAAAAATGGCTTCACGTTCAGCTGCCGTCAGATCATAGCGAACATCCGTTCCTTCCACGACAGAAGGTTTGGTGAAGTCCAGCAGAAATATTTTCCCTTGCTTGCGGGACACGGGTCTAGTGGGGAACCCCAAGTGTCCAATTTCGCTGACTTCTTTGTTGTGGCGGTTCTTGTTCAGGGTCTTTGGATCATAGAACCCGTACGTGAGAAACTGTCGAATGACATGACGCTGGGTTTTATTCAGGAAAAACGGAGGGCTTCCGTCCGAGGGCGTGACGAGGTCTCGATGCAGCGTTTCGAGTCGCAAATTTGCGATTGGTTCTGGACAGTTCTGCAATATGTGCAGAACTGTCGCTTGAACGTGTTCTCCCACAGTTCCAGGTTTATTGGTCAGGATACGTTGTACCCATTCCTGGCAGCGTTCTTCCAGAGCCCCAGTTGGGGGCATTTCTAGGTCCAATCCGAAATCGGGGCACACGGCCCGCATGAAATCGTCGAAATCCATCCATTTCCATACACCGCTTAAGTCCCGCCCAAACCGGCCGTACTAGGGGCATGGCTCGAATATACACGGACTACTTGGCTGAACCCAAGCACCCCCTACGGGACGTGCTTGAGGCCATGACGGGCGAGCAGCCACCAGCATTCGTCAAGGGCTACAGCACCAAAGGCCTCAGCGATAAGCAGCTAATGATGTTGCAAGATTGGTGCAGCACGAACGTCAAGCCCAACTGGCTCACCGGTATCGGCCTCCTGGAAGCGGCTGAACAGCAGGTCCAAGAGGCGGTGGCGAATACCAACATCCCGGAGGAAGAATCATGAAACCAGGCGAAAATGGCAGCTACGGCTACACCGACATCCCCATCATCTTGGGAATGCTGTTGGGCGCGGCGGCAGGATACGCCCTAGCGTCACCTTTCATCGGTATTTCGAAAGCCATCTGTTACTTCAAGCGTTCCAAACCAGCTTGAAGTAACACCAAAGGCAGCTCGGCCATCAATCCGGGCAAGCACATAGCCGCGATGCCTCTCGCCCCGTTGGCATCCTTTCGGCCGAGGCAGAACAGGCAGTAGCCGACGATCCACCAGAAGATGTTCCACGGCGGCACGGCCATTCCGGCCATGCCCACGTAGGGGCTTGCTTCGTCCAAAGCGCGACAGATTGCTTTCAGCATCCCCCTGTATTCGGATGAGCATGGTGTTCGTTACACAAAAAGGCAAAAGGCCACAGGGTGCGAACTCTGTGGCCTTTTGCCTTTTCTAAGGGATCAAATTTTGACTTCGATTTCCTTCATTTCGACCGTACCTTCGATCGTTGCCCCATTGACCGTCACCGTCAATTTGTTCTCATCCAACGATTTGAACTCGGTGAACCACGTTTGGCCCACCACCACCGTGAAGGTCAACTTGGCCAGCTCGAACATGAGCTGACGACATTTCTCAGTCGCCTCTTTGGCTTTGATCTCGGCCCAAGCCGTCACGGCCGATTCACCATTGGCGGTGATGTAGGAGTCCACCTCTTTGATGGCTGGCTCCATGATGGCTACAGAGGGCGTCAGCTTACCCGCAGCGATCTTGGTGCGGGCTTCCTTCACAGAGGGTAGGGACGAAAGGCTCTTGAGCGAGACCTTCAGCTCCTTGCCCACGTAGAAATCTGTCGATTCGGCTTGGACGCTCTTGGGAGAAAAGCCCGAGTAGTCCGTGATGCCCTGCTCTTTGAGCCAGGTCGCCACCTCGTCCCCATACTTCTCCTTGAAGCCCGTTGAAGTGCGCTCTGGCTTGTAGGACTTGAAAACCTTCTGGGCCGCCTGTGCCTTGACCAACTCGTATTGCGTTTCGAAGAGGGTCTTGGCACTCGTTGCCTTGATCATCTTGCGATTGATGACAGGGAGCGAACGCAAATCCAGAACGACCGTTACGGGACGATCATTGGATGCCTTCTTGACCCTCGTACGGGTTTCCTCCAAGGTTTCGGTGGACGGATTGATGATCGTCTCTTCGGGCATCCCGCATTCCTTGAGAGCCCGGAGAGTGCCAGCCGTCAAGCGGACAGGCAGACGATCCACATTGACCAAACCATCTTTGATGATGGCGTAGTTACGGAAGACGAAACTGTCCAACGTTGTGGGGGCGCCAGCTGGGGCCGTTGCCTGACGATCCGACAGATCAACCTTGCCAGTCTTCTGGACCATAATGCTGATGTTGGGACGGTCCTGGTTGAAGGTCAGCTTGGAGATGGGGTACCCATCAGGATTCTTGTCGAGCTTGATCTCCAACGCTTTTGGCTTATTGGCCGTAACGGCGGCGATCTGAGCCGTCAGAGCGGCAATCTTTTTGGCGTCCTTGGTGCTGGTCAGTTCTTGGGTCAGCTTGGCGATTTCTTGCTGTTCTGCTTCCGTCAGGACGTTGTCCGCGTCGACACGACCTCGGCCGATCTTGGAGTACTTGAAATCTGGGTGATCCAGCAGCACATGGTTACTCTCGTCCTCCGAAAGGATGTTGAGCAGTTCCAAGACCGTGAAGGCATCTTCTTTCGGAATGCGAGTCGGGTCACAACCCATCGTCAGACGCTGCTTCTCGTTGAACGCAGCGGCTTTGGCGGCTTCCGTGAACTCGCTGTACTTTTGCTTGCCGAAACAGGTGCTGAACTGGTCGATAAACCGAACATCACCCGTGAGCTTTAGCAAAGACAGCACCACATCCGACTTCATGCGGTTGGCGTAGAGCGATGTGGCGGCGTAGATGGCCCATTCAGGGTGTCGTTCCAGGCCACTTTGATATCCTCTGCCTTGCCGTCTGCTGTGGGGGACAGGTAGTAGACGACTCCGATGTCCTTTGGAGCCTTGATCGAGCCCCCTTCGACACCAAAGGTCAGAAGGTCCCCATCGGCTAGGCTGAAGGCGAATCCACAGATCGGATCTCCTGCAATCGGTACCTCGATCTTCGGAGCCCCAGTGGATCTCTTCTGGAGAATGGCTTCGAAGTTCGGCATAAAATTGTCGAAACTTTCGGCGAAGATGACCGCACCGCCTGCCTTTTCCGCCATAGCGGCCAGCAGTTGACGATCGGCATAGTAGCCGTACTCGACGAAGGTAGCGCTCGCCACCTTGCCCCCCACAGTCTCGACCGCCTTGAGGATATCAGCCCGTCCCCATTGATTGTCGCAACCATCCGACATGAAGGCGAGCGAGAAGATGCTGCTAGAAGACTTCTGGCTGATTCGATCGACAACCTTCGAAGCCTCTTCGAGCGGTTCTTTGAACCCGGTGAGCCCCATGGGCTTCAGCCAACGATCGATCGCCTGTTCGACCGCTTTCAGGTCCGCTAGTGTGGCGACGGGCTCAGCCTCCAGGAGTGTGCCGAACTGACCCCAGCCGCTGAACCAAATCAGGCTCAGGGTGTCCTTCTCTTTGAGCAACTTAGGCAGCTTCTTCTTGAGCTGCTCACGCAAGCGTGGCAAATCGCCGTACATGCTGCCCGAGCAGTCGATGATGGCGATGTGGTTGGTCGGGATGTCGGTGACAACCGTGGGAGCGGCCTGACTCACCGTCTGCTGGACGAGGAAAAGGGAGTCGGAAATCTTGAAACTGTGGGTCATTGGTGGTTCCTTTGAAGGTGGATCACTGCATACACAAGCGACGATTGCGTTGTGACACGTTCCGCAAAAGGGCATGCCGTCATCGTACATACGGGATTACTACACCACCCGCTAGACTGGCTAGGTCATATTATGTCACAGCGCGTAGACTGTGACCGATATGCCTTTTAGCGTCTTTTCGAGTAGCGGCTCTATCCTGGCCCAACTACCGCCCGAGAGACCTGTACCTATCTTGGGCATATGAATGGACGCGCCTAGCTTCTTGGCCTCAACCGCCAATGCGTCCAAGCATTTCTCCAGCGCATCGTACTGAAGGGGAGTGGGATTGTTGGCTGATCTGTAGCCCCGCTGAGCGATCATGTTGGCGACCCACAAATCAGGCTCGACCTCAATCACTTGGATGGCACCCAAATGGAAGCCATCCTTAGTGGAATGCCATGCCTTGTAGTACCGCTTGGGTTCGGGCCAGCGGGCCTCAATAGCGAGGACGAAGCCCTTACCAAAACCACCACGATCATTGACGATGTGGGCTATGATTTTGGCGCCCGTTCCTTGGGGCTGGGTCGCGTCGCCTTTGGTATACGTGATCATCTAGCCGTACTAGACACCAACACGTAGGCTTGCGTGAGGTCGTATTGCTCACATTCTTTCTGAGTCAATGCACGCATCTTGCCGTCTTCAATTAGCTCTTCGAACAGCCGCTCTGTCTTCTCGAGCGTCCAGTAGTAACCTAGGTGCATCGAAGCGGCGCCGATGATTAGTGGCCTCGAGCTTTTCTTGAAGAGACTCAGGATCTCTGACTTCGCTTCTTCCTTGGCCAGATGGCGCTTTGGAGGAGGAACCGACTCAGGGCTCTTCTTCATGGTAGTGCCCTGATAGTGCGCTTGAGTTCTCGGATAGGAGTAGGTCATTCGTCGCTATCTTTTGGTGGTCGTCGAGCCGATGATGGCTACGAACTTCTACACCTTCATCCTTCAATTGCTGGATGAAATCTTCGAGATTTTCCACCACAACCGTGAACACGTTTACACCCGTGTCCAGTTGCACCATAGGATCGATCAAACCTGTTGGCTGAGGAGCCCATACAACGAATGAATAGTAGCCCATATCTGGGCCGATCTATCAAAGGACTTGTGATTCGAAGGCTTCCCCATGCACAGTAACAGGCTTCAACGCCTTGGGGTCGTACCAGATCTCGTACTCTACTTCGCTAGCAGCTTCCCAGCGGTCAAAGAACTCGAAGCTCTTGGCTTTGAAGGTGTCGGGAACCAAGATGTATCCAGCGGGGCCGGTAAATACAGTAGCGTGAGAATGCTCTACCGGCATTGCGCTTATTTGCCGATTGAGGCGCCGGAAGGGAAGCACAGACTCTGGTGGCAATACCCACAGCTCACCCTCGAGTTTGGCTAGGGCATCCATCGAAACCTTCAGCGCATTCTCGGTCTTGGCATCCTGAGTGATGATACGGGCCAATTCTCGTACCCACCCCTGCACTAGAGCGCCTTGGATGGTGGCGGCCCGATTGTGGTGGAGATTGACGGTCGTTTGGTCCTGAATCCCCATAATGGACTTCGAGCCCACCTTACCCTTTAGGTGGACGAGCCCTGTGGTATCGAGCGGAACTTCCCCCACCAACTTAAAGTGGCTCAGGAAGGCAGCCGAGGTGCCGCTGGCCGCCTCTAGAAGGACTTTGGGATCGAACCGACCCAGCGAGTCAACGATGTGCTTTCGGCCTCTCTTAGTGGCAACCAAGAGGCGGGGATCGTTCATTTCCTTGAGGAGGACTGTTTTGCTTCCCCTCTCAGCCAGCTTGGCTACGATCTCTTTTTCGCGCTCAGTGTCGTGCAGCCAAGTGACGACGGCCGCTTCCAGGTCTGGTCGGATCCGCTTCAGCGGGGTGGCCATCGAGCCATTTTCCCTAGGGACGAGAGCAGGCTGATAGATATCCGCCTCCTTCAGCGTCGTGAGGACCCGACCTGTTTCCTTACAGACAAGGTGGATGCCCTCGCCCAATTGACGAAATTCATCCACCAAGTACTGCACAGCCTCAGAGGGATCATCTTCCCCCCAGCTAGGTTGGAGAGCCGCCGCTACTTGGGCTGCTAATTCCTCATCGGTCCAATCGTTGGCCAATTGCTGCAGGAACATCTCCTTGACAGCCTCATTGTTCTGAACGTCAACCCTAGCTCGAAGCAATGCCTCGGAGCTAGGATCGGCCAGCGTCGCGATGGTGGGGTTGATACGGCTATTTAGGTCAATCATGGGTTCCCTGTCTCAGCATACTGAGCAAAAGGAACCTTAGCGATTCCGAAAGGATTCTCCACGTTTCGCAGAGGCAAACCTGGCTCTAATGCCTTCGTCAGTATCGGCATCGTAACCAACCCAGTCAAGCAGTTCTTTGATGTCTTCACCCATGGTTTTGAAGATCCTGGGCTTGGTTTTGAGGGCCTGGGCGAGGATTTCCGGATCCAGGTTTTCCTTATTGGCGTGGAAGCTGTCAATCATGGCGGCCGCGATGGATTGCCCGATTTCACGTCCAACCATGTTCTTGGCGTAATCTGAGAGGTCCGCCAGTTGGAACTTGGAGGTGTCTTGGCCGAACGCCTTCAAGTGGATCTTGAGGATGTCGATCCGCTCTTCATCATTCGGGAGGTCAAAGAAGAACCTCTCATCCATACGGTTGATGAACTCCGTAGGAATGCCCCTGAGCGAGTTGGCCGTCATGGCCCAGCAGACTTCGGACTTGGTCTCCTCAATCCAAGTTGAGAAGATGCCCAACATACGGCTGGTTGTACCCGAATCGCTCATGGCAGATGAAGCGGCGCCAGCCAAGGACTTTTCAGCCTCATCCAGCCACACGATGCAGGGCGCTTGGGCTTCGATCAAATTGATGACCTTGTAGGCGTTGGCCTCTGAGTCACCCACACCACTGTTGCGCAATTTGCCCATCTCAAGCTGGATGACGGGCAGCTTCCACTCGGCACCCAAGGCCTTGACCGAGATGCTCTTACCGCACCCCCAGACACCTACGAGCATGACGCCTTTTGGAGGTCTGAGGCCGAAGCGTTGGCCTTCCTCAGTCCAAGAGTTCTTGGTTTTGGCGGCCCATGCCTTGAAGTGTTCAGCACCACCAACTTTGTCGAAAGAGGAATCGGCAGTGTCGACGTAGGACAGAAGATCTGACTTCTTCAACATCTTCCGTTTGTAGTGGCGGATGTACTTCTCTTCGATTCGCTTGTCCTCTGCGCCCTTGTTGTTTCGGCGATAGGCCACAATCGACTGTGCGATAGCGGCATCGATTTCGAAGTGTGTCAACCCTCGAAACAGGCTCGGGCTGTTTCTGGGTGGATTCGTTTTGAGGAGACCGCTGATCTCACCTACCGCTCTGGAGATCTCGTCATCATTCAGACCCGGGTCGTGCACCACTTCGATGTAACGCTGGAGCTTCGGCGGGATGACCGCTCGCTGCCCGACGAAAATCATCACCTTGATGTTTTTTTCGTCATTGTGCAGCTGCTGAGCGATGTTGAGGATTCGGCGCTGCACATTGGCTTCCGCCAAAAAACGCTCGGCATCCGTAATGATGTAGTAGTTCTGCTTGTCACGAGGATCGTCTTTGTAGACGCGCATCAAGGCTTCGTTGATAGGCATCGATGCTTGATCCTCGGGGTGCTTCCGAAGCTTCCAATCATCGATCCAATTCTTGAGAGGCACCAAGCCTGCGGCTGAATTGTAGAGGTAAACCTGATCGATGAATTTGTCGAAGGTGCTTCGCAGCTTCAGAAGCAAGCGATCCTCTTCGTCGGTGACGTAGAAGATGAATCGGGACAGGGCTCGTAGATGAAAGTGCAGATCGTCCATGTGATCCTTGTGTACACCAAAAAGAACGGGCCCCAGTCCAAAAAGGAAAGGGGCCCGCATTTGCCAGATGGCGGTACGATTGATCAGCCGGTGCAGACGAGCTTGATGGAGCCATTCTTCAGAATCTGACGACTCTGAATGGTGACGCCCTCACGCAAAGCCATGCGACGGAATTCGGCCTCGGAGTAGTGCTGGCGCAAGATGCCCAGCTGCTCCTTGGTGTGGTAGTCCGAATCGCTCGTGATTTCGCCCGTCGTAACGTTGATGGTGGCGCGAGCGAGCGGTCCGCTCGAGATGTACAAGCTGTCGCCGTTCTCTTGGAACGAGCACTTGTAAGCCTCGAGGGCTGACTTGATCAAGCCGACATCTTTGAATTCTGACTTGAATGTTACCTTATGGGACATGTGGTTTCCTTTCCTACTATGCTGGAACTGAGGTCGACCCTCAGTAGATCAGCTCTGAACTTCTTCGACTTTGTCGCAGTCCGGGCCGGTGCGCTCGTCCGACACCATGGTGCCTGCGTTGAATTGAGTGATGCGCTCGCAGTTTTCACCAACATCGCGCTTGGTGACCTCGTGCAATCGCGTACCGTCTTTTGAAATGGTGACTTCGAATTCCATGATAGCTCCTATAGAGTAGCTCCGGTTTGTCGACCGGCCAATTTTAACCACCAAATTTGATCTTAGCGCCAGGTTGGACAACCCGGTCGTTAGGGTCAGCAGGTGGTTTGGGTGCCCAGGGATCTAACACCGGTTGAGCTGGTTTTGGCAACCCGCCACCGATCATTTGTGGTCCCCGATTGGGTGTATTCTGTAAACTGGAGGTGGGCAATGGCGGAAGTTTAGCAGTTTCCACCACTTTTTCAGGCATAGCGGAAACTGTCGGAGGAGCGGGAGTAGGCGGGGCGGGGGCGGGCTCCACCTGTTTCTTTTCCACTTCCTGAACATCCAACCATTCCGATTGGCCGGAGGGTGCCTCCGAGCCGACGATCGTAAGGAACTTCTTGGCGCTCATTTCTGCGAACCGGGGGTCCGAAGGATCCATCCGCGGAACCTCTTCGAACAGTTGCTTTTCCCAATTCTGAGCCCGCTTTTCGAACGCACTCTTCCCCCATTGGCTTCGAGTGCACTCTTTCTGCGAGCATCTATCGCAGAAAAAGCTGATAAAGTCGTTGAAGGGGACCCGCTTGTCATTGCATAGGTCCAGCCAGTCCTTGCGATCAGCCATACGTTCCTCAGTATACCTTATCCCAAAGGTTCTTCCTTATAGAAGTAGTCGCCTGACCCCAAATTTTTGTCCTGTAGCTTGTGTTTGAGTGTATCGGGGATGATAGGTATGCGCCGTTTCATAGGGTCAATCAGCACATTCCCCCCGCTGTCCTTCAGACAGAGGTAGATCCTAGAGTCGGCGTCTAGGCTTGCCGCCACACATTCGAAGGCCAACTTCACCGATCTAGCCGTCAGGTATTCATCGGAGAGCATGAAGATCGCCACCGCCAACGTGCCTTTTGTAGGTGTTCGGGGGATGAGCGATACCGGCTTGGCATCAGTCGTGTCGTAGGTAGGAGCGGGCGGCGGATCATCACTGATCACTTTCTCCCCAACAGGAGCTTCCTTCTTTGTCTTCAGGATGCCCACAAGCCAATCTGGCACGGGCTTCTCGCCTTCGAGAACCGCAATCCAATCGACCTTGGCTTCCCAAGTCAAGCTGATCAAGGGTTCCACAATGAGTGGGACCTTCCAATTGACCATCTTCGACGGAAATTCCATGACATCAATCAGCAAAGGAACGGCTTCATTCAGCCGCTCATGCTTGACTTCGAACACGATTTCATCGTGTACCGTCATCAGCATTCGGACGCTATCATCCCCACCATTGCGCAGCCATCCCCTCTTAGTCAGCTCTTTCACCAACTTGACCATGGAGATCTTCATGATGTCCGCGCCCGTCCCCTGAATGGGGTAGTTGGTGGACTTGCGTTCGCAAGATGCCTGAATTTTACGGACATCTTGCTCGATCAGGATATTGCCTTGAGAGTCTTTGGCCCCTGCTTTGATATCGGCGTCCGGAATAGCGATGAACCGCTTGAAAGCCGTCTGCACTCCCTTGTCCCGCTTCACTATTTGGTGCTGGTTCTTCACCCATGAAGCGAAAGTCGGAACGGATTTATCGAAGTTGGTCTTACGACGGGCCGCCTCGACTTTATCGCACTTGGTGGCCCGCATGATCGCTTGGGTGCCACCACCGTAGATCAGCGAGAAGTTTGCGATCTTACCTGCGTTACGCTCGACCTTGTGGTCCTTCGTGACGTGAGAGCCGAAAAACGCCTGAGCGGTGATGGTGTGGAGGTCACCGCTTCCGTGGATAAATTCGTTGATCCACACGGGTTCGTTGGAAAGATTGGCCACCACCCGGAGTTCCTGGCCGGCATAGTCGATCTTGACCAGCGTGTATCCCGTTCGAGCAATGAAGGCTCGGCGTAAGGAATGAGCCACAACTGGCTTTTTCGGATCCGATCGGGCTGGAATGCCGTGAATTGGAATGCCTGAATAGCCCTGAGCAGGATCACCTGCTGAAGCGGTGAAGCGGCCCGTTGCAGCGCCCGTCTGATTGAAACCAAACCGGAGTTCATCGTTCTTGTCACAGTTAGTGGACATACTTGCCAAGTAGGTCCCGATGATCTTGTCGATTTGACGGTACTTCACGATCCAATTGAGGACCTCTGGAGCATCGTCGCCCTCAGCCATCTTCTCAAGAGTGGCCGCGTCGGTCTTGTATTGTCCCGAAGCCTCGTTTTTTTCAGGCTTAGGGCTGATGTCCAAGCCCTTATCGGTGAAGAGAAAGTCCGAGAGTTGCTTGGAACTTCCAGGGTTGAAGTCCACAAACCCCTTCTTTTCGGCAAGAGAGGCTATGAGGCCGCTGTACTTCTTCCGCTCATCCTCAGCCACGGCGAGCAATTCCACTATCGCCTTCTTGTCGATACGAACTCGAGGCCGCTCCATAATCCGTACGGCGCACCCTGTCTGCTTCTCCAGACGATAGGTGAACGTGAAACGGGTACCGATGACGGCCGACAACACCTCTTTGTAGCTAACCGTTACGTTCTTTTGCGTAAGCTCCCATTGCCCCTTGGTTTCGCAAAGGGCCTCGGTGCAGATTGCGTCCGAGCAGCCGTACATGACGACTGGAGCACCCTCCTCAGGGTAAAGGTCCTCAAAATGACAATCTCGTCCGGGGGTCTTTTCAGAGAACAAGTCCTTGAACTTGATCATCTCATAGCGGTAGATCTGATTGCCGTCCCTGATCGACAGGCGTTCGAACGCTTTATCCTTCAGACCCAAAGAAGGGTCATCGGAGTATGCTGAATAGGCCGCCAGCATACCGTCTTCGAAACTTGAAGGGTGCCAGAAGTCGATCCCTGTGACGGGATATAGGAACTCCTGATCAAACTTGGCATTCCAAAAGTACAGCAGTACCTTGCCCGGCTCCACTATTTTGTTGGAGCCACAGGGGTCCTCAGCCAAGTCCTCGGGTGCAATCACAGGCTGAGATGCCAAGCACAGGCGCCGTATTTCCTGATCCACCGCTTCAGGATTGACGTTCGGGTTGGGTTCCCCGTACAGAGCGTTGAATTTGTGCCTGAGTGGAATGTAGTAGCCTACCCCTTTTACGGAAAGGCAATAGCCCACTATTTTGTGGACCGTGTAGGGCTTGTCGTCTGCATCGTAATAGATGCGGTTGTCAAGACCTTGGGTTTCCAAATCGATCGCAGCCCGTCCATGGGCTAGAATCTTGTCTACGATAACACGTACTTCTTCGACCGACTTGACCAGGTTGAAGGAGTGGTACTTCATCCAAGGCTTAATCAGGTCTTGCGCCGCCACCACCTCTTCTTGCTGAAGACCCGAGGACTCGATGAAGTCCGAAAGCGCGTCTCCAGCGGTCTTGGTGGGGGCGTGCTGAGCCAGATTGCTAAGGGGTCGAGGGTCCTCCGTAGTGGGCATGAACTGAGAGATGTCGTCTGCGTCCTCGAAACCGACAGAGTCATTTACTTCTGGCATATTTCCTCATTCTGGATCACGACCAAATGCACGTGATCTCGCCATTCAGTCAAAGCTTGAGTGGCCGTCAATCGCACAACCTCCTCAGATACACCTGTGGGCTCAAAGCACCACGGCATATTCTTAGCTAAAGGGTGGCAATTCTTCTCGATGTACAGCTGACAGCTCTTCTTCCGATAGCACTCACTAGAGACTGGCAGCACCTTCCGAATGGCCCCGTCTGGCGGAATGCCTAGCGCTTGAGCTAAAGGCTTTGACCAGCGATGAAGGGCGTGATCTAGGACTTCTTTCGAAATCCTAGAGAACTGATCTCCGAAAATAGTACCTCGAAGGGGCTCCCACTCGGGCTCCCACTTCCCGTCTATTTCGTCGATCAACACTAGTTTGATTTCACCCATTTCACGGGTGGGCAGCTTGATTCTCCTGGACACGTATACGGCCTCCTATCTTGTCGATCAACTGACGAAGAAGCTCGTTAGCCTTTGGATAGGTGAGTTGGCCCACACTGGTTTTCGAGTAGATCTTGTCCAGCATTGATCCGGCTATCAAGTAGCCATTGCTGTCGTTCTTTGCGACGTAGACCTCTCGAGCGTCTTTCAGGCGGCTCTCACAGAGTTCGTATAGCGTATCAAATCTGGCCTTAGCAGTGTCGTCAGCAGAAGGAGCGTCAATCAGACCGCCTTCTGGAATAGGGGGTGGGACAATGTTGTAGGCCTTCTCGATCTCAGACAGGATCTGGTGGAATTTCTTTTCTTCCCCAGAGTATTTCTTCCACAAGCCAATGGCGTCCCACCGCTCACGACACACGAAGCACCAAACGTGAGATGGGCTTTGTGGGGTAGAGGGGAACGCCCTTGCAGAGGGCTTCTCGTCCTTGCCGTGGAATGGACAAGAGAACTGCTCTTCTCGATCAGCTACATGGCGAAATGAGACTCCGTTGCGCTTGAGAATGTCGTGGACCGTGACCCTGTCATGGATCGCTTTCTTTCGCAGACCAAACCAAGCATTCAAATTTGAATTTGCCATGTATAATCCTTCACTCGCAATAGGGTGGGAACCTTAACTCATACGTATTGTGCCAACTCGTCTTGGCTCACTTCACCACCGAAACCAGTGGCAGCGGGGTCCCAATTACGAATCCTGTGACAGCTCATATCGACACCGATGCGGGTATGGTCGAAGAGCATATTGTCGCGATTTTTCATGTTATCGATGATGCCGAAGCCCTGTTCCTTCATCTCCTTGGTGGCATATGAGGTGGTGATGTAATCCGCACTACGCTCGACTTGGTTTGCATAAGCGAGGTGGCGCATAGAGTACCTACCCTCAGCTTCTGCCTTGCCTTTGCCCTTTTCGGCAGTGCTCATACCATCGCGGTTAATTTGATGTAGGTCCACCACTGGCACCCCTGCGCCACCATTGTAGTGCAGAGCCATCATCTTCAAGTCGCGCATGACCGAGTTACGCTCGACAATGTAGTCTCGGTAGGTCTTATTGGGCTTGACCAACTCGTCCTGATCGATGACCAGCAATCCTAGGTCCATGCTCTTGTTGAGCTGCTCCGCGTAGACCCGTATGTCTTGGACGCTGATGTCCTTGTCGGGCGCCCATACCTTCAGGCGGCAGTACTCGGGATTGTTCTCGAGGTCGTGGAGAGCCATCTGATAGAACGCTTCTTCATCGGGCGTTAGCTCTCCGTCACGTATTTTGCGATAATCGAGTGAGTTATAACCCTGACGCTTGAAGATGCCGTTCGAAGTGTGGATGGCACACAGGATCTTGCGTAAGTGTTCATACTTCATTTCCAAGCTCACGTAGAGCACGTTAGCTCGGTAACGAGTGATGGCGTTGTAGGCCCAATTCAACGCAAACGTCGTTTTGAGGCCACCTGGCTCCGCCGCATGGACCCACAGTTCACCCCGTTTGATGCCGTGGCAAACCGTATCTACATGATCTATTCCAGTAGGGACACCATACACGTTGGCCTTGCTGACCTTGGCCAGTTTGTAGGCTTCCCATTCCAAAGGGGCGTCTTGGGTCACATCGCCATCGGTGATGGCGCTTGAATCCGGAGGGATCAGCTCGTGAGCTTTTTCGCTTAAGTACTGAATGGAGGCTCGGACCCCCTTCACCACTTCCTTATCAATGATCCGGCCCTTAATGGCGATCTCTTCAGCATCCTTGAGCAGAACCCGCAGTTGGTTCTGACTCTGGTCATCCTGAAGATTGTCCAGAAGCGTGTAGTAGTCCTTGCTCTTATAGACAATCGCTGCTTCGATGTCCTTGAGCTTTTCTAGGACCGACAGCTCATTGTCCCCTACGCGCTCAAAGAAGTCGCGGATCGTCGCCGCGCTTGGCGGCTCAAGGTGCTCGTTGGTGAACGCCTTGATGAAGTTGAAGATCTTTCGCTCGTCAGGATGGTTCCATTCGTATCTGGAACGACTGAGAGCCTTGTAATTCCTTGCAATATGAGCTTCGGAGAGCTTGTTGTCCCCGAAATCAATGATACCTCGAAGTAAACGTCTGGGCATTTAGCGGCCCCATTTCTTCTTGAACTTCTTGGGTCTCCCAGCACCAGGCAAATCGAAATCTCCGCCCGAGGGAGGCTCAGGTTCATCGTGCTCTGGAGCACGGTTGAAGTCTGGTTGTTCTGTAAGGCGGTTGTCGGTTGTGTCCTCATCTACAACAATGAGGCCCTCTTCGGGCTCATCCGCGGCAGACGCTTGCAAACGGACCGTCTTGTACTTTTCATCTACATAGAGTTCTATGGTTGAATCCTTCGAATGCTCCCAGCTCTCAAAGGGATCCGTCGATTCGAACAGCCACGTGGACTTGCCCGCCGCTTCTCGGAGCATGAGAGCCTCGAGAAGCACAGAGGCCGCCGCCACGTTCTTGTATCGCAGAAATCCTAGGCGCATGATAACCAGGTCCTGGTCCTCGCCCATGAGGTCTGCGATGATGTTGTTGTTCTCTTTGGACGCACGCTGCTGTTCCGTGCGATTCCGCCAGCTCTCCCCGCCCACGAACACGTCCTTCAACCGGCGGTCATCGACGACCTTATACGTGAACTTAGGGTCCCTAGCGCAGCAGCACGTCATGGCGACACGAAGGTGTGGCAAGAATCCAGACCAAGTGACGCCCTGGATGCGGATGTTACTCTTCGTCAGGTCCTTCTCAGGAGGTTGATTTGAAATCTTGGATGGCGTGAATATAGGGCTCTCCAAGATAATCCTTGCTTTCAAGAGGTCTGGGGTCAGACGACTCTTGACGTTTTCGATCCGTAGTCGACGAAGATGGTTCGGACAGGTGTCGACGTTCTCTGCGTCGGTACCAATATTTTGGATTACGGTGCCAGTACCTCGGCAGCCCTCTTTAGGGGCGAAGCCGCACCGTTGACAAAGGTCACTCATGTGTTTCCTTGCATCGATCGAATGAGGTCCTTTAGAGAGGTCCCGCCTCCCTCAAACTTGAGAGCGCCAACGGCGGCCTCTCCCAGGACCTTGTCGATCAGATTTTTCTTCTTCCTGAGCAGGCTCAGGACATGGTGGTCAATCGTTTTTCGAAGCTTGCCTAGCCCAGGTAACTCAGCGAGGAGGTGGTAGGTCATGACGCCCTTGTGGGGGCTGCCTATGCGAATCATTCGTCCCAAGATTTGAACGTAATCGCCCCAGGACCACGGCATGTCATAGAAGATCGTGGCGGCGGCGGCCTGAAGATTGATGGCTTCCGACCCAGCATTGGTAATGAACACCACCCTCACATCAGACTTTAGGTCCTGGAACGCTTTCTGTGCCTCAGCACGCTGATCGGCTTTCTCTTTCCCAGTGATCCGGACACTCTTGATACCGTTCTTCTTCAGCATTTCAACGAGGCGGCCCACCAAGCTTTCGAAGCGGGTGTAGACGATGACCTTTTCACCATCCAATTCCTCCTGCAGTAGATCAAGGAGCGCCTGTTCCTTGCTGAATAGCGTACCTATACGGTGGTCTGTCAGCTCGTAGGCTATCCCGGCCAGCACATCACCTTCCTTGAATTTGAGCATGGCGAGGGAGTCCACTATTTGCTGGCAATAGATGAGGCTCGTGAGCGCCTTCGTCTCTTCGAACTCCCGTATTTCGCCGTCCCCCAACTCCAGCACACCTGACAAGGCCTCTTCGTATTTGGCCACTTCAGGAGGACTCAACTCACACGTAACTTCACGGGTCGTAAGGGTAGGCAGCTCATCCGATACAGCATGCTTCGGTCGACCCAAGTAGTTCAGCTCGATCACTTCCTTGAAATGATCGAGGTTCTTGTACCCCTTGATGACGGGTATTTTGGCTCCTCGTGAGACCTGCTTCAGTTCATAGAAGCAGTAGTCCTCGAGGAACTTCGTCTTTGGGCCGAACAGCTTCGGCAAAATGGCCTTGTAGATGCTGTACCCTTCATCCAGATTATTCTTGAGAAGGGTGGCGGTTAGCCCATAGACGCGATTTGAGCGATCCGACAGAAAGCGAGCTATTTCCCAAGTCTTGGTGCGCATGGACTTGAACGCAGTCGCTTCATCGAAGATGACTGTGAGATTTTCTGCAGCCTTCTTGGTGTGGGCGTCCAGAAGCCCTGGGAGGACTGATTGTTTGGGGTCTGGTCTGCCGTTCGGCAGAAGAGGTTGGATGCCTCCGTAGTTCCAATCCCGCACCAATAGGGCGTAATTCAGGATCAAAACAGACTTGCCAGGACTATCGGCCCACTCCTTGTAGACCCTTTGACGAGTCTCCAAAGACGTTTCACCCTTTATTTTCGCCGTTGCCAGATGAACATCCACCCCCACAGTGAAACGTCGTATTTCGTCGGCCCACTGATTGATAGCACTCTTCGGCGCCATCACGATGACCTTGGTCTCGGGCCTCTTTTCCCAAACGTAGCAGAGGGAAGTGATGGTCTCGACCGTTTTACCAAGTCCCGTTCCGTCACCCAGCACCATCCGCTTCAAACGAAGCATATGGTAGACCCCCTGTACTTGGTAATACCGAAGATTGAATGGGTGAAGCTGGCCGTCCAGCCCGATTATTTCTTGCCGGAGGATCGGTGACGGAGGCAGCTTGACATCTTTTCGCTCTCGAACTTTTCGTAGTTCGACTAGCAATTCTTGCTCAGCTGGCGTGCGTTTGATCTCTTGCGGCATCGTACTCCTACTACACCGGGAGACGCTGCCTAAAAGGCGAAAAACGCTTATGATTTACGACCCTACCGATTGGGCACTACCCAGTTGGGCAACCCTAATCAACAGCTAATCTTCTACTGCAGCCGACTTCACCAGAAAGAAAACCAGAGGGCAGCCTCAGGATTGCTTCTGAAACCGTCCCAAGTGACGGCATAGCCTGCATAGGCTCCGAAGCTACGAAAGATGTCCAGACCAATCCCCGCGCCTACGGCTCGAAAGCCAACGTGCATATCGAGGTTGACGAACTTGTAGTAGAACGGATCCAGCATCAGACCCGCATCCACCATGCTACGAGCATTGTTGCCCGAGTGGAACGGCTCGAGGGGCAATACGCCCATGTAGGCTTTTGGCCTGAAGTGGAAGCCCCAGTCGGGCGGCTCTTGCACCGCCGCCACCACATTGACCTTCCCAGTAGCGGTAGCCTCGTAGTTGCACCAGGTCATCCTGAGGCTGTAAGGTTGTGGAGCCGCACCCGAGAAAAAGATCCGGCCTTCCTTGTCAATCACTAGGTTGACTGGGTCAAGTTCGAACGATGGCTTGGTTTTCAATAGGCACTGCTTCTCCTTGAGAATGGCCACCATTGCCTTCAGGTCGTCAGCGGAAACGCAAGTGCTACCGGGAGCACAGACCGGGGCGTCTTGAGCAAAGGCCGCCTCAGGAATGAACAGCAGTGCGGCCAAAATACCAAGTATTGCGAATTTCATAGTTCAGCCACCGTACTTTTTGATCAGGTCGTCTACGTGCTGAGCCGTGACAGGAGATGAGTCCTTCACAGTGACCGCGTACACCTCTGGCTTCACGATAACGACCTTGTCCACATCGCTAGACTTTACACCAGTTGGCAGATTGATCACGACGGGCGCGCTATTGGGTGGGGTGATGGTGACAGTTGATGGATCAGAGAACAGCCCTGTTGGCTTGATCGGCACAACGATCGCCTGAGTTTGACCCGTAGCATCTGGTGTCCCTACGGGGATCAGATTGCCCTTTGAATCAACACGGCCAGCAGGGATGGTATTGGCCGTGTCTACTGCAGTCTTGTTGCCCTCGCCGGTCTTGCCGAAGAGCTTACCCAAGATGCCGCCGATCTGAACGTTCTTTACCCCCAACACTACAAGGAAGATGGCCCCCGCCATTATGAGCAATGCGGGCAGCGGGGCGGCGATGGTGTGGAATGCCTTCTTGGTCCAGGTCCAAGCGGCTGTTTTGAATTTGGACCAAGCGGTCGGTTGGGAGTCGGTCATTTCAGCTGCCCTTATCTACACCGCCACCCAAGACTGAAGGAGCGGGGCCGGGCGGCGTTTCCACAACTGGCGCAGCTGGAGGTGTTGTGGAGGCTTCTGGTGTCGTCACGGTTACCGTTGTGACGGATGCAGCGGGTGTGTTTTGAGAAGAGTCCTTGTGCATCACCACCACTTCAGTAGTGGTGGCCAAGTCACTGGCGCTAGGCAAGGTCACACCTGTGCTCTTGTACAAGATCTTCTGAATCACTTCGTACAGGAAGTCTGCGAACCAACCTACGACCGCAGCGTAGAACACGTGCCCAGAGGTGGTCTTGATGGATGCGTCGAACAATCCACTGAGCCCCTTCACTAGGCCCAAGTTGGCGCCAATCATCACAGGTAGTGCGTATAGGCCAATCTCGTTCCACCACATGGCGCCGCGATTCGCATACATCGCCTTCTTGTCCATGGTGCCAGCCAATGGTTTGAAGTCAGGTCGAACGAGTTCGACAGTCCTACGGATGAAAAAGTTGATGATCACCACAAGCACTGCGAGCACGAATGTGCCTTTGCTCAGAAATTCTAGTACTGCCTGATCCATTGTCAGCCTTCTTCCTCAGGGGCATTCGAAGCCCACTTCTCCAAGTCAACTAAGCGTCCCCGCAGCAATTCGACCTGTTCTGGCGTGATATTGGGGTCACACAGACGGCGATGAAGGGTCATCCCAGCCTTAACTGCAGCTATCCTTCGCTTCGCTACAGGTATGTCTAGGTAAGTCAAACTTTCAATTGCCATGGGGTTTCTCTCATGAGGGACCATAAAGAGAAGGGCAATGTCCTAGCGCGACAGGAAACGTCCTATCGGAACCCTTAATTTTGGAACCGGCCGTCCGTACTTATTCTCAAGGTATGAAACCATGAAAAACATCTCGACATTCTGTTTGCTACTGTTGACTTTTGGTTGTAGCGGAAATGCATTTTCCGCCGCAGACGAGCCGATTCTGGGCGGATCCGCAGGCATAGCCGGAATCCCTTCGACCGGAGGGTCCTCTCAATCGACTGGCGGCACGGACGGAGGTGCGGCCTCGGCTGGCACTGCGTCGGCAGGAGAAGCTGGCAGTGACCCTGTTGGTGGAGCTGGTATGGCCACTGCAGGAGGCTCTGGCGGGGCTCCCCAAGCAGGGACAGGCGGAGCCTCTCAAGCAGGCTCAGGAGGCGCTTTGGGAGGCTCTGGTGGAACCTCGACCGGAGGTGCTTCGACTGGCGGAGTTACAGCGGGAGGCTCTGGTGGGGCGCTCGCTGGGACTGGTGGAGTTGCCCAAGGTGGATCGGGAAGCAGCTCTGGGATGGGCGGGACTGGCTCCGGAGGAAAGGGCGGTTCTGGAGGCACGGGTGGCGCTCTTGGCGGCTCCGGCGGCATCGGTGGTGCGGGAGGCTCTGGCGGCAGCTTCGCCGGTTCTGGAGGCAGTACGGGAGGCTCTGGTGGTGGCCCCGACAAATGTGTGGGCAAGTTGATCTGTGATAATTTCGATACCTACACCGTAGGTGCTAGGCCCGCTACTGGTCCTTGGGTTGCCAATCCCGATTGTACTGTGCCTTCGGCCTACCAGATCGGAGTGAGTAACGTTCAGAGCTTTTCTCAACCAAAGTCTCTGTTCAGCCAAACTCCCACTGACAACACGCCCTGCGAATTGAATGGCGATCTAGGAACGAACATCCCGAGTGATCTCTACGTTCGGGTCAAAGTTCGCTTTGCAAAAGCCACCTTCCCCAAGACTGACAGCACTCAATTCGACCACAACAACATCAGTTTCGCTTCCCTCAGTTCGGCCACAGGAAGTGACGCGGGGATCCGTTTCTCCGTAATGGGGTCGAATCTGTGCCCAGCGGCTGGATTTGCTATTCATTACGCAGACCAGGATATTCGTGGCTGCACCAGCGTCGTGCCAGCAGCGGATCAATGGTACTGCATCGAAGCGCATGTCCAATCGACCGCTACCGCCGTCACCACCACCCTGTCGATCGATGGTATCGTTCAGGCGGAGTACGACCCTCAAACCATGAAGGCGTCGACAACCTACACCCACTTGGGTGCCATGAGCCTTCGGTACTTGAATGTGGGTATTCGTTCATACAGCACCGCCTACACGACAGCGCTGTATGAAGACGATGTGGCCGTAAGCACGGCCCCCATCGGGTGTGAATGATCAGGTCAGGAGATCAGACGGCGCTGCAAGCTTGAGCGTCGTCGGGTCCAACACTTCACGAGAAGCGTCGTTGGTGATGGGATGACCACTGATGCGGTAGAGGTCGACGGCTGAGTAACCCTCGCCGGTACCAGACGTGCTGACCTGAACCGTATTGATCGTACCAGCTGAACCTTGAGCCCTGGCCGTTGTTGCGATGAGCAACATCAGCTCGTCTCCCGCCGATACTTCCGTCGCTCCCACACTGGTCACATTGTTGCGAACCAACATAGCGATACCTGAGAGGATGCCTCCCGAAGTCGACGCGGTGGAAGAGGCCGGAAGGAGTGCACCCACATCGCCTCCTGCGAATCCAGAAGCTGTAAAGGCAGAGCCGCCACGATTCGTACGGAAGTTGGTGAGGATGTTGTAGTTGCCCGATTCTCCGTCCACATGAACAACGACCTCACCCGCATTGCCTGATGCGATCGAAGCGGTGTGGGCTGGAACAACGGAGTACTCCAGGTTTTCAGAAGGAGCCAAGCTCGCTCCCATGATGCCAGGTGCCGAGAAGCCCATCGAAAAGGGGCCCGTCATCTGACCCAGAGTGTTTCCGGTACCGCTGACGAAGTTGCCTCGGAAGTCCTTGTCCCGGAAGAGCGCACCCAAAGGTAGCCGCTCCGTGCAACCCAAATACTCAGTGCCTAGAGTAAACGGACGTTCCGTTGACGCCAAGGCACCAGGATTTATTTGAGGGCGAGCCGATACTGGACTGGTGGGCAAAGGCAGCCAAGACTCGTAGCCAACATTGCGGAAATCCGCATTAGTTGATGGAATCGAGCCCGACATGCGTCCCGTTCCTAAAGTCGTAACGAAATGCGTCGAAGCCAGAACTTCGACCGCCTTTTGATTCGGCCTCGAGAGAGCGGTTTGGGTCAAGTCCGTGTTGAGCAGTTGGTACCGCACCGAGGTGGTCAACGGACCCGGCTTGTAGCCAATGTCCGATTGAGCTTGCTGAGAACCCCACGCATCTCCTTGATAAGGAGTACGGGAGTAGTTGATGGCAATCTCGTCGCCAATTTCGGGAGCGCCCGGGAGGATGAAGGCTGGGTTGGTGAGGATACTGCCCGCCGTCAAACCTTCCGCTCGACCTCGAGCTAGGACGAGTTGACAATCCTTCGTGAGGTCGAAGCTTCCACGGTTGAAGCCGATGATCGAAGCTTCAATGACGTAATTGCCTGCACCGAAGGAAGCGATGGCGTTTGGACTCTTGGTGATGTCGATCGCGTCCGCGTTCAAGATGAACGTCGGGTCCCCATCAACGTCAGACTCAATCCAGAAGGTTGGGCCATCGATATTCTGACGAAGCAAGTTCGTTGCTCGACCAGGAGAAGGATCGGGATTCTTGGTTGTGGGATCGAAAGACGAGCCGTTGGCCTTGTAGTCCTGAGCCTCGTAGACCGCAAACAGGCGAGCGATACCGTAGAAGGGAGGAAGCTCGAGGCCCTGACGATTCAGGCCACGAGTATCCGTAAAGAACCGCATTCCTGCGATGAGGTTTCCGAAGGTGAACGCCGTGTTGTATCCGACGGGTGTGTTGGTGTTCAGATTTTGGGTCGAGAACACGCCGTAAGTCGCCGAACCACCACCGCTGGTCTGAGGGACATAGTTCGCTACAGAAGCGCCTACAGAGCCCTTCGGAGCAAAGACACCGAAGTTTATGCCCTGGTTCAGGTTACCGGAGTCGCCATATAGGATTGGCACTCGAACTTCACCGTAAGAGCCTACCAGGAGACGAGGCAGCACCACCACCATGTTGGCTCGAGTGGAGGTGGGATCGGAATAGCCTGAGAACACCGCCAAAGGATCGGTTGCACCCCACTTCGGGTTACCACTCAGATCATTGGCGGGCATCGTGCCACTTGTGGCTCCCGTTGCAGTTTGGATGGTCTTCAAGCGAGAACCACCATCTTGCTGAGTGAATGCTTGCAGGCGGAAAGGAGCCGCGATAACAGTCTTGCTGCCTGGGTCGATATACGCTTCAGCTGTAACGGGCAAGTGCCCATTGAAGACGCTCCCTTGGTACTTCGACCAAAGAGCCGACCATGTGGTGCGGAGATTCTGGTTGTCAGTTGGGAGGCCCTGCTGTTGCACCAAGATATTCGGTGAAGCAGACAGGTATGCCACACTGTGCACGGCATCTGGACGACGGCTGAGGCCGCGACCTGCGCCATACTGCACATGCACCGTAACGAAAGCGCCTGTCGTACGAGCCGAGAACCCTCCACCCAATGTGACGAGCAGATTGCCCGAGACATCATTCGATAGAGTGTACTGGGACGTGGGTAGATCAACCGTCTCACCCATGAACCGAATGGTCATGTAGTCGTGATCTGCAATCAAACGTACCTGATCCGAATCACTACCTGCTAACGAATTCTGGAACAAGTTGAGCGGGATGGTGATCACATCCGCTGGTTGGAAACCAGAACCAGAGGGGTGGTTGATGGTGACGGTGTTGAAAGCCGCACCCAAAGTACCACCGATCGACAAGGCGGGGCCGGTTGACGTGGGCGCACTGATGGGGATGATCACGGGCTGAAGAGCAGCCGCGTCCGAGAATATCTGACGGATGCCGTCAGGAGCATCGAGCTTCGTAACGCCCAAAGCACCCGGAGTGGCGCTCAATTTGTCCTGGTACGAAACGAACGGACCCTGTGGACCGCCACCTGTGCGCTTCCAGGTCGAGCGTAGCTGACCCCGAAGGACCTTATCCAAGTTGGCCTTGAGAAGGGCTTGGTAGTCGAACCCATTTGGATTGACCACGTGACGAAGATCCAGGATGTCTGTCTTGGCAATTTGGTCACTGAACATGCCGTCGGGCCGACCCGAAACGGGCTTGATCGTAGCGCCGCTCTTGTGCGACTCTGCTTTGGAACCGAAAGCGCCGCGAGCGCTCAAGGTCAAAGTATTGCCCGTAATGGCCGAGTACAGCAAGATTTCGTCATCTATTTGAATGACAGCAGGCGTAGCGGGGGTCAACGGCAAGGGGATATTGGCCACCGACGTAAGCGTCACAGAAAGCGCGGTAGCGCTCAATGGGGCGGACAAGGTCGGGATGGTGGAAAAGGTCTTGTATCCCGTACGGTCGACAGCTGTAGGGTTGCGATTGAACCCGCCGTTCAAGTTCTGACCCGGATCTCCGGCCCAAGACACGCTGTTGCGGCGGAACACGCTGCAGAGAGGGATGGCGTAAGAGTAACCATCGACGGTTCCTAGCGCGTTCTGGGTGCCGTCACCCGCCCTCCAGAGGCCAGGGTCCCCCAGCTCTTTGCGCATGTTTGTGTAGACGAAACTTGTGGCGGCGGTAGCGGCACCTTGGCCCTTGACCACGGAAGGATCAAAACCATCTGGATAGCTGGCCAAGCCCACCAAGCCCGATACGACCCGTATGCGGTACTGAAGTTGGATCCTCTGAGTGGTCTCAAAGCCAATGGCAGGGTCCTGGATATCGTCAGTGATGAAGCTGTAACCCCCCTCGACGTTACCGTAACGCCAAATTGCCGAAGAAGCGGGCTTATTGGTGGTGGATGGGTTGGGTGCGACTCGAGCCAACCATACTTCCAGGAAGGCGAAGTCAATCCGGGCATCTCCCGTATTGGCGGGGGGCGGCGGAAGTGTGATGCGGTTCCAAGTGTCGGTATTGTTTGGAGAACCAGGAGGAGCGCCCGTCAACGTTCCTGTGACGGGAACAATCCAACCATTGACCACGGCCCACATGATGGCCTGTTTTTCGCCAGTCTGCTGAGCCCCATACTGGAACCAGTTGGAATTTACGGCATTTGTGACGTAGGCATCTTGAGGATTGATGGCGTCGTCAATCCAACCAGAGGGGGTTTCGGCCAAAACATGAATGCGATCCCATTCAGCCGCAATCTGCTGGCTGAGCGAAAGCTCCGCATCCAGTGGCGGTTTGCCTTGCTGCCAGATGACGGTCTTGAAATTTGTCTGCGCAGGGCTCAAGACTCGGGAAACATTCGGCCCAAAGTTATCGGTCATTGCTACTCCACATTTTTGAACTACGCCTACGGTAAGGCGTTCCTACAAGGGGAAATTCCACTAAAGTTGGGCCCGTCACCAACTCAATATATCAGCGCCCAAGAGCCTATCCAAACGGGGCCCGCTACGGTCTTGTGAAATCGAATGCGGAAGGAACTTCCTTGCGAAGGCGATGGAATGGATAGGGGGATGCCATTGGTCACAGCATTCCAATTGGTCCCTCCGGTGAACGACACTTCCACCGTCATACCCGTGGCGACATCGGTAGTTTCGGAGTAAAACCGTGTGTATTGCCCAGAAGTGGTGTCAGTGTCCTGGTATGAGAAGAGTTCGAAACGAACGACACAGTTCGTAGGTGTAGCCAAAAGAGAGGTGGCATTGGATACGAGCGAAGAGCCATCGCTGCTCACCAATTTGGTCGTTTTCCTAGACCCTACCGTATAGCAGGTGCCCAAACCGTTGGTTGTAGTCGTATCCCAACCCGTAGCATCCAACTGTTCGTCATACAGTATGTGGGTGTATCCCGGATAGATGCTCAACAAACCAGCGAATTTCTGGGTCACCAGATCCGTAACAGTAGTGGGGGTACCCGCCATCGGTACTTCGAAAGGGAGGATGACAGGGAACACACCCCTTATTTCACGCTGACCGCTGGGCAGAATGAAAGTATCCTTGATGGCAGAATTTGCCAAAGTGGGGTTGTGTCCGTCAATGAGGTATAGCGTTCCCATCTAAATCTCCAAGTTATGGCTGGTAATCCGTGCGAGTCATGTAGAAGAAGCTACCCATGTACTTCCCCGTGAACTTGATCACAGAGCCGGTTGGGGCGACGATGTTGCTGTCATTGCCACTGAATTTCATCGCAGTAGGCCAGGTTATCGTGCTCAATTCATTTTGCGAACCCGCGTCACCCGAGCAGAAGACGAACAATGAAACTTCGTCACCCTCAAAAGGAGTGTAGCTCCCCGACAGGGTGAGGGTGAGAACACAAAGGGTGCTGCCAGAGAAGGTGGCTTTGATGCAGCTGGTTGCAGAGGGGTTCCAAGAGTAGGCCAGGTTGGCGCTAACGCTCAGGCTCGTCGATCGTTGGGAATGAAGACCCACAATGCGTCCACCATACGATTGGATAGAGCCATCGCCCCAAAGTTCACCGTTGACTTGACGCTGGCCAAGTGCAGCAGGTGACGCGCCTGTCTGGTTATAGCCGCCCCAAGTGAACGCCTTGATGTTCCAGGAGTTGTTGGAGGCAGAGGATCGAGCCGGCTCTACCGTGCCTGCCGCAAAGAACGGCGGTTCCTGGATTATTTCTGCGTCCGGGGTGTCCGTAATGGAGCCCGCCACAAGGTGGCTGAACCCCTTGTAGTAATTGGTCGAGCTGACCTGCGAATCAGTATCTCCGCCCAAGAACATGCCTGGACGAATCCACCGAACATTCACGCTCTGAGAGGATGGGAAAGAAGCCGTCGCTCCACCCAAAGTGATCAAGTGGGCTCGGCGCACATCTGTCGCGTCAAAAGACGAGATGATGAAGACCTCTTTCAAGCCATTGAAGAACGTGATCTCGAGCATGTCCACGCCACAACGAAGGGCTGTCTTATCTGGACCAATGACTCGGAAGTAGTCAGCGAGGTTCAATTGAACCACGTCCGCTGTGCCAGTGGGGTTCACCAACGCAGACAACGACGGGTCTATTTTGGTCAGTACGGTGTGGGTCGCCAGAGTCGCAGACGTGATCTCTTTCTCGTATACCGCCAAGAATGCGGACGACTGATGCCCCGTAAGGGACACGTCATTGGCATCGTTGACATTCTTTTTGCGGCCCACGTAAACGAAGCCTGCAGAGCCCGATTGCTGAGCCGTAAGGGTTCCGGGAGTGCCACGAATGAGTGCCTTCCACTGAGCCATGAGGGGGTCAGGGTAGGGGTTGTTCGCGATGTCCAATGGCGTCGCTACAGAGGTCGGAGCGAGTCCCGTTCGAGAGAACTCTGGGAAGCGGGCCCGATTGGCTGCTCGACGAATGGCGGGGAAAGAAGCGTACTCTTTCGGAAGGGCTGAAAGAATCGCTTGCCGCCCGTAGTACACACGATATTGAACACTGGGCGGGATAGCAGGACTGAAAGTTAGAGTGACATCTCCATCATGAAAGCCGCCACCAACGCTCGTCGAAAGAGCCGACACCTGTACGTACGAGTGTGTCGTTTGGTTGAAGACCTCAGTGTCATCTGCGTCATTGACAACTTTGAACAGATTATCGAGAGGCTCGGTTGGGCTTGACCCAACCCAAAACGGACCGTACGTGCTATTCGACAACAATAGTGTGGTGTCACCACTGAAGCCGTTCGCCGTGAAAACCGCTGTAGTGTTGGGTGAGGCTAGGGTTTGGCTGAGAATGTCAGGCGAAACTCCGCCGCTACCGCCGCTAGCGCCTCCTGCAATGTACAGGTCAGCCGCTGCTGTCACCACATCAGTGTGAATCTTGCCAGGTCCTGACGGAATTTGGCTTGCATCATTAGGGGACGGCATTAGCTTCTCCTGTTGCTCAACAGGTTACCCTTGAGCCTGTATACGCTTGCGGTCGTTGTGTTCTGAACTAGATTGCCGACAAAACCAACGGAGTTGGAATCGTCAAAGATAGCCCAACGACTGAGCACCACCAAGACCAATTGGCCCTTGAAACCATAGGGTGTGTCAGAAGTAAGCTCACAAATCATCGGGATGATGTTCTTGTGCTTCTTTGGATCGCTCAGAGTCTGTGCGATACCCAGATAGGCGTAAGAACTGCCAGAGGTGTTGAAGAAGGTCCTACCTTCGATATCCAACGATCCCAAGCCTCTCAGAAAGGTTGCAGAATTTGGTGCCGGCACCACTGGTACCTGCAAGGACAGCTGCATGAAACCAGTATCAGCCGTCAAGGTAGTGGTGGACACTCGAAGGTCCCCATCCAACTCATGATCACCAGCGAAAGTGCCGCCGGATTTCGGGTAAACGCCTCCCACCTGCACATAGGCATACGGGAAGGGATACGCCTGACCCACCATGGCCGAGCCAGCTGTGATGGCGTACATCTGCTGAGCGATAACCCGTGGGTTCACGGTCAGAGTCGTACCCAGAAGGGTATCCCGCACGGTTTGAGGCAAACGTGCCTCATAGTATACCGTGACTTGCTCCCCATTTTGAGGAAGAGGGCGGACGGCTTGATAGGTGATGACGACGGTCTCTCCACCAGTGATAGCGCCTGCTTGGATATTCATCGAATATCCATCGCCCAAAACCGTGAGCGAACCCGCATAGGGAATGCTATTGATCGTGATCGAAACCGTCCCGCTCTTCGCTCGTTCGGGAATGATCAGATTTGTAGTGGCGACAGTCGTGAAGTAGTTGCGGGTGTGTGAGGTCGTCTGATAGGTCAGTGTGATCTCACGGTTGACCGGAGCGTAGCTAGGTGCGTTCAGAGAACTGAATAAGATAGGACTGCTCGAAGGCAATTGGCCGGGATTGTTTACGAACACACCCCCGATCGTTTGAGCTGTCGCATTGTCACTATAGGTATTCGTGATGGTCCTTGAGAGGCCAACACCAGAGGGATAGGCTGCTGTCACCCAAATGAATAGGGGCGAGCTGCCACCTGCGGTCGCGCCCGCTGCAGTCAACCTGACGGTAGCGGTTCCTTGAGGAGTTGTGCCCAAGCCTGAAGCGGACCAGCCACTTGTTGTGATGTCAGTGCTGTTGCTGCCTCCCGCTTCACCCAAGAAGGCCACCCGTGTGATGGCGACGAAAGAGATGTTCGAAGGTGCGTGGGCCGCCCAGTTGGTATTGGCGTAGGGCCAGATAGGCAAATTGGAGGGGCTGATCGAGATCGTCTCACCACTTGCCCAAGAAGCTCCCGAGGGCGTGTAGCGAAGGACTATCGTTTCATACACGTACTTGTCCGAGAACGTGCGACGAACTGAATCGAATTCACCAACGAAGTCAGCGCCAGGAGTGTCACCCGTGATGACGCCATCGCCACCATTAGCGTTGGATAGGCCGATCTCATCCGCTTGGACAATAGTATGACCATTCATCCCACCGCCAAAAAGCGTGGTGCCGATCTCGGTCTGGTTTACGTTGTCGAACAGGAAGTTCATGTTCTTCTGGAGAACTTCAGTGAAGTCCCAGCCTGTTGGCGACGTTCCTGTCCTGAGATCCAAGATATCTCGAGCTGTGATGATATCGTAGAACAGACCATCGGGTCGGGTCGAGTTGACCCCAAAAGCCACGCCACCATTTTGATTGGTGTT
>Ga0068857_100000425_pt1 | contig 29782 bp, 20 predicted proteins | sample KBSCornC72_FD_66591 | JGI IMG/M metagenome (GOLD analysis project Ga0068857, IMG submission 66591) | Corn rhizosphere microbial communities from Kellogg Biological Station, Michigan, USA - KBS Corn C7-2 | ecosystem: Host-associated > Plants > Roots > Rhizosphere > Soil ...
GGCGGTCCGGGTCGACTCGGCTAGTGGTCCAGCGGCCGCGGTATTTAGATAGGTAAAGTTTTCGGTAACCGGAAACAGTTTCCTGATGTCATTCCAGTTTGCCATATACAAAGAGATTACTTGCGGCCGCAGAATTCTTCCAACACGAGCTGGTCGATCCAACCTTTGACTATAGAAAGCGTGACATAAGAGATGTCAGTACCGATTCGCGGTAGCGTCGAGTGGATCTCGATTGACGGTCAAGCGACCCAGTAAATGATGTTCACCCGACGCTACCGCGTTTCGGTACTGACACAGCTCTTTTATTCTACGGCCTCGAACCATAGTGTGGTGAGGGCGGGTAGATCGACGGTCGCAAAGGATCGACCTTGATCTCCAGGTTCGGCGATAATTACCTGCGCCACCGACTGTCCACCTCCGCCGTAAATATCGTTATCAGAGTTGATCACCAACTGGTACTCACCCGCTTCGGGCAGTAGTAAGCGATAACCCTTTTTATCCAGAGCGGAGAAATTGCCGATGCAAACCAGGTGTTTACCCGAAGGCGACTTGCGTACGAAGGCGACAATGTTCTCGCTGGCATTATCAACATCGAGCCACGCAAACCCGGATGCTTCTCCATCAACTTCCCACAACGAAGGTCTGACCACGTAAGTCTTATTCAAATCACGTAACAACACTTGCACGCCGTGATGAAAGGAATCCTTCAGGAGATGCCAATCGAGGCTTTCAGTCTCGGTCCATTCTCGCCATTGACCAAATTCTCCGCCCATAAACAAGAGCTTTTTACCTGGATGAGCCCACATGTAAGCGTAGAGGGCACGTAGATTGGCAAACTTCTGGTCATTTGAGCCGGGCATCTTATTCAGTAGAGAGCCCTTCATGTGCACAACTTCATCGTGCGAAAAAGGCAGGATGAAATTTTCCGTCCACGCGTAAAGCAAACCAAAAGTTAAGGCGTTGTGATTACCACCGCGAAACAAGGGATCCGTCTGAAAGTATTTCAAAGTGTCATGCATCCAACCCATGTTCCACTTGAAATCAAAGCCGAGTCCACCTGAATAGACCGGATGACTGACCGCAGGCCATGAGGTCGATTCTTCCGCGATCATTATCGTTCCCGGACATTCACGATGCGTTATCTCATTTAACTCCTTAAGGAAAGAGATCGCTTCCAGGTTTTCCCGCCCGCCAAACTTATTTGGTAGCCATTCTCCTTCTTTCCGACTGTAATCGAGGTACAGCATCGACGCGACAGCATCGACTCTTAAGCCGTCAATGTGAAACTCCTTGAACCAGTAAAGTGCATTGGCGATTAAGAAATTCCGCACCTCATTCCGACCATAGTTAAAGATGTAGGTACCCCAATCCGGATGTTCGCCCTTGCGTGGATCAAGATGCTCGTACAGCGCGGAACCATCGAAACGGCCCAGGGCAAAAGCGTCTTTCGGAAAATGGGCGGGAACCCAATCCATGATCACGCCAATACCTCTTTGATGGAGATGATCGATTAGAAATCGGAAGTCGTCGGGCATACCGTAACGTGCTGAAGGAGCATAGTAATAACTCACCTGGTAGCCCCATGATGGACCATACGGATGTTCTTTCAATGGTAAAAACTCGATGTGACTGAAACCCATTTCCACCGCGTAGTCAGCGAGCGCGTAAGCCATTTCGCGATAAGTAAATGGACGGTTGGCCTCTTCCAATTGCCGTCGCCAGGAACCGAAGTGTACTTCGTAGATCGACATCGGTTTGCGAAAGTGTTCTCCAATTGCGCGACTTGTCATCCACGCCGAATCGTTGAATGAGTAATTTGACTGATACACAATCGACGATGTGTTTGGAGGTTGCTCGGTGTACTGGGCGTAAGGATCTGCTTTGAGAAAAGGAAGCCCTCGTCGTCGACGAATCTCAAACTTGTAGAGTGACCCGGGTGCGAGATCCGGAACAAATATTTCCCAGACTCCCGAGTTTCCCAGCATGCGCATGGCGTGAAAACGGCCGTCCCAACCATTAAAGTCCCCGACGACGCTAACTCCTGCCGCCTGCGGAGCCCAGACCGAGAATGCGACACCGGAGACGCGTCCAATTTTCATCACATGCGCTCCGAGTCTTTTATAGACCTGTTCATGCTTCCCTTCCGCGAACAGGTGAAGATCCAGTTCCCCGATGGTTGGCGGAAAGGAATAAGGATCTCGGATTTTTTTCACCTCACCACCTGACTGAATGTTGAAACGGTAACTGGGAATTTTAGTAGCCTTCGGTAAAACCGTTTCGAAAACGCCAGAATCGTGTATGCGCTGCATCACGAATTTCTTTTTCGAGACTGTCACAACTTCGATTTGATCGGCCCCGGGGCAGTAGGCCCGTATTGTGACACCATTGGAATCTATTGTTGGACCAAGAACCTGATGCGGATTTGAATGCCTGAGGTGGATGAGTTTATCGAGCGATTGCTCGTCGATCTGCTTTCCATGAGCCTGGTCAGATAGTTGTGATTCAACTTTTTTTCGACGTTTGCCCGGAGTCGTGCTCATCGGCTCACTTCTTGACCTGTTCTTAAGTCCATGGGTTCGGCGCTCCTTAAAAAGATTTCCGCTCCGCTGCCAAAAGTGGAAACGTTGCTTTGGGCCATTGACAGTAATTCAAGAAATTCTTTTCGTGGACTCTCAATTCCCAACTGCTGCTGCAGATCCATCAAGCGCGCCGCATAACGCAGGATCTGGACAGTTTCGATACCGCCCAGATCAGAAAAGAACCAACCACAACTCGTGAACATCAGCAGCGAGTTTCGCTGGATTTCAAGCAAGGTCAAGGCTCTCTTCGCTTCGACCGCTGACAATTGTCGCCGCGCATGACGACGAATCAGCGCAGCCGCAGGCAGACTATTGTTGAGTAAAACTCTCACATAATCGTTGCGCGCAGCCCATGGATCTAGCATTAAACCCGAACCCATATCCTCAAAGTGAGTGATTGCGCTATCTCGCAGAAAATTCAATGCTTGCCGCAACGGAGCACGCCAGGCTTGATTCCATCCCGGTTCTCCTCCCGTCGAGCAACCGCAGTTTTCCTGCCAACGCCCGACGCCGTGAGCACAACTCCATGAGCTCCCCTCGCCCAAGGCGCCCTGCTCAATCTGTACTTCCAGCTCAGGAGGATTTTGGTCCAGATATTCTCCATAGTTCGTAACGTTGAATCCCGCCTGCCCTGCTTCCACTTGCAGAGCATAAGCCAGGCACAGATCACCAAACTTGAAGTGATGACCGTAGGTTTCACCGTCAGTTGCTACATGGACCAATGGCCGGTACTGCGCTACTTGCACAAACCTCTCTAGCAGACTCCGACTTGAGGTCAACAAATTTTCAAAAGCGATTGCACGTGCCAATCGCCCGTTATAAAAGAAGATCGCAAGTGATCTTCCTGAGCCGTCAGAGTGAAGGTAACGATAGGGTTGGCTTGTATCGACCGTAGGGGCGTTAACGTCGATCCAATCGCCTTTTAGCTTTACGCGTTTCGCTTGTTCCGGCGCCAGGATTACATAACGAAGGCCCTGCTCGATCAGAACATCCAGTGTTCCGTTGTTACATGCAGTCTCGGGCAACCAGAGAGATTCAGGCTCGCGACGAAAGCGATAGCGAAAGTCTTCCTGACCCCAGATGATCTGCGTCAACTGATCGCGAGCATTACAAAGAGGTAGGATGGCATGTCCATAAGCTTGTGCGATTGCATTGCCATGGCCGCCTCGCTTGCGGACGCTCTCACTGTCCGCTTTTAGAATCTGGTTATAAGTGCGGGGGTATTTCTCTTCAAGCCATGACAGCAAGGTTGGCCCAAAGTTGAAACTGATGTTTGCGTAGTTATTGACGACCTGAGCGTTATCACCGTCGCCTATGCGGGCAAAAGCATTTGGTCCGTAGCACTCGGCATGGATTCGTTCGTTCCAATCGTGGTATGGAGCCGCGCTTGGTTGGTTGTCGATAATGCCAGTCCAGGGATTCTCACGCGGAGGCTGATAGAAGTGGCCGTGGATAATTAAGGTGCTCATCGTCGGTTCAATGAAGTATACGACACTGAGCTTTGGAGTGCGCCGGCCCGGCGGCGCTTTGTTATTTTAGACCGATGGCGCTTTACTGGAGCAGTAAGACTACTGGCACAGATCCAGTGCAAGCCTTGCTGCTCCCAGCAATCCAGCGTTGTCGCCACACTCAGCCGGGACAATCCGGACGCGGGACGCAGCCAGTCGAAAAGAACGCTCGTTCACTTGATCGTGCATCACCTTTTCGAACATTGTCCAACCGTTCACGACACCACCCGCAATAACGATTACTTCCGGATCCAGCAGATTAATCAAATTGGCGAGTCCTATTCCAAGATACATTCCAAATTGGCGAAAGACACTCAAAGCCAATTCATCTCCAGCTTTGCCTGCGTCGTAAACCATCTCGGCAGTGAGTTCATCACCAGGCGGGAGTTTGGTGTTTGGAAACTCCGAGCGCTGAGCATTTGTCATCCGCGTAATCGCAGTAGCGGAGGCAAACAATTCCAGACATCCCGAGTTCCCGCATTTGCACTTCAGGCCACCAAGTGGATCGACCGTAGTATGACCAATCTCTCCAGCTGAGCCGTGCGCGCCTCGCCACAAAACTCCATTCAGTATTATTCCGCCACCTAGGCCGGTTCCCAGGGTTACGCTGACAACGTCGCGACAACCCCTGGCGGCGCCAAGCCACATTTCACCAACAGCGGCCGCATTCGCATCGTTCTCAAGTACAACGCTCAGTCCTAGCCTTGTTTCGAGTACTGATTTCAGACCAAAGTTAGTAAGGGAGGGTAAGTTTGGGGCTTGGACAACAACGGCGTTGTCGACATCAACTGCTCCGGGGACAACTATCGAAGCCGCAGCTGGCTTGCCGTACTCACCGTTGCTCACTCTCTCTACCGCTTCAAGGATTGCGCGGACAATAGTTTCCGGATCTGTCGAGTCCCTTGGGGTCGGCTGTTTTACCTGGGCGACAACCTGACCACAGGAATTGACAACCGCAACGCGCAGGTGTGTGCCGCCTAGATCCGCCGCCAGGACATGTTGTTTAGGTTCCGATAATTTGCTCATCAAGAATCACATTGAGAACTCGTATTCTGTTAGTCTGCGCCTTCAACAATCGCCTCATTAGCTCGAGACGCTGCAGCCTCAGAGAGTCCTGCCCACCCGGTTCGATTAAGATTCCAAATTAATCCAAGAGTCGCTCCAGTCGCCAGAACCAGTAACAGAATGGTCTTGGACCAGATCCCGAAAATCAGTTCACCGATGCCAAACAATGTGGAATAGACCAGAATAATACCGAGAATCCAGTTCAGGACGTTGGGCCAAATCTCTCCGCGTCTTTCGCTGAGTCCTGCGGCGGCAACAACCGGACGCCAACCCGGTCCTGCCGGTTCAACATTTTCGTAGAAACTGATTAGCTTCGACATCGGTTCCGGACTGGTGGCGAAGGTAACAACGAGCCAAACAATGGTAGTGACCGCCACGGTAGTCAGGATTTGTTGCGCGAACCCAAGCGGTGTTGACGAATCAAAGATACTAAACTGAAACAGTGTTAACGAAACGATCAACGCCGATGCCATCGCGGCTATTTCGGACCACGCATTAATCCGCCACCAATACCAGCGAAGGATATAAACGAGGCCGGTTCCCGCACCAAGCGCTAACACGAGCTCCCACCCACTCGTGATGCGATTCATGAAATACGTTACCACGATCGACAGTAGCACGATAATCAGGGTCGCAACCCTGGAGGCAAACACATAATGCTTTTCCGTAGCCTGAGGCTTAACAAAGCGCCGGTAAAAGTCATTGATAACGTAACTTGCTCCCCAGTTCATTTGAGTTGAGATCGTGCTCATGTACGCGGCGGCGAATGAAGCCAACAAGAGTCCTCGAAATCCTATGGGCAGGAAATCATTCATGACCTGCACGTAGCCAAACGCCGCGTCGGGCTTTCCGGTTTCCGGATTTAACGTCGTTCCGTTGTAAAGAACCAGAGAGCACAAGGCCACAATAATCCAGGGCCATGGCCTGAGAGCATAGTGAGCAATGTTGAACCACAAGGTAGCGAGTAAGCCGTGCTTTTCATTCTTAGCGGCAAAGATACGTTGGGCGACATATCCGCCGCCGCCAGGTTCAGCGCCGGGATACCATGATGCCCACCAATTAACGCACAGGTAAACAGCGAGTGTTAACAACGGCAACATCCACACCGCAGATCCGTCCGGCAACAAGGCTACTGCGCCACCTGGGCCAAAAGGCTGAGTGGAACCAACCGGCGTGACACTGGCAAGACGCGTTTTCAAATTATCGAGACCACCAACTGCTGCCACTGCAAAGAACGCAAGTGCGATCGAGCCGGCCATTGCAATCACAAACTGCACGGCGTCCGTCACTACGACTCCCCAAAAGCCAGAGAGTATTGAATAAAGGAAAGTAATGCCGAGGCATAGAGCGAGCGCCTGCCATTTAGCAAGCCCAAGAGTTCCGCTGAGAACCTTCGCCATTCCCAGGTTGACCCAACCCATGATGATGAGGTTAATCGGAAATCCCAGGTACAAGGCTCTAAATCCACGAAGAAAGGCAGCCGGCTTGCCTGAGTAACGCAGTTCGACAAACTCTACGTCGGTCATTACTCGGGCCCGACGCCATAACCGTGCGAAGAAGAAGACCGTTAACATTCCGCTGGCCAGCATGGACCACCAGAGCCAGTTACCGGCGACTCCATTGCGGGCCACCATCTCAGTTACGGCCAGCGGGGTGTCGGCCGCAAAGGTGGTCGCGACCATCGAAGTTCCAGCGAGCCACCAGGGCATCGAGCGATCAGAAAGGAAATATTCTTCGGTTGAGCGTCCTGCTCTCTTTGCGTAATAGAGACCGATTAATAAGGAGAGTGCAAAATAGGCAGCAATAATCAACCAATCTATGGTGACCAGTTTCAACGTCGATTCTCCAATGTGAGTGGCGTTCGATAAAAAAAGAGCAGTTGCCGGAATCTTTTAACTACAAACTGACAAGGCAGGTATAGCTGGAACGCGAGTGATCTCAAGGCATGAGCGCCTGGTTGTCAAGTGGGGCGGGTTCTTTATTTCAAAACGGCTAAGCCCTGACAGGCAGCGCCTGGAAGAAATTTAGTGAATTCGGATTCGCGAAAAGTGAAAAAGCGGTGGGATCACTTCCGGCGGAAGATCGCTTTCGTCGCGCTGTCGAGAGTGCGTCTTCAAGAGAAGTGCCCACAAGGAATTCTCGATAGAAATCCATAGTGAAGGCAGTTGCGGAAGCATTGTCGATGGCGTGTGTGGGCACCAATACCGCCTGAACTCCGTTTCGAAGTAAATTGAGGCCCATGATTGGTCCAGGATTCCGGTAGATGGGACCAACCTCATTTCGACCTATAACGACCAGCTGAACTCGATTATCGACCATCAATTTCGCGAAATCAGCTAATTTGATTCCTGGATAATCACTCTCAGGCGAACTTAGGAACACAGTCAGTTCTGGAATTCCGTTTTGAAAGTCAGACCTAACAAACCCTTCAAAGTGGACAATGTGCGGCTCAAAAGTCTTTAGCGTGTTCTCTAAATTCTCGAAAGAAGCATTTTCTCGGACTAACGGCTTATAGTCGACGCGAGGGCCAAGCTCTTGGCTGATACGCTCAAGGGCCTTCTCAATCCCCTCAATATCGAGCCTGTATCCGCTTGGTGGATTCGCAAGGATACCGAGAAGTCTAAGCGGCAACGTGAGCGGAGGAGCTAACGGCTGAGTTTCTGTGGAAGCTCTCGCAATTGATACTTTTTGATCCTCTATTAGTAATCCATCAGGACTGCCGAACCTCGGCAACCACTCCCATGGAATATAGAGGGCATCGGAGTCATCGGAGGTGATGAGAAAGCGTTTGAGTCCATCGCGCTTTAGGAACGCGCCAAGATCGCGGGTGAGTTTAGGGTCGACGCCCAGCGCCTCGGACAACAGAAATCCGACTCGGTACAGTAGTTTTCCGGATTCTGGACTTGAAAAGTAATCCCGCAGTTGGGCCGCCAGGGCTGGCTCAGAAGTGTGAAGCGAGGCCAACATACTGGCCAGTACTTCGTTGACATTCAAACTCAGAGGATACTCTTTGTAGTCCTTCTCCTCAGGTAGCAACCATCCAATTGTGTAGGTACTGGGTGAGGTACTTTTCGTTATACGCAGGTTACAGACTTCAGCGCGTGGTGCGGTTGTAGTTGGTTCGGCGCGCGCTGGTGATGGTTGGCCACTTCCAGGAGGTAGTGATCCAGATTGAGCTGTATCGCTTACAACTACACGTGCCAGCGAACGGTATCGTCGCATCTCATTCTCATTAATTTCCGTGAAGTACGGCCGCATGCGTAAGAAACGAATAAAGCTCGGATCTTTGCCGGCACGATCAAATAGCTCCTTTGCCTCTCTTAGCTCGAGCTCGATATCAGACGGTCGGGGTTCTCTTTTAACAAGCCACTCTTCAACGTCCTGAAGGTTCTTGTACCTGGCCCGGGCAAGCGCCGCAATTTCCGGCCAGCCATAGACCAGGCCATCGAATTTTGCGAACTTGCGAACGTCAACACAGTGTTTCACAACTATCTCCAACAGCTTGAGATCCTGGGTGACGGTATCTAATTCTCGCTTCAGCACTGGATCTGCATTCACGTAGGTAATGAATGCTTCGGTAAGTTTCTTACGATTAACATCATCAGGTTGTTTGGCCTGAGTACTTGAAGCAGATTCGGCAGGTTTGAAAAGCTCTCGGTTGTTCCATGCCAGCACGATTAATTTCTTTGGAGCCTGGGATACACGCGTTGGTTTAAAGAGGATCGACCGCAGGCTGTCAGTTCTTAATTTTTGATCCCACGCTTTCAGCGTTAGTTTTACTTCTTCGTTTTCGTCCTGCGAATAATCGTTACGGTCTCTTAAGGAAGCCAGTATTACAAGCCAGTGATCTGACAGCGCCAGCTTGTAAAGCATTTCGGCGAGTTCTCCGTCGGCAGCAAGAAGGATTTGGAATTTATCCAGGCAGTTCTTAATCTCTTCTTCGATTGTGACCTCAAGGCCAGCTCCCAACGCTTCAATAAAAGTCAGGAAGGTACCGTTTCGTGAGTAAAGGATCGTCTGAGCATTGGGCGTGATATTGGGCGTGATATCAGACACCTCGGCCAATAACGAGACCTCTTCTCGAGTTGCACCCTGAAAAGGATCGTTTTTGAAAAGTTTTTGCAGATGCGGCACTCGCTTTACCTTGTCAGCAAAGTTTTTCCAATCGTTACCATTTGAATGTAACACTGGTGGAATATCAGCTTTAGGGCTTTCCCGGTTAATTTCCACCAGTGCATGTTGATATGTACCTTGGGTGAAAAGACCAGAAAGTTCTAACGGTAAGCGAGGATCCCACTGAGCAAGCACAATCAGGTTGTTGAGCCAGGAAATTAGAGACTGTTTCTTTGCTTCTTGTGAGTCCATCTACTCAGCTAAATGTTGGATCAGGAAACCGGGTTTACATTCTCAACCGTTCCTGGACCAGATACAGGTGTTTCCTCTGACGGGACCGACGCAAGAGGAAAGGTGGTTGAGCCGATCATCTTTTGAAAGGTAAGACGCTGACAGTACTGTTTAATTCGACGTGGATTATTTCCAACTATGGTTTGAATGATGTCTCCAGCAGGCGTCCAATCGGGAAACTCAGCAGAAATCAAACGTTGAGTTTGTTCGGGAGTGCGGGGAGGAACGCGAGTACGAAACTGTATTATCTTTTCTAAATATTCCTGGCCTTTTGTTGTAATCGCGAGTGATCGCTCGCGCGCAAACAGTTCCTTGTAGCGAAGTCTCAATCCCTGGGCGATTAATCGTTCGTCAACAGCAATGATGAAAACGCAACGCGTTGCTTCGGCCAGGGCAATGCGGACGGATTCCATTATATCTAGTGCCACATCTGGTTGAGCGCGGTCCAGATCGTCGATGAACACATAGACCCGTTCGTTCGGCGCTTTTTGCTCGAGCATTTTATTAAAGATTCTCTGGAACTTTGTTAATGCCTGACTGTCCTGGCTCAAACTATCTTCCAGCTTAATTTCGTTTGAATCACCTGAACTTGAGGCCGGCTGTAATCGGAACAAATTTTGAACTCCCGCAACCAACGGTGAAACGGCTCCGAGTAAACTCAATGCGCCCGAAAAGACAGTTGATACCAATTCATCCTGCGTCATCTGAGAACCTGGACTGCGCTGGCTGATCTTGCCGTAATCGGTGCTATCCAACTCTCTAACCAGTAGTTCAAAATCGGTTCGCTTTCGAAAAAAATCACCAGTCAAGAAGTCCGAAAGCCGATCAGAGTTCCCTGTTGAAGGATTGTCAGAAGAGCCAGCGGCATCACTCTTCGAAGGTGCTTTAATACCGCACAGTTCCTTTGCGATTTGAAAGATAAGTGCACGCCACAGCTTTTGAGAGGTTGTAAAGGGCCAGGCTGAGAAAGAAATAAAGCGAGCCGGTTTGAGATGATGTTGAAGGAAATTGACCATCGTGGTTTTTCCTTCGCCCCATTCGCCGAAGATACCGACTGTGAACGGCAGTCGTTCAATTGAACCAATATAGTCTGCCAGTGCCTTTGCATGTTGGTTCATTTCCAGCAGGTCGTTCTCCGGCGACAAAAGCGGCTCATCAATGGCACGTTTAGTATCTTCTTTCTCTCTCTGCATGGTTGATCCTATTGACGAATTGAATTCGCTTGAGAAGAAGTGGGCCAGTTGATCCTGAAGAGGACAAATAAGACCAACAGGATCGAAACGATTGCGGCTCCGGCTAGCTGAAAGGCCTGATAGGCAAACAGGATCAACAGAACAGCCACGACGAGTAGGACCGGGGAAAACTCTCTTTTGTCTCTTTTCTTTCTGGGAATAAGCCTCATCACGGCTTTGACAAACATCAGGCCAAGAAATGCCGCTGCCAGAGTGATTAGCAGGGTAACCATTGGCTTGAATACGATGTACCTGGCATTTTGCCGGTGAAATTCAGAGTCGGCAGCATCCTGCAGAGCGCCGAGTCGCTCGCGTGTTGTCTGCACTTCCTGGCCTGCTCGAGCCATCTGTTCGCTCAACGCCTTGACCAGGGATCTTGAAATCAACAACTGTGTAGTAGCGCCATCGTATTCCCTTGCTAGTTCAGTTGCAGCGGGAGCTGGTCCAGTGCTCCCCTTAAGCAAATCAGGATGACGCTGCTCAAGAACCGCCACCGTTGTTTGTTGCTTTAGCTCATCCAACTTCGCGTCGTTGAGTTGTTTTTGAGTTTCTGCCAACCCACCTTGAAGTTGAGCTAACTCAATCTCCGCACGGTGGGCTCCGGTGCTGGCGAGGATTCGCTCTTTGTTGGGTTCCCAATGGTAGAAGAATTCGTTGAACTCTCGTTCGACCCAGATCCACATTCCCATTCCCACAATCACGACCAGCACCAGAAGAATGACTTCGCCACCAGAAACCGCTCTTCTTCGTTGAACTTGCGGGGCGGAATTTTCAGATTGCGCTTCGTTCATGAGGGGCCTCCGGGATTCAAATGTTTGAGATCTGAGAACGGCGCTAGCCGGCAGAGAGTGTGAGTTTCGGATGATACGTCTTGAGACAGTGGCCTAAAGCGCGCATAGCCTATTCCTGAGGGACGGTGATGTCAACGAATTTGAGACGGCCTCGAATAATGTTCTTCCCATTTATGGGCAGGCGCAAATGTCGATCGGCTGTACTTTGAGGTAAACCAATCTCGGCCGCAGATTCACCCGAAATCTGCCTGCTGTTCGCGGGCAACGGTTGGCTAAAACTGTCAGGCAAAGTAGGATTAGGGCAAAGCACAATCCGAAAGATTTTGAATGGGAAAGCGGTAAGCCCATCGGGGAGTCATTTGATGAGTGGTTTCGACGCGCACACGTTACTCGCAGGACTTGCGATCATCGGCATCGTCATAATCGTTTCGGCCCTGCTGTCTGGTTTGATCGAACGTACCGGACTGCCTCAGGTCGCAGTTTTTATTGCGATTGGCGCGGCGCTTGGGCCAGCCGGTTTAGGGGTGTTCAACTCAACACTCGACTCTTCCATTCTGCGAGTGGTTGCTACTTTAAGTTTAACTCTTGTTCTATTCACAGACGCCGTATCTCTAAACACCAGCCTTGTTAAGCGGAATGCGGGTCTGACTTTTCGCATGCTTGGGCCAGGCACGATCGTTTGTGCCATTTTGACGGCAGTCGCAGCCTGGTGGTTATTAAAGATCCCCCCGGGTGGAGCAGCAATTCTCGGAGCTGCGCTCGCTTCTACCGATCCGGTGCTGCTTCGCGGCTTGTTGAGACGGCGAGATATCCCGTCCGACGCTCGGCAGGCGTTGCAGCTCGAGAGTGGACTAAACGACGCCGTACTCTTGCCAATCGTGATCGTGGCCATGGAACTGATGGGTCACAGCGACTTCAGTGCCTCAGGTTTAGCCAAATTGGGTCTGGGGTTATTCATACTCGGACCGGGAGCTGGAGTTGCAATTGGACTGATCGCCGTTGCCGCTCTTGATCTTGTTCGCAAGCGTACGGGTGTCAGGCGCGATTATGAATCACTCTACTCACTCGGTGTTGCTTTCACAGCCTTCGCAGCGGCTGAAGCAGTTCACGGCAGCGGTTTTCTTGCCGCATTCGCTGCTGGGCTGACTATTGCCGCACTCGATGTTGAGCTCTGTGATTGCTTCATCGAGTACGGTGGAGTTACAGCCGAGATGTTGTTGCTCTTTACGTTTGTGATCTTTGGCGCCTCATTAATCTGGACTGGGTTCACCGGTCTCAACATCGCAACTATTATCTTTACTGCATTCGCGATGCTCATCCGGCTTCCCGTCTATCTCTTATCACTTTTGGGGTCTAAGGTAGATCGCCGTGGCCGGCTCTTGATCGCCTGGTTTGGCCCAAGTGGGCTTAGTTCATTGCTCCTGGTCTTGCTCCCTGTCTTCGCAGGATTACCCGGTAGCGAAAGACTGTTCTCCATCACCTCTTTAATCGTATTGCTGTCGGTGGTGATCCATGGTGGTTCGCCAATGCTGCTGGCCGGAAAGGGTGGCGAGGAAAAAGCTTCAGGCAAACCACTCGTCGAACCACCTGCTCCGGTCGAGCACACACAACCAGAAAAGTCTGAGCGCGCCTTGCCGGTTGTAGCGGAACCCCCGGCTCCGGAAGATGATGCGGCTCCGATTGGCACACAATCAATAACCCTTCAACAGTTGAATGATTTACAAAAATCAGGCGAACCGGTGGTAATACTGGATGTTAGAACAGAGCGCAGTATTGAAGATAGTGACCTAAAAGCTCGTGGCGCTGTGAGATTACCGCCTGAGCATGTGGCGATCGAGGCGCGAGAGTTAGCTCTTCCAAAGGACGCGTGGCTTATTGCCTACTGCGCTTGACCAAACGAAGCTACCAGTGCCCGGGTGGCACAGGAACTAAGACAGGCTGGTTGGACCAAAGCACGAGCGCTGATTGGTGGCTGGGATGCGTGGCAGGAAGCCAAGCTTCCCGTTGAACCAAGATCCATCAGGGTCGGAGCTTAACCCTGGAGTGCGGCGGCCCTGCGCCGCTTTGTCACATCGGGCATTCTAACTTCAAAGCGTCTAACCTAACTGCGAGTCGCTCGAAAAGCGGTGCCGGGCCACCGCACTCCAAGATGAACCTCAAACTTCTTCCAATTTACGTGTTGGTGTTGTTTCTCTGCATTTTGCAGAATCAACCAGCAACAACAAACCATGGACCATCGATGCAACCTAACGTCCCAACGCAAGCTCGTAAAGGAACAAGAGAACTCGGCATCAAAGTCGGTGTCCTACCGCGAGGGACTCTCAATTCGATTACGGACGTCTCCGGAGTAATGGTCGGACATCGTACGATTATCAAAGGTGAAGATGTTCGAACCGGCGTAACTGCAATTCTTCCGCACTCAGGAAATATCTTTCTGGAGAAGGTTCCCGGAGCGGTTTTTGTTGGCAATGGCTTCGGCAAACTAACCGGATCGACGCAGGTAGAAGAGCTGGGAGAGATTGAAACGCCAATTCTTCTGACCTCAACCTTGAGTGTCCCGCGCGTTGCTGACGGAGTAATCGATTACGTACTCGGCTTAAGCGGCAACGAACAAGTCCAGTCCGTTAATCCCCTGGTGGCCGAAACGAATGATGGATACTTGAATGATATTCGAGGTCGACACATTACTTCTCAGGATGTTGTGGCCGCAATAAAGGATGCGAAAACTGGGATTATTGACGAGGGCTCAGTGGGCGCCGGTACGGGAACGGTCGCTTTTGGTTTTAAAGGAGGCATCGGCACCTCCTCCAGAAAACTTCCAGCAAACCTGGGCGGATACACCATCGGAGTGTTAGCGCAGTCCAACTTTGGCGGAATTCTGACCATCAACGGTGCGCCAGTCGGTCAGGAACTCGATCGATATTATCTGAAGGAGGAGCTTAAACAAGCCAGGACGACTTCAGCCAGAGACAATAATCCGGACGGTTCAATAATTATTGTAATAGCAACAGACGCGCCCGTTGACTCGAGAAACCTAAAGAGACTGGCCGCACGCTCCATGCTGGGCGTGGCGCGGACAGGCGGAGTCGCCAGTAACGGCAGTGGCGACTATGCAATCGCTTTTTCAAGCTCCAGTGAGAATCGGATTCGATCCAGCCCAAGTGGAGACCGAGTACAAACCGTCAAATCCCTCAGCAACAACGCTATGTCACCACTCTTCGTCGCCGTTATCGAGGCCACCGAGGAGGCAATCTACAACTCATTACTTCGGGCCACGTCTGTTTCCGGTCGGGGTCATACGGTAGAAGCCTTGCCATTGGACCGGACCGTGGAAATTTTGCGCAAACATGGTCTAATTGGTACAGCACCTTAGATCTCTATCACGACAACTTCACGGTGGTCTAACTTTTCAATTTATAGACCGCATGATGTTTGACACTATGATGTAGTGCTCATAGAATTCGTTTTGTACCCCCCGGACCAACTCACTCTTGAAGGGAGCCAATACGGTGAAAATAAATGTTCGAGTTAATCGAAAGCGGCCTGAGTCCATGACGAGGCAGATTCGCGAACAGTTGAACGCGCTGATCGATGCAGGCACACTCGCAGCGGGAACGTTACTTCCAAGCGAACGCGAACTTGCCAACACACTCGATGTCGCACGTAACGTAGTTCGTGGGGCTTATGAGCAATTGATGGACGCAGGTAAAATTCGCAGCGAAGGTCGGAAGGGCCGGAGCGTGCGTAGTGGCGGTGGCGCTAAGAAAAAGTCAGCTAAGGCCAAGACCGCAAAGACAACTAAGGCCCGTAAGAAGTAGCATTACTCTCGATCGCCCCACACAAGTTCCCCTTTTTTCACGGGTCTCAGTGCTACTCAGCAGCCAACTGGCTTTCTTTGCCTAGCGAGAGAATTTCATTTCTTATCGCTTTGCGTTCGGCCAGAAGTCTCACAAAAAACCTCCTTCGAAATAGAAAGAAGGTTAATGCTCGCAGTCCACCGAGCGAACGGTCCAATTCCTCGAAAAAGATAATTGCGACGTAACCGCAAAATGGAATGGAAATCAAAGCAGCAATAGCTCCCACCCAGCTAGTCAACACATAAGCAGCTATGGCAACCACGATCCAGGTAATAGGAAAAAGCAACAGCGCCGATATTATCTTTATAGTCGAGATCACGTCCTCGGAATCTCGAGAAAGTCGGGTGGCAAGGTACCCGCCTAATCTGTAGGCTGGGAAATGGATGACTGTGCCGAGTATCGCTGGTCCTATCATGATTAGAAATAAGAGCGATCTCGTTACAATTTTTCGAAAAACGTCGAAGGTTGATTTGGGTGCTGACAAGTCGTCCGGATCCACACCAGCCTGCTTTAACTCCTCTTCGAAGCGAACCATCCTGATTTCCAGCTTGTGCAATCTTTCGGGCTGTTCCTGCTGCACGATTGGATAAGCCCTGCTAAAGAACTGTTGCAGCTGAAGCTCTCCGGTCAGGCTCTCGTGATCACCGCGAGAGGCTTCCGAAGAAAAAATTCTTTCTGCTCTCGAGATTGTCAGTAACGACTCCTCATGCTCGGCGTCAAGTATCACTGCTCGTAAAGCGATTTCAATCTGGCTTGATAGTTCTCGCACGGCTGCCCTCGGCGGCGTACCGTCAGCTTCGAGTAGCACCCGTTCCACCTCAATCGGCTCGCCAAAGTAAAGTAAGGCTGAACTTCGGAATCGAGTCTTCGCGGTGTAGTAAAGACCCGCTGGCACAATTTTCAAAGCTCCAACCTCACCAGTTGCTAGAGCGGCAAGCGAGATCCGCGCTGCCCCCGTCTTGATTGGCCGTAACCGGGGCTCATTATGAGAAACGCCTTCCGGACAAATTCCAATGGTTCCGCCACGCGACAATAGTTTTCGAGCGGCGATAAAAGTCTCCTGGTTCTTTGATACATCTTCTCCTTCATCTTGCCGTCGATACACAGGCAAAGAATCGAGAGCTTTCACGAAGTACCCGATCACGGGCATACGAAACAGCGGCGCCTTCGCCAGAAATGAAACGCGTCGAGGCGCAAGACACAACAGAAAGACGGGATCGACAAGCGCGTTGGGGTGGTTCAGAACGAAAATAGTCGGCGTAGTCGGAGGAACATGGTCCAAACCCGTGACTTCAATTCGCTGGAAGTAACTTCTCAGCGCGAGTCGTAAAATCGAAACTATGAGGCGGCGAATCATAGGTAAGCAGAATCGTTGCAAACCAATTTCGCTGTGAGTCTGACAAAAGTCAATTGGAAACCCGAAGAAAGTGGACCTCTATGCTGTCGATACTGATTAAGGCTGCAGGATGAAATCGCCGTGGCTGAGGATGCACGGCCGAAAATTTAGTGCAATAATACCAGCGCTTTGGTAGTGGTGTACCCTGTCATACTTTGTGCAACCTTTTCCTCTGTGCAAATCGGCTAGGAAACCACGCGCGCTTTCCCAACTAGTTTTAAAAATCCATCGAACTGAGGAATAGATATGAAGCGTTTTGTGTTTCTCGCAGTTTTCCTACTACTCGTTGCCTCTATTGCAGGAGCAACCGTCGCCCAGAACCGTACTTACACAGTCGAAGACTTAATGAAGGTCAAACGAGTTGGGGATCCACAAATTTCACCCGATGGTCGCTGGGTAGCCTTCACGCTCGGCGAAGTGAACTTCGACGCAAACCGCACGCTTACTCAGATCTATGTGACTCCAATCGGAGGCGGTGAGTTAAAACGCCTGACTGAAGGCGAGCGGTCATCCACATCGCCACGATGGTCGCCGGACGGTAAGAAGATTGCTTTCATCACCGGAAGCCAGGTTTGGACCATGGATAGCGATGGCGATCATAAGGATCAAGTAACCAAGATCTCGACTGGAGCGGCTGCCCCGGTTTGGTCACCGGACGGCAAATGGATCGCCTTCACTTCAGACGTTTACCCGGATTGCAGTAACGACGATTGCAATAAGAAGAAAGACGAAGACGCCGAAAAGAGCAAAGTTAAAGCTCACATAACCACCCGACTACTATTCCGACACTGGGATGAATGGCGCGATCAAAAACGCACTCACGTTTTTGTCGTGGCGAGCGCAGGTGGCACGGCTCAGGAGATTACTAAAGGCGATTTTGACTCTCCGCCCTATGCAGCAGCGAGTGGTGTCGACTTCGCTTTCTCCCCTGATTCAAAAGAGATCGCCTACATTCGCAATCCCGACAAGGTAGAAGCGATTTCCACTAACAGCGATATCTATGTCGTTTCGCTTTCGGGCGGCGCGGCCAAAAATATCACTGAAAGCAATCGAGGTTATGACGTCGGGCCAGTCTATTCCGCGGACGGTCGCTACATTCTCTATCGTTCGCAGGCGACTCCGGGGTTCGAAGCGGATCGTTGGCGTTTAATGGCCTACAACAGGGCAACTGGCGCCAGTGCAGAAATAGCAAAAGGCTTCGACCAGCAGGTTGAAGAGTTTGTGATCGCGCCGAACGGCACCGACATCTACTTTACCGCCGGCGAACGTGGTCGAACTCCAATCTTTAGCGTGCCATTAACTGGCGGCGTGCCGAAGAAGGTCCTGGGAAATGTTTCAGCCGCAAATCTACATATCGCCTCGGGCACTAATAAACTTGTGTTTTCTTCGAGCTCTAACGCCGCACCCGCGGAAATTTTCACGGCAAACGCCGACGGCTCAGGATTAGTAGCACTGACCACAACAAATTCTAACTTGATGAACGAAGCCAAGCTTAAGAACGCTGAAGACGTGGAATGGACGGGCGCACAAGGCAAGAAGGTCCATGGCTTCATCGTCAAGCCAAATAATTTCGACGCATCGAAAAAGTATCCTCTCCTGGTCTTAATTCATGGCGGTCCACAAGGTGCTTGGAGCGACAATTGGGGATACCGTTGGAATCCCCAGGTCTTTGCGAACGCTGGCTACGTCGTGTTCACGCCAAATCCTCGAGGCTCGACCGGCTATGGTCAACAGTTTGTTAACGAGATTAGCGGAGACTGGGGCGGCAGAGCATACGTCGACATCATGAATGGTGTGGCTGATGTCATTCGTCGCAACACGTTCATCGATCCCGCGCGAGTCGGCGCGGCTGGTGCAAGCTATGGCGGTTACATGATCAACTGGATCGAGGGACACAACAACGATCCACGATTTCGTTTCAAAGTCCTCGTATCACACGATGGCGTCTACAACCTGACCAGTATGTTTGGAGCGACCGAAGAGCTCTGGTTCACAGATTGGGAGTTTAAAGGTACGCCTTGGACCAATCCGGCAATGTACGATCGCTGGTCACCACACAAGTTCGTCAACAACTTCAATACACCAATGCTGGTAATCCATAGTGAACTCGACTATCGAGTCCCCTTTGGTGAAGGATTGCAGTTATTCACCGCCCTCCAGCGAAAAGGGATTGATTCCAAGATGTTGATGTTTCCCGACGAGGGTCATTGGGTACTTAAACCTCAAAACTCACAACTTTGGTATCACACCGTTCTCGACTGGCTGGATAAGTATTTACAAAACGATTCGGCAACGTCATCAAAATGAGATGACGTAATCATAGAGAATGGCAGGTCCTTGGGCCTGTCATTCTTTTCTGACTTTGTGACTGGATTCGTGCCACTCGAAATCGATCGACTGAGCATTTGTAAACGACCAACAGGCCGCCCCCTGATGCATCAAGCCTGGGGCAAATTGCTCTTCATTCATTGGCGGGTCGATCCGAATCTGTTTCGTCCAATAATTCCTTCCAAACTACAAGTCGATACTTACGATGGTTCCGCCTGGCTTGGTGTCGTCCCATTCACTATGTGGGACATTAGAGGCTTCCCGCCTTATATGCCTCCGATTCCAGGTCTCAATGCGATGCATGAGCTCAATGTACGCACTTATGTACATTACGATGGCGTCCCCGGTGTCTGGTTCTTCTCCTTGGATTGTACTAGTCAAGCCGCAGTACTGGCCGCGCGAAGGTTTTACTACCTCCCGTATTACAAATCTCACATTGATCTTGAACAGAACGAACAAGCGATTACGTACGAATGTCAGCGACTTGAGGCTCCTGCTGCCGGTTTCAGTACCCGCTGGGAGATCGGGCGCAACCTTCCGAGGAGTGAGCCTGAATCTCTTGAATTCTTTTTGACAGAACGCTATTGCCTTTACAGTGAGCAACGTGGGCAAATCTATCGCTCGCGAGTATTTCACCAGCCGTGGAAGCTACAGACTGCAAATATAGACTTTTTGGAATCGTCCATGGTCGAATCGCTGGGACTTATTACACCGGACGACGAACCATTGTTGCATTATGGAGAGGAGATTAGCGTCGAGATATGGAAGCTTACGAAGTGTGAGTGAATAGGGTGTACGACATTTACCATTGTTTTTAGAGTTCTACTGAGACACAGAGCCGCAGGGTCTGGACGATGTTTTAATGGGATCGGTGATCGTAATGTCGCAAGCAATTATCTTATATTTCCTAGCAGTAACATCACGATGAGAAACGCAGCCATCAGTAAACAGAATATTCCCATTAGCCGCGTAACATGTATATAGATTCGGCTGCGGACGTATTTCGGGATTGGTTGACCGCCCCGCCCCTCATCAAGTGAACGAACTACGCGCCGCTGGATCTTGGGAGCTTTTGTTAATCAGACAACGCCAACAACAATGACAACTATCGTGAAGACAACGGTCATGATTTTCTTGAACAATCCTCCTACCAGCGAATTGGCAGATGGCCTTTTGGGACGACAGTTTGGTCCGAAATATTGGAGCGGAGTTAGCCGTTGAGATTATCGATGAACTCTCGCCTATCGATCGGCGTGGGGCGCTGGTAAACTCAATTACCTTCAGTGCCGGGTGTACCTCAATCTCGGTTGATGATTACGAACGGGTCAGGATTAGTAGAGTGTTAACCTGCACATTAAAAGGGGCAATAAAATCCGCCGAGATTGTACCGAAGTACTCGAAGCCGTCTCAATAAATTAAAAATAACTTACAGTGCTGGCGATCTTCAATGGGTACAAACGTGGAACAAACTTCGAAGAATCAAGACCGGGAATAGGAAACTTCTCCTATCTGATAGGCAAACATATATCGAAGTGGTCTCAACCCCAACGAGACTCCTTGTTCCTACAGATTAAACCTCTCTGAAGAATTAAGTATAAAGAGGGGCGTAACCTTACCTCAAATAAGCCGTCACCACTAAAGGTAAGTGGTCTGATCCAATCGAAGAACCCACCTCGACGTTGGTCACCTGGAAATCGTCGCTTAAGAGGCAGTGATCGATAGGAATACGTAAAAACGACGGAACTGGCACGGGCCAACTTGTCTTAATGCCAAATCCGAGCCTCGTATCACGCAATCCCGAGTCGCGGACGAGATCTGAAAAGTATGGAGACCACATGGCCGTATTCAGATCTCCAATTAAGACTCTTGGTCCATTGATCGCATTCATTAAAGCCGCCGCCTTCTCGAATTGGAGCGTCCGGTTTTTAAATTTCTCTCGCGTTACCGGTGTAGTCGGATGAAGCCCTAACAGTGCGACAGACCTACCCGCAATCTCAAGACGAGCGAGTATTGCAAGATGTGTCGACTGGTCTAGTGTTAGAACTTGTATGTCGGTCATTGGATAACGACTGAAAATGCCCATCCCACCACCGCCAACACGCGCTTCCACCCGCCAATAAGGGTAGACATGTTCAAGACTCGTCGTAGCCTCCTTAAATTCCGGCGTTAGTTCCTGGACCACAAGGACATCCGGACCGACTTCGGCAATCGTCTTCAAGACCTTCTGGTAATTCTCGTTCGATTGCAAAACGTTCGCCTGCATTAACTTTATGGAGGCGGACGATTCAGCCGGGCCACCTGGCTGCTTCTTGAGAACATATGGCGCTACATACCAAGCGTTCAGACAAGCAACTACGAGCGCCAGCGGCAGGACTCTCCATGAATGGAACGCGATCAGAGCGCCACCGCAAGCGATTGCCACCAGAATCAAATGCAAACGAAAATGAGTTACCAACTCGAGACCAAAATGTCTGCCGCAGAAGCCGGCAATCGTCGCAACAACTGCACCAACGAGGATCAGGACTGTTATTTTGTAAAAGAGATCGGAAGGTGTGTTTGTAAACATGTATAGAGGTTGTTACTCAGGGCGTTCTGGCGGAGGCACCACGGCGACAAAATCCTGGACAAATCTACCGGCATAAGAGTTTAAAAGTTCATCAACTCGCTCTAATTTTGGCGAGCGAATAATCATTCCCGCATGGTGCTTCTTCTTAACTCGATAGACCACTTCCTGATCGTCATACGCGGAAGTGTCAGGCTGCTCCTGCCTGGCCAGCGAAAGAATGATTCCGGCATAGTCTTTACGCAAAGGCTTGATTCTCCTGGGCGTCGCACCGTTGGAGATCTCGATCCTGGCCCACTCTCTCCAGATATTTACACCTGTTGCCGCCTCTAACACGTCGGCGATGTAAGCTCCGCCCACCCGGGATGCGATCTCGAGAAAATAAAACTTGCCATCTTCATCACTCTTGATGAATTCGGCGTGAGTGGCGCCATGATCAAGGCCCAAAGCCTTAATCAATTTGCGATTAATCGTAGTTAAAGTCTTTTCGTCGGGCGAGCCACGGCGCACCGTTCGTGAAATATAGGCGCCGCCTTGATGGGCCACCTGCATGGGTGGTCGCCCGTATTGATTGACGCCTGCGAACAAAACATTACCGTCATTGACGATTGAATCGACGTGAAACACTTCCCCACCGATGAACTTTGCAAGCACATAGTACGACGCTCGCTCGCGAAGATTTTCTCGCTGGTTCATCTCGTCCACGATGGCCCTTACTTCAGCCGCATTATCTACCTTCTTAATTCCGATGGCTGAAACATCGGAGCGCGGTTTGATCACCCATGGACCAGGAACTCGTTCCATAAAGTCGTCGACCTCTGCTCCGTTCAGGAATGGCACGAAGGGAGGAACGTCGATTCCGGCCCGTTGACTATGGACCGCCATCGAGAGCTTGTCTCTAAAGACTTTTGCAGTGGAACTGCTGAGGCCGGGCAAACACAAGTGCTCGCGTACCAGTGCCGCTGTAACCACATCGAACTCTTCCAATGCCACCACTCGATCGACTGGCGTTTGCCGGGCCAAAAATGCAACCAGGTCGATCATCAGGGCAGGACCGGCATCGTTTGGAACCGCGATAACGTCATCAAGGCTCTCGCGCGGCCAGTCTTCATGCAGCATTTTTTCTTTTGTCACCAGGATTACCCGGCAACCGTGCGATTTGCATTCCCTCATGAAGTCTGCGCCTTTGAAATAGGTGGCGAGACAAACAATATGTAAAGGCGAGTGTTCAGATTGGGCCATCGGAGTTTTTCACCTGCCAGCGAGCATCGCAAGAAAGTCTGACTATAAACCTTTTACAGATTCGGGGTCACCTGATAAGGTACAACCGCATTTAAAGTGGCGTATCAGTTGATCAAATTGATTCGCATACTCCTTCCGACCGCGCGCGAAAAACAATGATAATTAAAGGTCCATATCCTGACGTCGAGATCCCTGAAATTGCCCTGACACCTTTTGTGTTGCAACGAGCAGCCGACTTTCCGAATAAACCAGCGCTGATCGATGGTCCCACGGGACGCACCCTTACCTATTCAGAGTTTGCAACTGCCATTTCCAATGTTGCAAGCAACCTAGCGAAACGCGGCTTTAAAAAGGGTGATGTTTTTGGAATTTACAGTCCCAACAACCCTGAGTACGCCATCGCCTTTCATGCAGTCGCCACGCTCGGAGGCATCGTTACTCCGATCAATCCTCTCTATACCCAACACGAAATAGCTTTTCAGTTGAAAGACGCCGGCGCGCGTTACCTTGTGACCACACCTGGGTGTTTCGAGAAAGCCGCAGCGGGCGCCGCTGAAGCCGGCGTTGACGAAATCTTTTCATTTGGCGCTGTTGAGGGCGCGCTACCATTCGCTACCTTACTCGCTGACAGTGGACCACCACCAGAAGTGACTATCGATCCTGCAAATGACCTCGTGGCTCTCCCATATTCGAGCGGGACGACAGGACTGCCGAAAGGCGTGATGCTCACGCACCGCAACCTGGTGGCAAATCTCAAGCAGATGGAGGGACTTGATTATTTCTTCGAAACCGACACATTGATCTGCGTATTGCCCCTCTTCCATATCTATGGCCTGATGGTGATCCTGAACATGGGACTCTACACAGGCGCAACGGTCGTGCTGATGCCGCGGTTTGAGATGGAGTCCTTTTTGCAAGCGGCCCAGGATTACGATGTGAGTTTGGCCCACCTCGTTCCCCCGATCGTACTTGGCCTGGCAAAGCATCCAATCGTAGAAAAATTTCGCCTACCAAGACTGCGAACAATTTTTTCCGGCGCAGCTCCACTCGGCGCGGAGCTCACCAGGGCCTGCATGGAAAGACTCGGCTGTCAGATTCGACAGGGTTATGGAATGACTGAAACGAGTCCGGTGACGCACTCTTCGCCGGCACCCCCATTTGAAGTGAAATTCGGTTCGGTTGGAGTACCGGCGCCAAACACCGAATGCAAAATCGTTGATCTCGCCTCAGGAGAAATGTTGCCTGCCGGACAACGCGGCGAAGTGTGCGTTCGTGGACCTCAAATCATGAGAGGCTACTTGAATAATCCGGAGGCGACTGCTCAGACGATCGATCAGGATAGTTGGCTACACACCGGCGATATCGGGTACGTTGATGAAGACGGTCACTTTTTCATCGTTGATCGAGCGAAGGAGCTCATCAAGTATAAAGGCTTCCAGGTTCCACCCGCTGAACTTGAAGCGGTTTTGCTCACACACCCTTCTGTTGCCGACGCGGCGGTCATTCCCTTCCCTGATGACGAAGCGGGAGAGGTTCCAAAAGCAGTAATTGTCCTGAAGGAACCGACAGAAACCCAAGCTATCCTCGACTTTGTCGCCGTACGCGTCGCTCCACACAAGAAGATCCGACATATTGAAGTAGTCGACAAGATTCCAAAGTCTCCTTCGGGCAAAATACTCCGCCGCGTACTTGTCGATCTCGAACGCGCCCGGGTTGCCGGCTCCGTTAATTGAGATATCGGCCAGTTAGTTACTTCAATCCTTGACAGCAGCGGAAGTTGACGAATAGATTCCCTGTACAACCGCGGATTCACCCCGAGAACGTCAGTGAATCAGCAGCCCATCCGTTAACGCCACAAGTGAGGAGATACCGACATGCAATCGCGTGCTCTAAATCCGTTGTTCGTAACTCTTCTGGTAATCACCGTGTCGTTACCAGCATTGGCCCAGGCAAAGAAAGCGCCTGAATCGCCAAAACCTCAGGCCGCTCCGACCTGGTCGGAATGGGCAACAATGACTCCGGAAGGCGAAGAGTTCACCGTGTTGATGCCCAAGGGTCCTGCTACTGAAAGTGGCAAGTTCCCTTATCACAAGATGGAATTGAACGCTCGTTTCTATCTCTCATCTCTCAATAGTGGGCCGTTGCTTGCCATTGCATCCTTCAGCGGGATCAAATCAAATCCGGCTGCTTATTCCGATTTCCAACGATTCAATTCGTACGTCGACGCCTTTAAAGACTTTTTCGGAACGAAGGTAAAGCCAGGCACGCTCATAAAATTAAGCCCGACCGGAAACAAACCACTTCACGGGAATCCGGGACGTCAATTCAAGGTTACTTTCGGTGAGTTGAGTGGAACGATGCAGGCTTACATCACCAGGAAACGCTTTTACGCCGTAGTCTCACTCAATAACAAGAAAGACGAAGCCCTGGACGAGAAGTTCATGAGCTCGTTTGTTTTACCTGAGAGAATTGAAAAGACTGCCGCCACTGCCAGTGCAGAGCAAAACCAAAATAATGCGACGGATCCGAACGCCGCAAACCCAGCCGCCACGAATAACGAAGTTCGAAAAGAAGGCACACCCGCTGAAGGCGGAACACCGCCAGCACTCTCGGGAACAGAAGCAACATCCGACGCCAACAATCCAAATGCGACGGCGAACCAGGGCACGAGCCAAGGTGCGACAAATCAAAAACGCGGACCAATCGCAGGGGGAATGCTGAACGGTAAGGCGATCTATATGCCGCCACCGGAAGTTCCCAGCGGCGAAGCCAGTGGTGTGGTCATCGTACAGATACTCGTCGATGAACAGGGTGGGGTCGTTGACGCCAAGGCTGTTGCTGGACCACCAAATCTACACGCCCCAGCCGTAAACGCTGCTCGTTTGGCAAGATTCAATCCGACTTTCATGATGGGAGAACCGGTTCGGGTGAGTGGCACGCTCAGCTATAACTTCGTTCGTTCCAACTAACACGGCGTGCGCCGGCCCGGCGGCGCTTTGTTATAATCGCGCGCCTCCCCACATAACAAAGCGCCGCCGGGCCGTTTAAACTCGAAAATGAATCTCTCTCGACTTGACTCAATACACCGTCAACTTACAACGTATTTGAGTGAACTTAGCGATGACGTCTTTGTTCGCCGGGCGACTGAGGGAGAATGGAGCGTCGGCGAAGTCGTCGAACATCTCTGCCTCGTTGAAGCTCGCGTTCTTGCTTCGCTAAAAACGAATATCGCTCTGGATCCGGTTAAGATACCCTTTAGAAAAAGATTAATTCCAATGCGGATGATCTCTTATCGGTTTTTCAAGGTTGAGGCGCCAAAAGCCGTTAGACCCATGGAATCACTCTCGAAAAGCGAATTGCTAAACCAGTTCGAAACAGTCAGGGCTAGTACGAAGGAGTTTTGTTCACAGCATGACACCGGCCGTTTGAAACAGACTGCATTTACCCACCCCTTTCTCGGACTGATCGACGGCACCGCAGCTATCTCGATGGTCGCTTATCACGAACAGCGGCACTTTAAACAAATCCGCGAAATTGTCAGCAGACTGCCCCGTTTGTGAAGCCATTCCGAAAAGTTCATTCTCCCTTTTTTAGCAAGTGCTTGACCGCAAGGTCATCCCGGTCTATCTTCGCTCGCATTTTGAACCTGGAGTTTTGATGAATGTCTACTGAAACAGCAGCTATTTGTCCCGCATGGTCTATTCCGGGATACCTGGAAGTAAGCGATGGTCATTTGACCATCAATGGTGTCGACGCGATACAGCTCGTCAAGGAACATCAGTCTCCTTTGTTTGTCTTCTCAGAGTCACGAATCAGAGACAACATCGCGCGTTTGCAGCTTGCTCGAGGCGTCGTCGATCGTCCTATAAAGTTCTGTTACGCGTCAAAAGCCAATTCCAATATGGCTATCTTGAAAACGGTGCTTGACGCCGGCATCGATGTCGAGGTCAACAGTGGCGGCGAGCTTTTCAAGGCGCTGCGTGTCGGCTTCCGTCCCGATCAAATCATCTTCAATGGAACCAGTAAGACTGACGAAGAGATCGATGAAGCTGTTCGGGCCGGGATCTACGCCATTAACGTCGACTCGATTTACGAAATAGAATTGGTCGAACAGTCAGTTGAGCGACTACGCGCGAAAGGCGAAAAAATTGCTCCAGCTCGGATTACCCTACGCCTCGTACCAGAAATCGGCACGCGTTCACACCTCGGGTTACAGACTGCCCTGTTGACATCTAAGTTCGGCATCTCATCCTCGGAGGTTCTGGCTGCATTTAGACGTGGCCTGAAAAATCCTGACGCAATTCATGTCTGCGGTATTCACATTCACGTAGGGTCTCAAACACCCGATGTAGAACCGTTTGCTGAAGCTTTCAAGAGCATGTGGGAGCATCTCGTTACCATTCATACTGAGACAGGACACACGTTAGAGCACATAAATCTCGGTGGCGGTATTCCGGTAAATTACCTGCGCGATCGTTCGCAAGCCGATCAGCTGCCGGAACATGAGCGCGACATGTTAGGGGCAGAACTGGAACCCGCAGTCGTAATGAAAGAAGCGTTGAGAGTCGCGCGCGAGTCCGCACGTGGCGCAAACGCTGAACATCTCCTGGACCAGGTAACGATCTTGCTAGAACCGGGACGCAGTATTATTGCGGATGCGGGATTGGTACTGACGACAGTCCGAAATACTAAGGGACGTCCCGAAACCGGCGATATCTGGCTCCTTACAGATGCCGGATACAACATCATGCTTTCGATGAATAACTACAAGTGGTACTACCACTTAATCTCGGCGTCTCGTGCAGGCGAACCCTATCAACGTGACTACAAGGTCGCTGGTCCACTTTGCGATTCAGGCGACGTCTACTTTGATATCGAGCGAGAAGGTCGTTTGCCTGATTATCGACGCCTACCGAACAACGTCGAGCCGGGTGAGGTTTTGGCGCTTCTGAATTGCGGCGCCTATTCGTTGGCCCAGATGTTTCACTACAACGGGCGTCCACTCCCAGCGGCTGTGCTCATCAAGAAAGATGGCACACCGGAGCTAATTCGACGTCGCGACACGTACGAAGATCTTATTACTAACGATCTCGGTTATTAGCTGACCAATCGGCTCTATAAACACTCAGTCCCTTCATCTGCGACATCTGTGGATAAATAATGCAAACAGACAAAACTGAACTGGTGCGTGGGCTTGGGTTGATCGCTGCAATCTCGGTCAACGTTGCTAACATCATCGGCACCGGTGTCTTTCTAAAGGCGCGGGTAATGACGTGCAACGTCGAGACTCCAGGTAAAGCCTTGGCAGTCTGGATTTTTGCAGGACTCATGTCGCTCGCAGGCGCTCTGACCTATGCCGAGCTGCTTGCAATGATGCCGCGGGCCGCCGGCGAATACGGCATCGTACGTGACGCATATGGACGGCCTCTCGGTTTCATCTATGGCTGGACCCAGTTTCTGATTGCTCGAACCGCTTCAGCTGCGGCACTTGCCGTCGGTTTCGCAATCTTTCTAAACGATTTCCTCGGCGGGTCTCTTCGCCACGTTTACTTAACTTACACATTGCCAGGTGGTCATACACTCTCTTTCGGCCGGCTTCAGCTCGTCGCGTTAGGTGCAATTATCGTTACAACAGTCATTAATTGTGCGGCAGTAAGCTTCAGTGGCGGGGTTGCGAGTGTACTCACCGCAATGAAAGTTTTGCTGTTACTCGGGGTGGGCTTCGGAGCTTTTTTTTATAGTGGAGGCGACTGGTCCAATCTTGGAATGGCGAATGTCAACGGATCCTGCGAAGGAGTCACTGTTATTGGCGGCGTCGCTGGAATGGCGGCAGCAATGATTGGCGCGCTCTGGGCCTACGACGGATGGAACAACGTAACTTTCCTTGCGGGCGAAGTTAAGAACCCCGGCAAAAATCTCCCACTCGCATTAATCGGCGGCATGTTTGTAGTAATGGCACTTTATCTTTTTGTAAATGTTAGTTATTACCACGTTCTCACTCCGAGTCAGGTCGCTGACGTTCCGGCCTCGTCGTCTGTGGCTGCCGAAGTTATCAGACGGTTGCTCGGTTCGATAGCAGTCACGCTAATGGCAGCCGCAATGATGACATCGTCGTTCGGAGCTTTACACGCTTCGATATTAGCCACGGCGAGATTGCCATACGCGCTGGCGCTGGACGGACTGTCATTTAAAAGTCTCGCGAAAGTTTCTCCGCGCACGCACGTGCCAGTTAGATCATTGGTGGTCCAGGGATTCTGGTCCTGTGTTCTTGCGTTATCCGGGTCTTATGATCTGCTGACCGACTATGCAATCTTTGCTCTCACGCTTTTCTACGCGCTGGTTGCAGGCTCAGTCTTTATCTTTCGTCGTCGTTTACCGAATGCCGAGCGACCGTATCGAACATGGGGTTACCCTGTGGTACCCATCCTGTTTCTGATCGTCTCTGTTTGGCTGATCTTTATGACGATTTGGAATTCACCGAAGCAGTCAGGAATTGGGTTGGGATTAATATTGCTTGGCGTGCCCGTGTATCTCCTGATGCAACGAAACCAATCAAAAGCAAACTAATACGCCGTAGAGCACAGCACCGCATAGCGACCGATTCTCAATACGGTAACCTCGTAAACCAACCATAGCTTTGACCCAAAAGTCGATTTCGGTCGTAACGCGTTCGTGTTTAGTTCGGGTGACTTTGTGGATCGTTCCTTTTGTCCAGAAAAACTAACGACGATCCACAAAGTCACACTAACCAACACGAACCAAGACACTCCTGCCTCGAGCCAGCTCCGACTTTAGGCAAAGCTACAAACAACCATCA
>Ga0068857_100000426_pt1 | contig 29761 bp, 22 predicted proteins | sample KBSCornC72_FD_66591 | JGI IMG/M metagenome (GOLD analysis project Ga0068857, IMG submission 66591) | Corn rhizosphere microbial communities from Kellogg Biological Station, Michigan, USA - KBS Corn C7-2 | ecosystem: Host-associated > Plants > Roots > Rhizosphere > Soil ...
GCGGTGGACGTGACCGTCAGGCACCAGCGCGGAACCGCCACCGTCACCATGGACCAGCAGGCCCGCAACGGGCAATGGGTGCCGGTGGCGATCTACGAGTTCGGGGCGAGCGGCGCGTACGTCAGCTTGTCGGGGCGGCCCGGCGCAACGGTCGTCGCCGACGCCGTTCGCTTCGAGTACATGGGCACGCAGATGCCGGCGCTTGCGCTGGAGACCGACGCGCTGCCCATCGCCGCAACCGGCGAGCCGTACGTGACGTCGCTCGACGTGCTCGCGGGAACGCCACCGTACACGTTCAACGCCCAGGCACGGGATCTGCCGCCCGGCCTCGCGCTCGACGGCGCGAGCGGCACGCTGGCGGGCACGCCGGCATCGGTCGGAAGCTATACGTTCGACATCGAGGTTTTCGATCAAAGCAGCCAGCGCGCCGTGCGCACGTACACGGTGGACGTCGTGCGCGGATCGCCCGGGACGACGAAGACTCTTGCAACGACCAAGGCGGCCCCAGCCGACCTGCGCAAGGACGGCACGCCGAACGGCACGCCGCCCGATCTGTCCGGCCTGGTCAACCAGATCGCTGCCATGCCGGAAGGCGAGTGGATGCGCGCCAACGTGAACAACTTCTCCGATGTGTGGTCGCCCGCGGATCTGCGGCCGCTCGTCGGCTCGACCAATCCCGGGCCATACAAGCTCATCGAGGCGTGGAGCAGCTACGCGTGGGACCCCAATCGCGGTGACCTGTGGCTGTTCGGCGGCGGTCATGCGAACTACTCGGGCAACGATGTCTATCGCTGGCGAGCGTCGACGCAGAGGTGGGAGCGCGCGTCGCTGCCGAGCGAGATCGAGCACGACGACCTCGGCAACTGGCAGGCGGTCGACGGCTGGGACGCAGCGCCGGCCTCGGCGCACACGTACGACAACAACATGTTCTTCCCGCACATCGACCGCCTCGTCGTGTTCGGTGGCGCCGCCTACAACAGCGGCAACTACTTCAAGCGCGAAGTCACGCCCACGACCGGTCGCGCCACGGGGCCGTTCTTCTTCGATCCCACGCGCGCCGATCCCAACAAGGTGGGGGGGACCACCGGGTCTCACGTCATGCGCGTGGCGCCGCATCCGGAGGTTGTCGGCGGCAACATGTGGACCAACCGCGACATGTACGTCAACGTGCCGGGCGGCTTCAATGCGCTGCTGCAGGTGAACGGCTGCACCGCCTACGCCGATGAAGGTGGCGTCGACGTTGCCTACATCGCCGCGGCACAAGGCGGCTCGACGAACCTGAATCTCTATCGATACGCGGTTCCCAGCATCGCCAACCCCGCGCAGGACACGCTGAAGCAGGTCGGCGCGTTCTACAACGGCACGTCGGGCCTCACGGCGTGCGGCTATGACCCGGTGCGCAAGGTGCTGGCCCGCATCGGGACAACTTCGGTGCCCTTCGTCTACTGGAGCCTCGCCAGCCCGGGGACGAACAATCGCGACGTGCGCGTCACGCCAACCGATCCCTCCGGCGAGTTTCCCACGCTCTTGTCGAGCGGTCAGCTCAAGCTGCCGATATGCGGGTTCGACTTCGATTCCACGCGTTCGCGCTTCGTGCTGTGGTGTGGCGATGGACGCGTGTGGACGTTGACACCGCCCGCGACCATCGGTCCGACGGGCTGGACCATCGTCAAGCAGCCGGCACCCACGCAGGCGACACCGAACGGCGACTACGGCACGGGCCTGCTCGGCAAATGGAAGTACATCCCCAACCTCGATGCATTCATCGGCCTGCAGGACAAGAACCTCGGCAACATCTGGATCTACAAGCCGGTCGGTTGGGTCAATCCCCAAGGCGGCACGACGATCAATCCACCGACGGGCGTGAGCGCTTCCGATGGCACGTCAACGTCGAAGGTGACGATCACCTGGAATGCAGCGTCGGGGGCGAGCAGTTACACCGTGTACCGTTCGACCACGAGCGGCACGCAAGGCGCGTCAATCGGCAGCACGACGTCGACGACGTTCACCGACACGACGCCCGTGCCCGGCACGACGTACTTCTACGGCGTCACGGCCAGCGGTGGCGCGGGAACCAGCGCGCTCTCGGCGCAGGACGGCGGCTACGCCGCCGCGGTGATCGGCGGCGGCACGCTCTCCGGCAGCGCGTCGGTGCCTTTCGTCGTCGATCTCACCGCGGCGGGCACCACGGATTGGGCACACTGGCTGCCGTTCAATCGCAAATCCGGCGCCGGCTTCATCAGCAACTACACCGCGGTCGGAACGGCGAACGTAACGACGTACACGAACGATCCGCGCAGCTTCGTGTGGAGCAACGGCACGCCCACGGCGAGCGGCAACGACGCCGGCGGGGCGACGGCGTCCGGGGCGGGTGCGGGCTTCACCTTCACGGTCACCGCCGACACGACGACGCGCACGCTCCTCGTCTACATCGGGGGGTCGGGTACGACGGGCAGGTTGACGGCGCATCTGTCCGATGCATCCGCCGCGGACTACGTCGACACGTCGCTTGGCGGGACTGGGCGCTACGACGGGGTGTACACGCTCGTATTCCACGCCGCGAGCGCGGGCCAGCAACTGCGGGTGACATGGACGCAGGCGTCGGGCAGCGGCAGCGTCTCGCTGCAGGCGGCGGCGCTGCAGTAGCACGCGCCCTGGTTCACCAGCGCAGCGTCATCCCGGCGAGCCAGACGCTCGCCGGTGCTGCGCGATTGAGCCCTGCCTGATAGCCCACGTCGACGTCGACGCCGATCGGCAGGTGCGCGATGGCACCGACGAGCACGACCGCGGGCCAGCGGGCTACTGCGGGGTCGGGATGACTGAACGCGGCCGCCTCGATCGCGAGTCGTACGTCGGCGCGCACCTCGCGCACGAACGCGGCCGACACGCGCAAAAGGTCGCGACGCAGCGCGCCGCCTGCGTCGTCGCCAAGCCGCGTATACGCGGCGTTGGCAGTCGCGAGCGCGCCCGGCGTCTCGTACGTCGCGACTGCGATGGCGTGCGCGCCGACGCCGTTGGAGCCGAGCCCGGGGGACGCGGTCGGCAAGTCGAGGCCGGCGCGCGTCCCGAGCGACACCGGGTCGGAGCTCCACGCGCGCCACTTCACGTCGAGCGCCGTCGAGCCGAATCCGCGCGAGCGGCCGGCCGCGTCGGCCGCGTCTCCCGACAGCCACAGCAGGCTCGGGCGCACGATGAAGTCGACGTCGTCGCGCACGCCGTACGACAACTGGGGATCGAGCTCGAATACGTGGCCGCCGCCCGTGGCGAGCTGGGTGCCGAGCTCGAGCTCGTACTTGCCGCCGCCCTGCGTGCCGGTGTCTTCGCTGATCAGCGGGTGCGCGGCGTGCGCACTGCTGCCGATCGCAAGGAGCGGCACGAGCAAGGCTGCGGTGACGATTCGCATGCGCGGCGATTGCGGCGCGAGCCGAACGGCTGAATACTGGGCGCGCGATTGTACAACCGCTGTGGCCCTCCCCCGGAGTGACCTCATGGTTCGACTGCTGGGACGCGCGACTTCGTCGAACGTGCAGAAGGTGCTGTGGTGCCTGCGCGAGCTCGGCGTACCGTTCGCGCGCGAGGATTACGGCGGCATGCACGGGCGTACGCGCGACGAAGCCTATCTGCGACTCAATCCGAACGGCAAGGTGCCGACGCTGATCGACCGCGACACGGTGCTGTGGGAGTCCAACACGATCCTGCGCTACCTGTGCAATCGCTACGGGCCGACGGCGCTGTACCCGATCGAGCCGGCCTTGCGGGCCGGCGTCGAGCGCTGGATGGACTGGCAGCTCGGCACGCTGGCCGAAGCGTTCCTGCCGCTGTATCGCGCGCTCGTGCGCGAGGGCCGCACCGGCTCCGACGTGACGGCCTTGCGCGAGCGCAGCGCCGCCCTCTTCGCGTTGTTGAACGATGCGCTCGGTGATTCGCCGTTCCTGGCCGGCGCGCAGCTCTCCCTCGCCGAGATCGCGCTCGGGCCGCTGGTTTATCGCTGGCTCGCATTGCCGATCGAGCGCCCGGACCTGGCGCGGCTCGTGGCATGGTACGGGCGCTTCGAGATCCGGCCAGCGTTCCGCGACGAGGTCGCGATCGGGCTCTACTGAGCCGCGGTCGGACGACCTACAGCTTGTAAGCGCGCTTGGCCAATCCGTAGGCGAGGTCCGGCGCGAGCTCGAACGCCTCGTCCTCGGCGAACCGATGCTCGATCACGCACGTCGCGAGGAAACGGCTCGCGACGCGGCGCCACACGTCGTGGCGTGCGGGAATCGACATGAACGCGCGCGTGTCGTCGTTGAAGCCGGCGGTGTTGTAGAACCCCGCCGTCTCGATCACGGACTTGAAGAAGCGCAGCATGCCTTCGTAGCTGTCGTGGAACCACCACGGGGGCCCGAGACGCAGGATCGGATAGTGCCCGGCGAGCGGCGCGAGCTCGCGCGCGTAGCTCGTCTCGTCGAGCGTGAAGAGGATGAGCGTGAGCTCGCGCTCGTTGCCGAAGCGCGCGAGCAGCGGCTGCAGCGCGCGCACGTAGTCGGTGCGCGACGGAATGTCGGCACCCTTGTCGCGACCGAAATGCGCATGCACGAGCGGGTTGTGATTGCGCACGCTGCCCGGATGGATCTGCATCACGAGGCCGTCGTCGAGGCTCATCGCGGCCATCTCGGTGAGCAGCTGGCCGCGAAACGCCTCGGCCTCCTCCGCCGTGATCGATCCGTGGAGCGCGCGGTCGAGCAGCCGCTGGCACGTTGCGTGATCGAGATTGCTCGTCTGGGCCGTCGGATGTCCGTGATCGGTCGAGGTCGCACCCATCGACTTGAAGAACGCGCGTCGCGCGCGATGCGCGGCGAGATAGCCCGACCAGGTCGCGGTGTTCTCGGCGGTGAGCGCGCCGAGCTCGGCGACGTTCCCGGCGAATCCCTCGAACTCCGGATCGACGACCGGATCGGGGCGGTAGGCGGTCACGACGCGGCCTTTCCACCCGCTCTCGCGCAGCTTCCGGTGATGCACCAGCGGATCGAGCGGCGACTCGGTGGTCGCGATGACTTCGATGTTGAAGCGCTCGAACAGCGCGCGCGGACGATACGCCGGCTCGGCGAGCCGGGCGTTGATGCGATCGAAATAGCGATCGGCGCTTTCGGCGGTGAGCCGCTCGTCGATGCCGAACACCGTCGAGAACACGTGGTCGAGCCAAAGCCGTGTCGGCGTGCCGCGGAAGAGGTGGTAGTGCGCGGCGAACGTGCGCCAGATGCGCCGCGCGTCGCGCTCGACCGGGACGCCGTCGCAGCGCGCGATGCCGAGCGATTCGAGTCGCACGCCCTGGCTGTACAGCATCCGAAAGACGTAGTGGTCGGGCGTGATGAGGAGCGCCGAGGCGTTCGCGAACGGCGTGTCGTCGGCATACCACTGCGGATCGGTGTGCCCGTGCGGACTGACGATGGGCAGGTCCTCGACCTCGGCGTAGAGACGGCGCGCGAGGTCGCGCGTGGCCCGGTCGGCGGGGAACAGGCGGTCGGGATCGAGTTCGAGCGGGATCATGTCGGCGACTCACTGGATGCTGCGGCGAACACCGTGCGGTCGGCGCCGTCGGCGAAGAGCTTCGTCAGCCACTGCGCCACGGGCCCGGCGAAGCGCGGCTCGTTGTGCAGATCCTCGTCGAAGATCTCCGTGACGCCGGATAGCGCGCGCGCAAGCGCCCGCGGATCGCCGCGGCAAGCCTGCGCGATGTCGGCGAAGCGCGGCGCCAGAGGGTCGGACACCTTGATCGGACGCCCGGCCTCGTCGGTGCCGCTCACGTAGCGCATCCAGCCGGCCACCGCGAGGGCCGCCATGTCGACGCGCCGGTTCTCGGCGAGATTCTCGCGGACGGTCGCGAGAATCCGCTGCGGCAGCTTCTGCGACCCGTCCATCGCGATCTGCTGCGTGCGATGCGGCAGCGCGGGGTTGGCGAAGCGGGTCACGAGCGCGTCGCGATACGCCGCGAGGTCGACGCCGTGCGGCACGTGCAGCGTCGGCGTCACTTCCTCCATCAACCGGCGCATGTACGCAACGAAGTGGGGGCGCGTCGCGACCTGGTAGATGAAGTCCAGGCCGGCCAGGTAGCCGAGGTATGCGAACGCCGAATGGCTGGCGTTCAGCAGCCGCAGCTTCATCTTCTCGAACGGCGCGACGTCGCGGACGATCTGCGCGCCGGCTGCCTCCCACGCCGGCCGCGGCGTGGCGAAGCGGTCCTCGATGACCCACTGCGCGTACGGCTCGTGCACGACGGGCGCGCGGTCGGACAGGCCGATCGCGGCGTCGTTGTCGGCGATGTCCTGGTCGGTCGTCGCCGGCACGATCCGGTCGATCATGGTGGACGGGAACGTCGCCTGCTCGCCGATCCACGTGGCGAGATCGTCGTCACGCTCGCTCGCGAGGTTGACCACCAGGCCTTCCAGCAGCGCGCCGTTCTGCTGCAGGTTGTCGCAGCACACGATGGTGAGCGGCGAGCCGTGCGTCGCGCGCCGCCGCTCGAGCGCCCAAACCAGCAAGCCGACCACGCTCACCGGCGCATCGGGATGCATCAAGTCGTGCGCGATCTCGGGGTGGCGCAGGTTGAGGCGACCCGTCGCGGGATCGTGGCAATAGCCCTTCTCGGTCACGGTGAGCGACACGATGTGCGTCTGCGGCGCGGCGAGCAGTGCATGAACGCGCTCGCGCGCGGTGCCCAGGAACAGCACCTCGCGCACGCTGCCTATGATGCGCCGGCGCGTTCCCGAGGGGCTCCGCTCGATCGCGGTGTACAGGCCATCCTGCGGCGCGAGGCGGTCCTGAACGTCGGCCGAGCGCAGGCTCACGCCGGCGATGCTCCAGTCGCCGCCTGCGGCTTCCAGCGCGTCGTCGGTGTAGATCGCCTGGTGGGCACGCGCAAAGGCGCCGAGCCCGAGGTGAACGATGCCGACGCCGGACGCCGCGCGGTCGAAGCGCGGCCGGCGGATGCCCACGGGCACGAGCGACAGCGTCGAGGTGTCGAGACGCGCCATGCGAAGCGGCGGTGACGCTATGCCGCGCCGGTGGGCGCCTCGCGCACACGCGACACCAGCTGCGTCGGATTGACGAAGCGCAGCGCGATGAGCAGCCAGACGAGCGTCACCACCATGTAGATCATCGCCATCGCGTCGACCGATTGCGGCGCGCGAACGCCCGCCGCGAAAACGGCATAGTACAACGCCACGACGAGCGTCTGTGAATCGGGACCCGCGGTGAGGAACGTCAGCTCGAACAGCGCGATGGTGCGCACGAGCACGAGCAGCGACGCCGCGAGAATGCCGGGCCCGAGAAGCGGCACGAGCACGTGTCGGAACATTCGGCCGGTGGTCGCGCCGAAGACGCGCGCCGCGGACTCGAGGTTGGGATCGATCTGCTCGATGAACGGCGTCATCACGAGGATCACGAACGGCGCCGCGGGAATCAGGTTCGCGAGAATCACGCCCCAGATGGTCCCCGCGAGCTGCGCCTTGTACAGCACGGTCGCGAGCGGAATGCCGTACGTGATCGGAGGAACCATGAGCGGCAGGAGGAACAGCAGCGTCAGGAGCCGCTTGCCCACGAAATTGCGCCGCGCCAGCGTGTACGCCGCCGGAACGCCGATGAGCAGCGAAAGCAGCACGACGGCGCCGACGACTTCCACGGTCACCCACAGCACGTCGCCGAGCTGGAATTCCTTCCACGCGGACGTGTACCAGGTCGTGGTCCAGCCTTCGGGAAGCCACGTGCCGAGCCAGCGCCGCGCGAACGAGTTGGTGGCGACCGCCGCGATCATGAGGCCGATGTTGACGACGAACAGCGTCATCAGCCCCCACAGCAGGGCACGCCATGCCCGGTCCATGCCCGGATGCGAATGTCCGAGGGGCCTGCGCATGCGCAGCGGTGCCGCGACCGACGACATCAGCCCTTGCCTCCCGCGACCGGACCCCGATAGAACGCGTTGCGCAAGGCCAGCACCGCCGCGACGATCAGGAGCTGCACGAAGCCCATGATCATGGCCACCGCGGAAGCCAGCGAGTAATCGTACTGCTCGAAGGCGGCCTCGTACGCGGCAATGGAGATGACCCGCGTCGGCCCTGCGGGCGCTCCCAGGAGGACGGCGGACGGGAACACCGAGAATGCCTGCACGAACGCGAGGCAGAAGCACATCGCGACTCCAGGGGCGAGCAAGGGCAGGTAGATATGGCGAAACTGCGCCGCCGGGCTCGCACCGAGCGTGGCCGCGGCGCGCGGGAGGACGGGATCGATGCCGGTGATGTACGACAGGATCAGCAGGAACGCGAACGGGAATCCCGAGACGACCAGCGAGATCAGCACGCCCCAGTAGTTGTGCGTGAGGCGGATGGGGCCGTCGTAGAGATGCGTCAGCTGCAGGAACTGCGACAGCCAGCCCTTGGGGCCGAAGTAGGTGAGCATGCCTTCCGCGATCAGCACCGTGCCGAGCGTGATGGGCACGACGAGGATCGTGGTGATCCAGCGCTGGTAGCGCGAGCGAACGCGCATCTTGTAGGCGATCGGCAGCGCGAACCCGACGTTGATGAGCGTGGCCGGCAGCGCCAGGCGCAGGGTGGTCCAGATGGTCGGCCAGAGGTTGTCGGTGGTGAAGAACTTTCTGTAGTTCGCGAGCCAACCCCCCTGGACAGGCTCGAACGACAGGATGAGTCCATAGACGAACGGGTAGACGAACAGCAGCAGCATGAAGGCCGCTGCCGGCAGCACCAGCAACAGCGCGCGATCGAATGGCGCGCGGGGCGCAAGCGTCGTGCCCATGCTATTCGGCGGGATAGACCAGCGCGCGATCGACCGGGACGCTCACGCGCACCGGCTCGCCGAGCTGAACGGGTACGGCTGTTCGCACGATGAGCTTCAGTCCCGACGGCGTCATGACGTCGATCAAGGACTCGCGGCCGGAATACTCGACGTTGTCCACTGTCCCCGACACGGTGTTGACATCGCCGACACCGCCGCCGACCACCAAGTCATCGGGCCGCACCGCCACCGTCGCGCGGCCATCGCCGAGCGGCAACATGCGCGTGCCGGTCAACGGGAAGTCGGGGCCCGACAGCGCGACGCGCGTGCCTTCCTCCCGCTCGATGGTCATGGGAAACACGTTGCGGTAGCCCATGAAGCGCGCGACGTGGAGATTGGCCGGCTCGCCGTACACGACTTGCGGCGTGGCGATCTGTTGCACCACGCCGTCCTTCATGACCACGATCCGGTCGGCGAGCGACAGCGCCTCGTCCTGGTCGTGCGTGACATAGATGGTGGAGCGGCCGAGCTCGCGGTGAATGCGGCGAATCTCCGAGCGCGTCTCGAGGCGCAGCTTCGCATCGAGGTTCGACAGCGGCTCGTCCATCAGGATCAGCGGCGGCTCGATGACGATCGCGCGCGCGATCGCGACACGCTGCTGCTGCCCGCCCGACAGCTGTCCCGGCAGCTTGTGCGCCTGTCCGGTGAGCTGCACCAGCTTCAACGCGTGATCGACGCGCGCCTCGATGTCGGCGTTCGGCACGCCGCGCATGCGCAGGCCGAACCCGACGTTGCGCGCGACGCTCATGTGCGGGAACAGCGCGTAGTTCTGGAACACCATGCCGAAACCGCGCCGCTCGGGCGGCAGCGTGTCGATGCGCTCCTTGTCGAGATGAATGGATCCGCCGGACAGGGGCAGGAGGCCCGCGATGCAGTTGAGCGCGGTCGATTTGCCGCATCCCGAGGGCCCGAGGAGCGCGATGAACTCGCCACGTCGCACGTTGAGCGTGAGCTCGCTGAGCGCCGCGAAGGCCTGCCCGCCCTGGCCGGCGAAGCGCCGCGTGACGCGATCGAGACGCAGCTCGTTGAAGTCGTGTTTCATGTCGGTAGGAATCGTGAGCGGGGTTCGGAGGACCGCAGCGGAACGAGCGGGATGACAAGCGCGCCGTGCCGCGCGCACGGCGATGCGCCCTTCCCGCTCGACCTCCGCTCGTCAACCCTCGACTTGCATCACTTCGTCTTCGCCGCGCCCACCTGCTGGTCCCAGATGCGGAACGCTTCGACCTGCTGCTTGGCCTCGAGCGATTGCGTGTGGGGGAACTCGGACAGCCACTTGTCGTACTCGGGCCGGCCGAATTCCTTGATCGCCTCCTGGCTCTCCTTGGGCGCCATCGAGAGCGACACGTTCTTCACCGCCGGGCCCGGATAGAAATAGCCCTTGTCGTACGTGTACGCCTGCGCTTCCGGCGTGAGCATGTACGCCATGACGTCGAGCACGACCGCGAGCTTCTCGGGCGGCACGCCCTTCGGAACGACCATGTAGTGCGCGTCGTTCACCCACGTCATGTTCTTGAACGGCGCCACCTTGAAGTTCTTCGGCACGATGCCGAGCACGCGCGGGTTGATGTCCCAACCCGTCATCGTCACCGTCATGTCGCGCGAGCCCTCGCCGAGCTCCTTCATCACCGCGCCGGTGCCCGTGGGGTAGTACTCGATGTACTGGTTGAGCTCCTTCAGGAAGGCCCAGGTCTTCTCCCAGCCGTTCGTGGGATCCTTCGGATTCTTGTCGCCCAGGATGTACGGCAGGCCCATGATGAACGTGCGGCCGGGGCCACTGTTCGCGGGACGCGCATAGATCAATCGATTCGGGTTCGCCTTCGCCCATGCGAGCAGCTCCTGCGGCGTCGTCGGAACCTGCTTCACCTTGTCGGGGTTGTACTCGAGCAGCGGCCCTGCCGGCATGAACGCCACCTCGATCCCCTGGTTCTGCGCGAGCTCCTGCATCTTCGCCGCGGCGGGCTGGTAGTTCGCCATGAGGTTCGGGAACTTGCTCGCGTATTGCGGCAGGATCGGAATCAGCAGGCCCTGCTCGATGCCGGCCGACAGCACGTCCGTGCCGGTGAGGACGAGATCGATGTCGCTGCGTCCCGCGCCCTGCATGGCCTTGAGCTTCCCCGGAAGCTCCGGCGCAGGCGCCTTGCTGAAGTTGAACTTGGAGACGAGCTTCGGATGCGTCTCGCGATACTTCTCCATCGCGTCCTGCGTGAGCGCGAGATTGCCCGCCACGTCGACGACGTTGATCGTCACGGGGCTGCTCGGCATCGTGAGATTCTGGGCCGACAACCGGCCCGTGGCGCAGAGAGCGGCGGCACCGGCGACCGCGCGCAGCAGCTGGCGGCGCGGCACATCGAGTTTGCTTGCGTCCATGCTCATGGTTTTCTCCTGTCGTTCTGCAAGGGCTTGCGAACGGCGCTGCGGCGAGTGCGCGCCGCGCCGGGTGAATCGCTCGTGCGCGCGTCGGCGGGCGACTGCCGTGACGCGTCGACGTTGCGCTGGAACTCGCGTGCCACGCGCGACAGATGCCGATGCATGGCCGCGCGCGCGGCATCGGGGTCGTGCGCGGCGACGGCTTCGGCGATCGATCGATGGTCGCGTATCGTATGCTCGGCGAGATCGGTGGTGTGGAAATGCTGCTGCAGGCGCCCCCACAGCTCGGCGCGCTGGTTCCACAAACCCTCGACGACGAGCTCGAGCGAGCCGTTGCCCGTGGCCTTGGCGAGCAGCCGGTGGAACGACTCGTCCTCCGCCTCGCGTCGGGCGAAGTCGTCGGTGTGGGCCTGCAGTCGGGCGACGCTCTGCTCCAGCGCTGCGACGTCGGCAGGTTTGGCAGTGCGCGCGGCAAGCGCTGCGATCTCGCCTTCCACGAGCTTGCGCGCGCTGAGGAGCTCGAAGGGGCCCGGGCCGCCGTCGACGCCGGCGCGCGGCGCGCCGTCGCGCGCGCCGACGACGAAGATGCCGGTGCCGACCCGGACCTCGACGAGACCGCTCATCTCCAGCGAGATGATCGCCTCGCGCACCGACGTGCGCGACACGCCGAGCGACACCGCGAGCTCGCGCTCGGCCGGCAGGCGCGAGCCTGCGGGAAACTCGCCACGGGCGATCAGATGCGCAAGCTGGTCGGCGATCTGCCGATACAGCCGCTTCGGCTCCACGGCCTGCAACGGCACTCGCTTCCTCCTGGGCTGGCGCTCGGTCGGGGTTCGCCGAAACGCTCGACGCCCATCGTAGCCTGCGCCTATACTGTGGTCAAGTGGTTGGACCACTGGACCCAAACGACACGCACGAGCCCGCCATGAAGATCACTGCCTGCCGCGTCATCGTCACCTCGCCCGGCCGCAACTTCGTCACCCTGAAGATCGAGACCGACGAGGGCGTATACGGGCTCGGTGATGCGACCCTCAACGGCCGCGAGCTCGCGGTCGCATCGTATCTCAACGACCATGTCGCGCCCGCCCTCATCGGCCGCGACGCCGGACGCATCGAGGACATCTGGCAATACCTGTACCGCGGCGCGTACTGGCGCCGCGGCCCCGTCACGATGACGGCCATCGCCGCGGTCGACACCGCGCTGTGGGACATCAAGGGCAAGGTGGCCAACCTGCCGCTCTACCAGGTGCTCGGCGGCGCGAGTCGCGACGGCGTGATGGTGTACGGGCACGCCAACGGTGACGACATCGCGCAGACGGTGGACGAGGTCGCGCGCTACATCGATCTCGGCTACAAGGCCATCCGCGCGCAGTGCGGCATCCCCGGCCTCGCTTCGACTTACGGCGTGGCGAAGGACAAGCTCTTCTACGAGCCGGCCGACGCGGCGATCCCGACCGAGAACACGTGGTCCACCACGCGCTACCTCGATCACGTGCCGAAGCTCTTCGACGCGCTGCGGTCGCGCTTCGGCTTCACGCATCATCTCCTTCACGACGTGCATCATCGGCTGACGCCGATCGAGGCCGGCCGCCTCGGCCGCTCGCTCGAGCCGTATCGCCTGTTCTGGATGGAGGATCCCACGCCCGCGGAGAACCAGGCGGCGTTCCGCCTCATTCGCCAGCACACCGTGACGCCGGTCGCCGTCGGCGAAGTGTTCAACACCGTCTTCGATTGCCAGCAGCTCATCCAGGAGCAGCTGATCGACTACATCCGCACGACGGTCGTGCACGCGGGCGGCATCTCGCATCTTCGCCGCATCGCGCACCTCGCGGAGCTCTACCAGGTGCGCACCGGATCGCACGGCGCCACCGACCTGTCGCCGGTGTGCATGGGGGCGGCGCTGCACTTCGACCTGTGGGTGCCCAACTTCGGCATCCAGGAGTACATGCGACACACGCCGGAAACGGATGCGGTGTTCCCGCACGCGTACACGTTCTCCGACGGCTACCTGCATCCCGGCGAGGCGCCCGGACATGGCGTGGACGTCGATGAGGCGCTCGCCGCGCGCTATCCGTATCGGCCGAGCGCGCTGCCCGTGAACAGGCTCGAGGACGGGTCGATGTGGAACTGGTGAGCCGCTACGCGTCGGCCACGAAGCGGCCCGATTTGCCGCCCGACTTCTCGAGGAGCCGCACGCCTTCGATGCGCATGCCCCGGTCCGCCGCCTTGCACATGTCGTAGATCGTCAGGAGGCCGGCGGTCACGGCCGTGAGCGCCTCCATCTCGACGCCGGTTCGCGCGACCGTCTCCGCCGTGACCTCGATCGATACGGCGCTCGCGGCGTCGTCGCAGTCGAAAACCACGTGCACGCGGGTGAGCGGCAGCGGGTGCGCAAGCGGAATGAGATCCGCCGTGCGCTTGGAAGCCTGGATCGCGGCGATCCGCGCGACGCCGAGCACGTCGCCCTTTCGCGCCGTGCCGGCGCGTATCGCGGCCAGCGTGCCGGGCTGCATGACGATGCGCCCGGCCGCACGCGCGAGACGCCTCGTTACATCCTTGTCGCCCACGTCGACCATGTGCGCCTGACCGGCCGCATCGAAGTGGGTAAAATGCTGTCCCGACGACGCGGTTCCGGTCTTGCCAGCGCGTTGAGGCGCCGGAACGCTCTTTGACTGTCGGGGCATCGTGCCTGACGAAACGTTCGCCGGTTGAACTCCAGAATGGGTGCGGCAATCTTAGCACCAGCCCCCGCCGTGTCCCCCCTCCGTTCCCTTTCGCGCACCTGTCCGTCCGGCCGGCGTGCGATCGCGTTCGCGCTCGTATGTGCACTCGAGTTCGCGGCCGTCGCCCCTGCGCCGCTTGCCGCGGAAGTCCCGCTTGCAGCCGACGTCGCACGCACAGCCGACCCGCTGCCCGAATACGGAGTCGCGCCGCCCGTCACCAAGCCGCTGCCCGAGCCGTCGAGCCCGAACTCCTTGCCGGACCTGGGCGACGCCGCGCAGTCGGCGTTGTCGCCCGCGCAGGAGCGCAAGCTTGGCGAGACGATCATGCAGCAGGCGCGCGCCAACGGCGGCGTGATGAACGATCCCGAGGTCAACGACTACCTGCAGCAGCTCGGGCACCGGATTACCAGCGCGTCGAAGGACATCAAGCAGGATTTCGAGTTCTTCGCCGTCAACGATCCGTCGATCAACGCATTCGCGCTGCCGGGCGGCTTCATCGGCGTGCACACGGGCCTCATCCTTCTCACGCAGAGCGAATCGGAGCTGGCGGCGGTGCTGGCGCACGAGATCAGCCATGTCACGCAGCACCATATCGCGCGCATGGTGACTGCGCAGAAGGACGCGATGCTGATGACGCTCGCGGGCCTCGCCCTGGCGATCCTCGCTGCGCGCTCCGGCTCGGGATCCGGCGCGGACGTCGCAAGCGGCGCGGTGGCGGCATCGCAGGCGATGATGATCCAGAACCAGCTCAACTTCACGCGCGCGAACGAATACGAGGCCGACCGCATCGGCTTCCAGCGCCTGGATGCCGCCGGCTTCGACGTGGGCGCCATGGCCACGTTCATGAAGCGCATGCAACGCGCGGTACGCCTGAGCGAAGGCAATGCGCCGAACTATCTGCGCACGCACCCGCTCACGTACGAGCGCATCGCCGAGGCGGAAGCGCGCGCGCAGAACCATCCCTATCGCCAGGTGGTCGACTCGCTCGACTTCCACATGGTGCGCGCTCTGCTGAAAAGCTATGAAGGCGATCCGAAGGACGCCGTGGCGTACTTCGACGACGCGATCGCGGAGCACAAGTACAACAACGAGGTCGCCGTGCACTACGGCCTCGTTGCGTCGCTGCTCCGCGCGGGCAGCCTTGACCGCGCCAAGGTCGAGCTCGCGAAGCTCCAGCGGATCGCGCCCGAGCATCCGATGATCGAGACGATCGCGGCGCACGTCATGATGGACAGCGGCGACCTCGCCGGCGCGATCAAGCGCTTCGAGTCGGCGCTGACGCGCTATCCCAACAAGATGCAGCTCGTGTACGACTACCCCGACGCGCTGATCCGCGCGGGCCGCTTCAGCGATGCGGCGCAGTTCGCCGAGCGCCAGCTGCTGCGCTTTCCCACCGACGGGCCGCTGCATCTCTATGCCGCGCGCGCGTACGCTGGCTTGCACAAGGACATGGCCGAGCATCGCCACCAGGGCGAGTACTACGCGTGGCAGGGCGACATCAAGGGCGCCATCGTGCAGTTCGAGCTCGCGTCGAAGGCCAAGGACGGCGACTTCTACCAGGCGTCCGAGGTCGACGCGCGACTGCGCGCGTTGCGCCGTGAAGCGAGCGACCAGCAGAAGTCCGGATTCGCGCGCAACGGTTGACCGAGCTTGGCGGCGCGACACGCGCGCCTCTGTCGAAAGTGGCAGGTTGCCGCCGCGGGATGGTCCGCCAATATCCCGGACGACAGCGAAAGGCGGCCACAGCCTCGCGTCCGGCCAGGGGGAGTCCATGAAGATCATCGCGATCGACGACCATCCGTTGATGCAGCAGGCGTTGCTGCGCGCGCTGCCCGAGCTCGAGCGAAGTCTCGAGGTGATCGTCGCGGAGGATCGCGAGTCGACGCTCACCGCGCTCGCACGGCACCCGGACTGCTCCCTCTTGCTGCTGGACCTGACGCTGCCCGGCGCGCACGGCCTGGACTTGCTGGCGCAGCTGGTGCGCGACTATCCGCGCATTCCGGTGCTCGTGCTGTCGGCCACACACGACCGCGCGACCGTCGGCGCCGCGCTTGCCGCCGGCGCGCGCGGTTACGTCGCCAAGACCGCGAGCCCGCGCGATCTGCTCGACGCCGTGCGCACGGTGCTTGCCGGCGGACGCAGCGTCACGCGCGATTTCGCGCGCGCGCCCGCGCAGGTCGACGGCGTGCCCGCGCACGCGCTCGGCCTGACGCAGCGACAGGCCGAGGTGCTGCGCCTGCTCGTGCAGGGCAAGCCCAACAAGATGATCTGCCGCGACCTACGCCTGTCGGAAGGCACGGTGAAAGTGCACGTCAGCGCGATCCTGAAGGCGCTCAACGTGCACTCGCGAGCGCAGGCGATCGTCGAGCTCGCGCGACGCGGCGTCGCGGTCGACGCCGCCGCGCGCGAGATGCACTGACTGCCAAGCCGCTGGCGCGTCGTTCCCTACGCATGTCGCCGCTTGCCGCCTGCGATCCGGCGCTCGTGCGCCGCGCGCGCTGCGACCAGGTCGCGACGCTGTATCGCCACGGCCATCTCACCTCGGTCTCGATGGGCCTCGGCGCCGCGATCTTCTGCGGCGTCATGTGGGAAGAGGCTCCGCACGCGCTGCTCGCCGCCTGGGCGTCCCTGGTGATGGTGAACCAGGCGTGGCGCACGGTGCTGTTGCGCGCGTGGCAACGCATCCGGCCCGGTCCTGCAGCCGTCGTGCGCTGGGGCATCTACTGGGCAACCGGGTCCACGGTCGCCGGCGCGCTCTGGGGCGTCGCCGCCATCGTGCTGTTCCCCGCCTCGCTCGCGCACCAGGCGCTCCTGATCGTGTGTCTGTTCGGCGTCGTGATGGGCGGGCTCAATCTCACGGCCGTGTACAAGCCGTCCTTCTACGGCTTCGTGCTCCCGGCGCTCGTCCCGCTGATCGTGCGGGTCGCCGTCGTCGGCGACCACGTGCACCTCTTCACCGCCGGCGTGCTCGCGGTGGTGCTCGGTTTCGTCGTCGGCTTCGGGCATCGGCTCAACGACGTGCTCACGCACTCGCTCACCATCCGCTACGAGAATCTCGACCTGATCGGAGAGCTCAAGGACCGCACGCGCGCGGCCCTCGAGGCGCGCGGCGCGGCCGAAGCGGCGAACCGTGCGAAGAGCCAGCTCCTCGCCGCGGCGAGTCACGACCTGCGCCAACCGCTGCACGCGCTCGGCCTCTACGCCGCCGCGCTGGCGGCGCGCGCGCACGAGACCGAATGGCAGGGTCTCGTCGGCAACGTTCAGGGCGGGATCGCGGCGCTCGAGACGCAATTCGGGCAGCTGCTCGACCTGTCGCGACTCGAGGCGGGCGCGCTGCAGCCCGAGCGGTGCGACGTCCCGCTCGCGCCTCTCTTCGCGCGCATCGCCGACGAGTTCGCGCCGCAGGCCGCGGCCCGCGGCCTTGCCCTGCGCGTGGCGCGCACGCGCGTCACCGTGAACAGCGATCCGGCGTTGCTCGAGCGCATCGTCGGCAACCTGGTAGCCAACGCCGTGCGCTATACGCGGCGCGGCGGTGTCGTGCTCGGCGTGCGTCGGCGCGGGCGCCACGTAGAAATCGTCGTGGCGGACACGGGTATAGGGATCGCGGCATCCGAGCTCGCGCGCATCTTCGACGAGTTCTATCAGGTCGCGGACGCACGCACGCCGGTGGCGCGCAAGGGCATGGGTCTCGGGCTCGCCATCGTGCGCCGCTTCGCCGACTTGCTGGAGCATCCGATCCACGTCGTGTCGCAGCCCGGACGCGGATCGTGTTTCTCCGTGCGCGCGCCGCGGGTGGCGACATTGCGAGCCTCCCGCATGCCCGCCGCGCCGCGCGCGCGCAGCCGTCCTCGTACCCAGCTCGCCGGCCGCCTCGTCGCGGTGCTCGACGACGATCCGGCCGCGATCGACGCCATGCGCGCCTTGTTCGCCACCTGGCAAGCGGACGTCGCGGGCGCGACGAGCGCCGAAGCGCTCCTCGACGACATCGGGCACTACGCGCGCTATCCCGATCTCATCGTCGCCGACCTTCGCCTGCAGGGCGCGCAGACGGGTGTCGACGCGATCGCGCGCCTGCAGGACGAGCTCGGCACGCCGATCCCCGCGCTCATCGTCACCGGCGATACCGGCGTCGACGCTGCACGGATCGTGCGCGACGCGGGTTTGCCGCTGCTCGCGAAGCCGGTCGACGCGAGCGCGCTGGAGGATGCGGCCGTCGAGTTGCTCGGCGTGCCGGCCTGACGCTGCAAATAAATCCGCCGCCCTGCCAGAGGAGAAGGCAGGCGCGGCGGGGGAAGGGTGGCGGCCTCGCGACCGGCGCCACGGGGGGTAGCGGCGTCCGGCGGTTGACGCGAGACCGTCGTTGACGGAGTGCGTGCGGTCAGCTCATGAAGCCCAGGTCGCGCACCGAGAAATTCGCGAGGTTCGGGAAGATGTAGTCGACGTCGGTCGGCACGACGCCGAACCATTTGGCGAGCGTCCCGCCCACCTGGTCCACTGCCGTGGTCGGGATCCATGCGCCGTTGCTGCCCGAATCGTCCGGACCCTTCACGACCAGCTGCGGGAACGTGCCGTACAGGTCGCCGCCCTTGACCGAGCCGCCCATGACGATCGAGTGACCGCCGTACGCGTGGTCGACGCCCGCGTTGCCGTTGCCGATGAAGGTGCGGTTGAAGTCCGACATCGTGATCGTGGTGACGTTGGCGTCGACGCCTGCGGCCACCGTGTAGTCGTAGAACGACTTCAGCGCCGGGGCGAGCTGGTTGAACAGGTTGGTCTGGTTGGTCACCGTGTTCGAGTGCGTGTCGTAGCCGCCCATGCCGACGAAGAACACCTGACGCCGCACGCCGAGCGCCGTGCGCGCGTCGATGATGCGCGCGACCTGCTTCATCTGCTGGGCGATGCCGGTGTTGAGCTGGTTGCCGCCCACCGTGAAGGCGGTCTGGATCACGGGCGGCAACGCTGCGCTCAACACAGGGTTGATCGCGGCATTCGCCGAGAGCGCGCTTTGCAGCACGCTCGTTGCGCCCTGGATGACCTGGTTGGTGGTCGGCAGCGCGAGGATGCCGCTCAATGCCGCCATGCGCGCCGTCGAGATGGCATCGCTCCCCTGCCCCGAGATGGCGACGCCGCCGTTCTGCGGAACGACCAGCGCCGCGGTGTTGCGTCCTGCGTTGAAGAGGTTCGAGCCGGTCGCGGAAACGACGGTCGGCACGGCCGCACCGGAATTCGCGACCACGAGCTTGTCGGCGAGGCGCCCGCCCCAGCCGGTGTGGATCGCGGCGCTGGGCAACAGGCCCTGGAACGCGTTCTGCTGGTCCGAGTGCGAGAACAGGTTGATGGGCCGGTTGATCCCGGCCGCGTAGTCGGCCTTGGTCATCGGGGCGATCAGCGTGCCGACGTTGGCGACGAGAGCCAGCTTGCCGGCGTTGTAGACCGTCTGCAGCGGACCGAACGACGGATGCAGCCCGTACATCTTGCCCTTGCTCGGCGCGTTGATCTGCAGCAGCTGCGACTGCGGGATCGCCACGTTCGAGGCGGCCGTGCGCACCGCCGCGTACTGGGCGTAGTCGGTGTACGGGATCAGCATGTTGTTGCTGTCGTTGCCGCCGAACAGGAACACGCACACCAGCGCCTGGTATGCGGGCCCGCTCTGCGCGTTGGCGGCCTCGATGCCCCAGCGGCTCAGGTTGGCGGCGAGCGCGGATGCGGTCAGGCCGCCCGTTTGCAGCAGGAACTTGCGACGTTTGTCGTTCATGATCAGTGCTGGACCTGGTAGTAGAACGAAGAGGCGGTCAGGTACACGGCCATCTGCGCGCGACCGGTGGCGTTCGTTGCCGGCACGGCGTTGACCGCCGTGACGATTTGCGTCTTCGCGGCAGCGGGCATGGTGCCGTTCATGAGCACCGTGTCCACCGCGTCGACGAGCGCCGTCGGGTTGGCCGCCAGCGGCTCGAACTGCGCCGTATTGAGCCGCGTGCCGGTCGAGTTCATCAGCGTGTTGTCCGTCGCCTGCGGGTTGTAGACCATGTTGAAGACGAGGTTCGAGCGCGAGATCGCCGTCTGCGTGGTGTGGATCAGGAATTCCGGCGCGAGGATAGTCGTGCCCTGGATCGTCTGGTCCGGCGGGAAGTAGTTGAATACCGTCGGCGAGTAGTACGGCCGCTGGCCGAGGCCCGACGCCGAACCCTCGAGGCGGTTGCCGTCGGTGATGCCGGACAGCGTGCGGATCAGGTTCGTGATCATGAGCACCGGCTCCTTGAGCGATCCGTACGTCGGATCGTTCGCGCTGCCGCCGCCGCGCGCTTCCGGATCCAGCAGCACCGCGCGGATGACCGCCTTCATGTCACCGCGCACGCCCGAGCCGTTGTTGACGAACACGTTGGCGACGCGCTGCACGTACGCCGGGCTCGGGTTGCCCGTGACCAGGCGCTGGATGAGCTGCTTGCCGATGTATACCGGCGTGTTCGGATGCGCGAACACGTTGTTGACCATCGACTGGATGTCCTGCAGCGGCGTCTGGTTCGGCGGCACCACGCTGCCGTTGAGCAGCGTCTTCGTGCTCGTCTCGTGCCCCGACGTGGTCGTGATGGGGTACGGGATCATCGGCAGCGCGTAATAGACGGCGTTCTTCTTCGTCGCCGTCGTCGCACCCGGTGTGGCCGGGTCCGCGAAGGTCCAGCCCGTATCGGTCTTGGCCATTTCCTTGATCGTGTTCTGATCGTAGGTCGGCACGGGCATCCCGTTGGCGTCGAGGATCTCGGTGCCGTCCGGATTGAGCTCGTTCAGGCCGATGGAGAACAGCTGCATGATCTCGCGGGCGTAGTTCTCGTTCGGCACCCGGGTGCCCGCCGCGCGATCGTTGTTCACCATGTCGAGATAGTTGCCCATGGCGGGGTTGAGCGAGACGTCCATCAGCAGCTGCTGATAGTTGCCGAACGCATTGTTGAACATGATGTTCTGGTAGCGCGACATCACGTGGGCGTACGACAGGTCGGGCTCGTTGCCGGACGTGACGACGATCTGCGACAGCGCCCAGGCCACGCGCTGGCGCAGCTGGTCGGGTGCCGTCACCGCGTTCACGAAGAAATCGCGCTGCAGCATCGCGAGCGAAAGGTGATCGCGCACGCACGTCGCGTACGGATGATCCGCCGGATAGGCGATGCCGTTCGGGTCCGTCGTCGAGCAGTCCGGCGTGGTCTTGAGCTGGATGCGGTTGTACTTCGCGTCCGGATAGCCGGAGACGGGCTTGGTGAACTGGTCGTTGATCCAGGCCGAGACGCCCATCGTCTGCACGCGCTGGGCTTCGGCGTACGTCGGGCCGAACGTCGCCTGCTGGAGCAGACGCCATGCATCCGGGTTCACGATCCCCGAGGCCGGCGTGCCGACGCCGACGACGCTGATCGGCAGCGTCATGTGCACGCCGCCGCCGACGTCCTGCGCCTCGGCGGTGAACGTCACCGTGCCGGGGGTGGTGATCGGCTGCACGAACGTGTAAGGCGCCGTGCCGAGGTCCACCAGCTTCGTCCCGTTCATGTAGAACGACACGCGCGTGATGCCGCCCGCGGTCGAGGTGACGTTGCTTGCCGTCAGCGTGACCTGGCCCGGTGCGGGCACGAGCGTGTTCGACACGGTGAACGTCAGCTTCGGCACGACCGGCTGGCCGGTGCCCGGAGGAATGGCGGTGACGGTCACGCCGTTCGACACCGTCACGGCGCCCGCGTTGTCCGTTGCGGTCGCGGTGAACGACGACGCGCCGGTCGCGGTGGGCGTGAAGGTGTACGTGTACGGCGGCGTCGTCTTGGTGGCGACGACGGTCGTCCCGTTCTTGAACACCACGCTCGTGATCGTGCCGTCCTGGTCGCTCGCGGCGGCCGTGAGCGTCGTCGACGTGCCGAGATCGAACACCGTGCTGCTCGCCGACAGGGTGACCTTGGGCGCCACGTTGGTGCCGCCGCCCGTGCCGCTCGCGGTGACGGTGACTGCACTCGAGGTTCCCGTTGCGCCCTGGTTGTCGGTGGCGACGGCGGTGAACGACGCCGTCCCCACCGCGGACGGTGTGTAGATGTACGTGTAGGGCGAGGTCGTCACGGTCGCCACGAGATTGGCGCCGTTGTAGAACTTCACGTTCGCAATGGTGCCGTCCTGGTCGCTCGGCGACGCGGTCAGCACCGCGGAGCCCGGCAGCGTGACGGTCGCGCTGTTCGTGGCGAGCGTGACCTTGGGCGCCACGTTGGTGCCGCCGCCCGTGCCGCTCGCCGTGACGGTCACGGCGTTCGAAGTGGTGGATGCGCCCTGGTTGTCCGTCGCGACCGCGGTGAACGATGCAGCCCCGACGGCGGACGGCGTGTAGGTGTACGTGTACGGCGCCGACGTCATGGTCGCGACCAGCGTCGGCCCGTTGTAGAACTTCACGCTGGCGATCGTGCCGTCGTCGTCGCTGGCCGTCGCCGTCAGCGTTGCGGAGGCCGGCAGCGTGACCGCCGTCGCGCTCGTCGCGAGCGTGACCTTCGGCGCCGCGTTGTTGCCACCGCCCGTGCCGGAGCTCGCGGTGACGGTGACGCCGTTCGACGGACCGAGCGCACCCTTGTCGTCGATCGCGATGGCGCCGAAATCGAACGTGCCCGGCTGCGTGATGTTGTACGTGACCGTGTAGGGCGCGCTCGTCACTTCCGTGAACATCGAGCCGCCGAGGTAGAACTGCACCTTCACCACCGAGCCATCGGCATCGGTCGCCGACACGCTGAGCGTGATGGTCGAAGGCGCGGTGACGGCCGTCGCCGATGCCGTGAGCGTCGCCTTGGGAGACGCGTTGGTGCCGATGCCTCCGCCGACCGGCGCGGAGAACACGTAGTAGGCGATGTTCTCGAACGCAAACCACGGCCAGGTCGCGAGCACGTGGTCGCGCTCTTCGGCGCTGGTGGTGTAGAAGTGCGCGCCGGTCTTGGTGTTGTAGAAGCGGTAGAGCGGCGTGCTGCCAAGGGCGCTGCCGTCCGGCGGCGCGTAATAGACGGGGCCTTCGTAGATGAAGACCGGATACGTCGCGATGACGTAGTTCTTCTCGGATTCCGACTGCGTGTAGAAGTGCGTGCCGGTCGCGTTGTTGTAGAACCGATAGACCGGCAGCATGCCGTTCTGCGGCGCGGTGAACGCCCAGAAGACCGCGCCTTCGTAGGCGAACTGCGGGTAGTTGTTGAGCACCGTGTCGCGCTCGGCGCCCGAGATCGTGTAGAAGTGCGTCCCGGTCTTGGTGTTGTAGAACCGGTACACCGGCGATGCGTCGTCGGCGTACGCGGGTGCGGCAAGGACCGAGCCCAGCAGCGCCATTACCGCGATGATCAGGCGTATCGCCGCGTCGCGGACGCGGACCGTCACTGCACTGTTCCGAAAAGCGCCCCGCATCCCCGCCTCCTTGATCGTCAACCGGTCTCTCGCGACGTGCCGGCTTGGCGTGCCCGGCAAAACGCAGAACGGCATACCCCCTGCGGGCGGAATTATTCAGCCGGCCGCTTGTCGTTACAAGCGGTTTTGGTGTCGCGGCGACGAACGGCGTAATCGTCGCATTCTTTATGCATGTGGTATATGAGCTTGTTGAATTAACACAATGAATCTAAAGCAACTAATCAAATGTGATTATCCGGCATCAAGTGACCGACTGAAAGCTTCATGACGTTGGCTTACCGCCTTGTGCGGGCTCTTCGACTGGGCGGGCCGACCACCGGCGCCGCCGAATCCGTGCAACCGACGACGTGCGCAACAAAGTCATGTCTTATGACACTTGCATGGCCAGTGGAAGCCTTGAGATGGCATCGACGCCGCAAAAAAAACGCGGCCCGAAGGCCGCGCAGGGGAGTGCGAGTGTCGAGCGTGTCAGCTCTGCGGACGCGCCTCCATGTGCTTTTGTCGCCATGCTTCGGCGCGCGCCATGCGGTTCTGCAGCGCCGTCTTCACGACGGCTTTCTGGTCGGGCGTGAAGGTCGCGTACAGCGCGAGCCATGTGTCGCGCGCCTGGCGGCGCGCCTGAATGTTCTGCGCCTGAACCTGGTCTCCGACGCTCGACACCGCCGACAGATCCGGCTCGGCCTTCGCGATCTCGGCGGTCAGCGCGTCGTGCACGCGCTGCAGGTTCGCGCGCATGGTCTGATGCGCGGCCTTCGATGCCGCCACGGCGCTGTCCCACATTTGCTGCTGCGACGTGTTGAGGTTGAGCTGGCCCTTGAGCGCGGCGATCGCCATGGCGACGTCGCCACCCCCGCCGTAATGGCCGTGCGCCGGCTGGGCCAGCGCAGTGCCGGATGTCGCGATGACCGCCATGGCAGCGACGGCGGCGATGCGTGCTGCGAAGTGCTGCTTCATGTGTATACCTCTCTCCTCGACGGGATGGATTCGCGTCTGGCGCCAACGAGCGCCAGACTCGAACACTTGGTCCGCGATTGTCCCGGCGTCGTTCGCGGCGCGGCACGTACCATTGCAACGGGACGTTGCGCTTTCTCCGTGACGTTACAATCACTTACAACGCGCGCCCGCAGGATCGGTCGCTGGCGCGATATATGGACAGCACAGAACCATTCGCGCGACGCGCGATCGCACACGCATGCCGAACAAGACCGTTTCGCCTCGCATCCTGGTCGTCGACGACGACGTGCGGCTGCGCGACCTGCTCACGCGCTATCTGAGCGAGCAAGGCTTCCAGGTGGCCGCGCTGCCGGATGCGACGCAGCTCGACAAGCGGCTGCAGCGCGATCCGCCGCATCTCATCGTCCTCGATCTGATGCTGCCCGGCGAGGATGGATTGTCGATCTGCCGGCGCCTGCGCGGCGCGGGCGATGCGACGCCCATCATCATGCTCACCGCCAAGGGCGAGGACGTCGACCGCATCGTCGGGCTCGAGATGGGCGCCGACGACTATCTGCCGAAGCCGTTCAATCCGCGTGAGCTCGTTGCGCGCATCCATGCGGTGCTGCGCCGTCACGGCGAGCGCGCGGCGCCCGGGGCGCCGACGACCGACGGTCGCGTGCCGTTCGGCAACCACACGCTCGATATGTCGGCGCGCACGCTGGAGCGCGACGGCGAAGTCGTCTCGCTCACCACCGGCGAGTTCTCGCTGATGAAGGTGTTCGTGCAGCATCCGCGTCAGCCGCTCGCGCGCGAGAAGCTCATGCTGCTCGCGCGCGGGCGCGACCACGAGGTCTTCGATCGTGCGATCGACGTGCAGGTGTCGCGGCTGCGCAAGCTCGTCGAGGCCGACCCGGCCAATCCCCGCTACATCCAGACCGTGTGGGGCTTCGGCTACGTGTACGTGCCGCCCGGGGAGCCCGGTCCGGCCGCCGACACCGCACCCGGCAGGCCGTGACGCTCTGGCCGCGCTCGCTCTTCGGGCGCCTGGTCCTCCTGCTCATCGGCGTCGTCGCGCTGTCCGCGCTCGCCACCATTCTCCTGTTCAGCCAGGATCGCGCGGCGCTCATCGCGCGGCAATTCGGCGACACCAAGATCGTCGAGCTCAAGGCGCTGCGAACCGCGCTCGAGGCCGTCGATCCCGCGCGACGGCACGAGCAGCTCGCGCGCCTGTCGCGCGCCTACGGCGTTCGCATCGTTTCCGAGAGCGACCGACCAACCATCGGCGCGCCCGTCCTCGGTCCCACGATGTCGGAGCTGCAGACGCGCCTTCGCGACGCGCTCGGCGAGGACACCGAGGTTCGCATCGCGCCCCGGCTGCAGCAGCTCTTCGTGCACCTCACGGCCGGCACGGAGGGCTACTGGATCGGCTTTCCGTTGCCGCGCCGCGACAGCGAGGAGCTGCCGACACGCGCGCTGACCTCTGCGGGCGTGGTCATCACCTTGCTGCTGATCGCGGCCTATGCGTTCGGCCGATATCTGTCGCGCCCGCTGCGCCAGCTCGACCGCGCGGTCGAGCAGGTGGGACGCGGCGAGACGCCGACACCGTTGCCCGAGTCCGGGCCGTCGGAGATCGCCGCGGTCAACCGGGGGTTCAACACGATGCTGGCCAACCTGCGCCAGATCGAACGCGATCGCGCCGTGCTGCTCGCGGGCGTGTCGCACGATCTGCGCACCCCGCTCGCGCGCCTGCGCCTCGGAGTGGAGATGAGCACGCGCGACGAAGCCCTGCGCGGCGGCATGGTGGCCGACATCGACGAGATGGATCGGATCATCGGCCAGTTCCTCGATTTCGCGCGGGACGACGCATCCGCGGCGCTCGAGGTGCAGGATCTGAACGGCGTGATCGGCGCGGCGGTCGACCGCTACGCGCGCATGGGCAAGGACGTGCGCTTCGACCCGAGTCCGCTGCCGCACATGCCGTTGCGGCCGACGGCGGTGTCGCGACTGTGCAGCAACCTGATCGACAACGCGCTCGCCTACGGCGCACCGCCGGTGGAGATCACGACCTCGCAACGCGCGGGCCGCGTGGTGCTCGACGTGGCCGATCGCGGACCCGGCGTGCCGCCGGGCGAGGTCGAGCGACTGAAGCAGCCCTTCACGCGCGCGGCCGCGTCGCGTGCGCGCAGCGACGGCGCGGCAGGCGCAGGTCTCGGTCTCGCGATCGTCGATCGCATCGCGCGCCTGCACGGCGGCAGCTTCGACCTGCTGCCGCGCGATGGCGGCGGCACGCTGGCGCGCGTCACGCTGCCCGTGCCCGGCTAGCGCGTCAGGAGCACCACGGCGATCGCGGCGATGCCTTCGCCGCGACCCGTGAAGCCGAGGCGTTCGGTCGTCGTCGCCTTGACCGACACGCTCTGTCTGTCGCATGCCAGGTCCGCGGCGATGTTGTTTCGCATCGCTTCCACGTGCGGCGCGACGCGCGGTGCCTGCGCGACGACGGTGGCGTCGACATTGCCAACCTCGTAGCCCGCGGCGCGCGCCTTGTCCATGACCGCTCGCAACAGCACGCGGCTGTCGGCGTTGCGCCAGCGTGCCTCCGTGTCGGGAAAGTGCACGCCGAGGTCGCCCAGCGCGAGCGCGCCCAGCAGCGCGTCGGCAATGGCATGCAGCAGCACGTCGGCGTCCGAATGACCTTCGAGGCCGCGGTCGTGGGGAATCGTCACGCCGCCGAGCACGAGGCGCCGTCCGGCCACGAGTGCGTGCACGTCAAAGCCCTGCCCGATGCGGACGTTCATTGAAGTCGCGCGAGCGCCGCGCGCACCGGCTCGGGAATCGCCACGGGGCGACGGCTCGCGCGATCGACCCAGACGTGCACGAATCGGCCCGCCGCCGCTGCGTCGTCGTCCTGCGCCGCGAACAAGCCGATGGCGTATTCCACGGACGACCGGCCGATCCGGGTGACCCGCATGCCGGCGTCGACGGGGTCCGGGAACGCGAGGCCACGGAAGAAGCGGCACGCGGTCTCGGCCACCACGCCGATGGCGGGGCTCCTCGCAATGTCGAGGCCGGCCTCGCGCACGAGGTGCTCGTTCACGATGGTGTCGAAGTACGCGTAGTACACGACGTTGTTCACGTGTCCGTACGCATCGTTGTCCATCCAGCGCGTCGGGATGCGCAGGAAGTGCGTGAAGTCGGCGCGGACGGGCGGCTGCCGGTCCGGTGTCATGGCGCGCGTACGCCGCCGACCATGCGCTCGTCGAGGAGCTCGATCCAGTGGCGCACCGGTCGGCGCGTGCCCGCCGCGAGGTGCGTGAGGCATCCGATGTTCGCCGTGGCGATCACGGCGGGATGACCGGCCTCGAGCGCCGCCAGCTTGTTGTCGCGCAAGCGGCCCGCGAGCTCGGGTTGCAGGATGGAATAGGTGCCCGCGGATCCGCAGCACAAGTGCGCATCGGCAACCGGCGTCACGGTGTAACCAAGCGCCTGCAGAATGTCCTCGACCATCCCGCGCAGACGCAGGCCGTGCTGCAGCGTGCACGGCGCCTGGAACGCGACGTTCACCGCGCCGAGGTCCATCGCCACCATCGGCGCGATGCGCTTCCATTCCGCGGCGACGATCTCGATCGGATCGCGCGCGAGCTCCGAGATGCGACGCGCCTTCTCGGCGTACCGGGCATCGTGCGCGAGCAGATGCCCGTACTCGCGCACCTGCACGCCGCATCCGCTCGCCGTCACGATCACCGCCTCGCAATCCCGGTCGAGGTGCGGCCACCACGCATCGATATTGCGCCGCGCGAGCGCAAGCGCCTCGTCCTGCTCGCCGAGATGATGCGACAGCGCGCCGCAGCACTGCGTGCCGGCCGCGCGCAGCGGCGTGATGCCGATGCGGTCGAGCACGCGCGCCGTGGCGGCGTCGATGTTCGGCGCGAGCGATGGCTGAACGCAGCCCTCGGCGATGATCATGCATCGCGAGTGACGCGGCGCGGGCCATTCACCCGCCGCGCGCGCGTCCGGTATGCGCCGCGCGACCGATGACGGCAGGAAGCTGCGCGCAAGACGCCCGGCCGCCAGCGCGGCGCCGAACAAGGGCCGTGCCAGCAGCCCGCGGCGCAGTGCCATTCGTCGCGCGCGTTCGAGCGGCGGTCGCGGAACGCGCGCATCGACCACCTTGCGGCCGATGTCGACGAGATGCCCATAGCGCACGCCCGAGGGGCAGGTCGTCTCGCAACTGCGGCACGTGAGGCAGCGATCGAGATGAAGCTGCGTCTTCTCGGTCGGCGTCGCGCCTTCGAGCACTTGCTTGATCAGGTAGATGCGCCCGCGCGGACCGTCGAGCTCGTCGCCGAGCAGCTGATACGTCGGGCAGGTGGCGGTACAGAAGCCGCAGTGCACGCACGCGCGCAGGATCGCGTCCGCCTCGCGTCCTTCGGGCGTGTCGCGAATGAACGGCGCGAGGTTGGTCTCCATCAGATCTCGGGGTACATGCGCCCGCGATTCAGGATGCCGTGCGGGTCGAACACGTGCTTCAGCCGTTGATGCAGCGCGAGCAGCGTGGGTGCGAGCGGCTGGAACACGGCTGCACCCTCGGCGCTCCGAAAGCACGTCGCGTGACCGCCGTGCGCGCGAGCGTACGCGCGAAGCTGCTCGGCGTTCGCGCCCGGGGCCGCGACGAGCCAGCGCAGGGCGCCCCCCCATTCGATGAGCTGCTCGCCGCCGAGGTCGCGAAACGGCGCGGTCGAGCGCAGCGAGAAGCGCCACAAGGAAGCATCGCCAGCCGCCGATGCGAAATAGCGATGCGTGTGATCGCGCACCGCGGTCCACAGCTTCGTGTCCGCGTCCGGCACTTCGTCGCCCCCCACTATCGCGCGCGCGGCGGCGACCGCAGCGTCCGCACCCGAAAGGCGTACCCAGAAGCGCCCGTCGTAGTAGCACGTCGCGGACAACGGCAGCGGCTTGCCGCCCCACTCGTTCGCGAGGCGGATGCCTTCGTCGGCCGAGCACTCGCGAACGAAGGTCAGCTCCACCGCAGGACGCGGCAGGCACTTCAGCGACACCTCGGTGATCACACCGAGGGTGCCGAGCGCTCCCGTCATCAGTCGCGCGACGTCGAAGCCGGCGACGTTCTTCATGACGCGTCCGCCGAAGCGCAGCAGCGTGCCGGTGCCGTCGATCACGCGCAGGCCCAGCACGAAGTCGCGCACCGCGCCCGCGTACGGACGGCGCGGCCCGGACAGCCCCGCCGCAACGGCACCGCCGAGCGTCGCGCCCGGGCCGAACTGGGGCGGCTCGAACGCGAGCATCTGGTTGGCGTTGCGAAGCGCGGCGTCGAGCTCGGCGAGCGGCGTGCCGGCTCGCGCGGTCACCACGAGCTCGGTGGGTGCGTAGTCGACGATGCCGTGCAGCACGCGCGTGTCGACCACCTCGCCTTCCATGCGGCGACCGTAGAACTCCTTGGTGCCGCCGCCGCGGATGCGCAGCAACCGCTGCGCGGCGGCGGCATCGCGGATGCG
>Ga0068857_100000430_pt1 | contig 29723 bp, 46 predicted proteins | sample KBSCornC72_FD_66591 | JGI IMG/M metagenome (GOLD analysis project Ga0068857, IMG submission 66591) | Corn rhizosphere microbial communities from Kellogg Biological Station, Michigan, USA - KBS Corn C7-2 | ecosystem: Host-associated > Plants > Roots > Rhizosphere > Soil ...
GAACGTTTTGCGAGATCGAGAAAGGAGTGAAATATGCTTGGAATCATACTGATCGTGATTTTGCTTTTAGTGCTCTTTGGTGCGCTGCCCCGCTGGTCGCACAGTCGAAGCTGGGGCTATGCCCCGAGCGGCACAGTAGGCCTGATCCTTGTCGTTGTGGTGATTCTGCTGCTCCTCGGCAGGATCTAGATATGCGTGACATTCCGATATTGTCCGGGGCCGCGAAGCGCCGGCTCCGGTTTTCTCCCCGCGCGTCAGCGCTTCTGCTTGTAATGCTTCTGTGCAGCGGTGGCTTGTCCGCGTACTCGGTTCTGACGCATGAAGAAATTGTGGACCTGCTATGGGCTGACCAGATCCGCCCTCTCCTGCTCAAGCGATTTCCCGGACTGACCGACGACCAGATCAAAGAGGCCCACGCCTATGCTTACGGGGGAGCCGTCATTCAGGATCTCGGCTACTACCCGTTCGGCAGCCGAGAATTCAGCGACCTGGTGCATTACGTTCGCAGCGGAGACTTTGTTCGCGAGTTGATACTTGAGAGCCGGGATGTCAACGAGTACGCCTTCGCGTTGGGCGCGCTGTCGCACTACGCAGCGGATGTTGCGGGTCACCCAGCGGTCAATCAGGCAGTCGCGATCGAGTATCCGAAGCTGCGGGCGAAGTATGGCAAGTCCGTACGGTATGCCCAGGACAAGACAGCGCATTTAAAAACCGAATTCGGTTTCGACACCGTGCAGGTCGCGAAGAACCGCTACGCCTCCCAGCAGTATCACGATTTTATCGGCTTCGAGGTTTCCAAGCCTTTGCTGGAGCGGGTATTCCCGGTCGTGTACGGAGTGGAGTTGAAAGATGTGTTGACGCACGAGGACTTAGCGGTAGGTTCGTACCGTTTCGCGATCAGCCGACTGATCCCGCAAATGACCAGGGTTGCGCTGCAAACCCACAAAAAAGAGTTGATGCGCGAGACGCCAAATTTCGCGAAACAGAAATTCCTGTACCGTCTTTCGCGCTCTGGATACGAGAAGGAATGGGGGAAGGATTACGTAAAGCCCGGCGTGGGCACCCGCATCCTGTCAAGCCTGCTGCGATATATGCCGAAGGTTGGACCCTTTAAGGGACTGGCATTCAACACTCCAACCGCCAGGACCGAAGACCTGTACATCAAGAGCATCAATACGACTGTCGATCAGTACCGCGCTTTCCTCAGACAGGTGCCCACCAAAAAGTTTGCCCTGCCCAACCTGGATCTGGATAGCGGCCGGGCAACCAAGGCAACCGAGTACTCGCTTTCAGACGATAGTTATGCAAAGTTGCTGGGCCGGCTTTCAGGCGGAAAGTTCGACCTGACGACGCCCGAACTGCGCGATAACATTCTCGCTTTTTATTCCGATCCCGCCGCGCCCATTAATACCAAGAAGAAACGCAGGGCCTGGCAAAATGTGCTGACTGAACTGGATCAACTGAAATCGACGATCCCGATCACCAGAGCTGCTGACGACGCGCAGAAGTAATTCAGCAAGTGTGGGCCCCAAGATCCTTGCTTTAGCAAGGCCGATCCCAAGTCTGGTTAACGCTCAACTGCCTGCCGCTTCCGGATTTTTCGCCTTACCCACGGTGGAATTTCGCGGGCGTGGTGCAAACATGGCTTCGCTCCGCAGAACGCACACACATACCAATTGATGTTCTTCCAAGTCGTTTCTCGCACGCTCCATATCGACGTTTCTATGGGCAGCAAGCTCGGTGCAAACCCGATAATAGGGGGCGGAGCGAGCCTCAATATACTTGCCAAGCTTGGAGTCGAAAACCTGTCTTAGCTCTCGGCATTTTACGCAATTCACGTTAACCCCTTTTCTTCCGCCCTCACAGTCAACCTGCGCATGCCATGACCGGAACTAGTTCCGGACTCTGCCGCTGAGTGCGAATGGACTTGGCTGCATCTTCGGCCGTAAACTTTCCCATGACCAGTGCCAGCTTACGATCGGTGGTCATCAGGATTGGACTTCGATCAATCCGCCGCACGTATTGCGGTGCACGAGTGTCGCCATAACTGACCTTCACAACAAACTTGGGCTTCTTCATAGTCTCTCCTTTTGCGCAGGACCAACAAGCATTGGAGGTTGAACGAACAAAGAAAGGGGGGATGCGATCTGAAGACCGGCTCTCATTCTTCGTCAGTCTCAATGGTGCCTAGGCCGCCTTGGCGTGGACCTTGGGCTTCGATGGCTTTCTGACCGCCTACATTGATCTTGATTTGCTTAGGCTTTGCTTCCGCTTTCTTGGCCAGATTCACCTTCAGCACGCCCTGCTCATAATAAGCACTCACCTGGGTTGGATCCACAGAACTGGGCAGAGTAAACGAGCGTGTGAAGCTTCCGTACTGCCGTTCGATCCGACGATAGTTCTCTTCTTTCTCGTCCTTCTCTAACTTGCGCTCGCCTCGCACTGACAAGGTATTGCCGTCGATGCGGACATCGATATCTTTCTCATCAATTCCCGGCACCTCCATCTTCAGAGTAATGGCGTGCTCGTTTTCGTAGATGTCTACCGGCGGAGCAAAACTGGTAGTCATCAATGCCTCTTCCGAGGCCTCGGGGCTGTACGATTCGCGGAAGAGACGGTTCATTCGATTGAGGTGTTCGTGCAGTCCGGAAAGTTCACGGAATGGTTCCCATCGGGTCATTAGTGTTATAGCGCAGTTCTCCTTGGAGGCAATCTAAGAAAGGAAACTTCAGATGGGCTGACTTAGTTCAGAGGACCTGAAAGAGTAATCGGAAGTACTTGCTCACCTTCAAGCCTAGGCTCATGCGGTAGCGCTGTCAAGTTTGCTGCGCGGACCTCTGATGCTGGGTGGAAAGTCACATCGGTAAAATCGCATTGCTAACAAGTGAACGGGCGGCTACTAAATGCTGACACTTCGTTGGCCGAGCGTTTTGCAAAAATTCAACTTGCCGCACTCTGGACCACCGTTTATGAATCAGGGTCCCTGATGTGCCCCGAAGGTCTGCTACGGCACTTTTCACCGAGGCACGCCTGTCTTGAGTTGGATAGCATCAATTTCCGCTGCCGAGAGCCGGGAGCGGTCGCAATACCCTAAATCTGCAAGGCAGGCATCATAGTTACGTTTGTGCTCAGCATTTGCCAGGGTATTGGCCTCGACGGCTGTAAGTGCGGAGTAGTCACAGCTCTCCTCGCCGGCCGTGCAAGCGAGAATGTTGCGTCGGTGTTCGGAGACCGCAATTTGGGCCGTTTCGCGTGGAGTCAATCGTGAGTGGTCGCACTGTTCCCAACCGCTTTCACAATTCCACACATTGCGCTGATGTTCTGCTAAGCCCACTTCACTCATTTGAGAAGGAGTGAGCTTGGAACGATCACAGGAATTTGCGCCGTCTTTGCAGTCCGACAAGTTTCGCTGGCGGACCGCAATACTCACTTGCCTGAGTTCAGGAGGAGTAAGCTGAGAGAGGTCGCATGCACCGAATCCATCACTGCAGTTCTCGACGTTGTGCTGTTTCGCTGCCATTGAGGACTCGCGCGCTTCCGATCCAGTCAGCCGTGAAGGATCGCAGGAGCTGATACCCATTGCGCAATTAGAAACGTTTTGCTTGTGGTCAGCTACGGCCAAGGCAATGGCTTCGGACTCGCTCAGCTTTGAACGGTCGCAGGAATTGTAGCCGTTCCTGCAGTTCGCAACGTCGCGTTGATGCTCCGAGAGAGCCACTTCAGCCAGCCCCGACTCGCTCAATCTTGAGCGATCACAGGTCTCCCGTCCGTTCTTGCAGTCTGCAAGGTTCTGAGCGAGATCGGAGGATTGCGCACCGGCAGGAATGGGCAAGAGACTTAGGCATGCTATCTGCAGCCAAAAATATTGAGAAAAGTTAATCTTCATACTTACCCGCCCTCTCTGCAGTGATAGAACATTACGTGCCACATGAAGTGTACAGAACCAGTTCTTGCCGAGTTTTCAGATGCAAGAAATGAACGATCCACGCCACGCAGTCTTGCACCTTAGACTCGGTGAGATTCAATTTGCCAGCGATATCGCTATCGTCTAGACCTTGTCCAAGCAAACGATAAATCGGACCGAGAACCCCGGTTTGTTCCCAAAAGCATCGCATTTCAGCCTCCATGGTTGACGACCAATAGTGCATTTGCTGCCCAAGTTTCAATCTCAAGGCGGCCAGAATGATGACTTGCTCCAGCCAGCACAATTCTCGTTGCGCTTGCCAACCTTTCGCGCAGGAGAACTAAGAGGAGGGTGCTTCACATAGGCTAACTCAGTTCAGAGGACCTGAAAGAGAGAGTGGATGTGCTCGTCTCCACATTTATAGTGGCATGCTTCAACACGAATAGATGGTCTGAATTGCTCAAGGGAGTTTGCTGCGACGCGCGCTAGTGCAGCTTCTTGCCAAACTCGGTTTTGTGCCCGGAGTGGCTCGCTGCGCCTAAGAGAAGCGACACCGGAAGACGCAGGGTTCGTACGGCGGGGTCGTTTGCACTGACTACTTGAACGACCGTGCAATCACCATCTTGAACAGGTTCCGATACTAGCTCGAAGTGCTCCCCATCGAGGTTAATGTGAGAGCCTACCGTATAGCCGAGTTCTTTGATCCTTGCAGAGTCTCCCGTGTGCGAGCGATCGCCCGAAGAACGGGCAGGTTTGCCTGTGGTCGCGGGTAATCGGCTTTCGGAGCAACAACTTCGGCGGGAATCACGGAACCTCCTGATCTCACTGACGAAAAACAGGCGTGAAGAGCTTCAAGAGGAGAATAGAGACAGCCTCGCCGCACTGCCCTAGAAATAGCTATGCTCGGAGTAGTTGGATCCCTGGCTTCTGCCGCCTAGTATTCCGGCGGTACTATAAACTTCAGACGCTCGGCGCTCGATTCCCCTCAAGGAGTAGGGCCAGGGTTGCCACGAGGTTGCTGGCTGGAGCGCCCTTCGCATAGAAGCCGTGCGCCCTCGCCTCGGCCGGTAACTCGGCGGAATTGCGATACGCACCGCTCATAGCGATGGTCACGATCTGCGGAAAGCGGCGCTGTACCTCCGAGAGAAGATCAAAACCGGACATTCGCGGCATGTTGAGGTCCGAGACAACTACATCGGGGGTATTCTTACTAATGAATAGAAGAGCTTCGATACCATCCTCGGCTTCAGCAACATCGTAGCCAGCGGACTCCAGCAACAGGGACACGCAGGCACGGATGGTTGGATCGTCATCCACCACAAGAACTTGCGCGAGGGATGCCATAGTGACAAACATCACTCTGGCAGAGGCGCCTCTCGAAGTCTGGTCAAAATTGAACAGTACTCGAGTGGCTTGTCTTGGCAGTTTGGCCGCTGTATGCTTTCGCCCTCCGGAAGGCTTCTTCTGACCTGCTTGGTATGCCCCACCACAACTTGAATCGCTTTCGACTCTGGTGCGACATTCACACCTGCCTCATGCTTAACGCGAAGTGCACTGCTGCCCACACGAAGTGAGGAGGATCAGACTTGGAAACGAGAATATCCGCCAGGTGCCGGTAACATACTATTTCCTCCGGTTCAGCCAACATAACAATTGGTATATTGGGCCGAACTTGTCTAATCTCGCAGGCGATTGCCGAGCCATCGAAGAGGCCTTGGTTGTAGTACTCAAGCACGATCGCGTCGACAGGGCGTGTGTCTAACACTCCCAAAGCCTCCTGACCCGTTGCGGCAGTCAGCAATTCGTATCCATTTTCCTTCAGTAACCGCATCCGATCCGGGTCGCGATGAATACACAGCAGGACAGGATTTGCGGCCATATCGGCCTCAGGTGTACTACCGCTGGCTGCCTGGATTCTGTTCACAATTGCACACCCAGCTCATCAGCTGGACTGGGGGTGTGCAGTATTGATCAGCGGGGAACGTGGGCGCGCTGTAATGTGGCTTTAATTGAACGACCGAGGTTCTTACACCTCTTGTAAGAAAAGGTGCCCTCCTCTCCAGCAGGGCGCCTTTTCATGTTCCGGCCGATTTGCCGCAGTTCAGGGGCTCTACAAACATCAGCGCCAGGGTAATCACCAGGCCTCCCAGCGAGCTCCTGACTTGCTCATATATTTGGAGATGGAGTTGATTCTGGGAACTAGTCGTGAAGAACAACATTTAGAAGTGAACTGTGAACCTGCAGGCCGTTCGTGTCATAGTTTACGAATCCGAGTTTTCTGAACCGGTTCATGAAGAAGCTCACTCGCGAACGCGTTGTGCCGATCATCTCGGCGAGAGTCTCCTGGCTGATTTTTGGTATCACCGTGTCCGGGACGCCTTCCTTGCCGAAGTGCGCCAATAAGAGCAGAATCCGCGCGAGTCGCTTTTCGCTGGAGTTGAACAATTGGTCAACGAGATCTTCCTCGTAACGGATGTTCCGGGCCAGCAGGTACGCAACGAACAGGTCGGAGAACGTGTGCTCGCGGTGAAGCGCGGCCATCATGGCTCGCCGTTCAATCCTCATTACCGTGCAATGCGTCATTGCTGTTGCGCTACCCATGCGCAACGCCTGACCTGCAAGCGAGCCTTCGCCGAAAAAGTCTCCCTCGTTCAAGATGCCGATGGTTGCCTCTTTGCCCACCTTCGAGACCACGCTGAGTTGTACTTTGCCGTGCTGAAGATAGAAGACTGCGTCCGCGGGATCTCCTTGTGCAAAGATCGCCTGCTTCTTGGAAAACTGGACAACTCTCCTGCCCTCCCCGATCGTAGCCAGGAACTTCTTTGGATCGACGTCGTACGGTTTGTTTGCGGCTACAACGGCTGACATTGCGGACTTCTCCTGGACGGCGGGGCTGGAGCTACACTCTTCTAGAGACTCTCACAGTGCCATCCACTAAAGATGTTTACTTTTGCTCACTTTACACCAACAAATTGCATGGCTTTTCTTACACTTCCTCACAGCTGATGACTTGAGCAATATTGAGCATTCTTTTGATGCGCAATCCTTCATCATGGCCGAGTGAAAAGCCGTGAACTCACCCCAAAGCAGGTCATGTTGGTTCCTTGTCCCACTTGTGGAGCTGCCATTCACGAACGCTGCGAGCTCCATTCGGGAGCCCTCCGCAGCGGGCCGCACCGGGACCGGAAACTCTCGGCAGCTGATGCTGTGGAAAGAAAATCCCATATTCGCGTGCGGAGTCGGACAGTTTCGCGGTATCTCTGAACGTACGAAATCATGCTGTTGACCCTTCCCTATTCGATGGTGCCGAAGCACAAAAAGCGGATTCTGGTGGTCGAAGATGACGCTACTGTGCGTCTGACCATTTCAACCCTGCTTCGGGACCAGGGGTATGACGCCTCTGTAGCGATTGACGGCTTCGACGCGCTTTTGCAACTAGAGCATACAGTTCCAGACCTCATACTCTCCGACCTGAACATGCCCCAAATGTCGGGATTCGAGTTGCTGTCGGTGGTACGGCGCAGGTTCCCAGAGATTCTGGTTGTCGCTTCCAGCGGCGCTTATGTCGCCGGTGGCGTCCCGAATGGAGTCATAGCAGATGCCTTCTATGCGAAAGGCGACGAAAACGCATCTCAACTCCTGGAAATCATCGCTGGCTTGATCCGAAGAGGTCCTTCAGTGCACAAGGGAGAAAACGCGCCCGTCTGGATTCCTCGCAATGGTACCGACCACAGCGGCAAGCCCTTTGTTGTTCTCACTTGTACCCAATGCCTGAGGTCGTTTCCATTTGCGGTAAATCATGAGCCCAGCGGAGAAGTTTTAAGAACTCCGTGCATCTATTGTCCGCACGAAGTGACCTACATCATCGATTTTTCGCGCTCCGTGAACTCACCCGAGAAGCGGGCGGCGTGGAAAGCGGCGTTCCTCAAGTCGCAAAGTAAGTCGGCCTGAAGCGCCCTTCCGGGTTAAGTTTCCCTCAACGTTCAACGGAACTCCTACAACAACACCTGCAGTTTCGCAATTGCGCATCCTGCGCCTGCGAGTGGTGTCCACCGGTCAGGCCGTACAGGCCACTTGGTTCCATTGAGCAATTGTGAGCAGACGCAAGAAGGTTTTAGATGGCAGAATTCAGGAACTCGGAAGCAATTGTTCACGAATTCCTTGTGGAGGCTCGGGTATGAGGACCTTTCGCATATTGCTAGCTGACGATCATCCGATATTTCGTCTTGGCCTGTGTTCTCTGCTTGGATCTCACTCCGGGTGGGAAATCCGCGGGCAGGCGGCGGATGGACGCGAAGCCGTAGAGAAGTGCAAGCAGCTGAAACCGGACCTTCTAATTTTTGACATTGGCATGCCGGAGCTCAACGGTGTGGACGCGGCGCGGCGCATCTTGAGAGATAACCCTCGGCAAACCATCCTCGTCCTGACTGAGGTGGCTTCCGAACAAGCGATCCGGGACTGTTTGCAGGCAGGAGTTCGGGGCTGGGTTTACAAGTCCGACAACACGGTTGAACTGACAGCCGCGGTGGAGTCGCTGCAAAGACACCGGTCCACCTTCAGTTCGCGCGTCTGCGACCTCATTCTGGACGGCTACCTTCTAGGCCAACGGTTGGGTCCCGTCACGCTCATAGCGCCGCGCTTGTCGTTGCGCGAGCGAGAAGTCGTGCAACTGGTGGGTGAAGGCAAGACCTCGAAGGAAATCGCGATCATCCTGGGCGTGTCCCTGAAGACGGCGGAAACCCATCGCAGCAACATCCTAATGAAGCTCAATCTGCATTCCACTGTTGAACTGGTGCTGTATGCGATTCAGAACGATATTGTCAGCGTCGCACATTTTCCAACGGTCGTTCCTTATGCGCCGCACAACGGAAATAGCCGAGAACAAGTTGCGGTTTGAAGACACTCCGCGAAAATGTTCTAAAAGGAATATAGATATGTCAGGGGACCCCGAAGAGATCCTGCACCGGCGAACAGCCGACATAGTGCAGATTCCGAGTGAGACCCAACCGGCGTCGCCCGAAGATGACGCTGCCGACGCAAAGGGACTCGCCCCGGTAGACAGCGAACTCGAGGACAACTCTCGTATCCTGCAACTCGCCAGCATAGCTCAGTACCGCGCGAAGCGCCGGATCGCAATGGCAGAGAAAACTCGCGAGCAATTGGAACCAGCTTTCCCCGACAGAAAAAGCTAGCATGGGAACGAATTGCAGAATTGTTGTGAGGAAGAGATCATGAAGAGCTACCACCTGCACCTGCGGGCGTTTTCCTGTGACCAATGTCAAGGGCCGGTTGTAACTGGATCGACAGCCGTGCGGGAGAGTGACATCCAGAGAGAAACTGAGATCACACAAGTGGGAGCTATTTGCCTGTCATGCGGCCACCGTCAGAGCGAGGCCACTGCCCCTGGCAAAACGCGCGACTTTCCACCTGTCTTGTGGGATCCTCCGAAAGAGCCCCTCACGGGGCATGCGGCGAGTGCATATCTCGAGATGCTCAATCGTGAGAACCGACACTGACGAGCGAACTACTGATTCCGTTGCCGGCAGCCTTCACCCGTAGCGGATTCACCGCAGCGCATTTTTCTGACGGCGGTTCATTTATAAGCTGCCCCCGCCAACGCATGTTTCCACCATCTCCGCTAACGTGTTTGACACACCTTTAAGTCCAGCAGCCTTTCGAACCCTATTCACCTCGGTGCCCAAATAGTGAGCCATACCGCTCAGTATTTCTCGTTGAAGTGAGCGAAGATCAAAGATGACTCAGGAGTGAGGTCTTCCGCCAAACCAGACGGAACACCAAGCTCTTGGGCCAGTGTTGCCGGAGAGTGACTCGCGAGCTCGGTGTTGGTTGTCCGAATCTTGGAGTTGAGGCGCTGGCTCCAGTGATAAGGAGGGACAACATGCATCCGAATGAGTTGATGAAACCTGACTTGCTGAGTGAGATCGTGCTACTGACCTTCGGCATGATCGTACTTTCATCGGTCGCGCTGGTTGTAGTGGCTGCGATCGCGCGTTCTTGACTGGCTCCACGAGTGACTTAGTTAACCGATGACACCTACCGTACAAGTCGGATCGATTCTGATTGAAGAACGCCCCCGGATCATGCAATTCCTCGGACTGAAGAGTGAGATCTACTCCGGACAATGGAGCGTCGTTCAAGGCTTCGACGGCTTCGCCCTGGATCGCAAGATCCATGCAGCCGGCTGGAGCTTCTTTTTCATGGTAGGGGAAGTAAAAGTCATGTTCCTTGGAAGGCCTAGAACCGCCAAGATGCGGAACGCGGTCCGACGAATTCTCGCGAAGCTGAGGCCCCAGAGCTTCAACTGCCTTGAAGTAACTGGAATCGTAGAGAAGCGTTTTTGGGGAGTGCGTTATGCGACGGTTTCCGCGCATGCCCGTCACATCCAGCGGAGTTGCTATCTCGAAACAGCTCGTGTACGGCGGGCCTCCCAGTTGGATTCCGAATGGGCCAATGGTTGAGCGCCGGTAATGGCCCAAGCCGGGCGGATCGACATGGAGACGCATTGACACCAGAGCAGGACCTTTATCTCGCCGTCGTCGTTACAGTGATGTTCCTGACAGGCTGTGTTATTGCGATCGTGAATCGATATCGACGGTCTTGCGAGCGCAGACGGTGGGAATAGCGAAGCCATATTTAGCGGTGCCGAGCCGAAGATCAACAGACGGCGTTCTGGAGCGTGGAAAATGACAAACCGATCGACTGACCATGGTCACAATTTCGATCAGATCCTCGAGTCCGCGGTTGTTTCGAGTTGGGCAAGCCTTATGTGCGGCACCGAGAGCGGGTCCATCCATATCGAATACGACGTCACACCGAGCGGTGCTTTGGAGTTTCTGCAAATCTGGTCATGCATAAGCAGAGGCCACTGGCTTCTGGTTTGCGAGTACCAAAGAGCAGCTTTGGAGTCTCGTGGCGGCTTGCGCTTTCACAATGGATACCAATCGGAGGATCTCGCACGCATTCTAGAAGCGCTGATCGCACATCCGAAGGCATTCATTCTTCCTCAGAAGCTGGACCGAGCAAGATTAGTGCAGATCGCAACGCCAACGAAGAAGGAGAGCACTGCAGCGGCAGCTACGGTGAGCGATGTGCTTGACGGCATCAACTCTGCCCTCACCGAACCGGCACTGGCCTGACCGGGCGGTGAGCGAAGCACATGCGGTTCTCAGGACGCCGACTGGGAATGTTTTCTATTCACAGACAGATTAGAGTTGGGCTGCCTACTCTTGCAGGATGGTGCTGATAAGATTCTCTGGCCCCTCCAATCCATAGACAAACGCGTCGGCGAATTCTGGCTTTTCAATTTTCATATTCGCGCTCACAATGATTCGCCCGTCGGGCACTTTTCGCGGAAAGCTTTCGCAAGTCGATTCCTGGCCGGCGGGGGAAGAGAGTAACAGACCAACAGCACACCGCAATCCATTTGACTGATCTGTTCTAACGCGGTGCTCTCATCTTCGGTGGTCAGGACCTTGAATCCAGCGCTTTGGAGCACAGTATTTCTGAGCCAGAGCAGTTCGTGATCTCCTCCTACTGAAACGATTTTGTCGCCTGCGCGCAAGGATTCACAACACAGTCGAAAAGGAATTTTTTCGGGTGAGGTCCCAGCATAGTGGGAAGCTAGCTTCCCGGCCATACCCACAACGCTGTAGATCAGGAGGAAAGAAAAGCGGCTACCCAGGACCCGCTAGGGTCGGATAGCTCCTAAACAAGAACTCACTGCTAGCCGAGAACCTGGGCCGGGAACGATGACATTTTAGAAATAGGCCCCGCGTCTCGGCGTCTGGTCAATTTTGATCAGTGTTCACAGCCGGAAACCCGGATACTGGACTGGAAGATCTTTGTAAAGGCTTCCTTCGTTAAATAGACGCTGGCTTCCTTTGCCCGCATTTCTTCGACGCTAACGAGCCGGCCCTGGTTCTGGAATCTAACCTTAAGCGCTCAGTCGCTTAGCGACCCCAGGGCGATCAGCGACCCAGAACAAATCATGTCAACTAAAAAGACGGCAGCTTCGATGAGAATTCTGGGGTTCGTGAAACGGCGCCCTGTGTCGTCCAGAAAAAGTCCAGGAGACGCGATTCGCCCGCGGTCGAGCGCGGGCCTCCCGAGCCGCATCGCCGTGATTGGCAACTATCTTCCCCGGCAGTGCGGGATCGCCACCTTTACCACCGACTTGTGCGAGGCAATTTCTGCGGAGTACGGATCGGCGCGTCTGTTCGCCGTTCCGGTCAACGACACGGAATCGGGGTACGCCTACCCGGAGCGAGTGAGACTCGCACTGCAGCAGGATGACTTGTCGTCGTACGAGCAAGCCGCTGACTTTCTGAACTTCACGAATTTTGATCTGGTATGCCTGCAGCACGAGTACGGGATCTTTGGCGGACCGGCAGGCAGTCACATTTTGACCCTGCTTCGCCGACTGAAGATGCCGGTTATAACTACTCTCCATACGGTTCTGCGAGAGCCGAATTCTGATCAGCGGCGAGTGATGGAAGAGATTGCCGGTATATCGGACCGTCTCATCGTGATGAGCGAGCTCTCATCGCAGTTCTTACAAGAGATCTTCAAAGTGCCGGGCAGCAAGATTGACATGGTTCCCCACGGGGTTCCTGATTTGCCATTCGTCGATCCCAATTTCTACAAAGATCGTTTCGGTGTGGAAGGAAAAGCAGTTTTACTAACATTTGGACTGCTCTCGCCGAATAAGGGAATCGAGAACGTGATAAAGGCGCTCCCGGAGATCCTCTCGAAACACAAGAACGTCATTTACACCGTCGCTGGCGCGACCCATCCGCACATTCTGCGCCGTGACGGTGATGTCTACCGAGCCTACTTGCAGCATCTTGCGAAAGAAATGGGCGTGGAATCGCAGGTGCAATTTCACAACCGATTTGTAAGCCCCACCGAAATGGCGGAATTTATCGGCGCCGCGGACATCTACATCACACCCTACCGTTTTGAAGCACAAGTTGTTTCCGGGACACTTGCTTATGCCTTGGGGGCAGGCAAAGCGATCATCTCGACTCCGTACTGGCACGCGATCGAGTTGCTGGACGATCGCCGGGGAGCGCTGGTGCCCTTTCAAGATTCAGAGGCGATTGCGCGCAGAGCCGTCGAGCTGTTGGACACTCCCGCGATCCGGCATGGCATGCGCAAACGCGCCTACATTTATGCGCGCGACATGGTCTGGAAGCGTGTAGCGCAAGGGTACATGGCCAGTTTTGCGCAAGCCCGGAGCGATCGCTCCCTCCGGCCGCGGGCAATGTTTGCGGACGAATCAGCGGAGAAACATCTCGACCTACTGCCGACACTCAACCTGGACCACCTGCACCGGTTGACCGACGATACCGGCATGCTCCAGCATGCAACTTTCGCTGTGCCCAATTGCAGTGAGGGATACACCACCGACGATAACGCCCGCGCTCTGGTTTTGGCCGTCATGGTCGAACAGCAAGGGGAAGTGGAGTCAAAAGGAATCGACAAACTCACGTCGCGATACATGGCCTTTCTCGGCCATGCCTTCAATCCGGAAAACAACAGGTTCAGAAATTTTCTGACCTACGCTCGCCAATGGACGGAGGCAACAGGTTCCGAAGATTCGCATGGGCGGGCGCTGTGGGCGCTGGGTACGGTTCTTGGCCGCTCGCGCAATGAGGCGCTTCGCGGTGCCGCTGGACGCCTGTTCGAGAATGCCGCCCCGGCTGTCCTTACTTTCAGCAGTCCCCGCGCGTGGGCATTCGCCCTACTTGGTATTCAGGAGTACCTCAACCGTTTTCCAGGGGACCGGAACGCACAACACACGCGTTCGGCACTGGCTAACCGGCTCCTCGAACTTTATTTTTCGAATCAATCTCCGGAATGGAACTGGTTTGAAGATGTGCTGGCGTATTCAAACGCCAGACTGTCACAAGCGGTGTTGCTTGCCGGCCGGAGCAGTTCGGATGCGAGCATGATCTCGGCGGGATTGGGAACACTCAGTTGGCTGTGCGAAGCTCAGCGTTCTCCGAATAGTGATCACTTTGTGCCGATCGGCTCGCAAGGCTTCTATCGGCGAGGACAAGACAAGGCGCGCTTCGATCAACAGCCTCTCGAAGCCGGAGGTGCCGTATCCGCGTGCCTTGAAGCCTACCGCGCGACCGGGGAAGCTCGTTGGCTTCGCGAAGCGTGGTCTGCGTTTAACTGGTTCCTGGGCAAAAACGATCTGGAAATTGCCCTGTATGATCCCGCGACTGGCGGCTGCCGAGACGGCCTGCATCCGGAACGCGTAAACCAAAACCAGGGAGCAGAGTCGACTTTAGCGTTCCTGATGGCGCTGGTCGAGATGCGTTCGCTGCAACCGCAACCTGGGGTCGACTTGTTTGCCGTTCGCGCCGATGAAGGCCTGATTGCTATTCATGAGTAAAAACCTATGAGCGTTGCTGTTACCGTCCGCCCCGAATCGTTGCTTCTACGGCATCCTTCCAACCCGATCTTAAGCAGCAAGGATTGGCCCTATTCCATCAACAGTGTCTTCAATGCGGGAGCAACGCTGATGCCGGATGGCTCGACGTTGCTGCTCTGTCGCGTGGAAGACCGTCGCGGGTTGTCGCATCTTTGTGCGGCTCGATCTCGCAACGGCGTGGATCATTGGCAGATCGATCCTCAGCCGACGTTGATGCCCAATCCGCAGGAATATCCCGAGGAGATTTGGGGCATCGAAGATCCTCGCCTAACCTTTGTTCCCGAGCTACAGCAATTCGCGGTGACTTACACGTCCTATTCCCGCGGCGGGCCGGGAGTGTCTCTGGCACTGACCAAAGACTTTCGGGCTTTTGAGCGATATGGCGTGATCATGCCGCCCGATGACAAAGATTCAGCGCTGCTGCCACGGAAAATCGGCGGTTATTGGGCTCTCATCCATCGGCCTATGACGCCGCTTGGCTCGCACATGTGGATTTCCTACTCCCCCGACCTACGCCATTGGGGGCGGCACAGACTCATGCTGGAGGCGCGGCGTGGCGCCTGGTGGGATGCAAACAAGATTGGGTTGTCGCCTCCGCCGATCGAGACTTCCAGAGGTTGGCTGGTGCTCTACCACGGAGTCCGGCATACGCCCTCCGGTTGTCTTTACCGGCTCGGCCTGGCCCTGTTCGATCTCGAGAATCCGGAAAAATGCCTGCTCCGCGGCGATTCGTGGATCTTCGGTCCCGAGGCGGAGTACGAGCGCAATGGTGATGTCAACGACGTAGTGTTCCCCTGCGGGTACACCATGAATGCCGATCAAGACACTCTCAATATCTACTACGGCGCGGCTGACAGTTCGATTGCCCTGGCCCGCGCTAGCGTAAACGCGCTTTTGACTTGGCTCGACGCCAATGGAGGTTTTGAACGAAGGCGAGATCAGGACCGATGAACCCACTGCATTGGATGATGCAGTTTGCCTCGTGTGTCATCATCGTCACAGAAGCCGCGTATTCACGATCAACGAGCAAACGTATAAGGTTTGCCTGGATTGCGGGCACGAATTCAGATTGCCAGATGCTTCACTGGGTACCAGCATTGATGAGGACGTTCGGATGCATTTAAAGCCTCCTATGGTTTAGGAATGTTTCGATGTTTTGATTCGCGACTGTGCGGTCCCAACCGCATGTCCTCACGGGTGGAGGAACGATGACAGAGAAACAATGGACTGTTAAAGACTTGCTGGAAGCTCTGAAACGGGTTCCCTTAGACGCAAAGGTCTATTACGAGATGGGTCCGAATGGGCCGGGAACGATTGGAAAAGCGCAGTACGTCAGGGTGTGGGGCGACGACGAGATGGGAGTGCTTCTGGACAGGTAGCGGTTCCCTTCTACCAAACGAAATCCAGCGCCGCTGCAGAGCTCGCAAGACAGGCTCAACGAAAAACTCGTACAGCAGGGTTCTTAGTGGGTGGTCCATTAGAAGGTCGCTTTTTCCTGCACGCAAAAAAGCTATTTGCGAGAATCTGAAGCCCAGAGTTGGAGTTTGCGGCCCTCTGCATCGGGGTGGCGTTTCTGCAGCCACATCAGCCGACGGTCGGCGACTGTTAGTTTCCAGCTGGGAGTTATCGGTTCCATCTTCGACCGCTGTGTGCTCTCCAGTCGCGCCATCATGAGGTTTCCTCGCTCTTCGACTCAACTTCCTCTTCTTCTTTTGAGTACCCGGTGGCGTCGTCAACGCTATGGCTTTGGTTGGAACCGGCTTCGTTTCCGGTTTGCGAAGAGTTGACATTCTTGATAACGCGCCAATCATCGACTTTTCCAAGCAGAGGGGCGGTGCCTGCGGATGGATCTTTCTTATCAGGAGCCATAAATCTCATCCTTTCAAACTGGTGCTGAGAGAAGTGTAAGGAATTCCAGGTGCGGAATCTGGTCAAAACCGCTCAGATGGACAAATGGAGACCCCTCTGAGCCGCGCAGCCGGTCGCGTCGCGGCGGTCAATATTGCTCAGTAATTTGAGAGTCACAGTCTCGATACTAGAAACGGATCGCCGCAGCGGGGTGGTGGGACTTAAAACCGAACTCTCCTGGACCATCGCCTGCCTGGTGCGTACATGCGCTCCACCGGCGAACGGTCTGGAGGATTATGAGTATCTACATGGTGGCATCCTTGGTTCTAATGCGGTTTCTTGGCTGGATTGTCTTTCGTGTGAATAGCGGGCTGATTCATATTCTTCTTTGTGCCGCGCTGGTCTCATTCGTCTTGTACTTCTTCCGCGGCAGACATCCGGAAGCGGACCTGCGCATCAATCGCTGACAGCTGATCACCGAGATGTTGATTGGTTGCTTGAACTATTTGCGCCACCAGGTCCGACGGGAGAAACTATGACGCCGCAATCCACAACTCAAGCAGCTAAACGGCAGAGGTTTGATCCCTGGTTCGGATTGAGCTTAGGGATGGTGCTGATATCCGGGGCAGGATTGTTCTATATGTTCATGTATCGCTAAGAGCGTGAACTGATGAACGCATGCTCGTCTTGCATTGATCACCGCGGAAGCTGCCTAGATACGTTATGCTGACCAGATGGATCATCTATTGGTGGTGCGGGACAAGATCGGACGTCTGCGAGAAGAAATCGCTGCTATCCAGAACCTGAATGAGCAGTTTCGGCGTGACGGCGTGAATGGAGCCCAGGTTCAAGTCGCTCACGGAAAAAGAATGGAACGCTTGCAAGCAATCCAGCAGGGGCTTGTTCAACTCGCAGACCTGGGTCGCAAAGTTGTCTCGACAGACCAAATGAGAGAAAAACACCGCACTCGCCTGCATCTGGTCAACAAACGAGCGTCGTAGCTGTCGTCTGCATTCCCAGCGGGCAACTCAGTCCTGATCCCTACGGACCTTTTCGCGGGCATGCTTTCGCGCCAGGGCTTCCTTCAAGCGGCGCTTCGCATCGGGCTCAGGTAATAGGAGTGGCGCTTTACTTCCTTGATAATGTCCTCCGTCTGGACTTTGCGATTGAACCGCCGCAGGGCACTCTCGATAGACTCACCTTCCTGCAATCGAACCTCTGCCAAATCATGACCTCCAAACTAGTACTCATCAAGCTTTCGCTATTCGGACCGAACATCCTTCAGTTGTTCCCGTCCAGCCCGAAATGGTGAAGCACTGCGTGCAGGACTATCTGGCAGACTCGCACATCCATCTCTCCGGCTTACCTGCTGGCGGATATGTTTTCGAGGTAAGTGTCACCCTTGGTTACACCCATCACCTCAGCCTTGGCTTCCAGCCAGTCGTCGAGAGCGTGCCCGTGTGCATACCCTCTTTTTTCGTACAGTTGATAAGCTCGGTTGCGAACTCTGTCTTCCAGTTCGGCGAAGCCCACCTTCCCGAAATCGGGGTGGGTGGGACTCAATCGAAGTTGCATGATTTCCACCTCGTCTTTCCTGTTGTTGCACTAGTTCCTTAACCTTATTTTTGATCCTCGCCGACGCCTGTAAGGCAGCGGGGTTTCGCCGGCTCTTCGTGCCTAAAAACCCATACCTTCTTGCTGGTATCGGTGGGGACCTAAGGCGGTGCTCGCTGGAGCTACTTGCCGAACACTCCCTTGACCCTACGCTGAATCGAGAGTGCGTTCAATGCCCGATAATGCGGCAAAAGCTGTCGGCGAGATGCGCACCAAATGGAGTCAGTGCCAGCCGAAACTGCACCTCCAGGCAATGCCATGATTGGAGAATAACCACCCACCGACCTCGACGTAGAATTACCTGTTTTATTGGCGTTTGCCGAATGGCGAATTGATACACTAAGGGCGCTATGAAAGGTGTCGAGTTCTTGCGCACCGAACTTCGGGTTGGTCTCACCGCAGTCAAAATTGCGCAGACTGCCAAAGATGAAGCCAAGCGGAATCGACATCGTAGAAACGCCCAAGAAGCCTATGAAGCGATTTTGCGTTTTCTCCCCAAGTTGACGCTCACTTCAAGGGAGGGCGACGAGGTGCAATCCGACTTGGCCACGCTTAAAGCTGAACTTCAGAAACTAAGCGGAGGCAGAGCAGATGAAGGGTACAGCCGTTGAAAATACGGGTTGAGAACAGCCCATTACAGTCATTAACTTCGTTCCCACAATCATATTTTTCGATCTCTCCGCAAATTCGCCCGGGCCTCAGCTAGCGTCTTCTTTAGAACGTCCATTCTAGCTCGAAGTTCTTTTCTCATTTCTTGCGACTTGCGCCGCAGTTCCCGCGCGTGTTGAAGATTATCGGTTCGCTCTCGGGATGCTCCCGGTGGAAGCTGTACGCGATGCAAAATCCAGGCATCCAGTTCCTCCGAGTCAGCCACGACCGGACTGCGCCGAGTGTGGCGGGGATGACAATACTCTTTTTGGCGACGGAATGGTGACCTTAAATAGTGCTCTGGGTCGTCATGAGGATCCTGCCCTGCACTGTCCTTTGCCCCCAGTCGGCAGTGGGTCGCAGATCACACGAATCATTGGGAATTGCTGAGTCAGCCTGCCGTCTACGCACAAATCAAGTATTGGATGGCATCCCCGGGCAAGGTTTCTCCGAGATCTCGCATAGCGAACGCCTGAAGAGACAGCCGTTTAAATCCAGGCCAGCCCGGGCTTACGCCGATGCCCGCCTCTTGGGACTAAACTGGTAATGATGAACCATTCAGAAAGACCCGGGAAGACGCGGCGATTCGACCCGAACACTTTTCTTGCAACCATCGGTGAAGGCAGAAAGAATGTGAGCGTCGCCAGGAAACATGTCGTTTTTTCTCAAGGTGATATAGCTGACGCGGTGTTCTACATAAAAAGGGAAAAGTCCGGCTGACGGTAGTATCAAAGACAGGCAAAGAAGCAACGATCGCGATCATGAGTGAGGCCAATTTCTTCGGCGAAGGTGCATTGGCGGGGCAGCCTTTACGCATGGGATCCGCGGTTGCCATGACCGATTGTGAGCTCATGCGAATCGAGAAGAAGGCGATGATGGAAGCGCTGCACCGCGAACATGCCTTTTCTGACGTATTCGTTGCTTATCTGCTGGCCCGCAAAATACGTTATGAAGAGGACCTGGTTGACCAACTTTTTAATTCCAGCGAGAAGCGGCTGGCCCGAGTCCTGCTGATGCTGGCCCACTTTGGCAAAGAAGGAGTACCCCAGACGGTGGTTCCCAAGATCAGCCAGGAGACCCTCGCCGAGATGATCGGCACCACCCGTTCGCGCGTGAGCTTCTTCATGAACCGGTTCCGCAGATTGGGATTCATTCACTACTCAGGCGGCATCGAAGGCGGCCTGGAGGTACACAGCTCTTTGCTCAACGTGGTTCTGCACGATTGAGTTCTAACCACCCCCGCCCTGGCGTCGGCTTTCCAGAAGTGGTCAATTTTGACCAGTTTTCCCACCTTGAGCGCGCGACAATTTTTTATGCGCCCGCTGTCCCGCATTTATGAACTGCTGAGCTGTTTCCGAACGTTAGCAAGTCCCAGATTCATCGTTTGAGCGCAAGTGCAGTGCCCGATCCATCCCGGGTACAAGGAGGCAATCACGCGTGCGTGTTCATCTGATCAACCCCAGTGACGTCTCTTTTGGCACCGCCGTCATCACGCCGCGGTGGTTGTATGTTCTTGCCGCCGCAACGCCTTCAAGTTTCGGCGATCCTGTGCTCACCGACGAAACGCTTGAACCGTTCGATCCTGACGGCATTAAAGCGGGTGACGTCGTTGGCATTGGCATTCACACTGCCAACGCTCTCCGTGGGTTCACGATCGGCAAGATGGCACGCGAGCGAGGGGCGTATGTGGTGTTCGGAGGAATTCACGCGACGCTCTATCCGAATGAAGCTCACGATCTGGGTGGTGCGCACGCCGTAGTCAAGGGCGACGGGGACCTCGTGTGGTCGAAGGTATTGGCCGACTGCTCTCGCGGAACTCCGCTGCTCGTCTATGAAGGCGGCCGCATTGATGCCTCCCACTTCTTGCCCGCGCGATGGGACCTGGTGCCCCGGCGGAGCTACATGTGGGCGTCGGTTCAAACCGTGCGTGGCTGCCCCAAGCACTGCTCATTCTGTTCGGTCTGGCGGACCGATGGTCAGCGTCCGCGGCAGCGCTCGTCGGACGTGGTAGTTGAAGAGATCGTCCAACTGCGACGCCTTGGCTTTCGCTTCATCGCGCTGGCCGACGATAACTTCTATCCGGTGACGCTTACCGACATCCGCTTGGCGGAACAGCAGAACAACACGGCGCGAGTCAATGAATTGAAAAGCATCCGCGCTGAGCGGTTTGCCTTGATGGAGCGCCTCGCTCAGCTTCCGTCCGACACTATCTTCTTTACCCAGATCACCATGGAAGCCGCAGAGGACAATGAGTTCCTTGATGCCATGCAAGCCGCGCACATCAAGGGCGCGCTGGTGGGCGTTGAGTCCGTGACCCCGGAAGGCTTAAAGGACGTGTACAAGGAATTTAATTGCGCCGGGGAAGATCTAGTGACGCGCCTGAAGAAGTTCCGCCGCCACGGGATCTATGTGCTCGGCTCTTTCATATTTGGCCTGCCCAGCGACCGCCAACAGACCTTCGACGCGACGGCCGCGGTGGCATCCCGCGCGGAGATTGCCTTTGCCCAGTTTGTCATGCTGACGCCTTATCCGGGCACCGTCGATTTCATCAAGTGGGAGAAAGAGATGGAGGCGGCACAGGTGAAGGTCGCCGGGATTCCGATCACCCGTCGCTGGCTTATCCCGTTGGGCCTGCGGCCCAAGCTCTATTGGCCTCATCCCACGATGTCGGGCGAGGAGATTCGCCAACGCACCCAGTCCGTGTGGGACAACTTCTATGGCTTGAAGTCGATATGGGTGCGCTCTCGTTTTATAAAGTCGCTGCGTGCGCGCCTGGCTTTCGTTTTGATCTCGAAGATCTATAGACAAATGTACGCAGACACGGGGATCGCCACCGACAGCGCACGCGTCTCGAGGTCCGCACAGTGGGCACGAGGGTTAGCGAGACCCTGCCAGCGACTGTTTGCCGGTACCCCTATGCCGCTCCTCCAAGTCCCCAAACGCCGGAGTGAAGATGTCGGCATGGGGCTGACTACGCTTCAGGCGGACTGAGATGTCCAATGTGACCATCGGACGCGAACCTCATTGTGGTAACTACGAATATGGTGCATAGGTATTGTCTTGAGTGCGGTGGTGAATTGGTCTTGCCGTTTCGGCCGGCGGACAAAGCATGGCATAGTCCTGGGGATGGGGCTCAGCCGAAGCCAGCCAAAAGCTGGCGATGCAGCACCTGCGGGCATGAATTCACCGCCGAACAGCTTCGCTCCGGCAAGCCTCAGAATTCCGCCAAGGTAGAGCAGCAGCCTTAAACAAACGACTACCAAGTCCTCGGTACTTCGATGCGCCCTGCGTTGGTGAACGTGCGAGCGTGAAAACACGTACACTAGGGTATGCATACCGATAAACAGCTCAAAGCAGCCACGATCGAGCGCTTGGGAGAACAGAGTGGTTGGTTGCTGAAGAGGTACAGATCCGAGTTAGCCAAAGATCCTGATAGCCAAGCAACCAAATCGTCGCGAAGCAATTTGATTGCTCTGCTGCATACCATTCATCAGGTTTATGGAGCTTCGATCTCTGGAGATGTGACCAACGCCTTACGTTCTACAGATCTTCCAGCCGACTCGGATAAATAGCCCACAAATAAACCCCCAATCTCCTGCAACATACGTGGAACTGCTTTGCTTGCATCAGAACAGACTGAAGTCTGGTCAAAGTTGATCAGAACAAAACCACGGACTGTTCTAGAGTTGGAGCTGTCAAACGTTCTTGCGGGGCCGCTTCGTTAGTATGTTCTCGGGGGAGGGCAAGACTTTTGAAGGGCCCCGTAAGCACTTTCAAGGAGCTTCCCATGATGTCGCCGGAAATGGGTCCTAACCGCTTGAACATGAAGTTCTCGGAGTCCGGAAGGAAGGTACTGATTCATCTCGTACGCGGACTTCCACCGAAGATCAGCCGGGACAGGAAGACGATTACGATCACCTTCCCGGATCGTTTTCCAGTGCGCACCAAGCCTACCAAGCCGTAGCTGGCCAGGAGTCACTCGCTCCTCAAGTCGCGCGGGACGCGGTCCATCTCAACACGTCGCGCAGCCTCAACGGATTCGACCCTTGTCATTGGCGTAGCTCGATTTTCTGTGCAACCAACCTGGCCCTGCGGTCTGCTTGGCATCACGTTCGCTTCAGCACTTTGCCACATTCGAGGCAGCAGGACTCGTATCTGGGCGTTATGAGCCCGCAAAATGGGCACCCCGCTGGGAAGCGAAGTCGCCATCGTGCCTTTTCAGTCCTAACAATTTCCTCATCTCAGCACTGACGAAAGCTCGCGAACCGCGAACGCCGACTAGTAGCCGATGAAAGATGGACGGCATGGTGACCACCGCCGCTCTTGGGATGCTCGTCCTGCCCCAGAGTATCTGGCAGAGCCCTTAGAAGCAGCGCCTGCGTCTCCAGACAATGACAGATCACGGGCCTAGAGTTCTGTACAAAAGTGCTCTTTTCATGCCGGACAGCGAGTGCTCCGCCCCCGCCTTTTTCAAACAGTGTGTTGCCGTCAGCTTCCCACTCGCCATCATCGGCAAGACCACCGCACAAACCGCAACTGAGTTTGACCGTTCGTCACGGCAGCTACTCAGTGATTGCAGGAACACCACAAAACAATTTCGTGACGCTTTCGCCGATATACGGGAAATGATCGGTGATACGACAGAAGCCGCAAAAGCAGCGGCTCAAGCATTAACCAAGACCTTCCTTCGGGAATACAAGTGGTCAGTTCTGATACCTGCTGCGAGCTCAAATCCACATGCCCGCAATACACACCTTCACGCAAAACCAGTTCATGAAACGAACCAATAAGCCTCGATTGTCAAACGTGTCTAAATTGTTTTCTTCCCTCAGCGTCCAGCAACCCGGAATCGGAGAGCTTGATCGGCTCGGTCAGCTGCCGCATCTCAGGCTTGACCAAAATCCATACCAGTTATGCCGTGGCGCTGTTTGGTTCGTTTTTTCAGGCGTGCATCGAAGGGGAGGAACTGCTTTTTGGATCATTAAAGAGCAGTTCATTCACAGGGTGTTCGAGTACAATCAGCCTGCCATCCGTCCCGCAGACGAGGAAAGGAGTTTCCTTTGAAGCGGAAACGGTATCAAGCCGGTTCCTTACACCGGAAGCCACGAAAGAGAGATTCAGACGTGTGGGTATTGTGATATCGCGAGTCCCAGCAGGACGGCACTCAAGCACATCGCAGTATCATCATCGGAACAGTAGATGAATACCCTACGAAGGCCAAAGCGCAAAAGGCTGCCGAGGCGCTTCGTTTAACCCTCAATACCGACTACAAGCCCACAAGTGTCGCCACCGTAGCAACACTCGTTGACAGATACATGCTTGAGGCGATGCCTGAGCGCTATTCGAATACCCAAAGCTACACCTCATATTTGAACGGGTACATCAAGCCAAAATGGGGCGATTATGACGTCGTCACTTTGGGCCAGAACCCATTCTGGGTGGAAAAGTGGCTGCGAGCATTACCGAACGCCCCAAAAACCAAAGCTCACATTAAGGGACTCATGCACCGTTTGTACGAGTACGCAATGAAATGGCGCATGATGTCCATTCAACGAAACCCGATGGAATTGGTCGAAGTGAAAGGCGCCTCCAGACGGATGCGAAAGCCGAAGGTATTAACGGTTGAGCAATATCATTTGCTTCTGCCGGCGATTCCAGAGCCTTATCGCACCATGGTGGTAATCGCCCAATGCCTAGGCCTCAGAATTAGCGAGATTCTGGGCTTGCAATGGCGCGACGTTGATTTTCAGTCGCGTGTTATTCGCGTAGAAAGAGGAGTGGTTCAGGGCCATGTGGATCGCGTCAAAAGCGAATATTCCGAAGATGATGTTCCGCTTGATCCCGCGATTGCCAGAGTGTTGCAGCAGTGGCAGCAAGATTGTCCCGCCAGTGCTGAAGGCTGGTTATTCTCGAATCCAGCAACGCGCAAGCCGTATCACGCTAGTGAAATCTGCAAGAACTACATACGGCCGGCGGCAGAAAAGCTCGGCTTCGGGAAGATTGGCTGGCACACCTTTCGCCACACGTACAGGACGTTGCTTGATGAAACAGGTGCGCCGATGAAAGTGCAGCAGGAGCTAATGCGACATGCCAACATTCAGACCACTATGAATGTGTACGGATCTGCGATGTTGGAAAGTAAGCGAACTGCGAACAGCAAAATCGTTCGCATGGTTCTTGTGCCGTCACTTTCAGGGGAAAATGAAAAAGGCCGCTCCACGGCAGCCTTTAATGTTCCTATTGTTCCCCCGTAGTTCGGTGCGATTCCTCGTAACCTGCTGAATCTTTTGGTTGCGGGGGGTGGATTTGAACCACCGACCTTTGGGTTATGAGCCGACCAACAACGTTTGATGCTAGTGGCTCGTTCTTTCCTTTCTTGCGCTTAGGTTGGAGCGATGTGGCTGGTTTTCGTTCCTGTTTGGATGTTCTGTGCTCTTGTTGTGCTCACCCAGGCTGGGTTTAGTTTCGTGCCCCGTGATGGTCATCACGTTGCGTTCCCGTGCGAGCGTGTTAGGCTGCTACCTTCCCACGAAAGGAGGATGCCTCAAATGATCATTCGAGAGCCTAGTCGAGCGGGCACCCAACGATCCCTGTATCACTTGTCCCGTTTTCTGCGCTTACCCGTGCCAATCATACGGACTCGCATCAAGAGCCTAAGAGGAGCCTTCCATCCTGCAACAGTGTTACGAGTGGACCCGCGCAGTGTGGCACAAACGCTGATCCCTCCAAAGCCGAGGCTTCGGCTTCCCTTGACCCTTGAAAAGGCCGAAAAGAATCGTGTGAACACATGGTTCGAAAGATTGAGAAACGCCACGTCCGAAGAGGAAAAATCACAGGCCCAAGCCGGACTATACAAAGAGCTATTCCGATACGCTAAGGCTGTTCTATACGTTAAGTTTCAGGAATACGACGAAGAGGTTGCACACAAAATCGCTCGGGAGCTAACGCTCGGTACGGATCGTTTTCGCGGCGATAGTACTTTCAGCACCTACGCCTATGGAGCAATTAAGAAGCAGGCGGTGGAGAACAGGCGCAGGATGGGCCGCTACAAGAAGCATGTTGATACCAACGCAGACTTTGAAACGGTAATTGCTAAGGCTGCCCAGCAGCGAGAAAAGCGTGTTGATATTTCCCATGACCCGTTGACACGACTGCTTTGCAAGGATATCGAGGCTGCCCTAAAACCAAGGGAGGCACGCATCCTGGACTGCTTACTCATAGGACTGGATGCTGGAGAAATTGCTGCATCTCTCAACATAAAAAAGAAAACGGCGGAAACGCAGATTCGTAGACTTACGAGTCCCGAGCCAAGCCAAACCGAGTTCTGCCACGAGATGCCATCCCACAAACGTCGAATCGCGCCTAAGGCAAGTGCCCCACCGACGGTGGGGAGCATGCCGCCCCAGAAGGTCTGGCTCCAATAGCTGAAGACGCCATACTGAATGAGAAACAGAATCCCGCCGAGCAACCCCCATTGCCAGCCCACCCATCCTTGGAGCATCCAGGTGACGGCAGCACATGCGAGAGCCGAACTGAGCCATACACCGACGGATTGATGGGCCGTCAGCTTCTGGCCAATTGCGAGGAAAACCCCTTGTGCCGGGAAATACTTTGAGGCGTACACCGGATCCTGGACGACGTGAAAAGTATCGAAAAACTCTGATAGTGGTGGTGGAGGGCTGGAGAGACGTCCCTTAGCCAGTGTCTCACCCATAAGCCGATAGCTGAACTCGTCATGGGCGCACGGGAAAGGCTGGCGGATAATGGTCGCTACCAGAAGACATCCTGTGGCAGTGACGACCGAAAGGATCAACAGCGCGCTGGTTTGCTCCACTAGTCGTAATTGGGAAAACCGGCTCTGGGCCATGAAACCTCGTGGAACTGCAGGCTATGAAAAAACGAGGCCAACCCTCCCGGGCCCCGACCACTACTTGAGTTTTTCAACGTCGCACCGAACATTATTCATCCATCGAACTAGTTCAACCTCCCCAGTCACTTCGCGACTGCTAATTTCTTGATCCATTAGGCGAGCATAAATGTTGCTTCCGACTTGATCGTACCAAAACCTGTAGTCCGTGCCATCTATTGGGATCGTCCCAACACCCCTGGCCGCTTCAGCGCCTCGGTGCTGCAGGAGCTTGACCGTGGCAGCCATCGCATCTGGCAAGCTGCTCCACCATTCGTTCGCTCGAGGCGTAGGCACTTCCAGCGTTCTTTTGCGGACCTGGCACTGCTTTGCCATTTCACCAGCGTCCTCCTTCCCTCCGTTTCGCAAGATGTTGTCGATCTTCCCGTAAACATTCCCGTTGACCGATGTGTATTCAAGCACTTGCGTTTTTGTGGCAGTTCGCTTGATGTAAAGCTGTGACTCGGGAGCATTGCTCGGCTCGAAGCGAAGAACAATATCGTAATCTCGGTTACCTTCGTCGCGCTGAAAGATGATATCTAACACATTCTCGTACGTCGCTGGGCTAACCACTTTATATGTTTTTGGGGCTTCTTGGGCCCACGAACAAGCTCTAGGTCCAACTAGGCCGAGTTGGCACACCAGCAACAGAACGCAACACGTAAGGCGGAAATTCATGATCAACTCCTCGAAGGCAAATGCTGGTGGGAACATTCGTCGCCCTTTAGAAATCCAGTACCGTTCACCAGCGGCGTTGACTGTCCAGTTACAGGATCATACACGGATAGGCCTTTCCAAGACATTACGTACACCTGAATAGCTTGGCCGGTCTTCGCGTAGATGTCATCGAAAGCGCCGGTATCTCCACGTTTGCCTTCGTAACTATCCTTCGGGGTAGAGGGCAACCCATTGTTTCCATCGAAGCCCTTCGGATGCACGTGGAAATTAGCAAAGGTGGGCGTCGGTGAAAATAGAGTGCTGTACCTGATCGTCATCTTCCCTACTTGATTTGTGTAAGATGGATCTATCTTGTAGTTGCTAGGCGTACCATTGAGATTGAACGCACCTTCAAAGGGCTGAGAGTTCGGATGCGACATTCCAGCGTTCCCGGACTTTGCCCAGGCAGTGTCCATCGCTTGAATCACGTCCGCTTGGCAGTAAATGGGCTTCGGGATAATCGGAACGACAGGCGGCAAGTTTGGCAGCGGCGTCGATATATCAAAAGGCCACAAGTCGATTCCTGTGCCAGAGCGTTGCGCGACACCGTCAACATAAGTATAACTGCCAAGCGGACCTTGGTAGACCAAAACTTCTCGCTCCCAGAACGTCGGGTTGGGCAAAGGGGTTTGGGTAGAAGTTGGTAGAGACAGAACGCCTCAACTAAGCCCTTTCAGACCTTCGATAAGCGTATGGAATGGAACTTAGGCACTCGAAGGACGGCGCTAGGACTTAGAACATCCAAAAAAACTTTTCCTCGCGACGGTTTTGCTCGCTGTCCGGCAACCCATTACACAGAGGCAGAACTTTGGGTTCCAAACCCAACGGGCCCTGCCATCTCTCTGATTTTGCTCATTGCTCTACCCAGTGAGCACGGTTTGAGCACAACTTCATAAGGCTTCCCCTCCGCCATCGGAGAACCTCTGTGAACAGATTGTTGAGACCACAGGAGCTGGCCGCTCTACTCGGTGTGCCAGTTTCATTCCTATATGACAGAACGCAGCAAAACACTTCGGATCCTATTCCCCATTTCAAGGTGGGCAAATACATAAGATTCGACCTCGATAAAGTGGAAACTTGGCTGGCGGAGCGTGAGAGATGAGGGGAGGACTCTTGACACATGCCAAGCGCTTGGCATATACCTTGCCCTATGAAGCGCAAGAACCCAGCGGCGGTGGCTCTTGGTCGCAAAGGAGGGCACACTCGGATGAAGAAGATGTCTCCGCAGCAGCGCACTATCCTTGCTCGCCTCGCAGCCAATGCTCGTTGGGCGAAGAAGAAAGGAGAGAGCGGGTCACACGGATAAGGAGGCCGTACATGACTCGCAGTACTTTCCAGCAAGGATACGTTTTTCCGCGAACAACGCGACGTGGGAAGGTTCACGTTATTCGCTATAGGGTGCGTTCGGCAGATGGAAAATGGCGGCACAAAGCAGAGACCATAGCCAGTCCGCGTCGAAAGGATGCGGAGCGGGTTTTGGCTGAACGTCTCAGGGAGGTGAACCGGGGAGTCAGATTACCCTTGGAAATCACCTTCGAGGAGTTTGCCGCTGGACACTGGGAGACATACATCTCTCAAAACCTTAAACCCTCAACGCGAGCATCGCATGGCTCGAATGTGAAGGCTCACCTCTTGCCCACTTTTGGCAAAACTCGGCTCACGGAGATGAGTCCGATCCAGATCATGGACCTCCTCAAGAGCAAGTCCGCCTCTGGGTTGAAGCCGAAGTCTCTGCTTAACGTGTACGTACTGCTGCAAAAAATGCTCAACCTGGCAGTCTCATTGGACCTGTTGAACTCCAACCCAGTTCAGCGAGTCCCCAAGCCCAAGGTGGAACGGATCGAGAAGCCGTCTCTCTCACCGTCTCAGGTCAGAAGTATCGCGGAACAGATGCCGGAAGCCCTAAAGGCTTTGGTAGTGCTCCTGTACTTGACGGGAGTACGTATCGGAGAAGCGTTGGCCCTGAAGTGGAGCGATGTAGATTTTGAGAAATCGAGACTCTACGTCCGACGCTCCATCTGGCGTGGAAAAGAGCAAACGCCAAAGACGGAAAAGAGCATTCGAGCCAAACACCTCGTTGGTGGGCTAAAGGAGGCTCTCCAGCGGCATCGTGACCTTTGCCAGGAGACCGAACCGGAGAACTATGTTTTCGCGAACGGTGCGGGCAAGTCCTATGACCCGGACGACTTGCGCAGGCGTGTTCTTTATCCTGCCATGGATCGGGCCGGAATCGAGCGGAGGGGAGCGCGTTCCTATGGCTTCCACCTGTTTCGGCATTCGGCAGGTTCACAAATGCAGGAAGTCACAGGAGACCTCAAGCAAACGCAGAGCTTCCTCGGGCACAGCAATATCGGAACAACTGGTGACGTTTACGTTCACCTTCAGCCGGATTCCAGCATTGACGCAATGAAGAAGCTAGAACAAGCGTTCTTCACTGAGTTGTGCTCAACTGTGCTCAAAAAGGGTCAAGGGGAACAGCAAGGCTGGGTAAATTAGGTGAAGAACTCGTGAAGTTTACTGCTCACAACCCATACAAAACTGAAGGACTTACCGAACTTTTGGTTCCGGAGGGTTTTGGTTGCGGGGGGTGGATTTGAACCACCGACCTTTGGGTTATGAGCCCA
>Ga0068857_100000438_pt1 | contig 29543 bp, 26 predicted proteins | sample KBSCornC72_FD_66591 | JGI IMG/M metagenome (GOLD analysis project Ga0068857, IMG submission 66591) | Corn rhizosphere microbial communities from Kellogg Biological Station, Michigan, USA - KBS Corn C7-2 | ecosystem: Host-associated > Plants > Roots > Rhizosphere > Soil ...
GGTTGCGTGCCCATCAACAACCTGATGGAGGACGCTGCCACCGCCGAGATTTCACGGGCGCAGGTCTGGCAGTGGATTCGCCATCCGCGCGGCGTCCTGGATGACGGGCGCAAGGTGACAGTCGAGATGTTCCGTGAACTGCTGCGCGAGGAGCTGGCGCGGATTGAGCTGGCGCTTGGCGCGGAGGAATACGCCGGGCGAGCGTTCGGTCAGGCCAGCGCCATCTTCGGCAAGATCACCACCGCCGACGACTTCGTCGATTTCCTGACGCTGCCCGCGTATGAGTATTTGCCGTAGACCTATTCTCCTTCTGCCCTCTGGCTCCCCCTCTCTGTGAGGGAGAGGTTGAGGGCAAGGTCTACATCTGATAGCGGACGACATAATACGCGATGGGATTCGACGCGTCGCCATTCGCTCGTAGCACCGTCGTGATCGTATCGTGCCCACTCGCGCCAGGAGTCACAGTAATGCTCCCTGGGCCAGACACCTCGGCGGGAAGCGCTGGCAGCCGCTGCCACGCGCTGGCGCCTAGCGTCCAGACGTAGGGCGTCAGTCGCATGCCTGCGCGAAGCGTGCCAAACTGGATGTAGAGGAGCGACCCATCGCTCAACGCCGCCGTTTCTCCCATCATCGTCAACTCCGGATAGGGAATAAGCGTAACCGAAGTCACGGGGAGTGTGGGAGTCGCAGGAACTGGTGGCGTATGCTTCCAGGTTACGCCGTAATCCTCACTATAGAGAAACATCGGGCCAGAATTCGCCGACATGTACGCCAGGTTGAGGTAGACCAGCCCCACACCAGGCGCAGAGAGCAGGTTCCCCGATATCGCGTTCCGCTGTGCGCTGCCCTGTGGATCAGAAGGCAGCGGGCCAAGTTGAGTCCAATGTGTGCCCGCATCGGCGGCGTTCATGGATATACCCGCGTCATCACTCCGCCACATTGTTACATCGCTCGATGCCTGCATGCAACGCAACTGCGATCCAGCCGTTACCGTTGTGGTAATGACGTACACTTTCCCACCACTGCGCGTCGCGGCATAGGCGCATACCAGTTGGCCATGAGCGGAAAGCTGGCCGTCGATGACCTGCCAGGTCAGGCCACCATCGGCGCTGATGAGCAGATGGACGCATGACGCATCATTACAGACATTCTGGGCGTACAGCCGGTTGAACTGGACGGCAAATGGCTGGCTAAGATCCAGGATACCGCGTACTGGCAGACGCTGAGACACCCAGGTATCGCCACCATCGTAGCTCACATAGCCACGTTCACAGCCCTCGCCGACAACCCCATTGGTCGGCTCGCAGGCGGTGCTCGAACGATCCCAGAGAGACATGAAAACCGTCTGAGCGCGAAGCGGGCTGACAACGATGTTAATGGTCGAGACATCGGCAATGGGCAGAGGCAGCGTAAGTGTTCGCCAGGATTCGCCGCCATCCTCGGTGCGACGCAGGCTGGCGTAGCTCACCACCTTGCTGGTCTCCGCTGCGCCATTGACCAGATTAGTCGCTTCATAGACCACCTGCGGATTGGTTGGCGCGATGCTTGGGAGAACCTGCCCTGACGAGGCGCGTTTCCATGTCAGCTTGTCGAGGATTTGCCACTGTCCTGATTTCGTATTCGTTGGCCCGGTTGATCCTCGGCCCGCGAGCACGCCCTGCAACACCAGCGCCAGCAACGCGACCACGGCCACGGCGGCGACCGTCCCGAAAATCCACTCGCGTTTGTGGCGATGAGCGGGCAGAACTATGGGCGCGCCAACAGGCAGTGCGACAGGCGTTGCCTGTGGTGTATCGTCCGCGTTGTCCGCCTGCGCATCTACCGCGCCATCGGACGCGATACGCTCGACATCAGCCACGAGCGCCCGTGCCAGCGACGCGAACTTAGCGGCGGAGGCGGCCTGCCAGGCGGCGCCATCATCTGTGAGACGCCGATAGAGCGGCTGTAAATCGGCGGGCAGCGCCTCCAAATCGCGCGCCGTCTCCGCATCAGGAAGCTGATTAGCCATTGGGAATACCCTCCCCGCGAGGCATCGAAGGATCCGTCTCGCATGCGCTCAAATCGCGACGCAGTAGTTCCAGCGCACGCCGCAGCCGTGTCCGTACGGTCGCCGCTGGCAATTCGAGTATTGTTCCAATCTGAGACGAGTCCATGCCCGCGTAGAAACGCAGCGCGACGACCCGGCGAAGATCGATTGGCAGCGCCATGACCGCCTGCCGCATATCCAGCGCGTCGGCATCATGTGATTCGCCGCCATACTCGTCCGGCGCGGCGTCACGCAATGCGCGGTCGAGCGGCTCATTGAGACGCCGAGTCGTGCCAAAGCGGCCCGCCCGCCAGTTGCGACAGACGTTGACGGTGATACGCAGCAGCCAGGTACGCGCCGCGCCTGGCTCGCGCAACGAGGGCCAATGTTGCCAGGCAAGGAGCAACGCCTCCTGAGCGGCATCCTCGGCATCGGCCATCCCTACCAGTGCGGCGGCCACGCGGGCCAGCGTGGCAATATGGGGAGCTACCAACGACGAGAAACGCTCGTATTCCATCAGTTCGTCCCTCTATCACTCATCCCACTCGTTGCGCAACGTTGTCCTATAGACAGAGCGAGTAGGGCAAAGTGTTTGGCCCGGCTTGCCGAATCACATCCCGCCTGGCACAATGAGTGCGTAAATATCCCGTAAGCGTGGCTCCATTTTATATAGCAGCATGTGGTAGCGCGCTTTTCGACAGGTAGGCGAGATGGCAGACTTTCAATCACCCGATGCGGACCCAGAGACGAACCAGTCCGACGACACTCAACTCACCGTAGAGACGATGGCGCATGCTGGCCAGCAACATCCATGGGCGCGACTCTGGCGGGCGGGTGGCCTTACCGAGCAACCGCTTACCATGCGCCAGAAGGTGTGGCGCGTCGGCGGCATCACGCTGACAGTGGCACTCCTGGCGGTGCTCTTTGGGCAGAGCCTCGCGTCTTTGGCGGGGAAAGCATGGAATCGGGCGTTTCCGCCACCGCCTGGCCCCATAGCCACCTGTCTGCATGATGCGCAATGGTCGCCATCGGGCACTCGTCTGGCGGTGCTGGGTTACACCGGAAACTGCGGCGAGACGATGGAGCACCTTGCTGGGGTGCTGGACATTTATGATGGCACAGGCCAACGGCGAACACGTCAGATCGCGCTCGATACGTTGCTTGAGCCCGCTGAAAAGTCGCTGGCGCACGCTGTCGATATCGACCATATCGCGTTGGGACAGGTTCTCTGGCTGAACGGCGAGAAACAGCTTGCCGTCACGTTCTTCTTGCCACCGCGCACTGGCAGCGGCCAGACGACCACACAGTTCGGAATCATCGTGATTGACCCGAGCAGCGCGAATATCCACCCGAATGTGCAGTTCGAAGAAATCCTCAATCGCTATGGAACCACGTATCCAATACCTGGAATCAGTCTCGTCTGGGATCTGGCCACGGGCCATACTCGTATGATCGCCAGCGCGACCCAATATTTCTACGAGAACGCGCTTCCGCTCGCCTATCAGTACGCATGGGCGGAACAGGGGATAGACCCCAGCAGGCAGTTAGCGACGCCTGTTGGCAATCCGCAGGGGGACGAGTCGTTTGCGCTCTGGCAGGCGGGGTGGCTAACGGGCCTTTCGCCAACAGATGCCATGAATCCTGGTACCAACGGCGACGCGCATGTTTTCTTTCAGGCGAACTTCGCCGCTGCCTCACCCGATGGCCGCTTCGTGATGGCGCCTATCGCGATGCAGACGCTGGTTGCGCCACATCTCTCTGGATCAACACCACCCCAGCCTGATAATCGCGGCGCGCTCCCGATTCTGCTAGCGCGCGACACGGCTTTCCTTCGGATTCTTCAGAGCATTCCCACAAATACAGCCGCCCAGCCGATTACTTATATCGCCTGGCGTCCTGATGGCAAACTGGTGGCGACGTTCAACCTTCACAACGACCAGAAGGTGAACATCTACGACTGCGCCAGCGGTCACTTGCTCAAGGCCGTAGCCGAGCCACCGCAACCCTCCACGTTCAGCGGAATCCTCAGCGCGTTACGCTGGTCTCCCGATGGCAAAAGGCTGATGTTGCTCGATGGCGCTGTGCTGAAGGTATGACAAACTGGTTGCGGGAGCTGTAATGATCGCGTACTACGCGCCGACATTTAGCCAGATACTGGCGGTGAGCGCTGTGCCGCGAGTGGCCTGTAGCTGCCAGCAGCCAGGCGTTGGGAAGATAAAGTTCGTCCCCCATTCGTTGCCGGGGCGCTGCCAGTTCGATCCTCCTGGGTGCGGGTCGGGACCGTTGACGGGCAGCAGCCGCGCATTGCCAGGCCCGCTGGCGTAGACCTGGAACGCTCCTGAGCCTGTTGCCCGCCAGACAATGGGCGTGGCGCTGTGCGCAGAGCTCGTTGGACCCGAGAGCAGCAGCGCCCAGACATCGCCATCGCCAATGGTATCGGCATGCATCTCATTCCAGCCGTTTGTTGTAATCACTGGCGTCACCGGGCACATCGAACCGGGTGTGCCGGGTGTACCAGGCGCGCCAATTGAGCTGCCACTCACGATAGTGATGCCGCCCTGAAATTGCGAGCGCGACGTGAAGCCACCTGGTGTCGCGGCGGCCGCCGGGGCTGGTCGAAACGCGGAAAAGAACGTTTGATATGAGATGACGGGCCAGAGCAGGACCGCCAGAGCGCCGATGAGCACGATGGCGACGACGGCTGCCCGGCGTCTGCGCTGCTCAAGAGTGAGCGGCGGGCGCAATCCCTCAATGATCAGCATCTCTTCGTGAGACGCATCATGATCCGGTGAATTGTCCCGTGTGCCGCCGGGGTTGTCGCCATCGTCCATCGCAGGCTCCATTGACGCTATTTGCTGATTCCCTCTCCACAAAAATGCGCCGGGGGTGAGGTCACTGCTGAGCAATGGCCGCCTGACTGCCACGCAGGACGAACTTCTGGATCTTGCCGGTCGCCGTCTTAGGCAATTCCGCCACAAAGTGGACGGCGCGCGGCGTCTTGAAGTGCGCCATGCGGTCGCGCACGAACTGGCGCAACTCCTCGTCGGTCGCGGTGGCGCCCGGCTTGAGCACGACGAACGCATGCGGCGACTCGCCCCACTGCGCGTCGGGCATGCCCACCACCGCCACCTCCTGCACGGCGGGATGCCGCAGCAGCACGCCCTCGATCTCGATGGAGGAGATATTCTCGCCACCGCTGATGATCACATCCTTAATGCGGTCGCGAATCTCGACATAGCCATCCGGGTGGACCACCGCGGCGTCGCCTGAGTGGAAGTAGCCGCCCTCGAAGGCCTTCGCCGTCGCCTCGGGGTCGTTGTAATAGCCCTCCATCACCACGTTACCGCGCGCTACGATCTCGCCAATCGTCGCGCCGTCGTGCGGCACCTCGTTGCCGTTATCGTCCACCACCAGCAGTTCGCCCGACGTAATCAGCTCGACGCCCTGGCGCGCCTTGATGGTCGCCCGCTCCTCCGGCGTGTAGGAGGCGTGGAGCATGCGCGGCTCGCAGATGGTGATGAATGGCGCTGTCTCGGTCAGGCCGTAGACCTGCGTGATCGTCCAGCCCAGCTCGCCCTCCACCCGCTCGATGGTGGCCGCCGCTGGGGGCGCGCCTGCCGTAATCACCTGCACGCCCGTCGGCGCGTTGCGGCGAAGCTCCTCCGGGCTACCCGCGATGGCAATCAGCACCGTCGGCGCGGCGCAGAGCATCGTCACGTGCTCCTGGCGGATCAACTCGAAGATGGTGGCGGGGTCCACCTTGCGCAGACAGACGTGTTTAGCCCCGGCGGCGGTGACGGTCCAGACGTAGGTCCAGCCGTTGGCGTGGAACATCGGCAGCGTCCAGAGATAGGAGTCGTCGGGCGTCATATGGAGGTGGACCAGCGTGCCCACGGTGTTGATATAGGCGTTGCGGTGGGTAATCATGACGCCTTTGGGGCGCGAGGTCGTGCCGCTGGTGTAGTTGATGGTCAGCAGATCGTCTTCGCTGATGTCCGGGCGCGCAAAGTCGGCGGGCGCGGACGCCAGCAGATGTTCGTATTGCCGCCAATTGGGGCGCTCGCCCTCCAGTGCGATGTACTGCTCGACGTTGGGCAACTGGTCGCGGATACCTTCGACGGCATCCAGATAGTCCTCGTGAACGCAGACCACTTTTGCGCCGGAGTGGTTGATGATATAGACGAAGTCGTCGGCAATCAGGCGGTAATTGATCGGCACCAGCACCGCGCCGAGCTGCGGCACGGAGTAGAACGATTCGAGCTGCGCGTGCGTGTTGGGAGCGATATAGGCAACGCGGTCGCCCTTGCCAACGCCCAGCGCCGCCAGCGCCGCCGCCCAGCGGTCGCAGCGGTCGAAGAACTGGGTGTAGGTGAGACGAAGATCGCCGTCAACAACGGCCTCCTGATTGGGGTAGAGGCGACGGCTTCGGCGCATGAACTCTAGCGGGGTCAGCGGCGTTTTCATGGCGTTTCCTCCGGGCGGGGCATTCGACGACCCTGTCCACTCATCGCTCGCCATCTTGTTCGCATGTGTCGAAGTCGCTCTCAACGGCCTGGCACGACTCAGCGCGCAACACGACGAGCGCCAGTCATCTTCGGGGCTATATAGCCGTTATATCGCATGCATGGCGCGTTCGTCTACCAGCAGCCACCCGGCATGTTAGAATATCCCTGCAATCCGACTGCCTCAGACTGACGCAGGCTGTCAATCAGGTGCTCGACGCGCCCCAGCCCATCGCGAAGTGACAACGCGCCTCCTTTACAGGGATGATCGCAACGATAGGGCGATCAGCGCGGTTCTATGGAAAGCCGGTATCTACGAGCCCTACGAGCCGTCACGCTATGGTATACTGGCGCGCACGCAGACATTTGTTCGATGGTGTCGAGGATGGAGCGGACCCCATGGCACAGCGGAGGGTGAAGGTGGAAGCGTCGTCGGCGTCTCAACATGAGCTGGTCGAGCCGATGCGGCTGAGCATCGAAGAGGCGCGCGCGTTGATGCTGGCGGCGCAGGGGCTGCTCGATCCGCCGCCCGCTCGCCCGACACGCGCCGATGTGCTGGCGATGATCGAACGGTTGGGCGTTGTGCAGATCGACACGATCAACGTGGTGCGGCGCTCGCAGTATCTGGTACTTTGGAGCCGCCTTGGCGCCTATGATGAGGCGCACTTCGACAGACTGCTCCATCCTGAGCGCGCCATCTTCGAATACTGGTGTCATGCCGCCTCGATTCTGCCGATGTCCGACTATCCGATGTACCGGGCGATGATGGTGGACGCCGAGCGGCTCCTCTACGACGACTACCGTGACTGGGCAGAGAAGCACCCCGAGATCGTCGCGACGACGATAGCAGCGATCCGCGAGCGCGGGCCGCTGGCCTCGGCCGACTTCGAGCGTCCCAATGATGGCCGCCGCGCCCAGGCGTGGGACTGGTATGGACTGAAAGAGACCCGCGTCGCGCTCGAGGTGCTCTGGACGCTCGGCGAACTGATGGTCCACAGTCGGCGCGGCGGCCAGAAGGTCTATGATCTGCGCGAGCGTGTGGAGCTGGAAATCACGAGGGATGCCCTGAACGGACACCACAAGCTGCAGGACGAGCGGCTGGCGGCGCTCACGCATCGCACACTCCAGGCAATGGGCATCGTAACACCGTCGTGGCTGTTCGATTACTTCCGCATGGTCTGGCCCCGCAGCGTGACGAAAGGCGGACGAACTCGCGCGCAACACCTGCTGGATGCACAGGTGGCATCGGGCAATGCGATGCGCGTAGCGGTTGAGGGCATCGCTGAGCCGGTCTACCTCTCGCATGATCGGCTGACTGACCTGGAACGCCTGCGCGCTGGCCTGCGCCCGGAGCGCACCGTCTTGCTCTCGCCGTTCGACAGCCTGATCTGGGATCGCGCCCGCGCCCGCACGCTGTTTGGCTACGAAGTCGCCTTCGAGGCGTACGTCGTTCCGGCGAAGCGGCGTTATGGCTATTACTCGCTGGCGATTCTGCATCAGGGGCGGCTGGTGGGGCGGCTCGACCCGAAGATGGACCGGGAGACTGGCACGCTCATCGCGCGTGCGGTCTTTCTGGAGCCAGGCGTTGCGGTTGACGCCGCGCTGGTAGGAGGCATCGCGTGCGCGCTACGCGAACTGGCTCGTTTTCTCGGCGCGCAGACGATCACCGTCGAGCGGTCGGAGCCAGCGAAACTGGCGGAGCGGCTGCAACGCAAGCTGCAACCGCGCGCCCAACGAGCCAGCCGTGATCCTGGCTCCCCCTCTGCCACAGGAGAGGGTGCTGGGGGGTGAGGTCCGGTGGATGGGGTCTCTCACAACAGCCCACGCTGGGCCAATGCGGCCAGCAGACCCGGCTCGACGTGCGCGCGGATGGCAGCGTTGGCATAGCCCACCCAGGCGACGTCGGTCCGCGTATCGAGCGGAGCATCGAGCGAATTGCCACGGCCATCGGTAAGCAGCACGCCCGCCTCCTCGGCAATAAGCGAGGTTGCCAGGTCGTACGGATGGCAGGCAAGCCCGAGCGCGCGTCCCTCGCGTGCCAGCAGCGTCTCGACGACGGGCCGCAGGTCCGCGACAAACGCATCCTGTCCGGCAATCAGCCCATACAGCTGCCCACCGCTGGAGATGTACTGATCCTCGAAGGACTGTGTCTCGCCTCGCTTCACCGGCCCGAGCGCCGCCCGCATGATCTCTTCGTCTATCGCCGCGAGCTCGACGCGCGCCCCTGGTACGAAACGCGCCACGGTGGCAAAGTGGTGGGCAATCGTCGGGGTAGCGTCGGGGTGGAGCGCAAGCAACGTCCGTTCGCCAGTGAGGCGGTTGTAGCGTTCGGCGCCGAAGCCCTCGCCGCGGATGGCCCAGAGCGTATCGGCGAGATGCTGCTTGACCAGCGGAATCTCCGTCTGCACCGCCAGCTCGATATGGTGTAGCCGGGTGTGCGGGCCGCGATTGGGCGCGACGCCAGTGAGAATCCACGCGCTGCGCTTCTGGAACATCAGGCCGCGCGTGCCGTCAATCGGGTCCATCAGAATGCGCACCTCCGCCTCATCGGCGCTGATGCTATGCGGCAACGCCAGCATCCCTGGCCCATTGCCGCTATCGGGCAACCCTTCGGCCACCAGCAACAGCGGTCGCTCTGGGGCCACTACGCGCGCGAACCAGTTGACGAGGTAGTCTTCGCTGATGCGGTCGAGCGCGTAGATGGTATCGCCCTCGTCGTCATCGGCCACCACCGCCGCCAGCGCGCCAGGGGTGGCCCGCTCTGTCGAGGCGACGACCGCTCGCTGTATGGCTTCATGCAGCTGGCGCAGTTGTTCCAGCAGGCGTTCTCGGTCGCGGATCACGGCATTTATCCTACTCACGCGTTTGGCAGCGAGATAGCAAAAGCATTTGAGTGTATCATACATGCTCAGGAAGCTGACTATTTCCACATCGCAACGCCAGATCGAGAACTCTTAGCAAAGAGACATCAATCTTCATCGCAGCCCGCCAGGCTATACACTGTGCCTGCTGGTGTGCTATCTTGCCAATACGTGGTGTGGCCGGGTCAGTAACAGTTCAATTGAAGGGGTAACGACATGGCAGTCGAAGATGTGCTGGAAGAGGTAGCGGCGGAGGTGCGCGTCTGCACAAAATGTGATCTGTGCAAGAACACCAAGAACGGCGTTCCAGGCGAGGGTAGCCCCCATGCCGAAGTGCTCTTCATCGGTGAGGCGCCCGGCTATCACGAGGACCGGCAGGGACGTCCGTTTGTTGGCCCGGCGGGACAATTCCTCAACGAGTTGCTTGGCTCCGTCGGCCTGGACCGCAGCACTGTCTTCATCACCAATGTCGTCAAGCACCGCCCTCCCGAGAACCGCGACCCACTGCCCGACGAGATTGCCGCCTGCTCCGACTACCTCACCCGCCAGATCGCCGCCCTCAACCCCAAAGTGATTGTGACGCTGGGCCGTTATTCGATGGCGCGCTTCTTCCCCGGCGCGAAGATCAGCGCGATTCACGGCCAGGCGAAAAAGGTGGATGGCCGCGTCGTCGTGGCGATGTACCACCCGGCGGCGGCGCTTCACCAGCAGTCGCTCCGTCAGACTGTGGTGGATGACTTCAAGCGCTCCATCCCGCCCGCACTGGCGGAGGCGCGTCGCATGGAGGCCAAGGGCAAGCTGGGCGGCACGCCAAAGAAGAAGGACAACGAAGACGAGCCGCCGAAGCAGCTCTCCCTGTTCTAGCCACACGTTTCCATTCCGCCCATCGGCCCCTCCCCAATGAGGAGGGGTTGAGGGTTGAAGACAGGTCAGCTCTCGACGACAGTCCACACGCCGTCCTTGTAGTGGACGATCAGCGGCGTGACGGTCGGGGTATATGCGCTGCTCGTGTCCGCAGGAACGCCTGTCCACCAGATCGCGCTGCCAACGCCCCAAAACTCATCGGGCGAGAGAAATGCAGTCTGGATGATGTTGAAAGCGCGACGGTGCTGAACAGCAGGGGTATTTGCCTGTACCCATTTCCCTTGCTCCAGGTGGAATAGTTCCGGCCCCATAGACGCGGGCTGGTCCTGAGACTGCGCGCCGTTTTCGCGGTAGACAGACATCCAGCCCTGTGTCGTGGATGACATGGCTATACTGGAGACTATGCCTTCCGACGCAATGACCGCTGATGCGGGAACATTGACCTCGGCCCACTGACCATCTGTATAGCGCCAGAGCTTTGGCGTATCACTTTGGATAGGGGACTGATCTGGCCCCATCTTGCCAGTCTGAGAAAGGGATACTAGATTGCCGCCGATCCAGCCATCCGTGGCTGAGCCCATGGAAACCGTCCGCGGCTCCATGTCCGGCAGGGTCTTTGCCAGACGCCATGTACCGTTGCGGTAGTGGAGAATCGCGCCTGTCGGTGGATAGTACCCTTTGCTGCCATCAACCATGGCCGAGCCAACCGCCCAGCCGTCGTTCGGCGAGACCATCGAAAGGCTGGTGATGCTGAAGTAATCCGACAGCCTGGGCGTGGCCTGCCGCATCCATGACTTGCCATCGTAATGCAAGATAGTCGCGTTGCCGTCGGGCACGCCTGACCACGTCCCGTCGCCTGCGATCCAGATATCAGTGGGCGAGATGGCGGCAATAGCATTGAACTGCGTACTCACCGGCAGGCTCACTTCGCGCCACGAGACCCCATCGTAGTGATAGACGTGGTTGCCAATGGCCCAGCCGTCGGTGGGACTCAACATCTTAATCGCGTTGATATCAGCTTTGAGCGGCGTGTTCCGCACCTGCGCCCATCGGCCATCGGTATAATGCAGCACATACCCCGGATCTTCGCTGCTCCCGCCATTTTGACCCATCGCCTGACCCATCGCCCAGCCGTCGGTCTCTGATGACATGCCAATCGCTGATAAACTTACCTGTGAAACTGGCACAATAGCTGGCGTAGCTGTCAGATGCTTGTTCGAGGCCGATTGCGGGCGACCATGCGAGACGAAGATCAGCCCGGCCAGCAGCGAGATGACCAGCACGGCGGCAAGTGACGCCGCGCCAGTAGCCAGCCGCCACGAACGACGCGGCGTATGTGGCTCACGCGACGGAATGGGCAGCGGTGTGATCGTCAGGTGGAGCGCTTCATCGTCCGCACCCCTATTGGCCTCATCAGATGGAATTTCTGTCGCAACAGGGTCGTGTATGTTCGGCATTGAAAACTCCCTGGCATCTATTGGAAGGAAGGGCATCGCGTCTGGCGCGAAATGGAGGCGCAATGCCTCGTCGAAGCGGTCGTAGGTCGCCCGTTGGGCGCGGCACCAGGCGCATTCCGCCAGATGGGCGCGAGTGTCGGCGACGAGCCGCGCATCCGTCAGATCGTCCAGCACAGGCAGCGCGTGCGCGTAGCTGCTGCACAGCGGCCCTGGAACAGGGTCAGGTTGGTGATGCTTGCCGTTCAACATCGGTCTCGCTCCTGGCTGGAGGATGGATTCTGTGCGAGATAGGCCGCTCGTAGCCGTTGGCGGGCACGTGAGAGCCGTTTGGTGATGACCTCAGCCGACGCGCCCATAATCTCACCAGCCTCGGCGGCGCTAAAGCCATGCACGACCCGCAAGAGCAGGCAGGCGACATCCTGTGATGGCAACTCCGCCAGCGCGGCGCGCAGGGCCTCGCCTTCGATGACGCGGTCCTCGAATGGGGGCAGGTCGCCCGTCTCCGTCTCGACGATGGGATCGAGCGCCTCCCAGCGTACCAGCCGCCTGCGCCGCAGCAGATCGACCGCGCGGCGATAGGCGATACGGTAGAGCCAGCGGCGACGGTCCTCCTCGGCGGCTTCCGCCACGAAGGGGGCAACGCAAGCCTGGGTCGCGCGCCACGCCGCCGCGAACGTATCCTGAGTGAGATCGCGCGCCTGCTCGCCGTGCTCCACGAATCCCCGTAGGAAGGCATAGAGCAGCTGCTGATAGCGTTCCACCAGATCGGTAAACGCATCGGCTGAGAGCTGCCCGCTGGTCACTGCGGCACGTTCGTCAACCATGGCGTCTCCGCGGCATACCCATCTCACTCACTTACATCACCTGCCCACAAGACAATGATCGTACGGTAGCTACCAGGCAGACGTCATGCCTCGCCCCTCAGAAGCACTATCGGACCAGCGCGCAAAACCTGACTGGAGACACCCATCGGCCCAATCTATGAGAGCAGGGCCGCCAGATCGTGCTGGAAAGTTGAGGTGTTGATGGGGCCGGTATAGACGGCGCGAATGACGCCGCTACGGTCGATCAGGTAGGAGGAGGGCGTCGCGCGCACCTGATACGCCAGCACGGCGCGCTGGCCAATATCGCGCAGGATGGGGTAGGTAATGCCGAGCCGCGAGGTGAACGCCGAGATCGTCGAGGCATCATCCACCACGTCCAGACCAACGACCTTGAAGCCCTGCGACTGGTGGGCTAGATAGGCGCGTTCGAGCGCGGGCATCTCGATCTGGCACGGCGGACACGAGACATACCAGAAATTGAGCAGGACGACGCTGCCGCGCAGGCTCGAGAGCGTAGTCGGGTGGTCGCGCATGTCATGCACTGTCACGTCGGGCGCGAGATGCCCAACCAGCGGATCGGCGGGCGCCGCCGTCGCGGTGGGTCCGGCGCCCGAAGTTGCCCGGCCAGGGGTCGCGGCGCTGGGCGCGGCGGGCGTAAGCAGCGTATGCAGAAGCAGCGCGATTGCCGCGACCATCAGCACGCCAGAGACAATCTGAAGCACGCGGATACGTCGGGGCGTATGCGCCAACTCTGCCATGGTATCTGCGGCATCAGCGCCACGGGCGGGATGTGATTTGGTGGGTTCAGCCATTGGCGCTGTGCTTCCGCATTGGCCTGTTTAGCTCGTTGCTCATGCGATGTCAGCCAAGCTACATCGTGCCCAGGCCCATGATATGGAAGCCCGCGTCCAGGTGGATCACCTCGCCCGTCAGGTTGCGCGCCGCCGGACTGCACAGAAACGCGGCCATATCGCCGATGTCGCCCTGCTCGATGTTGCGGCGCAGTGGGGCCACCTGATCCACCAGATCGAACATCGCGTTGATGTTGCCGACGCCACGCGCCGACAGCGTGCGCAGCGGGCCAGCCGAGATGCCGTTGACGGTGATATTCTGGGGGCCGAGATCCCAGGCAAGATAGCGCACCGAGGCTTCCAGCGCCGCCTTGGCGATGCCCATCACGTTATAACCGGGAACGACGCGCTCGCTGCCAAGGTAGGTCATCGAGATGATGCTGCCACCGCCACGCTGCTGCATCAGCGGCTCGGCGCGTTTGGCCATCGCCAGCAGCGAATAGGCGCTGATGTCGAGCGACGCGGTGAAGCCAGCCCGTGAGACGTGAGAGACGCGACCCCTGAGGTCGTCGGTTGGCGCGAACGCAACGCTATGGATCAGGATATCCAGCCCGCCAAAGGATTTGCCGACCTCGTCAAAGACGGTGTCTAGCTCTTCATCGCTCTGCACATCGCAGGGCAGAACCGGCGCATCCGGCATGTTGGCGGCGGTGAGCTTGCGCACGTTCTGCTCCATCCGCCCCTGGTAGGTGAAGGCGAGGCGAGCGCCCTCCTCCGCCAGCTTCTGCGCAATCGCCCAGGCGATGCTGTTATGATTGGCTACCCCAAAGATGAGACCGGTCTTCCCGTCGAGTGTTCCCACCGCAGAATCCTCCGCACACTATTCACAGTCTGGCCCCACCTGGCGGCCACACGACTCGCGCGATGTCGCACGCATTCTAACATGCGTGGGATGCGCGGGCAAATAATACCCCTCCCCAACGACCTTCAGGGAGGGGCGAGAGACAAAAAGGCACGGCCCACGTAGATGGTCTAGACAAGGCTCAGCGTCGACGACGGGTCGAAGAAGTGCAGGCGGCTCGTATCCACACGGAGCGAGATTCGCTCTCCGGGCGAGACCCGCGCGCCCGCGCCGAGCCGCGCCGTCGAGCCTTTCGTCTCCGATGCCTCGGGGACGTAGGCGCCGGGCAGCCGCACGTAGACGAGTTGCTCGTTGCCCAGGTGCTCGACGACATCCACGACTCCCGAGATGGTGGCGCCGTCGCCGCTCTGCGCGCCATCCAGGCTGAAATCTTCGGGGCGGATGCCGACAATCAGCGGGCGTCCATCCGACGTATCGCCCGCGCCGGGCGCCTGACCGGTGGCCACCTCCGCCGCATGACCCTGCAGCGTGAGCCGTTGCGCGTCGTCCCCTTTGCCCACCACGATCTCGGCCTTTCCATCGCCCTTGCGGTGCAGATTTACCTCGAAAAAGTCCATCGAGGGCGAGCCGATGAAGCCCGCGACGAACAGATTGGCGGGGTGGTCGTATAGCTCCTGCGGCGTCCCCAACTGCTGAATGATGCCAGCATTCAGGACGGCGATGCGGTCGCCCATCGTCATCGCCTCTACCTGGTCGTGGGTGACGTAGATAAAGGTGGTTCCTGTCGCCAGATGCAACCGGCTGATCTCCGCCCGCGTCTGAACCCGCAGCTTGGCATCCAGATTCGAGAGCGGCTCATCGAGGAGAAATACCCGCGGATCGCGCACCAGCGCCCGGCCCAGCGCCACACGCTGCCGCTGGCCGCCGGAGAGCTCGCGCGGCTTCCGCTTGAGATACGGGGTAATGCCCAGCATCTGCGCCGCCCGCTCGACACTCTGCTGAATCTCCGCCTTCGGGGTGTGCCGCAGTGTCAGCGCAAAAGCCATATTGTCGAAGACCGTCATATGTGGGTAGAGCGCGTAATTCTGAAAGACCATCGCGATATCGCGGTCTTTGGGAGCCACATCGTTGACCACGCGGTCGCCGATGTACAGGTTGCCCTGCGTGATGTCTTCGAGACCCGCAATCATACGCAACGCGGTTGATTTACCGCATCCTGACGGCCCAACCAGCACCAGAAACTCGTGGTCGGCAATCTCCAGATTCAGGTCGGTAATAACCGGTGGGTTGTCGCCATAGCTCTTATACACGTGCTCAAACCGAACGTCAGCCATTGCCAACCTCATTTCCGCCATAGCTGGCCGTCTGATTGCAAGGCCATCCGATACAGTCGCCTATGCTGGAAACCAGTCTCGTTGCCCAGAGGCGCATCGTGGCGCGCGCCACACGACAATCGTCGTCCGCATTCATCCCCTAATATGTACCACATCGACACAACCAGGGGCATAGCAAGAACCAGGCCGTCACAATCACTCGCCCCCGCAGTCGCGCTCGGGCGGATGCGCCAGACTGTTCTGCATTGCGGCAACGGTGAGCGCTGGCGTCGCGGCCCCTGGCGCAAGCGTGTGTGCGGCTGAGGTGAGCGCCAGCAACACCCCGCCGGTGTAGAGCCAGATAGCCACAGAGTCGCCGTCGGCGGTTTGTGGCGCATGCTGCGTGCTGGTCCTTTGCGTCAGCACGACTCCGTCCGCCCAGGCCGATGCGCTGCTAAGAGGCACGGCAGTGATCGCCCCCGCGACGAGGCTCCGGTTACCAAGCCAGTTGGCGAGGGCGGTACGGGCGGTCAGCGCCAGCAGGTAGCCCGGCGTGACGGGCGTGGCGGCGACGTCCGGCGCGGTAAAGATGTCTGCCGTGGGGTTGAGGGCATAGGGCTTCGTGGCAGTCCAGCGTTGCGCGCCGGGACGCAGGGAGAAGGTCACGCTGGCGCGGGTTGTGTAGAGCACGGGCATACGCCGTTCGAGCAGCGGCGTGGCGTCACAGGTATCGTAGATGGTGATATGCTCCTGCACCACCGCCGCAACCCCAACCATCCCCGTCTCAGGCGCGATGGGGCGCTGGTAGGTCGTCTCGGTGTAGAATGGCTCGTACGCATCGAGCGCCGCCGCCTCGAAGCGCTCATGGACGACGAGCGCTGGCCCGGAAGGCGCGGCGTGTAGCCCAAGCGCCCGCCAGAGCGAGGCGGGAAGCGTGACTACCTGCTCATAGTCCGTGGCAAAGAAGCTGTTCACCGCATCGAGCGCGCCAGTGGTTCCATGCGCCGTCAGGGTGAACTCGGTCAGGTAGAGGCCGGGCGTGCCAGCATGGGCGACGATATAGATCGGATAGGGGGCGAACCCCTCGGCCGTCGCGATCAAGGTGTGCTGGCCGACGCTCACTGAGAGCCGTGCCATCGGTAGCGCGCCAGCCACACCCTGGTGGCAGGTGGTCGCTGGCCCGCGGCCATCCACCCGAATGAGCGCCCACGGCACATCGCAGACTACCGTGACAGGGACCGGCGCGTCGTTGGGCGTGCGGTGAAAGAGCGCCGCCAGCCCAGGCTGCCCGGCAACCGCCAGCAGCAGCGCCGTCAGCAGCAGTACCGGCAGCATCCGCACGATGGCGCGCCACAGTCGCCGCAGATGGCGGCCGCTGAGGGTCGAATCATCGTCGAATTCGAGGATTGAGCCATCCTCATCGTCGGCTGAGAACCCATCGCGCATAGACCTGCCCCATTCCGGTGTCGCGGCACGAGTCCTTCCCACTCACAATGTACTCTGCCAGGAAACGGTGCGCCAGTATCACCCTGGCGTTGACGCCACATGCCCGGAGCGATAGACTAGAGCGAGTTTCCGCCGCGCCTCACGTTGCAGATCGCGGCCCACGATCCATCATGATCCATCCTATTGCTAGCAGGAGCGTCTCGCACTATGAAGTGGCCCCGGGCCAGCGGTATCCTGGCGCATCCCACATCGCTTCCAGGTCGGTTCGCGGTCGGCGACCTCGGCCTGGGCGCCCTTCACTTTCTCGATTATCTCGTCGCCAGCCACCAGCACATCTGGCAGACGCTGCCCCTTGGCCCGACAGGCTTGGGCGATTCTCCCTATTCGCTGCTCTCGGCATTCGCGGGCAACCCCTTGCTCATTTCGCCGGAGTCGCTGCTGGCCGAGCAGCTGCTCGACGAGGACGATCTCGCCGACGCGCCCGCGTTCGATGCCGCGACGGTAGACTTCGAAGCCGCCAGGCCATGGAAGTCCCGATTGCTCCAACGGTCATTCCAACGTTTCCAACACTACCAAGACGCGGCTCTACGTGAATCATTTCAAGCATTTTGTGACGAGCAGCGCGACTGGCTCGACGACTATGCGCTCTTCCTGGCGATGAAGGCGCACTTCGGTGGCAAAGCCTGGACCGACTGGCCGCGCCCGTACGCGATGCGCGAGCTGGAGGTGCTGGCCAGCGCCCGCGCTACGCTGGCCGATGAGATTGCCTTGCACCGTTACACGCAGTTCCTCTTCTTCCGCCAGTGGGCAGAGCTGCGCGCCCAGGCGCACGCCCGCGGTATCCACATGATGGGCGACCTCGCGATCTTCGTCGCCCATGACAGCGCAGATGTCTGGGCGCATCAGGATCTCTTTCTTCTGGATAACACCGGACGCCCAACGGTGGTTGCGGGCGTCCCGCCGGACTACTTCAGTGAGACGGGGCAGCGCTGGGGCAACCCGATCTATCGCTGGGATGCGCTGGCGGCGGATGGCTACCGCTGGTGGATCGCGCGAGTCCGGCAGGCGCTACATCTCCAGGATTTCCTGCGGCTCGATCACTTTCGCGGCTTTGAGGCGTATTGGGAGATTCCGGGCGAGGCCGAGACGGCGGTATCGGGTCACTGGGAGCCAGGGCCGGGCGAGGCGCTCTTTACCGCGATCCGCGACGCGCTGGGTGATGTGCCGTTCGTCGCCGAAGACCTCGGCGTCATTACGCCAGAGGTGGTGGCGCTGCGCAAGCGGCTCAAGCTGCCAGGCATGCGCGTGCTGCAATTTGGCTTCGGCTCCGACGCCAGCAACGGTTTCCTGCCGCACAACTACACGCGCAACACAGTCGTCTATACCGGCACGCACGACAACGACACCACCCGCGGCTGGTTCGCGTCGCTGGCGCCATCCGAACGCGACCACGCCCTGGCATATCTGCGCAGCAACGAGCGGGACATCGTCTGGGACATGATCCGCGCCGCCGAGGCCTCGGTAGCGAACATTGCGATTGTGCCGTTGCAGGATGCGCTGGAGCTTGGCAGCGAGGCGCGCATGAATTATCCCTCGAAGCCAGATCACAACTGGGCGTGGCGCTGCCCGCCAGACCTGCTGACGCCAGCGGTCGCCGCGCGACTCGCCGAGCTGGCCTCGCTCTACGGGCGCGCTCCGGCGGGCAAATAACAACAGGGCGATGAGTGACGAAGTGCGCCCATCCCGCGTTTGACGCCTGCCGCCCGCATATGCTATTCTTGATGGGCATCTACAGGGTTCGCGCCCACTGAATGCACGCGGGTGATTAGCTCAGCCGGCAGAGCGCGTCGTTCACACCGACGAGGTCACTGGTTCAAGTCCAGTATCACCCACCACGAACAAGCTACCGAAGTAACCCGGCCTGATGTCCGCGATGAGGCACCTCCTGCATTTCTCTTCCGCATCGTTTGGTTCGCATTCGCTATAGTTGCTTAGAACGCCTCGCAGAACCGTCATGCCCCAGTGGCAATGATGGGAGTAGGCCAGCTTCGCGGCATGAAGGCCGCGGCTAAGAAAGCGGTTTTGCCAGGAACTCTTAGGCTGGGCCGTCGACGAGGCCCACCAGCTACGGGCCGCGCGGGCAATCGATAGACCATCCCTGCGCCACTTGCCGATGTCCCTGCCGCTGGAATAGAGTTCCGTGTTGACGCTAGAATCGACCCGTTTCGGCTATGTCAAAAGGAAATACGGAACGTAGCCTGAGACACCTCGCATCACTACCCAGGAGAAAGGATTAGGAGCCACCACTATGACCGCAGAGATGAACCCCCAGGGCAAGTACGCGGAACTCAAAGACCTCGAGCTGTACTACGAGATCCATGGGAGCGGGCAACCGCTGATCCTGCTGCCCGGCTCCTTCTACACCATCGAGGCGATGGGATCATTGGTTGCGCAACTGGCGGCCACGCGACAGGTCATCGCTGTCGAGCTGCAGGGACATGGGCATACCGGCGATATCGAGCGCCCACTCCGCTTCGAGCTCTTAGCCGACGACATCGCCGCTCTCATCGGAGCGCTGGGGCTCGGAAAGGCCGATATCCTGGGCTATTCGCTGGGGGGCGGCGTCGCGCTGCAAACCGCTATCCGGCATCCCGAGGTGGTGCGGAAGTTAGTGCTGATCTCCACACCGTTCAGTCATGCTGGCTGGTATCCCGAAGACCGCGCGGCTCAGGCGGCAATCAACGCCGACGCCTTTGCCGGGACGCCGCTCCATGATGCATACCTCAAGATGTCGCCCACACCCGACGCCTGGCCGACTGTGGTCGCCAAGGTGCGCGACCTGGTGACCTCTGACTACGATTGGGCAGAGGCAGTGGCCGCACTTCAGGCTCCCGTCTTGTTGGCGACTGGCGATGGAGATGGGGTACGTCTCGCCCACGCCATGGAGTTCTTCGGCCTGCTCGGCGGTGGCGAGGCGGATGGCGATCTGGCCGGTCTGCCCGCCTCAGCGCTCGCGGTGCTGCCCGCGACCACGCATGTTGGCTGGGCGCCGCCTTTTCATGGGATTCTGACGCGCACCCACCTGCTGGTTCCCATGATCAACGAATTCCTCGATGCGCCCCTTCATGACGATGCAGTGAGCCAATAGCCAACATCGACTGAAGAGCAATTGGGAATCTGGGCAGATGCGGTTTACCCCATTGGTACATCATTCTTAGATGGCAGCAACACGCCGCCGCCGTGTGTTACATTCATCCCTGTACTGATGAGGCACATCCTACGGTGTGCCTCCCGTGCTGGTGATGAGGCTCACCACCAACCGTTCCGCCCACGATGGCGGCGCTGATGGCTTCTACGCTCGACACGCAAGCTGTTTTGCGGGGCCGTGAGTAGGAGTTTTTTGTGCCTCAAAACGGCGCTGACTCTCCGCACACATCCCTGGTACCCAACGAGGTAATCGCACCTATGCGCAATCTTGCACTCGTGTTCGCGGGCGGTTTCTGCGGCACACTGGCGCGGGCACTGCTCGCCGCCCCCATCACATCGTTGACCATCACGCTCTTCCCACACGCCTCGGCGCGATTTCCGTGGGATATCTTTGCCATCAACCTGTCGGGCGCGCTGGCGCTTGGCCTGCTCTACGGCCTCTGCGAGCGCGGCGTGCCGATCTCCCACGAGTTCCGGCTGGCCGCTGGCCCTGGATTTCTCGGCGCCTTCACCACCTTCAGCTCCTACATCGTCGGCGGTGAGATGCTGGCGCGCATGGGGCTGCCCGTGCTGGCCGCCTTCTACGTCATCGCGAGCTTAGTGATGGGCATTGGCTGCGCCTGGGCTGGCTATAACGCGGCGGGCACGCTCACTCAGCGGCGGGTGGTGAATTCGGGCAAGCCACGTATCGACGTTGTGCCCTGCCTGGAAGTAGAAATGGAAGATGAGGTGCTCGACTGATGCCTTCTCCACTACCTGGAGTCGCGGTGCTCCTCTTGCTTGGGCTGGCCGGAGCCAGCGGCGCGGCGGCGCGTTTCGCCTTCTCAGAGTGGGCGACGAAACGCTGGCCAAGCACATTCCCGCTGGCCACACTGCTCATCAACGTGACGGGAGCCTTCGCGCTGGGTCTTTTGATGACAGCTGGCGGCGTGGGAAGCGCGCTGGCGCAGGCGCGGCTATTGCTGGGCATGGGCTTTCTCGGCGGCTACACCACCTTCAGCACGCTCAGTTACGACACGCATAGCCTCTACCGCAGCGGTCAGGTGCGTGCCGCCTGGCTGAATGCGTTCGGCTCGCTGGCCATTGGCCTCACCGCCGCCGTGCTGGGTATGGCAATCGGCTTGCTCATCTGAACCAACCGCTGCATATCACCACGCGAGCCAGCCGCCATCGACGGCCACAGTTGTTCCGGTCATATAACTGCTGGCAGGCGAGGCCAGGAAGACCGCGATCCCGGCAAGCTCCTCAGGCTCCGCCAGACGGCCCAGAGGCGTTCGCCGCACAATCTCGTCGATGAATGGCTGCGTCTCCCCAGTAGGATGTGTCAGCAGTCCGCCGCCGATGTTCGTGCGGACGAAGCCGGGCGCAATCGCGTTCACACTGATGTGCTGAGCCGCCAGGCTAATCGCCGCGGTGCGCACCAGATTGGTCACGCCGCCCTTTGCCGCCGTATAGGCCTGTGCCTGGCCTCCGAAATCGCCGACCGAGCCATAGATCGAGGAGGTCGCGATCAGCCGTCCGCGCAACCCACGGCCCTGCGGCTCCGGGTTACGGAGCATCGCCCGCGCCGCCTCGCGGAATGTCAGGAACACGCCGGTGAGGTTGATATCAATCACCTGCCGCCAGTCTTCTAACGACATATCCTGCAGCGACGCCCCTGTCCCGCCGATGCCAGCGTTCGCGAAGGCGATATCCAGCTTGCCAAAGGTTGAGACGGTCTTCTCAACCATCGCGCGGACCTCATCCTCGCGCGACACGTCAACACGCACCGCGCTCGCCTCATGGCCAGCGTCGGCGAGCGACTTCGCAAGCTGCTGGGCGGCTTCCACGGCGACATCGGCGCACATCACCCGCGCGCCCGCCTCGGCCAGGCCGGTGGCGAACGCCCGCCCGATGCCACTGGCCGCGCCCGTCACCAGCGCGACGGTCCCATCCAACTTGAATTCGTCAAGCATGCTCATCGTCGAACCTCCCTTGCAGGTAATCTCGCGGCTGTCTGCCGCTATAAACGCTCCTTGCGCCCGCTACCAATGGTAGCACCTGGTATAGTGCCGCATGTCACATGCCAGTTACGAGAGCGGCGTCACCGTCACATGTCGGTCACGTGTAGGGCGAGAGGAGATGCCGTCCCGTGCTGATTTTGCCCGGGGTGTCGGACCTCTCCCCCTACCCCCTCCCCTAAAAGGGGAGGGGCCGCAATAGAAAGGCGCAACAGTGGAGCAAGGTCTGCCTCTGGCTCTGGCTCCCCTCCCTTGTAGGGGGCAGCAGTCACAACCCTCACCCTCTCTAATTCAGGTGTGACCGGCTTTCCGCGCGCCTGCTGTCTGCGCGGTTTCTGCGCATTCCCTGCTTGTTTTCCGCGCGCTCGGCGCTTGCTCGTCCTAAGCGCGCATTGTCTCGCGCGTCATACGAGCACCACAGCCGCGTGGCCGTTATCTTTGCTGGCCGTCCTGATCGCTTTGCCCGGGAGGAGCCTATCTATGAAGACGCGCGGAACACTGCCCCTGCTCGCGATGCTCATGCTGCTTGTGCTGCTGCTCGCCGCCTGCGGAACATCCACCGCCTCCACACGCTCGCCGACGCCCGCTCCCACCGCGACGATGACCATTCCCAGCCATCCGCAGGTCTTCTCGCTCAACACCAAAGGACCCGTCCTGCCACACGGCACAGCGGCTGCCTGGGATTCGGAGTACATCGATCCCGGCGCGATGGTCTTCTACAACGGCATCTATCATATGTTCTTCAACGGCATCATCAGCTATCCCGCGCCCGTCTCGGTGGGCTACGCTACGTCCACCGATGGCCGCGCCTGGACGAAGGTGAGCAAAAGCCCCGTGTTGCTTTCCAGCCAGGTGAAGTACGCGCCGCTGACCATCTTCGTCTCCAGCGTGCTGGTGCAGCCCGATGGCACATGGGTGATGTATTTCTACACGCTCGACAACAGCGGCGCCATCTTCGGCGGACCCGCCACCATTGGCCGGGCGACCGCGCCGCAGCCCACCGGCCCCTGGACGCCCGACGCCGCGCCCGTCTTACAGCCAGGCAAGGCAGGATCGTGGGATGCGATGAGCGTCGCCAGCCCCAGCGTCGTCCGCACCGATACCGGCTATGCGATGTACTACACCGGCGTCGCCTCGCTCAATGATACCCACGGCGCGATTGGCATGGCGACCTCCGCCGATGGCATCCACTGGCGTAAATACAACAATCTGGCGACGACCGACCCGCGCTACGCCGAGAGCGATCCGGTGCTGCTGCCAGGGGCAAATGGCGCCTGGGACGGGCAGAGACTGCTCGACCCGAATGTGGTGCGGGCGGAGAACGGCTGGGTGATGGCCTATCTCAGCGCCGCGCCTCCCGGCACCGCGCCAAAGAACTACAGCGCCTTTGGCTATGCCACCAGCAGCGACGGCATCACGTGGCATAAGTCCGAGGCCAACCCGGTCCTCTCGACCCTCAATGTCTCCGACTGGCTGGGCATCTACCTCGGCAATCTGCTCTACCAGAACGGCACGCTGTCGCTCTACTTCGATGTCGGGCAGCTCGGCTTCACCAACGTCTGGATGGCCACGCATCAGGGACTGCTGAACAACTGAATCACGCATCACCAGCGCATATCACTGCGAGCTGCCATCCGGGGAGCCGTGACGGCCCGCGCCGCCCGCGAAGCGCTGCGCTCCCTCCGCCGCGTCCGCCTGCAATGCGCGCATGCCAAGCTGGAACTCGTTCGCCAGCGCCTGCTCGAACGGCAGATCAGCCTGCTCGTAGGCCGACAATCGGTCGCTATGCAGGCACACCTGCGGCAGTTGGGCGAGCTCGTGGGCCAGCACCTCCGCCGCCTGGCGCGCCGTTCCCTTCGGCACGACGCGATTCGCCAGGCCCATCGCCAGCGCCTCCTGCGCATTGACCGGGCGGCCAGTCAGTATCAGATCCAGCGCGCGGCTCAGTCCAATCAGGCGCGGCAGCCGCACCGTCCCGCCATCTATTAGCGGGATGCCCCAGCGGCGGCAGAAGACGCCGACAACCGCGTCGTCGTCCATCACGCGCAGATCGCACCAGAGCGCCAGCTCCAGCCCACCCGCCACCGCGTAGCCGTTGATCGCCGCGATCACTGGCTTGCTCAGCAGCATGCGCGTCGGCCCCATCGGACCATCGCCGTCAGGCTCCAATCGGTTCAGCGCGCCCCGCGCGAACGCCTTGAGGTCCGCTCCCGCGCAGAAGGTCTCGCCCGCGCCCGAAAGCACTCCCACGTGTAGGCTCTCATCGGCGTCGAAGTCGCGGAATGCCTGGGCCAGCGCCTCCGCCGTCGCGCGGTCAACGGCATTGCGCACCTCGGGCCGGTCCAGCAGCACCGTCAGCACCGCGCCATCACGCTCGATACGAATTGTCATTGGCCACCTCCCTGGACGTTATACTGACTGTGAACGACTGTGCTGACGATGCGCTCTGATCGCCAGGAGTTGAGAACGAACTGCCTATGAATCGTATTGATCGCCTGACAGGCATCCTGCTGCTGCTTCAGCGCCGCCCGCGCACGGCAGACGAGATCGCGCGGCGCTTCGAGGTCTCGAAGCGGACAGTCGTGCGCGATATGTGGGCGCTGCGCGAGATTGGTGTGCCCATTTTCGCACAGGAGGGCGCGAAAGGTGGCTATTCGCTGCCCGCCGACTATCGCCTCGCGCCACTGCCGCTCACCCCGCACGAGATGTTCTTACTGCTGCTGGCGCTCGATGCGATTGACAGCCACGCCGACGTCCCATTCGCACAGGAGCGGACGACGCTGCGGGGCAAGCTCCACGCGCTGCTGCCTGATGAGGAGCTGGCGCAGGTTGAACGCTGGCTGCGGACGACCAGTATCGCCGTCCCCAGACGCCGACAGCGTGCGCCGTTTCTCGATGCGCTGATCGAGGCGACCGGGCAGACAGGACAGCGACGCTGGCTGCGTATCACCTACCAATCCGTCCGCAGGCGCACCTTCTGCACGATCTATCCGCGCGAGGTCTTTGCCCAGCAGGGCTTCTGGTACTGCAACGCACACGTCTACGAAACGGGCGCCCAGCGGATGTATCGCGTTGACCGCATCGTCGCGCTGGCCCCAGCCGATGACGAGAAGTTGCCGGAGAATCCACCGCCCGCGCCGCCGTATGACGACGACGCCCACCCGCTGATCGTCGCGACGCTCACCGCCGACGGAGCCGCTCGCCTCGAAAGCGAGCCGCACCTGGGACAGATCCTCATACGCCAGGCTGACGGCAGCGCCACGCTCTCGTTACGCTGCCCTCCCGGCGAGCTGGACTTCTACGCGCGGCTCTTCGCCATGCTTGGCTGTGAGGCCAAAGTGTTCGAGCCACCGAGGCTCCGCGAGCAACTGCGCGCGCTGGGCAAACAACTCGCTGAACACTATCGCGAACGGTGACATAGGACTGTCACCATTGCCCAGGTATGCTGTCTGCAGTGAGTACGAGCTATCCGCTCAGCGATTGGTGAGCGACCAGGGGAAAGTAGGCGATTTTCATGGCTGTACGTCCAGGTTTCGTAGGCATAGTGGTGCGCGACATGGGGGCGTCTCTGCGCTTCTATCGGCTGCTGGAGCTTGAAATACCTGAAGGCGTCGAGGGGGAACCACACGTCGATGTTACCGCCGCGAATGGCTATCGCATTGCCTGGGATACTCTGACGTTGATGAAGGAGATTTATCCCGATTTCGTCGAGAGTGCGGTGGGACAGAGCATCACGCTCGCCTTCGAGTGCGACACCCCGGCGGAGGTAGACGCCCTGCACGAGCGGATCGTCGCGGCGGGCTATACCAGCCACAAAGCGCCATGGGACACCTTCTGGGGCCAGCGCTATGCCGTCGTCGTTGATCCCGATGGCAACAGCGTAGACCTCTTCGCCGCGCTGTAACGTCTGTGATGTAATTTCTCCTCCCGCCGTATGCTTCAACAAAGGCACGCGGCGCTCGTCTTCGGAGGATATGAGCGGGAGGAGAACCACATGCAGCAGACGATGCCGCGTTCGCGGTGGCAGAGATGGCGACCCGTGCTGTTGTATGGGATACCGCTGGGCGTGCTCGTGGCGGTAGTCTTCCTCATCACATTAACTCGCAATTATTGGCTTTCCACGCAGAACGCTTTGTTGATTGGGTGGCTGCTCTATCTCCTCATCCCCTGCATAGCCGAATATCGATACCGTTCTCAGAATCGGCAGGGAGGCGAGGAGAATAGTTTGATAGGTGTGCGCATGGGGCTGACAGGGTGGACGATCTCGGCGTCCGTCGCCACAGTGACGCTCATCGTCTCACTGATCATCTACGACGTGACGCTGCCTCCGCCCGGCCAATCTGTCGCTCATGTCTTCTACGCGCCTCCGGACCTTGCACTGATTTTCACCATTGCCTTTTTGCTCTTTATTTACGTGCTCAATACCATTGGTGTGGTACTCAGCCTGATCGGCGCGAGCATTGGTGGGGCATTAGGCTCCCGGCGTGCGAAGCGGCTGGAAAGACGCGTGCAGCGCACAACCTAGACGGCTCCTCAATCCATGGACGACAATACGTACAAGTCCAGGCGTATCAGAACGGGAGGACAGGCGAATGCAGCAGAATATCCCGAGGTTTTGCTGGCCGCAAGCGCTCTCATTTGGGTTGCCGCTGGCGCTTCTTGAACTCAGCCTATTTGGCATAAGCATGGCCTATTCCAACCGGCTCTTGCCGCCGCAAGCCGTCCTGATCGGTTTGCCACTCTATCTGGTCATTCCCACCATCGCGGGCTACTGGTTCTGCCACCAGCGGCATGCTGAGCCCTCAGCAGGCGGCTGGATTGGCTTCCGTATAGGATTCGTCGGCTTCGCGATCTTTATGCTTGCAACTGCGCTGATTTTCGCCGTCATGTTTATGCGCTACATCAATACCCCACATATCTTCTCGCCACGAGCGCCTCACGAATGGGGGATGTATGATCCCGCAGGGGAACCCAGAACATTAGCCACTACCCCGGGCGTGCTTGCCGCGCTCAATGGCGTTGGCTTGCTACTTAGCGTGGTAGGTGGTCGCATTGGCGGTGCGCTGGCGCAGTGGGGAATGACAATGCGTATGCAGCCGGAGCAGTCGCAGGCATAAGGGCGAGAAATTATATGGCCGACTACGATGTCGTCATCATCGGCGCGGGCGCGGCGGGCCTGGCTGCCGCCTCGGCGCTGGCGCGTGCTGGGCGCGCAGTGGCGCTTATCGAGGCGCGCGACCGTATCGGTGGGCGCGTCTACACCATTCACCCGCCTGGCGCGACACTGCCCATTGAGCTTGGCGCCGACTTCGTCCATGGACGGCCAGCAGAGACCTTCGCGATAGCCGCGGAGGCGGGCCTGCTCCTCTACGAGCAGACGGGCAACTCCTGGGCCGCGCGCGAAGGAAATCTGCTAAGCGACGACGATGACGACGAAACAGATGACGACGACGAGGGCGATGTCGGCGCAATCTTCGCCGCGATCCGTAACTGGCAGGGCGAGGACCGCACGCTGCAATCCCTACTCGACGAGCGATTCGCGGGCGAGCGCTGGGCCGCCGCACGGGCGCAGATTCGCGGCTACGCGGAGGGATTCGATGCCGCCGAGGTGGACCGTGTCAGCGTCGCCTGGCTGCGGCAGACCGAGCTGGCCTCCGACGCGATAGACGGCGACCGCCAGTTCCGCGTGCTGGATGGCTACGACCGCGTGCTGGCATGGCTCGGCGAGACCCTTGGCCCATCGACTAACGTGCGTTTAGAGACCGTTGCCCGCGAGGTACGCTGGCGGCGCGGCTACGTCGAGGTCCGGCTGGAATCGCCCGCTGGCGCGCCGCTCGGCGAGATCAGCGCGCGCGCTGCCCTCATCACTATGCCACTTGCCGCCCTCAAGCGCTCGTTTGATGATTCAGAGTTGCCAGGCGCGCTGCGGCTGCTGCCGGAGCCGCCGGGCAAGCGCGAGGCGCTTGCACATCTGGAGATGGGTCACGCCATGAAGGTGGTGTTGCACTTCAACGAGATCTTCTGGGACGCACTGCCGCAAGTGCGCCGAGCCAATCGCGAATCCATCGCGTTACCACGGCTCTCGTTTCTCATTTCCAACGATGCGGTGATGCCGACCTGGTGGACGCCGCACCCAGTCGTCGCGCCGATGCTCACCGGGTGGGTCGCCGGACCGCGCGCCGCCAGGATGGCCACCATGTCGGACGAGGAGATCACCGACGAGGCGGTTGCCGCGCTCTCACGAACGCTGAGCATGGGCCGCGCTGACCTTGATACACTGATGACAGACAGATACGTCCACAACTGGAGCGCCGATCCCTTCAGCGGTGGCGGCTACAGCTACGTCTGCGCGGGCGGGCTGGCAGCTCCTGGCGCGCTGGCGGAGCCGGTGGAGGAGACGTTATTCTTCGCGGGCGAGGCCACCAACACCCAGGGCGAGACCGGCACCGTGCATGCCGCGCTCCAGACAGGCTATCGGGCGGCGGCGGAAATCGCGCATGCGCTGGCGAGTACGGACGCCAGCTAGCTGCCCATGAGAATGGATGCGCCGCGAATCAGCATCGAGAGCGCGATGAAGATGAGGATGGGGACGAACAGCTTGCGGATCGAGCGGTTCGAGAGGCGCGTCAGCGTCCGCGCGCCGATTGTCGCGCCTGCCAGCACGCCCAGGGCGACGGGCGCCGCCACCACGGGATTGATGTCGCCGCGCTCGAAGTAGATGCCCGCGCTGGCCGCCGCCGTTACGCCGATCATGAAGTTGCTGGTCGTCGTCGAGACCTTCACTGGCAGGCGCATCGCCGTATCCATCGCCAGCACTTTGAATGTGCCGCTGCCGATGCCTAGCAGGCCAGAGATGGTCCCCGCGACATACATCATCACGACGCCCAGCGGCACATGCGTCACCTGATACGGGATGGTGCGTCCAAGACGTTCATCGCGGTAGCTGCTCGCCAGACTCAGCCGCTCGGCCCAGCGGTCATTCTTCACGCCCTGCGGCAGCTCCTCGCCGAAGCGCATAATCAGCGGCGCGGCCGAGACGGCCAGCACCAGGCCAAAGATGAGAAACAGCAGTCCGGTCGGCGCGATGGCGGTCAGGAATGCGCCGGTGATAGCGCCGAGCGTCGTGGCTATCTCCAGAAACATGCCGACGCGCATATTGGTGATGTGGTCGCGCAGATAGGCGGCGGCGGCCCCGCTCGACGTGGCAATCACCGAGATAATCGACGCGCCGATGGCCTCGTGCAGCGGCAGCCCAAATACCAGCGTAAGCAGCGGCACGACGAAGACGCCGCCGCCCAACCCCACCAGCGAGCCGATCAGTCCGGCGGCGATGGACGCGGTGAGGACGAGCAGAAAGAAGAGCAGATGTGGCGGCGCTGCCATCTCACGC